>Ga0207421_10007554_pt1 | contig 11547 bp, 13 predicted proteins | sample SodLakKL_010_SED_4_FD_187542 | JGI IMG/M metagenome (GOLD analysis project Ga0207421, IMG submission 187542) | Alkaline sediment microbial communities from Lake Tanatar, Kulunda Steppe, Russia - 8KL_010_SED (SPAdes) (version 2) | ecosystem: Environmental > Aquatic > Non-marine Saline and... | reverse complement strand
GGCAAAGGCACCAGCCAGTCCGCCTTGACGCGGGCCTTTTGGGAATAGCCACCCCAATACGCCTCGCCCACACGCCAGCCGGTCAGGACGACCTTATCGCCCGTCTTGTAGCGCGGATCATCCGACGCCTCGACCGTGCCTGCGAAATCAATACCGGGGATATGGGGGTAATTGCGCACCAGCCCGCCCCCCGGACCGATGCACAGCCCGTCCTTGTAATTCACCGTCGAATATTCGACCGCGACCGTCACATCGCCTGCGGGCAGACGGTCTAGCGTGATGTCCTGCACGGATGCATGGGTTTTGCCGTCGTCATTCTTGTCCACGATCAGGGCTTTGAACATTGTCTTCTCCTTGGGAAATGGGGGCCGGTCCCGTTAAAACGCATCCGGCATAAAGGGGATATCGGTGTCTTGCGGTTTCAGACCCATCTGGGTCAGCAACGCATGCACCTGCCCGCGATGATGGGTCTGGTGGTTAAAGACCTGCATGACGCAAATCGCCTTTGGTCGCGTCATCTGACGCTGCATCGCGCCGGAATACCACGACAGATCACCCACAAGATCAATCGCCTTGAGGTCCTTGGCCCACAGACTGATCCGCCCGTCCATGCGAAACCTATCAGCAGACCAGACGGCGGCGGTGGGTGTCATGGTCAGGCTGTCTTTCAGCGGCACATCGCTGCTTGGGCCACCGTCAAACCTGCTCATCCAGATCGTATCCGCCCAAAGCAGATGGTTCAGCGTGCCAAGGATCGATCCAAAGAACGCCCCGCGATCCTTGGTCAGATCGGCGGTGGAGATGTCTTTCAGCATCTCGCGCAGGCCGGTGTTTTGCCATGCGTTATAGCGGGCCATGGTCTGGCAATAGTTCGGGGTAATCAGCATCAGTTCGGCCCGTGCCAGTCGATCTGGCAAATCTCGGCGCTGCGCCCGTCGAAATCCCACACGCGGCCAAAGGCACGCACGCGACCTTTGTTGGCGGTGGCGACAGTGATGTCAGGGCCCATCCAATAGCCGGTATTGCTGACCACGATATCGGTATCGGGGTCTTTACCTTCCACCGGCACGACTTCACCCTGTATGGCCTTGCCGACCATCAGGCGGCGGGCCTTGCCTTCGGTTTCAAACACGACAGGCGCGCGTTCGGCCCCCAGAAATTCGCTGACCAGCACTTTGAACAGGCCGGTGGTGCCGCGCGCCTTGCCGGTAAAGATATTCAGCAACCCGTCATAGGCATGATCAGAGGCACGTTCGTCGATATAGGCAGCGGCTTTCCAATTCCCCCGCGCCATCAGACCGGGGATTTCCAGCACCAGACCCACGTTCAGCCCGCTAAGGTCTGCGTCCCCGTAATGTCCGCTGTCGATCCGGATGCCGGCCCATGCCTGACAATAGCCTTCGGTGGGCGCATGTTTGCCCAAAGACACAACGCAGGGACAGAAGACCGTGCAATTGCAGTTCAGGATCAATTCCCCCTTGATCGCCCAAGGCACCGTGCCAACAACCGCGTTCTGATCCAAAGCCATTCCGTTCCCCCTATATCACGCCAAGCATCATCAACATGGCCGCGCCGATCAAGCCAAATCCCAAAGGTCGGGTCAGATAGCGCCCGATGCTGTCCATCTTTTCGCCCACCATCACCAGCGTAGCGATCCCCATAAAGGCAAGGTTCATCACCCCGCCGACAAAAGCCAGCAACATCAGCGCCCAGCAACAGCCCAAGCACACCAGCCCAAGGCGCAGGCCATTGCGCCAAGGCCCTTCGTCCCAATGCTGCATGAAAAACGTCAGCGGCTGGCGGCATTTGGCAAGGCAAGCCTCTTTCACCGGCGAAAACTGATAAAGACCCGCACCCAGCAACAAGGCGGCGGTCAGCCAGACCGACAGGCTGTCGCCAATCGCGCTGATGAATGCGTAACGATATAGCAGTAATTGCAGCGCCGCCGCGACCAGCGCGAAAGCGGCCCAGACCACCCCATATCCCAACACCAGCGGATAGAACGGCACACCTGTCTGGCGGCCCAGATCGTCATGGGTGGCAAAGGCCGGCAGGGCCGTGGGCAGCATCATCGCCGCCGCCATCAGCGCCCACATCAGCACGGCAGTCGCATAACCCGCCCCGTCCAAGGTAACCGTGCAAAGGGCTTCCCAGAAATCGGCGCCATAGATGCGCGACAAGTTGCGCAAATCGGCGGGCACGGCCATCAGAAAAAGCAGCGCCCACGCACCAAGGATCGCGCCAAACAGCGCCAGCCAATGCGGTGTGCCCATTGCCCTGATCCGGTCTGACAGCACGCATCCCCCCTCACGCCTGATCAAAGCCTGTCAGACAACGCCAGCCCCGGCAATGCTGAAATACCCTTGCAGGGGCGCATACGCAGCCTTAGGTTTCTTGCGACGTTCAACAAGGGAAACAATAATGAAGTTTACAAAGCTTATGGGTGCCGCATCTGTCATGGCGCTGGCGACAACAGCCTTTGCACAGGATGCAGAATTGTTGGTTTTCGATTATTCCGGCTTCGAAATGCCCGAATACCATCAGGCCTATATCGACCAGCACGGTGCCAGCCCGACCTTTACCTTCTTTGGTGACGAGGACGAGGCATTCCAGAAAATCCGTGCCGGCTTCCGCGCTGATGTATCACATCTTTGTGCGCCTTCCGTGACCCGCTGGACCGACAGCGGCATTCTGGAACCTTGGGACACCAGCCGCATTACCGCCTATGATGACCTGAACGCCAGTCTGACAGGCGAAGAAATCGGCGCTGGCCAGACCTATTTCATCCCGACCGATTTCGGGTCAACCGCCATCGCCTATAACCCCGAACAGGTCAGCGAAGAAGATGTCGCCACCCTGCAGGTGTTCACCAACCCCGCCTTTGCGGGCCGCATGACCTTGCCTGACAATGTCGATGACGCCTATGCGCTGGCCTATCTGGCAACCGGTGTCACCAACTGGCAGAACGTCACGGATGAAGAATTCGAGGCTGCATCAAACTGGCTGCGCGCCGTGCATCCGAACTTGCGCACCTATTGGACCGATCCTGCGGAATTGTCGCAGCTTCTGGCCTCGGGCGAAATTCTTGTCAGCTGGGCATGGAACGAAACCTATCCCGCCATGGTCGAAGAAGGCCGCCCCATCGCATTCCAGCGTGAAGCGGTCGAAGGATCGTCTTTGTGGTTGTGCGGCTATGTGAAACTGGCCGGCGGTCAGGGCAATGTCGACAAGGCCTATGATTACCTCAACGCCTTCCTGTCCGAAGAATCGGTCGTCCCGCTGCTAGAGGCCGGTTACGGCTCTGCCAATGCTGTGGCGCTGGACGCGCAAGTGTCTGACGAAGACCTGATCGCATCCGGTCTGGGCGAAATCGACGCGCCGATCCTCGCACAATTGCCCAAAAGCAACGAAATGCGCGAAAAGCACGCCGAGATGTTCGAGATGATCAAAGCCGGCTTCTGATCCGGCCAAACAAGGATGATCGCAAGGGCGGTGCCGGTGGCACTGCCCTTTTGCGTTGCCCTGCCTGCGCGCCCCCGCGTCAAAAAAGTGACTGGACCTTGGCGCGAAAGGGCTTAAACCCTGCCCCATGACATCGCAGCCCATCAGCAAGACCACAGCCAAACCTGCGCCTTTCTGGCGCGTGCTGGTCGTTGGCGTGCTTGCCATGGCGCTGCTGCTGGTCAGTTTCGGCCACCGACCGTTACAGGCCGAGCCACAGGCGACCGCCTATATCCTTGCAGGCGGTGACTGGGCCGATCTTTGCGCCGATGGCGATGCGCCGCATCTTTACGGCGACAGCTGCATGGCCTGTCTTGTCGCGCAAACGGCCCATCTGGCCGAACCCTACGCCGGTTTCAGCCCCGTCACCTTGGCGGGCACTGCCCATTGGAACATGCGCGATATCGCCACGCCTGCGCGGACTGCCTTCGCGACCCATCCGGCGCGCGCGCCGCCCTTGGCTGATCGTTCAACCATTCTCTGAACAGATCACACGCCGCGGGTCGGGACCCGCGTAACGCAGAAAGACACCACTATGAAACCTATGTCTCTGGCCGCTTTGGCCATGCTTGCCGCCTTTGCGACACCTGCCTTTGCCGATAGCGCCATCAGCATCAGCGATGCCCGCGCTTTTGAAACCGCCCCCACCGCCATGGCTGGCGGCGGTTTCCTCAGCATCACCAACACAGGCGACAGCGACGACGCCCTGATCGCCGTCCTGGCCGATTTTCCGCGGGTAGAGCTGCACACCACAGAATTCGAAGGCGATATCGCGCGGATGATCCACCTTGATGCCATCCCCGTTCCCGCAGGCGAAACCGTGATGCTGGAACCCGGCGGGCTGCATGTGATGTTCATGGGCTTGCAAGGCAATCCGCTGACTGAAGGGGACGCAATCAGCGCCACGCTGGTCTTTGAACAGGCAGGCGAAATCCCCGTCACCTTTGACGTGGTCAAGCGCGACATGGCGGGCCACCACGGCCACAGCCACAACCATTGATCCTGTCACGGCGTCATCCCCGTCTGGGTGGTGACGCCCCCACACGAAAGGAAACCAGATGAAAACTGTAATCTTCGGATCAGGCGTTCTGGCCATCGCTGCCGGTCTTGGCGTCTACACTTGGCAGGCCAGCAGCACGCCTGCGCCTTGCGGCAATACATCCGTCGCAGGGGCCGCGATTGGTGGCCCGTTCGAGCTTGTTTCGGAAACCGGTGAAACGGTGACCGACCGCGATGTCATCACCAAACCGACGCTGGTTTATTTCGGCTATACATTCTGCCCCGATGTCTGCCCCATCGACACGATGCGCAATGCCATCGCGGCCGACATTCTGGCCGAACAAGGGGTCGAGATCGGCAATCTGTTCATCTCGGTCGATCCCGAACGCGACACGCCGCAGGTGGTGGGCGATTTCACCGATAACTTCCACCCCGACATGATCGGCCTGACCGGCAGCCCCGAACAGGTGCGCGCGGCAAGCCAAGCCTACAAGACCTATTACCGCGCGGTTGAGGGCGATCCGGAATTCTACCTCGTCGATCATTCGACCCAGACTTACCTGATGTTCCCTGACAGCGGCTTTGCCACCTTCTTTCGCCGTGACACACCCGCCGAACAAGTGGCCGAGATTACCGCCTGTTTCGCGGGCGAACTGACCTGAGTTTTTGCGCCGGACTTGATCTGGCGCAATAAACCGCCCCGCCCTTTGCGGCAAAACGGGCGCATGGATCATATTGCAAATCTGCGCCGCATGGGTCTGTTCGATGCGCGCGTGCCCCGCTACACCAGCTATCCGCCTGCCACTGCCTTCAATGCGCAGGTGGGGGCGGATTTCCAACGCGACAATCTGGGCAAGCTTGACCCTGCCGTGCCGGTGTCCGTCTACATCCACATCCCGTTTTGCGAACGGCTATGCTGGTTCTGCGCCTGTGCGACGCAAGGCACGACAACGCTGAAACCAGTCGAAAACTATCTGCGGGTGGTCAAGATGGAACTGGCGCTGCTGGCGCAGACGCTGCCTGCCGGTGTGCGGATGGGTCAGATGCATTGGGGCGGCGGCACACCCACGATCCTGCCCCCCGACATGATCCGCGAATTGGCGCAGGCAGTGATGGCCGTGATCCCGCCTGCCCCTGATTTCCAATTCTCGGTCGAGATTGACCCGACGCTGGTCGATGACGCCAAGATCGCCATGCTGGCCGATGTGGGCATGACCCGCGCCAGTATCGGGATTCAGGATTTCGCCCCCGATGTGCAGGCCGCGATTGGCCGCGAGCAAAGCTTTGCTACGACCAAAGCCTGCGTCGACAGCCTGCGCGCGGCGGGCATCACATCGCTGAACGCCGATCTGGTTTATGGGTTGCCGCACCAGACGCCTGACAAAATGGCCGACACACTGGCCCAAGTGCGACTGCTGGACCCCGACCGGATCGCGCTGTTCGGTTATGCGCATGTACCAAATTTTTCCAAACGTCAGAAACTGATCCCCGACGCCGCGCTGCCGGGCGAAGAGGCGCGGTATGCGCTTGCCCAGCAAGCAGCAAATGCCTTTGCCAAGGCGGGCTATTTGCCCATCGGGATCGACCATTTCGGCAAACCGGACGACAGCCTGACCATCGCGATGCAATCAGGCCGCCTGCGGCGCAATTTCCAAGGCTATACCGATGACACCTGCCCCACACTGATCGGGATCGGGGCATCGTCGATTTCGCAATATGCCGCGGGCTATGTGCAGAACGCATCCGCCACCGCCGCCTATATCGCGCGGATCGAGGCGGGTGACTTGGCCGGTCATCGCGGCTATGCGATGGGGCCGCAGGACAGGTTGCGCGCACAAGCGATCAACATGCTGATGTGTGATTTTGAAATTGATATCAATGCCTTATCGAAACACCCCGATGCCGATATTCTGACGCCAGTGCATCAATCCGTCTTGGAAGACTTCGCCGGCTTCGTTGAACGCGATGGCCAGAAGATCAAGATCTTCCCCGCGGGGAAGGTTTTGACGCGGATCATCGCCAACGCCTATGACGGGTTCAACGCAATGGCGGCGCGATATTCACAAGCCTCTTGATCTGGGGTCCGCTTGCGCCACTTCTAAGCGGTGGATAAAGGATCAGGTCATGGACATTCTTAATTACCTCTTCGTGCTGGCCAGCATCGGGCTGGGCGCCTTCGGCTGGCTGGCGCCGCGCTATACGCTGGAAACGCTGGACTTGCAGGCAGGGCCAACGGGGATGGGACAATCCGAAATCCGCGCCTCTGCGGGGGCATTGTTCATCGGGATGGGCCTTGGCGCGCTGATCATCGGCAGCCCTGCCGCCTTTGCCATGCTGGGGTTTTGCTGGCTGGGGGCATCCGTGGGCCGTGCCACGTCACTGGTGCTGGACGGACAATCGCGCAAGAAATGGACCTTTTTCGGGGTCGAGGCTGTGGTGGGTATCGCTGCGCTGACACTCAACCTGCCCCTTGCAATGTGAAGGCCGAAAGCCTAGATCAAGGGTGTCCGCAAGGACTATGGATATAAACGCGCTCGTAATACGCGGATCGGACCCGGGGGCGGTACCCGGCGTCTCCACCAAACACTGCTCATTTGGCAGCCATGGGGACGAAACAGGATCGACGAACGTCTAAAGGGGTTTGCTTTATCTCGGTGAGTTACCACCGTTATCGGTACAACAAAGCTAGTTGCAAATGACAACAAAGCACCAATGGCGATGGCTGCGTAAGCAGTCGGAACTATTGAAACCTTAAGCCCTATGGTTTTGCGACCATAGGCGGGGTCCGCAGGTACCTGGCAACAGAAACCTGCACCTAATCCCTCTTTCCAAAACGGCTGATCTGGGCCTAACGTCATCCATCACAACCACGATGGAGCATCCGATGCGTCTTGTTCTTGCCATGACTGCCGTCCTGCTGTCCGCCCCCGCCATCGCCGGGGCACAGGAAGAGGAAGATTACCCAAAACTCGGCCCCGATGCGCTGATCTTTACGGCTGACACCAGCTATCTGCGCAATGCGCCCGCGCCGGATTTCTGGGCCTTTTCGGCCTTTGTCAAACCGCAATTCACCACGTCGGCCTGTTCCATTGCCAGCGTGACAGCCGCCATCAACGGGATCATGGGGCAGCCCGAATGGGCCTCTGAAACCATTATGACCCAAGAGGATCTTTTGGAATTGACCGCCAATGCCGAATGGGCAGCGCTATCTGCCGAAGGCGGCGATGGCGTCACCTTTCAGCAACTGGCCAATTTCACGACCGAGGCAATGGCAGCTATGGGTCTGGACGGGACCGTAACATCGTTCCAGCCGACGATGGCGGATGCCACCAACAAAGGCCAGATTGTTGAAATGCTCAGCCTCAATGAACTGACTGCCGATGATGCGATCATGGTCTATTTCAACCAAGGTGTCGTGACCGGCGATTGGGATGGGCCGCATGTTGCCTTGATCGGGGCCTATGATGCTACGACTGACCGTGTGCTGATTCTCGAGGTCGATCAGGAATGGTATCTGCCCTACTGGACCTCTGTCGATGTGCTGCTGGACGCGATGGTCAAGCCGACCTCTGACGAACACGGCCCGCTTGAAGGGGAAACTGGCGGTTTCGTGATGATCAGCGCCGCCAGCTAACGCTTGCCAAGCGGCAAAGGGGCAAGGATGCTGGTGCCATGCGCTGCCTTGCCCCGCTTTTTGTGTTTTTGTCGGTAACCCCGGCTTTCGCCTGTGAAACGGCGCTTTTACTGGCGGTGGATGTGTCGAATTCGGTGGATGCCACGGAATATCGCCTGCAGGCGGACGGTCTGGCCGACGCGATGCGCGACCCCCAGATCATCGAAACAATGATCGCCGATCAGGTCGCAGTAGCTGTCGTGCAATGGTCTGGTGTGGGTGAACAATTCGTCTCGATCCCTTGGACCCGCATCACGGACCAAGCGCAAGCCGCCCAAGTCTCTGCACAGGCGCGCAGCATGGAACGTGCGTTTATCCTGTCCGGCACCGCCACTGGCGACGTCATCCGCTATGCCGTGCCGATGTTCGATCAGGTGCCCGATTGCAAACGCAAGGTGATCGACATATCCACCGACGGGACAGCAAATGCGGGCGGTGATGTCCGGCTGGTCCGCACCATGGCACAGCGTGCCGGTGTCACGATCAACGGCATAGGGATCGAATCCATGGGATTGACCATAACAAATTATTTACGCGCCGCTGTCATCACAGGCGACGGGTTTGTCATGACGGCACGCACCCATCGCGACTATCCAGCGGCGATCAGGGCCAAGATCCTGCGCGAAATTACCAGAGTAATCAGCTAAGGTTCCGACAATGAAAGAATTATGGACGGTCTTTGGCCGGATCGGGCTGTTGTCGTTTGGCGGGCCTGCGGCGCAAATCGCGCTGATGCATCAGGAACTGGTCGATAAACGCGGCTGGCTGACCGAGGAACAATTCCTGCGCGCCCTGTCCTTTTGCATGTTGCTGCCCGGGCCAGAGGCGATGCAACTGGCCACCTATGCTGGTTGGAAACGGGGTGGAATCACTGGCGGGCTGATCGGGGGCGGGCTGTTCGTGCTGCCCGGTGCAATCGTAATCGCGGCGCTGGCGCTGCTTTACGGCGCCTACGGCAACCTGCCTGCTATTCAGGCGCTTTTCGTTGGGGTGCAGGCCACGGTCATCATCATCGTCATCGCCGCCCTGATCAAAATCGCGAAACGTGCGCTGGTCGGGCGGGCCTATTTGGTCATCGCGATACTGGCCTTTATCGCGCTGTTCTTTTTCGCCGTGCCGTTTCCGGTTGTTGTGCTTGCGGCAGGCGTCGCAGGCGCGCTGATGCCGGGCCAGCCGACCGAAGCGCAGATCATGCCCAAGGGCAGCCTGCGCAATGCCGCCCGCGTGCTGCTGATCGGCGGTGCTGTCTGGGCCGCCCCGGTCATTCTGGTCGTAGCGACAGGCAGTGCCTTCCTGCTGGATGTCGCCGCATTCTTTTCGCTGATGGCGGTTGTCACATTCGGCGGGGCCTATGCGGTTTTGGCCTATATGACCCAAGAGGTCGTATTTTCCTACGGCTGGTTGACCACGCCACAGATGATGGATGCGCTGGGGCTGGCTGAAACAACCCCCGGCCCGCTGATCCTTGTGACCCAATTTGTCGCCATGATCGCGGGTCTGGCACAGGGCGGGACCGGCCTTGCGCTGGCGGCGGGGGCGCTGACCTTGTGGGTAACTTTCGTGCCCTGTTTCATCTGGATTTTCGCAGGCGCGCCGCTGATCGACTGGCTGGACGGGCGGCCGCGCCTGCGTGCCGCCCTTGGCGGGATCACGGCGGCGGTGGTTGGTGTGATCGCCAATCTGTCGCTGTGGTTTGCGCTGCATGTGGTGTTCGATAGCGTCGCACGCGTTGAATGGGGGATCATCAACATGGTCGTACCGGACCCTGCCAGCCTGCAAATCCTCGCGCTTTCGCTGGTCGGCGTGGCGGCGGTTCTTTTATTGCGGCTGAAATGGTCACTTTTGCTGGTTCTGCCTTTTGTCGCGCTGATATCGCTAACGGCAAGTGTGGCGACAGCGGCGCTGTGACAGCCCCTTTTCATGGCGTCCGAATCCCGTATGCTAAGCGCAGACCGACAGGAGTAATGCCGTGCCCGACACCATCGATTATGGAAACCTGATGCACCGTGCCATGCGCGGCCTTATTCAGGAGGTGTTGGCAAAAATCGCCAAGACCGGTTTGCCCGGCAATCACCATTTCTTTGTCACCTTCGACACAATGCACCCTGACGTTGAAATCGCCGACTGGTTATCAGACCGTTACCCCGGCGAAATGACCGTCGTGATCCAGCATTGGTTCGCCAATCTTGAGGTGACGGACGAAGGTTTCACCATCACACTGAATTTCGGCGACAACCCCGAAACGCTTTATATTCCCTATGATGCGATCAAGACTTTCGTTGATCCATCGGTCGAATTCGGTCTGCGGTTTGAAACCCAAGACGACCAGTCCGCCGAAATCGCCGAAGCCCCGATGCAGGAAATGGTCGAACCCGACGACACCCCGCCTACCCGCAAAGAGGCAGAGGTCGTCAGCCTCGACAAATTCCGCAAATAGGATGTCTTGCGCAGGGCGCGTTGGCTGCTAAAACCCTTTGGAAACCGACAAACCGAAGGAATTTGCCATGACCGCTACGCGCACAGAAACCGACAGCTTTGGCCCGCTAGAGGTTCAGGCAGACCGTTATTGGGGCGCGCAAACCCAGCGGTCCATCCTCAACTTTCCGATCGGTTGGGAAAAACAGCCTGTCGCCATCGTGCGTGCCCTTGGCGTCGTGAAACAGGCTTGCGCCATCGCCAACAAGGACCGTGGCAAGCTGGATGCGAAACTGGCCGATGCCATCATCGCCGCCGCTGCCGAAGTGGTCGCAGGCAAACTGGACGATCATTTCCCGCTGGTGGTCTGGCAGACAGGGTCCGGCACCCAGTCGAACATGAATGCCAACGAAGTCATCAGCAACCGCGCGATTGAAATGCTGGGCGGCGTGATCGGATCAAAAGACCCGATCCACCCCAATGACCATGTCAATATGGGCCAATCGTCCAACGACACCTTCCCCACCGCCATGCATATCGCGGTCGCGCGCACAGCGCATGACGTGCTGCTGCCGGGGTTGGAAAAACTGCATGCGGCCCTTGCTGCCAAGCAGGAAGAATTCAACGACATCATCAAGATTGGCCGCACCCATACGATGGATGCGACACCGCTGACCTTGGGGCAGGAATTTTCCGGCTACACCCATCAGGTCGCCATGGGCATCCGCCGCGTCAAGGCCGCCCTGCCCGCGATCTATGAACTCGCCCAAGGCGGCACAGCCGTCGGCACCGGCCTGAACAGCCCTGTGGGTTGGGGCGAAACCGTCGCCGCCCATATGGCCGAGATTTCCGGCCTGCCCTTTGTCACCGCCCCCAACAAGTTCGAGGCGCTGGCCGCCCATGACGGTCTGGTCGAAATGTCGGGTGCTTTGAAAACCGTCGCGGCCAGCCTGTATAAG
>Ga0207421_10007552_pt1 | contig 11549 bp, 11 predicted proteins | sample SodLakKL_010_SED_4_FD_187542 | JGI IMG/M metagenome (GOLD analysis project Ga0207421, IMG submission 187542) | Alkaline sediment microbial communities from Lake Tanatar, Kulunda Steppe, Russia - 8KL_010_SED (SPAdes) (version 2) | ecosystem: Environmental > Aquatic > Non-marine Saline and... | reverse complement strand
AATGAGGCGGAGATCAAGAAAAGTTTCAATCCTTGTTTTTTCGGACACAACTTGCAACGAAACCAGTATCAACGCCAAGCTCACATAAGGAAAAACTCGTTTCAATCCTTGTTTTTTCGGACACAACTTGCAACTCAGATGCCCAATCAGTATCCTGAACTGATCTTCTGTTTCAATCCTTGTTTTTTCGGACACAACTTGCAACTCAAATGCTCAACGAAAACGAATTCCCATTTGGTTACGAGTTTCAATCCTTGTTTTTTCGGACACAACTTGCAACAAAGATAACAGTTCTTACATGATAGGAGCGTACCTCTGTTTCAATCCTTGTTTTTTCGGACACAACTTGCAACAAAATGAGAAAAAAAGAAGACGAAATCTGGGAAAAGTTTCAATCCTTGTTTTTTCGGACACAACTTGCAACATAAGATGAAAATGGAAGATGCGGACTACATGGAAGAGTTTCAATCCTTGTTTTTTCGGACACAACTTGCAACTAAATCACCAGATGAATTATTCAAAATAAAACAACTATGTTTCAATCCTTGTTTTTTCGGACACAACTTGCAACGGAATAAAGTAACTGCATTAAGATTCTACATAGATGGGTTTCAATCCTTGTTTTTTCGGACACAACTTGCAACTGTATGGTTAGGAGTTCGATTCAAAGACTAAACCCTTGTTTCAATCATTGTTTTTTCGGACACAACTTGCAACAAAATCCAGATATAGATTGTTCAACAAATATCCAGTTTCAATCCTTGTTTTTTCGGACACAACTTGCAACGATGACGAGGACAGCGACCAAGACGAGCTGGAAACTGTTTCAATCCTTGTTTTTTCGGACACAACTTGCAACAAGAAAAAGTTCCGATATGTCCGAATCTGAGGGTGAAGTTTCAATCCTTGTTTTTTCGGACACAACTTGCAACAAGGCTGTTGTGCAGGACAACTATTCCCGTTTTCAGTTTCAATCCTTGTTTTTTCGGACACAACTTGCAACTGAAAATGATAGATGGATGTTCGAAATAGCAGTTCTAGTTTCAATCCTTGTTTTTTCGGACACAACTTGCAACATTAGAAGAAGAATAAAAACCATTTCAAAACAACTTTTGTTTCAATCCTTGTTTTTTCGGACACAACTTGCAACTAGAACACTATTAGTGGAGAACGATAAAGTCAAGTTTGGTTTCAATCCTTGTTTTTTCGGACACAACTTGCAACGAAATCACAACCACTGAGATATTTGCTGACGACGATGTTTCAATCCTTGTTTTTTCGGACACAACTTGCAACAAGGTACAACGAGTGGCACGGCCGTAACGGCATCGTTCGTTTCAATCCTTGTTTTTTCGGACACAACTTGCAACGATAAGATGAAAATGGAAGATGCGAACGAAACGGAAACGTTTCAATCCTTGTTTTTTCGGACACAACTTGCAACATGCAAAAGATGAACCGTCCGATTACCATCCCGATCAGTTTCAATCCTTGTTTTTTCGGACACAACTTGCAACAGAGTGGGGTGACGCCTACGAGGTCGAGAAGGAATTAGGTTTCAATCCTTGTTTTTTCGGACACAACTTGCAACATGTGGACAAGAAAGACCACAGAAAGCCCCCCTTTAGTTTCAATCCTTGTTTTTTCGGACACAACTTGCAACAGGGTGGGTCTGGCTTTTTATTTGGTAGTGATAATAGGCTTTTTCTTTAAATAGATAACGGTTGTAGAGTCGGATCTAAACCGTAAGGCATAAATATGAAACCCGTCGACTCTTCAACTTTTACAGAATTAGATGCTCTTTTTCTAATGTAGAAGGTTCGTTACCGATCATTATCTTTTGTTCGAAACACCGTGAACAAATGGTAAACATGTAAATTTTGTCTTCATCATCAAGGTTAAATTTTTTTAGGGAACTAGCCAGTCCACCCACTTCAGTTTTCTCTAGATATCCCATGAAAACACTGTACTGAAATCTTTCCAATCCATAATACTTTAATTCGTCACTTATCATCTTCCTTTTGTTGTCATCTACTATATCGTAGGCAACTAGTAAATATCTTTTAGATCTTGACACAATTTCACCTCCATCGGAATGCTTTAAATTCACTCTTTTCCCGAATGTTTTTAGAAAGTTTTTCGGCCTGAAGGAACATTATATCTAGAAACTCTTGTTTCTCACCCTCGTAACAATGTTCTGATTCCATTCTACTGTAGAGTCTGTCTAAAAACATTTTTTTCCCTCCACCTTGGATGTAACAGGTACTAGAATCAATTTGTTTAAAATCCTCATCACCTAGCATTCTTTGATTTAATATAGTTAACACCGTTCTATCGACTATCACTGATCTAAACGGTTCTATTAGGTCATAAGTAAGAGCAGCCTGTTCTCGATAACTTTCATGTAACAGACCAATGTAAGGGTTCAATCCCGCTCTCAGTAGCGAATAATGTATTCTTGAATTCAAAACCGTGTAACCATAGCTCAACATCGAGTTAACCGGATCAGGAGGAGGCGATTTCTTTCTTCCTTCAAACTCGTATTTTTCAGGGATGATCTCCCGGATTTTTGCAAAATAAAGACGTGAAGACTGCCCTTCAATCCCTCTTAACTCGTCTTTCTTTCTCGTATGTTTCGCTTTCCTTTTCCATTCTTCCAAGCCTTTGTCCTTAATTCCGAATTGATTCAATAACCTAAGCTTGTTGTATATAGATGCCTCGATAACGTCTCTAGCCAATTTTAGTCGATCTTTTTCTGAAAGCTCTATTTGCAGTATCCATATATCGTTGATAGGATTTTGATTAGCTTCAATGATTCTGAGATATTGATTGTGTCTTTCATCAACAAATATAATATCGACTCCTTCTCTCTTTAGATATCTTACAGCTCCAGCGGTTATCTTTCCCTCACCAAATACTATTAGCTGTTCTAATTCTTTGGGACTAAATTTTCGCTTTCTTTTGTCATCTTCGATGTATATCAATTTTCCTTCTTTTCCAATTTGGCTTCCGTAACCTGATACTACTATATTCCGCAACCTCTTTTCTATCAAACACACTCACCAAAATAGATTTGTACTTAATAATATATATTATTAGTCTTCCGATCTAGACCTTTCTATTAACTTTCCGTAACCCCTAGAAACGCTCTTCCCTAGACCAATAAAATCGGGCAATTTGAAGTTGACTTTAACTTTACCTGTAAAACCTATCATCTTCACGCCTTTAAAATTCACTACCTGATCTTCTAGATGTGTGTGTACGTATATCTCTCTATCGACGACTCTATTGAATCCCTTGCACATGGAAAGTATGTTACCCGTTAGGATGCTGTTCAGTAACTCTTTTTTTTCTTTCCAGTCGTCCATAGATTTGTACTTCTCGTAGTTCTCCGAGTTCAGCGCCAGCCACGGCGTTATAAACCTGTAGTAATGCTGCTCTCTCGTCTCCCCGATCTCGGCTTTACCTACATCTAGAGACCAGCTTTCAACCTCGTATTCACTCGATCCCAGCGTTAGAACATCTGCACAGTCCACCATCTTCTGAACAGGTTTTTTCCCTTTTTCGAATCCGGATATTATCGGTTCTCCTTCAACCACTGCGTACTGAACTTTAGGGTAGCTGAAAACAAGTCCAACATCATCAGTGTGATGGTGCACTAACGGTTCATCCTTGAATTTGCTTGCAAAAAAGCCTCGAACCTTATCTCCATCTTCTTCTACTTTTTCGTCGGTTTTTACTTTAAGGTGAGCATAACCCAGGTCCTTCATTTCAAATTTCACCCAGCTTCAGATGTTTTGCTTTCTCCAATTTCGAATCAAAACCGTCGATACTCTCCTGTAACTCCTCTTTTAACTTATCTTTGAACTTTTCACATGAGCTTTTAGATATGGGCTCAGAGCCGTGAGCTAGAATAGATGTGTTCCTAGCTGCTAATATATCCAAAAAACCTTTCTCCTTGATGGGGTCTTCAGGCAGATCTATATCGACCATACCTAGGATTTCCCAAACCTTCTTCAAACCAACAGAGAGCTGGGAATTTTTTCCTTTCCATCTCTTCAAGATCTTAACCTGCGAATCGGTGAAGTATTCCGGGCTTATATCTATATCTGCGTGGTGAAGACCGTGTTCGTCCCATAGTTTCCACTGGCCGAGCATCTCTAAACAGCGATAACATCGAGCTACGGCATCATCGTATTTTCCTTCGTCCATTCTTCTCAGTAAATTGGCAAAAAGATCAACGATGAGATATTCACCCAACCCGGCCTTAGATTTTTTCTCTTCAATGCAATTCTTCAAATGAGACAAGTTCATTCCGAATTTATCCTGTTGTTTAACGGCCAATATTTTTGCATCTACATCTTCGATGAAATCTATAGCTTCTTTATGCTTGAATATATCCCATTTAAAATAACCCTCAGAAAGAGTCGATATGAATTTTGCTTCCTCATGGATTCTTTTTTCGCTGGAATATTTGAGCACATCTTTGGAAACGTTGAGAGCCATTTCATAGGAATGTTTATCAAAATAGGTCCTCGCTTCAGCTATTAGGGAATCCGCTATTGGAAGAATTGGCTCCATTGAGTAAATTCGCTCGGTACCGTTTATTACCCTGCCGTCCTCATCTCTGCTCCCAGTTATATATGTGAACGATCCGCACTTCTGAGCCACTCCGGCTAACGCTAATCCGGCCGACATAGGCTTCGTTCCGCTGGTGATGTTCAGAAATATATCGCCTTTATCGAAACCCTCTTCAGAAAGCTCATCGATCAATGTTAGAGATTTATCGTAGCATGTTTGAAGATCATCTGGATCGAATACACTTTCAAAGGTCATATCGAAATCGGATTCAAAATCATCTATTATGGACTCGGCTTTATCCTTCGACTCCTCGCTAGCTAAAAGGACGACTTTTGTTGGATTGTGATCTTTTATACTCTTTGATATCGGCCTTTGTATTCCAGTGCCCACTCCAACAGTACATATCAAAGCTCTTTTCATCATATCAACTCATAATTCCTAGCAATTTTTTTCCTAATTTCGTGGGATATACCCAACCATCTTTATATTTCAAAAGATCAAAGGAAGCTGCCCTGTAAATATCGTTATCAGTTAGCCCCTCAATTTTGCTTCTTTCTATTTTTGAGTCAGATCTCCAAACTTTTTTGAAACTTTCCAGGACTCTTTGAGGATAGGGGAGAACCGGCATGGATATAACTTCGAACTCAGTAGGTTCTGGAAACAATATCTCGTTAAAGGTCTTTTTGTTTTTTTCATAATAGCGGTTTAGGTCCGAAGCGTGAAAGAATTCGTCTATTTTGTCTTTATTCTGCTCCAACTTTTGATTCCACAACCCTATCTGCGGAGATACCACGTGGTATACGCCATCAACGGGATTAAATTGAGATAAAAAATGCAGACCAGAAGTCATCGTCTTTCGTCCCCCGGCTACATTTAGATATATTCTGTCGGCATCATGTTTCGACTTCTCTTCATAAATTGCTTCCATCGTTTTCTTCAGAAAGGTGAAATTATCTTCGTCGGTGGTTACATCTTTAAAGGGTAATTCTCTCCAATGAACGTGTATGTCCCAATCGGAGAGCTCCAACGCGGACACTACAAGCTCTCCCTGTTTCCAAACCTCTTCATCGTCGGTTACTAGCAAAACTACATCGCTTACGAATTCTTTCTTAACTTCTATCAGCCATTCGACCAACTCGGTCATCACAGGAGCACTCTTACCGATAGCTCCTATAATACTGCACTTAGTCATCTCTTTATCACCATCTTTACCCAACCTAGCTCTCCAGAGGGATCCTCTTCTTCCAGGAAAAATCTCCTAGTCTTGGGCCACGGGTTACTTAAATCTCCTTTTTGATATCCTTTACGTGCGTACATTTCCCTCAATTTTTTCTTTACTTTATCATCTTTAGCAGCTAGCTGAATCGTAGAGCTTAAACGCCCCATACCGAACCCGAGGTTGAGCACGGCAGAGTCCTCTTTCATGACCTCTTCACGAAATTTTTCCAGCTGGTCAATGACCAAACTGAACTGAAAACTGTTCTCACAGCTCTGAAGGTAATTCAAATCTCTCTCAATCCGTTCTAGTGAAACCATCGTAGTGGCCTCTATGAGTTTATCAATTATCTGTTCTTCAGAAAAACCTCCTAGGATACCTTTTATCTTTTTCTCCTCGCCCCATCTTTTTGCCATCCCGGCTAGCAACTCTTCATACAAAGTTATTTCAGTTTCAAACTTTTTACCTGGAGCGATAGCCATATGTAAAGTTTCCCAGTGTTTGGGCTCTAACTTATCATAATTCTTAGAGTACGTTTTCACAGGAAATACTATACCTGCGTCTTCCACTTTTTTGCTTTCCGAATCGGAGATCTGGAAACCTTTCATACAGTCCCTTTTCGGGTCGTTCTCGCCGACTCTAAAATACTTCTCCACTTCTCTCTCTATTCTATTATTTTTGAACCACCAAGCCGAAGGATTGTTCATGTAGTAGTAAGTCAAAAGGCTGGTTCGAATCGCACCTTTTACCGAACTACCCGGAAAATAAATGGTATCATCGGCCTGAAGTATCTGTGGATCTATCTCCCCCTTTCTACGGAACAAATCTTTGGTATGTTCGTCTATGAAAGGAACCGAAAACTTCCAGTATTTTTCTTCACCTTCAAATAATTTATTGGCTTTTCCATCATCTATAAATTTCACAATTTGATTTGCTTTATCCGGGTTTTTGGAGATCACTTTGTCGATATTAACTTTGACAACTTTATCTCCAACAACGAATGAATTTAATCTATCCAACTCCTGCCCCTCTCTCGTTCCTATTTTAACAGGACTGAGCGTTTCCAATTTCACTTTCATATTTTCACCCCAATAGGAAATGCGTAACCATACTGCTGCACATCGAACTCTTCAGTGTTCACTATCGGGTTCCTGCCGTATTCATCGTTTCCGTTCACTGCAGGGAAGATCGAACCTTCAGAGAACATGAAGAGAGTCCGTTTCCACGGAGCTTCCAAATTGGTGAATGACTGTTCTACCACACCTTTTCGCTTTACAAGCTCGTAATGAAGTTTGTTTTCGTTATTCCGGTATCTACTCCATTCATCTCCGGTTGGGCTGTAGAGGGACAGAGTCATAAAACTATCGGCTTCTTCGTCCTCTTCGAACTCCTCGAATTTTCCTATTTTACCCAATTCGAAACTACCCTTGCCAGTAGAGGTCGAGCCACCTATACCTCTAGTTTCCAAGTAACGGAGAGCTCCCTTGATCTTACCCTCGACATCTTCAGTTCCGGTTTTGAGTAGAAAGTAAAGTTCTGTTCCCTTCAAATGCTTGTGAACGGGTTCGAAGAAAAGATTTCCTTCAGTAGCAGAAGACAAGCGATTTATGGCATTTCCAGGTTGCTCAAACTCTGTCACAAAGGTCTTTCTATCCGTTTCCTTCAAGACGGTTTCTAGGTCCTTTTTCCCTTGGATGAATTGATCTAACCCTTCAGCAGTTATCCATCTCAGCTTTTTATCCTCCTTTACCTGCCACATCTCTTCGAAGTTTTCTGGATTTTCTTCTATAAACGTAGGCGTCTTCGGGATCGGTAAATAATATGTTTGTTCGTGGTAGGGGAATAGTGAACTGATCTTGAATGGAGGCCTACCATTTTTGAAATCTGCTAGAAGATCAGTTAAGGCTTCCTCACCGAAGACGTGTCTTATCCCCCATGATAGCGCACCGAATAAAGTGTCGCTGTGAGGAAAAGGATCTTTGAATGGAGAAGACGGCTTTAAATGAATTACCTTCATTTTTGCCCTCAACTCTCGATAGCTTCCTTCGGATTTTCTCTTAGTTCTTCAACATCTATCTCTATGCCTTCCTTTCCTTCACTGTAGTCCTCCTTTGATACAAAGGTCGCCAAAAGGTCCTTGAATTCTACCTTACCGTAACCTCTCGTTCCACTGCCGCCTAGGTATGAATCTTCCAAGAGATCCATAGCCTCGAACAGCACAGGGATGTAATCGAAGTCCCCTGTTTCGGCTTTAGGTACATCGTAAAGTCCGAAGATGAATTCAACCTTGAACTCAGAACCCTTTGGAACTCTTTCAAAGTCTCTAGGGGTAGCGCTTGATTCAAGTCTATTGATGAAATTTTCTTTTTTCCATTCAGTATAAAGCAAATCCGTGTCGAGTTCTTTCCACATCTTTTTAGTCTTTTCAGTGGGATGAGCATCTCTAACGGTCAAGCGTGTAGGGCCGGTCTTGAAACCCTCATCGGAAGATGATCCGAAAACTCGGCATATCTCACATTCGATGGCAGAACTCTCTTCGCTGCACTCGTGTACCTTTCCATCTTCCATTACAGCTCCTCTTTCCCATTCGGATAATGCTCTCATCTTTCCTTTTAGAGAACTTCCCGGGACGTAAGGGAAGCCTGAAGGATCTCTTATTACAGGCTGGTCTATACCTCCTATCTCCTGTGTTTCTTTGTTCCCGCCTATCTGTAATCCTGTCTTGCATACAAGGTTAGCCTTCACTACCAAATTTCCTATAAAATCTGCTCCACTCATTTTATCGCTTCTCCGTAAAATATCTATGGTATCCGATGAAGGATTCCATCAATTTGAAGAAATTTTCTACGTCTTCCACTTCTTCGTTAAGATTCTCTATCAAGTCATCGATTTCCTTTTTTAGACTTCCGAGGTCCTTCTTCCTTGCAGCAGCGTAGGCCAACTTCGGTCTGACAAGATTGAGAGCACTGATAGTTTCCTGAATCTCTTCTTCTTTGTTCTCTACAGCGTTCCAATCCACTTGAATTTTCTTTATATCGTTGTAAATCTTCCTCACTTGGGTTTTGTTTCCCTGATGTTTTTCTCCCATTTTTTCGGCTATCTCGTTGATATCTTTTCCATCAAGACTTCCAATGTCTTTCGGCAAGTCAAGATCTTTTCTACCTTTAGCTCCTCTTTTTCTACCCATTTTCTATTAAACCTCCTCTCTATGCTTATAGCTCACCCAGGACACGGGGATACGAGCCCAGGGCACTATTTTTGGAATATCTTTATCCAACTTATCGAATAAGTCTTCATCAGAATCATAACTCCTAGCTAAAAGATACTTGAAATTCGGGATGTACCTTTTCTTTTCTTCCGCCTCTTTACAGGTCACGAATGTTCTATCATACGGGTGAGCGATCTGCTCTTCATCTTTTTCAAAGGTCATGTCTCTAAAGTTCATGATCGAATAGATAAACGACATCGACATCTCGTCCTGTTCTACAAGTTCATACAGGCATTCCCCTTTATCAAGCAGATCCTCAAAACCGTTGCAGAATCCAGAGTAATTGGATGACCACGGAACGGTCTGATTGAAAACAGTAAGTTTATCCTTCTCCGGCATCTTCTTTCCTCTAGCTGGAGAAGCGGCTTTCTTTGAGTAATCCTCTAGATAAGAACCAGCCCTTTGACTTGCTCTCCCTATGGGAAAACCAGGTTTTGAAACAGAAATGCCTCCGGATATTGTTAGATTGGGATTTTCTGCGGTGAACTTGGAAAATCTCTTCCTTATTTCTAGGGCACCTTTCGTGATATCTTTCCAATCCCCCACAAGGAAAAGATCATCACCTCCTGAATAAGTCACGTAGAGTTCGTACTCGTCAGCTAGGGAGTTCATATGGCCCAAGAAAAACAGGTTAAGAAAGCGAGAAAGGGTTGATACTCTAGATACGGTGTATTTGTTTTCTATGCTGTCTTCTTCCTCAGAAGCCTTTTGCAAACCGAGAGCTACGACCGCTCCAAGATCATCAACGTCCATCCTTAGGAACCCTATCCTTTCACCTAGATCTTCAAATGTCTTCAAAAGTTTTTCTCCCTCGTCTCTGTAGGGGGCGGAATTGCCCAAAAATTTGAAACCTAAAGCTATATCGAGTTCCGATCTGTTAACGTGTTCTGCCAAACTTTCAGTGATGAAGTCAGAATCATTAAGAGAGAATATAGTGATCTTACCGTTGGTTTCGTTTTGGATTTTGTCTAAACTCTCGTGCAATTCCTGAGGATTTCTACAGATGATCCAATGATTGTTCAAACCCTCAAGGTCAATGTCCGCTTTATTTTCTTCGTAGTTTCCTTCGATCTGAATCAAAAATTCTGCTTTCGGTAATCTCTGACCTATATGTTCGTGCGTTTTACAGGACTCACAGAGCGGCTCTATACTTTTCTTTCTCATCCCGCAGGCTTCACATGGACCTCCTTCAGTCCGGGAGAGCACGAAATCTGTTTCATCTAGAGTAGCTGAGAACTTTTTCTGTTTTTTCACATTGCATCTATCGTTAAGTTTTTCGATTAAGCCCGGAAAGTCTTTGTGTATCTCATCTTTGTCAAATTCAATAGAAGATATCGCGAAGTACAATCCCCCTTCATATTTGTCAAATAGGTACTGGTTTATTTCGTCTACACAACTTTCTACTTTTTCTTTTAAACCAGAGGGGGCAAGTAAGTAAAAGTGACCGCCGGAGCACCATAGTTTCGACGCTAAGCTAAGATCGAGCCTATCAACCAAGTAATCAGCAACCGATTCGGCCAAGATGTTGATCAGGAATGATTTGCCTCTCAATCTTTTGGCAGTACCTTCCTGAGTTTCCTGTTTCTCTAGACTTTGAACATTGAAAATAAAATTTTGAATGCCCGAGAGATCGCCTCCAATCAGAAGCAGTTTGCCGTCCTCCGACCTGTATAGACATTCTGCAATAGCGGAGGTCGATCTGAGATGATCAAAAAGAGCTATGTCGGGGACGCTGTAGTATGCGGCTGATGGAACCTGTGAAGTGTATTTTTTAAGCATGTAATAAAGGGTTGTGAATGACGCATCGTCTTTACTGAAATCGAGCTTTTTGAGCTCGTTTAACATGTTCCCCCACATTTCGTGATACTGGGCTTGAGCAGTTCGACCACTAAGCGCGGTTTTCCTATCAGTTTTGGGATAAAGCCTCGTTTCGTCTTCTTCAACACTCTTGATATTAACAGGTGAGATCGGATGATACCTTTCGTTATCTGAGGGGTCATAAGATTCTTCTTTACCAGTGATGTAACTGAAAACAGACCTCAAGGGTCGCTTGGTAACTTCCTCCCTTTCCTCATCATCTTCTCTTTCCGACGCGGAGAGATGATCCGCTTCCTGAACAATTTTGACTAGCTCTGCTTTATCGGTTAAAGAGGGTGTGTGATGATTGGAAATGATTTGAGGTAAAGGCTCCTCAAGACCTAAGTTTTCCGCAAATTCCTTACCAACCTCAGGATGTTTCCTGTTTTCCTTTAGACCTCTCTGTGCAAACTTTCCAAGATCGTGAAGTAACCCTCCAAATCTCAAATCTATTATAGTTTGATCTGTCATCTTACCCAGGCATCGGCTTAACTCATCAGAAATATATAAAATTGATGGTAAGAGATTTGAGACTTTTTATTATCTTCGGAAAAGTAGATAAAACACGAGTTCATACGAAATAGTGAGCACGTCTGGAGAGATGTCTTTTTCTGACATCCAGAGAAC
>Ga0207421_10007550_pt1 | contig 11551 bp, 15 predicted proteins | sample SodLakKL_010_SED_4_FD_187542 | JGI IMG/M metagenome (GOLD analysis project Ga0207421, IMG submission 187542) | Alkaline sediment microbial communities from Lake Tanatar, Kulunda Steppe, Russia - 8KL_010_SED (SPAdes) (version 2) | ecosystem: Environmental > Aquatic > Non-marine Saline and... | reverse complement strand
TGGTGTGGGCGAGTTAATGCTAGAACAATTAAAGATCCAAAAATGAAAAAGAGATATCAAATTGATACATTAATTGGGGATTATGGGGATTTAATTGCTGATAATTCTAAGATGATTCAATTTTTATTAAAAATGGTTTTATTTTTATATGAAGAGTCTCCAAAGAAAACCAAAGATAAAATAAATGATAACATTAAAAACATCATCGATGATATTGATAAAGATAATTTACAGATCGATAAAGATAATTTAAATTGTATATTGAGAATTTTAAACAGAGAATCTAAAATTACCGAAATAACTGAAGATCCAAATAACAATAAATAATTTTTAAAGGAATTTTTAATGAGTAATGATATCCTATCATATAATGAACTACAAAAAATAAGAAAATTCTTATTTAAATATGAACCCGAACCAACCAAAATAAAATCCTTAAAAGCCAATATTAAATATACTGATGTTAATTATAGCAATAAAGCCAATTTACCCATAATTCATTTACCTGAAAATTGTACCGTTTTAGAGGGTTTTATTAACGTTAAAACAGTATTCAAAACAGCCGGGGTTTCTGATTATACCGTTCCTTCTTTTGGAATGGGTACATATGATGACACTCAAGAAATGCACAATTTCACTGTTATATCTTCTTCAGATGAAATACTAAGTACAACTGGGTATAAAAGTTTAACAAATGAAAAATGGAATGGTAGTTCTTTTGATGATAATTTAGGATTATCTAGATTAATAAATTATAATGATACGGATTTAGTTGTTAATTTTTATATTGGTGGTCAATGGGATACTTCTAATTTTGCTAATTTAAACGATAGAGCATTTCACGGAATGAGTGGAACTGTATTTGGTCAAGTAGATAATCCTTCATATGCCTGTTTAGTGGTTGGTGGGTTGGGTACTGATGGGAATGCTATGAATCAAACGCAATATTTATCCGCCGGGGGACCTTGGACAACTGGTAATAATTTAAATGAAGCCAGAATTGGTCCCGGTTTAGTATCCTCATTTAAACATACTGAACCTGGAACGTCAGCTGATCATACACTCGCATATATTATTGCGGGGGGTGGGGATTTCCTTTATGGTTTTTATAATACACCTAAAATATCTGTAGAAGAATGGGATGGTACTACATATAGTGAATCGGCTATAAAAATATTAACCCCTAGAGCGGGATGTGGTTCATTTTTATTTGGTAATTCTATTGTTATATTTGGTGGGGGTTCGCTAGAGGGATATAATATTGCTAGTTCATCTACAGAAATTGTAGATTTGGATAGGTATGAGTCTATAATTGAACAAGGTAATGTTATAACTCAAAGCCCAAGTGCAGATGAAGAAGTTGAACCTGGAGATCCTATCGATTTAATAATTTCAAAAGGTGTTGCGTCTTCTATTGGACCTTCCATGATAACACCCACAATAAACATGGGTTATACAGATGGCCCGGGTGGTGGGTTGTGTACTGGGGGGTTAACTTTAAATTATCAAAGAATTCCTTTCTCACAAGAATATGTATTCGATCAATGGTCAATATCACCACCTCCAAGCACTTCTTCGTATTGGATGGCTACTACTGGCCCCGTTGCTTCTTCATTAACTGTTACAGAAGAAGCGACTACTGAAGAATTTAATGGACATGTGTGGGTAAGTGGACCTAATTATCCATTAGAAACCACACGAGGAATGGGAATAGCAGGTACTCAAGAAATTGCAGTTACTGCTGGAGGTTATAGGCCCGATGGTGAATGGAAAGGAAACCCACATGCTGAAAACCAAACACCATCAATCACATACAAACATCTTATTGGTAAAGATGTATTAGATGATCTTGTTCAAGGTGAAATGGATATATATTTGACTATAACGTATTCTTAATGATATAATTAAAACAGAACAGTAGAAATAGATCCCTTTTAGTTGGGGATCTATTTAACCATCTGAAAAGGATATTAATTGATGAGTGAAAGTGTTTTAAGTAAAAACGAAAAAAATATGTTAGAAAATGTTAAGGTTTTCAACAAAGACGCTCTACAAGTTGTGGAATCTACACCTTTATTTAATGAATACGAAAAGAATGAATTAATGCAAGCATCAGAAAATATGGAATCTGCTTTTTTTAATTCTCAAATTTATAGAACAGAAACAGAAGCCAGAACTAGTGTATTAAATAAAACAAGATTTCCAACAGCCCCATCTCAATATTATCAATCGTTAAAAGAATTAAATGTTCATCAGGGAGAATTAGTTAATTTACTTTATCAATATGAAACAAAAAACGAAGATGTTAATATTATAAAAGCAGATATTATGGAGTTAGAAGAAAAGTTAGAAGAATTAGAAAATGATGAAAATTCAAAAGAATATGATTTAATTAAAGTGAAATCTGAAATTAATAAAAAATATATTCAATTAAAGCAATATAACTTTGAATTAAAAAATATGAAACGTGTAGCTGATGATAGAAAACGTGAAATATTAATGTGGGATAAAATTTTAAATGAATTAAAACCCAAATTAGAAGAAGATAATATTCCCATGGACGATCCTAATTATCATCAAGCATTATCTTATGCGTTAAGAGATATTAAGAAACTAATTCAAGCTTTAAATTCTTCTAAGGATGAAGATCAAGAAAATATAGACAGTATTCATAGTCGAATTATTCAAACCGTACAATTATTACAACAAAGAGATCAAATTCATTTATTAGAAACTAATTTATCTGCCCCTGAAAAATATATTTTGTTAACTAATGGTGTTTTAAATATACGATTAAATAATTCTGATTTAGAACATTTAAAAATTAATTATAAAGATAATGAACAAGTTCAGAATTTTGTAGAGCAATATCAAAATAATAACATGTTGGAATTTAATAAAGATGAAAATTAAAGTAATTAAAGAAAATAAAATAACTGATAATAAACTCTTAGAAAGTTTTGCTGAGGATTATTCAAAAAAAGGTAATTTTAGAAAAAGTAGAATTTTAGAGGAGAAAGAATACGAATTGAAAAAAAGAAAAAAGGTTAATAAAAAGTATGATGATAAAATAGATTATCTAAATGAATCAATGGGTAAATTTAATAAGAAAAATGATATTATTAAACAAGAGAATGAAGATAGAAGAAAAAAATTACTTAAAAAGATGAATAGTTAATTTTTTGAATATTTTTTTAACTATATGTTGTATTTTTATTATTAATTTCGGACAAATATATGATTAAGGATGTGTGCTATGTTGATTAAAACTATTACAGAACTTGAAGGAGATAAATTAAATCAAGATGATTTAGTCAACTCCTTAGAAGAACATATCTTAAAAAAGACAAATAAACAAATTATAGAAAAAGATAATATTCTAAGGAAAGAAGAAGAAGCTAGAAAAAAGAAAAAATCTCTATTAGAAAATAAAAAGAATGAATTTAAAAGTCTGAAAGAAGATGTTTTAAAAGAGGAAGAAAAAAGAGAAATACTAAATACCATAGAAGTTCTTATAAAAGAAGAGTGTTTAGTAGAAGTAAATAAGCGACAAACAATAAATAGAGTATTAAAAAATCTAAATTCATTTTCATTTTCTAAATTAAAAGAGATTAAGGAAAAATTAATTTCACATCTTCCAAATTAACCTAACAAATTATATATTATTTATAAAAGGAGTTTTGATAATATGAATACTAATGATACAAAAGCACTCATGGAGAGTGTGTATAGAAATGTTAAAAATAAGTCAGGTTTAGATTTTCGTAATCCTAAACAATATCTAAAAATGCTAGCAGAACAAGAAACTTTTGCAAAGCATTATATGAGACCTATGGCAGAAGCTTATACAGACCCTGAGCAACGTAGAAATTTTCTACGTATGGCAGTAAATACACGTAATAAGATTCTAGCTGAAAATACAAGTACTGGTAATATTAGCCCCTACGAAACATTAGCAATTCCTATTCTTAGTAATTTTTATCCAAAGCTAATTGCTAAAGAATTAGTTAATGTTGTGCCTATTGATAAACCTGAAGTAATGATCCCCTATATTTATGCCGACTTCTCAACATATGAACCCAATGAATATAGTGGTTATAATTATGAATTCCCCGAAATGGATAAAGATATCTCCGGCGGTCCTCGTGGGGATATGGATCTAACTGGTGAAGCAGATACTGGTTCAGAAACTAATATTATAACAAGTGCTGATGGTGCTAATTTTGATAGTTCAAAGACTCTACATGTACAAAAAGATTTTGTTATTGTGGGTGTGGAAAAAGATGGAACTGGAGAAGTAACCGAATTCACTGACCCGGTTAGACCTACTGTAGATGGTAATATTTATGCAAATATTGAACACGCTGATGGTCACGAAGACATTATCAGTGGTCATATTAATTATAGTACTGGTAAACTGTTTGTAGCTTCTAATACTAGTGGTACAGATAAAGTTGTTTATACATGTACTATTTCATTAGAACAAAACAATATTAACCCGAAAGTCCGTATCAGAAACAAAAAGATTGATTTGAGAGTTAAATCTCGTAAGATTCAAGGTGAATGGACTCCAGAAGCAGAGCAAGATGCCAATGCGTTATATAGTATTTCACTTCAGAGTGAAATTATTAATGCAATGGGTGAACAGGTTGCTCTGGATATTGATCGTGAAATCGTCGATAAACTATTTGAGACTAATGATAGCCGAAACCCTGACAGCCACACGGATACTTTCGATAGAAAACCACGTGAAGACTTCCTATCAACTGAAGCCAATTGGTATCAAGATATTACAAGGCATTTAAATCAACTTAGTGCTCAAGTCTATAATACCACAATGATGGGTTCAGCTAATACCATTGCTGCTAATCCTGTAGATGCTGCTATTCTTGAGAATCTTAATAGCTTTGAATACCTTGGTCGGAGTGATAGTGGCGGTGAAGCTGGTTATCGTACAGCTACAGTACAGGGTGGTAAGTGGAAAGTACTTACTTCTAACGTGGTCCCCGAAGGTAAGATGCTTGTTAAGTATCGTAATTCGGATCCATTAAGAGCTAGTATGTTTTACGCACCTTACGTACCCGCCATGCTAATGCCTTACCCACAAGGAAATCTACCTGTAATCACTATCATGAGTCGTTATGCAACACGTGTCGTTCGTCATGGTGCCGTATCTGTGTTAAATATCACGGATAGCAGAGAAACCACATAATATAGTATAACCATCCTTAACCCCAAATGAGGGGATTACATAGAGATAGGGTCGCTTAATGCGGCCCTATTGTTTTTTTCTAACTCTTATGTTATAATAGAAGAAAGGAAACAGAAAAAAAGGAGGCAAAAAATGTACGAATGTAAAGTATGCGGTAAACAGTGTAAAAATTTAGGCGCTCATGTTAAAACACATAATTATAATCCTAAAGAATATTATGATGAATTTTTTAAAAAAGGAACTATTGGAGTGTGTACAGTATGCGGAAAAGATACTAAATTTCGTTCTTTATCGGCAGGATATGGTAAATATTGTTCATCGAAATGCTCAGCTAATAGCAAGGAAACTAGAGAAAAAGTCGAAAAAACGAACATTGATAAATATGGAGTTCCATATCTTCAGCAAAGTAAATCTATACAAGAAAAAACTAAATTAAATAACTTAGAAAAATATGGTGTAAAAAATGTTGCTCAACATGATGATGTTAAAGATAAATATAAAAATACTTGTTTAGAAAGATTTGGTGAAACTACAAATTTAAAAACCGAAGAAACGAAAAATAAAATTAAACAAACAAATTTAAAAAAATATTCTGTAGAATACCCATCACAAAATAAAGAAATAAGAAATAAAGCAAAAGAAACATGGATAGAAAAATATGGTGAAGATAATCCCCAAAAAAATAAAAAAATTAGAGAAAAAAGTATTAAAACTAACTTAGAAAGATATGGTGTTAAATTTTCCTTTATAACAGATGAAATCATCAAAAAAAGAAGGGAAGAATTTTATAATAAATTATTAAACAGTGATAGAATTAAAGGTTCAGTTCCTTTATTCACATTAGAAGAATATATAAATAGAAAACAGTTAAATTCTTATAGATGTCTTTCATGTGATAATACATTTTATGATCATTTAGATAATGGAAATATTCCCAGATGTCCTATATGTTACCCTCCGTTAAATGGAACTTCAAAAGGTGAGAATGAATTATTTGAAATAATAAATAATTTGTTACCTGGGGAAGTAATAAAAGGGGATAGAACAGTTTTAGAAAATAATAGAGAGTTAGATATATACATTCCTTCTAAAAATTTAGCTATAGAATTTAATGGATTATATTGGCATTCCTTATTACAAGAAAAAAACCAATTTTATCATTTAAACAAAACAATAGAATGTAAGAATAAAGGTATAACATTAATTCATATATTCGAAGATGAGTGGTTTAATAAAAGTGATATAGTTTTATCTCTTATAAAAAATAAATTAAATCTAAATAATAATAGAATTTCAGCTAGAAAGTGTGAAATTAAAAAAGTTAATAATTTGAATGCTGAAGATTTCTTAATTGAAAATCATTTACAGGGTAAAATAAATGGAATTCATTTTGGTTTATATTTAAATGATGAATTGATTAGTATTTTATCTATGGGAAAATCTAGATTTAATAAAAATTATGACTATGAAATTTTAAGATTTTGTAATAAGATTAATACTACAGTGAATGGTGGATTTTCTAAATTATTTAATTATTTTAATAAATTATATGAACCAGGCAGTGTTATAACCTATGTTGATAAAAGATATGGTTCTGGAAGTTTCTATGAGAATTGTGGTTTTAAATATTTAAAAGATTCTAAACCGTCCTTTTTCTATACAAATTATTATACAAGATTTAATAGACAGAGTTTTCAAAAATATAAATTAAAAGATAAATTGGAAGTGTTTGATGAAAAATTAACTGCATGGGAAAATATGCAATTAAATGGTTATGATAAAATATTTGATTGTGGAAATTATATTTATATATTGAATGGAAATGAATAATGAATGAAGATAAATATAAATTTTTAAAGTGTGAGTATAATTCAATAAAAAAAATGTTAAATACATTTCCGATTGAAAATGTAATTGATAGAGGTTGTTTAGAATCTCGTTTAGAAGAAATAAAAGAAGAATTGAAATTATATGAGGGCATAAATGAATATGAATAATATTATAGGTTTAGATATAGATGATACAGTTTTAAATAATGATATAGTAAGACAAGAATTGGAAGAAAAATATCCATCTGCTGAAAAATATTTAAGATATATAATGTATAATAAAATATTAAAAAGAAATACTAGTACATTACCTTTTACACCACATGCTAAAGAAACAATAATTAAATTATATAAATATCATGATTTAACAATATATTTTATTTCTGCAAGATCAGAAGATCAAAAAGATGTAGTGATATCTAGATTTAATAAAGAATTTAAAGATTTAAATTATAAGTTAACATTGACAGGTTCTAGTGATAAAAAAATTAAATTAATAAATGAATTAGGATATTTGAATTCATATATAGATGATAATCCTAAAGTAGCAAATGGTGTTTTAAAAACTGTACCTTTTAGTTTTTTAAGATATATAGATACTAGAGAATATAAAACAAATATTAATAGTAAAGTTATTCAGGTCAATAATTTAAAAGAGATGTATAATTATTTAAAATTAAAAAAAGTTATTTAAGTAAAATTTAAACAAAAAAAATAAAAAGAGTTAACCCCTAGGAAAATTAATTCCCAGGGGTTTTAATTTTATTTAAATATTATTTAATTTTTTCAATGAGTTTATTTATAGATTCATCTTTTTTATTTCTAATCATGTGAAACATTTTTGATTGAAATTCTTTAACAATGAGTTTAAATAATGTAGTAGTATTTTCAACATCTATTTCTATATAATCTCTACCATTTCCTATTATTGCTATTGTGTCCATATCTTTTTCACATACTGTTAATACTACAAATGGTTCTTCTGATACAAATTTAGGTTCGTAATAATCATCAATTATAATATTTCCTAAAGAATCAAAATATATTTTATATTTTTCCTTTTCAGTTATCATATCTGTATTTAAATTGTCTTGTTTATAATTTTCTTCATTGAATTCTTTGAAACATTCCTCTATCGACTTAGGATCATATCCTAAATCTAATAAAGATTGAAAAAGTTGTTTTAGACTTTCTTTAGGCATTGTTTTTTCCTTTTAGTTGTTTTCATGAACTTAGAAATTATTCTAAATCATCATTAATTTCATCAATTTTTTCTACAATTTTATCGATTATTATTTCATCACGTTGATTTTCAACATAGGATAATCTTTCATCTAACATTTGAAATAAAATATTTTTTATTTCATCTACAAGATCTGATAAAGTATAAATTACTCTTCCATTATCTGTATAACTAGGATGTATAGCATAATATACATTTAATTCACTATCACTATAAAAAATTACTTTAACTTTAAGTAGTGAATTTTTTGATATTTCATTTTCATCATATATATCAATATATTCTAAATCTTCATTAAATCCAACAAAGAAATGTTTTGAATATTCATTATTTACTATATATGAATAATTTAATTCTTCCGTATTTTCAATATTGTGATTTGAATTGATATTTGGAAAAAACCAAATGTTATCATTGGTTATATGACCTAAAGCTATTATTTCATTATTTCCTTCAATTTTAACACGTATATTTGTATCGTTAACATCCTCCCATCTTCTCTTTTCTGTGATGTTAAGAATATTATTTACAAAATTATTTAAATTAAAATCTTTATTATAATCATATTGATCTTTTCCAAAATACATTTCAAATGAATTAAATTTAAGTAATATAACGGGTTCTAAACCAGTATTGCTATCATTTTTTTTAATCGTCGCTTCTTTGATTACAGCATTTAGAGTTTTCATAGTTTTCACTTACCTTCTATTTTTTCCGTTATTTTTTTGGATAAATGTTTAATATCATACCTTTCAATGTAATCTACAGAATGAGATAACATTGCAGAGAATATAGTCCTTATCATTTTTGTAAATTCAGATAAAGAAGTAAATACTTTTTCAGTATGATAATAATAATAATCAGGATATATAATAAAATATTTATTTAAATTACTATCTTTATAATACATTATATCAATCTGAAAATATTGATCAGGAGTTTCTTCACAGACTTCAGGTATCATTGTATTACGATTCAAAATGATACTTAATGATTTAGAATCCATACTAGTTTTAATAAATGAATAGGTTATTTTATCTAAATCAATATTGTTTTCTTCTATTTTTTCAGTTTGTGATTTATCTTCAGAATTTATAAAATCTATTATATCTTTTTCACTCCAATTATAATTTAGAAGTGTATTTATCACATATTCTTTAGATGCTGTATTAAAATCCTTTCCTTCTTCTGGATAATGAGATGATGTTCCTAGAAAGAATAAATCATCAATTTTAACTATTTCATGGTACTCGTCTAATTTAACTCTCATGTTGTTGATTCTCCTTTGGGTTTAGATTCACAATTTTCTATTATTGACATGTATTCAAAAATTGTTGTTTTCATATTTTCGACATATCCTTTTTAAATTTATTCATTTTTCATTCAAATTATTTTCTCCTTTTCTATTCCCAATATTCAATGACGATATTATTATTTTGTATATATACTTTCATACCTGGTGTATTTTTTGACATTTTTTTAACTAGATAATAAAACGACCAATCGCTATTATTAAATTTTCCATTTCTTTCCCAAATATCTTTTCTAATTAATTTTTGATTATTCACCCATCTTCACCAGCAATTTCAATTTCTAAATTAGTATTAATATTTTCTAATTCAATTATGCGTTTTTTTAATTCTTCATTTTCTTTTAATAAATTTTCATAATTTTCAAATATATCATCGTTTTTATTATCACTTTCATTATCCTTATCATATATTACTGAAAATACTGGATAAGCTTCATGATTATTCATAGCGTTTTCCAATTCATCAGCAATATATTCATCTATAGTTAATTCACTTTCAAATACCGTTCCCGAATGTAAATCACGCATAGATAATTCTACACCTAATTCTGTGTTATATATACTTTTACAATTTCCAATTTGATTCCAATCAATAAATACTAATTTAACAGGAATTGTCTTTTTCTTCATGGAATTCTTCTCCTTTAATAGATTAATGCATTAAAATATTGTTTCCAAAAACCTGTATCGCTATCCGGTATTTTTTTAGTAGAAATATTTCTACTTTCCGCCTCTTTCTTAATGAATTCAAACCAGTAACTAAATATATCTCCTTTATGAGAATATGTATAATTCAACATAGCACCACCTGTTAAACCCATAGTCGTTATAAGAGAACATCTGTCATAGATTAAGTGAGATAATAAATCAGTTAGTTCGTCTATATGTTTTAGTTTATCTTTTTCTTTATATTTATAATTAAGTTCTGCTAAATTATCTTTAATATATTTTATACAATCGTTTTTAACCATTTCAAAGAGTTTTGGATATATTTCGGTATATATTTCCCTTTTTGTTGTTAAATAGAAATGATATATTTCATTATAAGATGATTTCGCTTCAGTTATTTTTTTCATCTTTTCAAACGGGTTAATATGTTTTTTATTACTTAATAAATTTTTTGATTTATCTGATATATAAAACGCTTTAATATGAATATCCTCTTCTAATATATATTTATTTGACAGAAGACTATGATCTTTCTCTGGAAATATAAGAAATTTATCGTTCATATTAATCGGAGAAAGTCCTCCAACCCCATCTATATCACAAGACATTATTTGATATTCAGGATCGTTATCTATTGTATATAGTGGGTCTAGATATCCAATTTTATTCTTTGGTTTTGTTAATGACCCCGCTATGGAAATTCTTAGATCGTTTGACATGATGGTCTTCCTTTCTTCGTGTTAGGAATTAACGAACTCTTTTATTTCTTCTTCATTTTTGTATCTAAGTAGAATTTCTATTACTTCTGCTTTGGATATATTGTGATATCTCCATTCTCGGACTACATCACCACTATAAACGAACACACCTTTAAAAAATAGTCCTTCAATTTTAATAACTTTTAATGTGTCGGATAAGTTAAGTATCATTATTAATCACCCTTATGATTTTCAGTTGATATAGTTTTAGCTATTGCAAATTTCCATTTTCTACCATCTAATGTTTTAGTCTTATGTTCAGGATGTTCTATTATCAATTTATCATTTTCCATATCAGGTTTAATTGTATGTCTACCATATATTCTTGTCTCTTTTATATTAATTCTAGATTCTGTACAATATAAATCACCCTGAATTCTGGATTCTACATCGAATCCTCTTGGACATAACCAGTTAATAGCTTCATTTATATTATCACATGTACTAGGAACTCTTCTACCCCAAATTCCAGAATCATCTGCACCTACTAATACTGCTTCTTTAATATATCTAACGCCATATTTTTTT
>Ga0207421_10007548_pt1 | contig 11554 bp, 14 predicted proteins | sample SodLakKL_010_SED_4_FD_187542 | JGI IMG/M metagenome (GOLD analysis project Ga0207421, IMG submission 187542) | Alkaline sediment microbial communities from Lake Tanatar, Kulunda Steppe, Russia - 8KL_010_SED (SPAdes) (version 2) | ecosystem: Environmental > Aquatic > Non-marine Saline and... | reverse complement strand
CACGCGCCTCAACGACCGCTACAACACCCTCGAGCAGCAGGTCATCCCCGACCTCGAACGCCGCGCCGAGCAGGCCAGCCAGGCGCTCGACCTCATCGGCGCGCCCGACCCCAACGCCACCCACCACAGCCAGCTGCTCCACCTCGTCGACGCGCTCGCTGAACCCTCCCGCCCCGAACTCAAAGCGCTGTGGCGCCAAAGCCTCTGCGACCTCACCTTCATCAGCAGCCGGCTCAAGCACAACTCCGCGCGCGGCTGGCAGGTCGACTGGACCGCCACCCTGCGCTTCACCGACGGCACCGACGCCCGCGAGGTGCTGGACCCCGATCGTCGTTTTCAGCGCACGCGCCGGCGGCCCGCGCAGCACCCGCGAGCCGACCTGCGCGACGGTGCCGTCGCCGACAGTCACGACCCAGCCGAGCGAGCTGTACTCATACCGCGCGAGGCGCGGCTCGAACCCATCCCCGTTTTCGGCGTGTTCGACGAGCCGTTCGACGTTTCGGGCCGCGACAGTCGCCTGTCTGACGGCAGTCTGTGCGCTCGCCGGCACTGCCCGACCGCCGTCGTCGACGACCCGGACCGCGTCACCGACGCCGAACGTCCGGTCGCCGAGCCGGAGCGTCGACCGAACGCGTGGTCGGCTGCCCGACAGCGCGGCCGACCCAGCGATACCACCGGTCCAGACGAGCGTGTCGTAGGCGACGTCGCTCGCGCCCGTGACGCGCAGCCGGCCTTCCTCGGCCGCTTCGACCGTCACGCCGGTCTGGACGGTCACACCGCGCGTCTCGAGCTCCTCGGCCACGGCTTCGCGGAACGACGCGGGAAAACCGGGTGCGACAGTCGGTTCGCGCTCTACCAGCACCACCTCGAAACCGGGAGCATCGTCTGTTTCGGCGAACGCTGCAAGCTCTCCCGCGACCTGGACACCGGACAGCCCCGCCCCGCCGACGACGACGCGCTCACACCCCGGCGTCAGCACCGCCTCGCGGATGCGTTCGGCGTGTTCGAGACGTTTCAGCGGCAGCCCGTATGAACGGACGCCAGAGAGCCCGTAGTACGCGGTACGGGCACCCAGACAGATCACTCCGAAGTCGTACGCAAGCGCGCCGTCATCGAGCTCGGCCCGGCCGGCGTCGAAGTCGACGGCCTCGACGCGTGCCAGACGAACGTCGGCCCGCCGACAGCACTCCTCGAGCGGGATCGAGATCCTCTCGGCAAGCTCGGGCTTGCGGACGACCCGGTGGAGGAGATGCTGGACGAGGTGACTCTCGCGCTCGTCGACCAGCGTCAGCTCGACGTCGGCCGACAGAGACCGTTCGAGCCGACGGACAAGCGTGAGGCCGGCGTACCCGGCACCGAGGACGGCAACGTGCATATCCCGGGTTACGACAGCGGGCGTATATCAGTTGTTCCCCGCGAGCCACGTCTCCTGCAGGTACCGCCATTCGAGCTGCTGCTCGTCTGGCGTCGACTCGCGCGCCGGAGCGAACAGGACAGTGCTCAACCGCCCGGTCGTCGCCTCCGTGTGTTGCCACTCCTCATATCGGACCAGCGCCCGGTCGTCCCACCGCTCGACGACCTCGACGTTCCGGATCTCGATTTCGAACTCGGCCGGGCCGTACGTACCGAACGAGTTCCGGATCGCAGCCAAACTCGCCTCTCTGTCGCGGCGTTCGCCGTCCGGAGAGATGATCTCAAACGAGGGAGCGAGCGCGCTCTCGGCCCGTGAGAACGCCTCGTCAGGGAGCTGGCCGGTGTACCAGCCGACGAAGAACTGGTGAAGCGTTTCGATCTCCGTCCGACAGGCGGCCATCGAGAGCATATGCTGGCTACGAATGCTGGACAGATAGTTCCACCTGACGAGATGAGGGGTCAGTTCGTCGAGGGGATCCCGCGATCTGTGCCGTCGCGACGCTCGGTTGTCGGCGTGTCTTCGGCCGGGACGGCGCTGACCCGCCGGAAGACAGCGACCGGGTCTCGGAGGCGGCGCCAGTGCCAGTAGGTACGGGCGATCAACAGCAGCTTTCGTCGGCGCGTGAGCGTCGGTCTCGAGGTGAGCACGTCGAAGTTCTGTGCCCGAATGAGGCGGTGGTGTTCGGCGTAGAGCACCGCCGCGAGGAGCACACCGAACTGGCAGTCCTGTGGGAGGTACTCGACGCCTCTGACGCCCTCGCGGTAGAGGCGCTCAGCACGCGACAGCTCGAACTGGACAGCCCGTCGGAGTCCAGGTGTGCACTCGCCCCGACGAAGCTGCTCGACCGTAACACCGTGTTCACGGAGTGTCTCCATCGGAAGGTAGACCCGGTCGAGATCGGTGATGTCCTCGTCGACGTCGCGGATGAAGTTCGTCAGCTGGAACGCTTCGCCGAGCGCCATCGCGTGCGGCCGAGCCCGGTCGGGTTCGTCGAGGTCCATGATCGCAGCCATCATGTTACCGACGGCGGCGGCCGAGCCGCGCATGTACTCCCGCAACGCCTCGAACGTCTCGTATCGACTCGACTCGACGTCGGCGAGCATCGCGTCGATGAACGCGTCTACCTCCTCGTCAGGAATCCCTTCTTCACGTCTGATCTCGGCGAACGCCGCAACGACGGGGTCGTCAGCTTCGGCTCTGCCAAGCGCGGCATCCCGGAGGGCTTCGAGTTCGGCTACCTGGGTCTCTGCGTTGTGGGTATGATCGCCGTCGACGATCTCGTCCGCAATGCGAAAGAACCCGTAGAGCACGTACGTCTGCTCGCGGATCCGCTCAGGGAGCAGGCGTGTCGCGTAGTAGAAGGTCTGGCCCGTCTCCCGGTGGATGGCCTTTCCTTCCTTTCGCTGGGTCTCGTTCACATTGTCACGTTGGGCGGACGAGTAATAAAAACACAGGCTAACCATGTTACAATAGTACCGGACTACCCGTGGTACGGTCAGACTTAGCGCCGGTGGTTCGCTCCCCTGTGTCGCCTCAGAGAGCGACTCCAGATCGGCGTCGCAGTCGACCGCATCGCGAAGTCGTCAGTAATCGAGATATGCACCAAAGGAGACATACCTGTGTCTCGGCTGGTCTCGCTGACTCGACTGAGCGATCGACAGTGTGGGCGGACAGGTGACGGGGCGGCATCCGACGTGCAGTGTCACGCTCCCGCTCGGCACGCCGGGCTCGGAGTCAGCGCATGGCAGATGCTGGCCGCGCCCTCGTATATCAATCTTCGATGTAGCCGAGTGCGGACTCGATCCGACCGAGCTCCGGTCCCGTCGTGCGTTCGCCGACCACGTAGCCCCGGTCGTTGGCGATCAGTCCGGAGCCGACGAGCGGCCCTCCGTAGTTGATCGTTCCGATATCTGCGGGAACGCCGAGAACGTCCTCGAGTTCGTCGAGTCGCTCGTCGGTCGTCTTCGGGTGACACAGCACGCCCCGGTTCGTGGCGACGGCAGCGGTGCCGACCGTCTGGACGCCAGCGATCGTCCCCCGTCGGACCGGCACGCCGAGTGCGTCGCGGATCGTCTGTACCGCCTCGCGAGAGATGTCCGGATGGACGTACGCTCCCGTATCGTTGGCGAGAACGACGTTTCCGGCGGCGTTGATCCGGCCAGGGAGCTCCGCAACGGGAACGTCGACCGCGTCGCGGAGCCGTTCGTGCTCGCGGTCGGTGAGGCGGCCGCTCACGAGGAGGCCGTTGCTGTTGCCGACCGCGAGCGCACCGACGGTGCCGGCACCGCCGACCGTCGTGGGGACCGCTGGCACCTCGAACTCGTCGGCGCAGGCTGCGATGACCGAGTCGTCGACGTCGGGGCGAACAAGCAGGCAGTCGGCCGTCGCCCGTGCGAACACACCGACGTACGGGGAGCCGGCGAAGGCCGTCCGGAGCACGTTACTCTGCGGCTTCGGCTTCGACGACGCCCTCGCCGTCTTCCTCGAAGCGCGCTGCCCGGACGCGGAGCTTTCGCGGCGGGTTCTTGCGACCGTTCGCCCAGACTGCCTCGTTGATCGATGGGTCGAGCCGGACGGCGTCCTCCTCGACCGAAAAGTGCTGTGCGAGATGGCCACGAACGATAGTGAGCGCCGTGTCGGCGCGGTTCGTCTTCGAGCCGGCCAGCATCTTGCGGAGCGGGACGGTCATCACCCGCTCTTCGAAGTCGCTCGAGCTCATTCGTCGGTGTCACTCCGTCGCCAGTGTCGACGCTTGGGGTTGCGGATCGTCTCGCGGTCGGTCTTCATGATCACCCACGCCGGCACTCGAGTGTTCTGGTTCTCGAGCTTCGCCAGCCGCTTCTTTTTGGCCTTCGATTTCTTACCCATAGTGCCTGTGCGTTTCTCCCGGGTGCATATATGTGTGTTCCTTTCACCCCGCCGCAGGCGGACGCTCCCCAACCCACTCGGCACGCACCGACTATCAAAAATGATATCGCTGGAGCAAACGCTTTATCGCCGCCCGAGAAGAGAACGACGATGAGAAGGCGGTCGTTTCTGGCGGCAATCGCGGCGGGGACGGCGGCGTCGCTGAGCGGCTGTCTCGAAGGCGAGGTCGTACTCGACGTCACAGAGAGCGTACAGATCCCCGCACACCAGGGCTGGATACAGGAGATTGACGAGGTAGATGGTGGGGGCGAGATTGCGTACGCGGTCCGATCGGATCAGGCACGGTTCGAGACGTTCTACTTCACCGAAACGGCGGCGCTCCAGACCTACCAGGAGTTCACGCTGGGCGGAGAGGAGATCGACGAGCCGCCAGAGGGGGACGACGAACTCAGGGCGATCGCCGTCGCGGACGACGAGCGCGGCGTCTACGAGGCCGCCCTCCCCGGTGACGGCGGACGACACGAGCTGACGTTCGAGGGGACGCACTACTTCGTCGTCGACCACTCGAACTACGGCGACGTGACGGTTCCCGACACCGCCGAGGATCTGTCGGTGACGGTCGAGCTCGAGGTCGTCGAAGACCGGCTCTAGAGCGCGAAGCGCTCCACCGTCGCGTACTCCGGGCCGTTCGGGGTGAGCGTGCTCTCTTTCAGTCTGATCTCCTCGACGCGCATCCGGCCACCGTCGGGATTGCGCTCTCGTATCACCGTCTGGACGTGCTCTTTACCGCCTGCGTGTTCCATCCGCGCCAGCGTGACGTGTGGCGTGAACTCGTGTTTGGGCGGGTCGAACCCCAGCGGCGTCGTCCGACGTTCGACCGCCTCGTGCAGTCGGGTGAGCTGTTCGGCCCCTTCCTCGACGCCGAGCCAGACCACGCGGATGTACTCGCGGCTCGGAAACGCGCCTACTCCGCCGAAAGAGACGTCGAACGGCTCGACGGGACTCGCTTCGACCGCCATCTCGAGCGCAGCCGTCAGCTCCGTGAGGGTCGACTCGGGCGTCTCACCAAGGAACCGCAGCGTGAGGTGCGCCTGCGCGGGGTCGGTGAGGCGCAGTCCCGGCGTCTCCTCGAACGGTTCCTGTACGGCTGCGACCACGTCGGCGAGGCCATCGAGGTCGACGCTCACAAACAGTCGCATACCCCAAGTTGGGGACGCAGGCCTTAATTGTCCACCGTGCCTACCGCGAGATATGACAGACGACGAAGGCCACAGGTTCTCGGAGGGGCAGGGATTCGACGACCCGTACGACCCGTTCGACCTCGACCCACCGGAGCTGGCAGTCGACACCGACCGGATCGATCCGGTGGACTCACACGTCCTGCCGGACCTGCTCGACGAGGCGAACGTCGACACCGACTCGGTCGATGTCGAGCGACTCATCGACGTCGGCCTGGAGTACGTTCGGCTCAACAGACACGAGCAGGCGACCGAGACGTTCGAGCGGGCCGCCCGCTTCGCCGACGACGAGCGCACAGAACAGGAGGCCTGGGTGAACAAGGGCGTTGCACACGCCGAACTCGAAGAGTACGACGCCGCGATCGGCGCCTACCGGGAGGCGCTCGCCATCGACGAGCGCTCCGACCACGCTGCGAGCGCCGAGACCAACCTTGCCTACGCGCTCTGGGAGTTCGGCCGAACCGAGGAGGCGCTCGAACACGCAGAGCGAGCGGTTGAGATCGATCCCCGGTTCGCCGAGGCGTGGTACAACCGCGGCTTTTTCCTCAACGAGCGCGGCCTCGCCGAGGATGCGGTAAACGCCTTCGACAACGCGCTCCGGCTGGGCTACCGGAGCGCCAACCTGCTGGAGGAGAAAGCGATCGCGCTCGAGCGCCTCGGTGAAGAGGAGCGCGCCGAGGAGATCGCCGAGGAGGCCGAGGCGCTCAGAAACGAGCGGGAGCAACAGCTCCTCGAGTGAGCGATGGCCGAGTTTCTCCTGAACGAGCGCGAGACCGAGAAGGGTCCGCTCGTCTCCGTCTGCGACGCCGACATCCTCGGCGAGCGCTTCGAGAACGGCGACGTGTCGCTCACTGTCGACCCCGCCTTTTACGACGGCGACGACGCCGACGAGGAGGTCGTCGTCCAGCGCCTCGCGAGCTGTACCGTCGCGAACCTCGTCGGGACGGACGTCGTTGCGCTGGCGATCGAGCACGGCTTCGTCGACGAGGCGAACGTCCTCGAGCTCGACGGGACGCACCACGCCCAGCTGCTGTGGATGTGAGCGCCGGCCGCCGCGACGGCTTGTCAGAGATCGAAGTAGAGTTTCTGGAAACCGAAATAATGTTACTCCTTCGACCCTGAGAGTAAACAATGGCAACACCCGAGTCCGAGATCCTCGACGTCGAACGAATCAGGGACGATTTCCCAATTCTGGACCGCGAGATCGGGGGCCGACAGCTGGTCTATCTCGACAACGCGGCGACCTCCCAGACGCCCGAGCCCGTCGTCGAGACGATCGTCGAGTACTACCGGCAGACGAACGCCAACGTCCACCGCGGCCTCCACCAGCTCTCACAGGAGGCGAGCGTCGCCTACGAGGACGCCCACGACCGCGTGGCCGAGTTCGTCGGCGCGAGCGGCGGCCGCGAGGAGATGATTTTCACGCGCAACACCACCGAGTCGGAGAACCTCGTCGCCTACTCGTGGGGGCTCGAAGAGCTCGGGCCGGGCGACACCGTGGTCGCGACCGAGATGGAACACCACGCCTCGCTGGTGACCTGGCAACAGATCGGCAAGCGGACGGGCGCGGACGTCGAGTACATCCGCGTCGACGAGAACGGCCACCTCGACATGGAGCACGCGGCCGAGCTGATCACCGACGACACACAGCTCGTGAGCGTCGTCCACATCTCGAACACGCTCGGGACGATCAACCCGGTGGCAGAGCTGGCCGAGCTGGCGCACGATCACGACGCGTTGATCTTCGTCGACGGCGCACAGGCCGTGCCGGCGATGCCCGTCGACGTCGAGGCGATCGACGCCGACTTCTACGCCTTCTCCGGCCACAAGATGTGTGGCCCCACGGGCATCGGCGGCCTGTACGGCAAGCGCCACCTCCTCGAGGAGATGGAGCCGTTTCTCTACGGCGGCGAGATGATCCGGAAGGTGACGTTCGAGGACTCGATCTGGAACGAGCTCCCCTGGAAGTTCGAAGCCGGCACGCCGCCCATCTGTCAGGGCATCGCGCTGGCTGCGGCCGTCGACTACCTCGACGATATCGGGATGGAACGCGTCGAGCGCCACGAGAACGCCCTCGCCCAGTACGCCCTCGGTCGGTTCGAGGAGTTCGACGACATCGAGGTGCTGGGCCCGCCAGCGGGCGAACAGCGCGGCGGGCTGGTCTCGTTCACGCTCGAGCAGATCCACCCCCACGACATCTCGGAGATTCTGAACGACTACTGCGTCGCGATCCGTGCGGGTGACCACTGCACGCAGCCGCTGCACGACAAACTCGGCAAGACAGCCAGCGCGAGAGCGTCGTTTTACATCTACAACACCCGCGAGGAGATAGACGCGCTCTGTGACGCCCTCGACGCCGCCCGCGAACTGTTCGGCTAGCGTGTCTACCGGCGCTCGTCTCCCCCTCTCGCGCTCGCTGGCGCTGCTCGGCGGGCTCTTGCTCGTCCTGAGCTACACACTGCCGTGGGTTCGGGTGACGGGGACGACCCGGCCGAGCAACGTCGATCAGCTCGGCGCAACAGCGCTGTCGTCTACCCCCGACCTGGTCGCCCTGCTCGGTGTCGCGGTCGTCGCGCTCTCGGTCCTCCGGTGGAATCACCTCACGCAGCTCGGTGTCGGACTCTCCGGGCTGACAGCGCTCGTGCTCTCCGTGCGGCTCGCGGTCGGCCTGAGCCACGAGGGCGTGCTCGTCGAGGTCGGCGGCGTGGTGGGTGAAGCCGGCGCGTTTGCGCTGGGCGTGGGGCTCTGGACCGCGCTCTGTGCGAGCGCGCTGGCAGCCGTCACCGCGGCGACGGCGCTGGCTGTCAGCTTCCACAGGCGCGGTCGCCGCGAAACGCTCGCCGACAGTGCTGTCGCCGACGGCGACAGCCGTCGAGGCTGATCCCAACCTTTCTATCGTCGCCGGTCCATCCACCGGACATGGACCTGGACCTCGAGACGGTTCGAATGGGACGCACGGGACTAGAGGTGAGCGAGATCGCCTTCGGGACGTGGCGCTTCGGCAGGCAGACGGCCAGCGGAGCCCTCGAGACAGACAGAGCGAGTGCACACGAACTGCTCGACGCCTACGAGGCCGCGGGTGGACGGTTCATCGACACAGCCGACGTCTACGGAGGCGGTGACAGCGAGCGCTGGATCGGCGAGTGGCTCACAGAGCGCGACCGCGACGAGTTCGTCATCGCCTCGAAGGTGTACTGGCCCACCCGCGAGGGCGACCCGAACGCGGCGGGGCTCAACCGCAAACACCTCCGCAGCCAGCTCGGCGCGATCTGCGATCGGCTCGGAACCGACTACCTCGACCTGCTGTATATCCACCGCTGGGACGAGACGACGCCCGCTCGCGAGCTGCTGCGGACGCTCGACGGTCTCGTCGACGAGGGCAGGGTTCACTACCTCGGCGCGTCGACGTTCCGGCCGAACGGCTGGCGGATCGCCAGAGCGAACGAGCTCGCCCGCGCGGAGGGCTGGGAGCCGTTCACCGTGACCCAGCCGCGTTACAACCTCGTTAACCGCGAGATAGAAGGCGAGTACCTCGAGATGTGTCGCGAGCTCGGTCTCGGCGTCGTCCCGTGGAGCCCGCTCGCACAGGGCTTTCTCACCGGGAAGTACGAGCGCGGCGAGGACCCACCCGAGGAGTCGACCGCCTCCGACTCCGAGCGCTGGCGCGAGCGCTACCTCACGGCGGAGAACTTCGACGCCCTCGACGTGGTACACGAGGTCGCCGCCGAGGTCGGGGCGTCTGCAGCGCAGGTCGCGCTCGCGTGGCAGCGACACCATCCCGACGTGACCGCGCCGATCGTCGGCGCGCGAACCGTCGAGCAGCTCGAAGAGAACCTCAGGGCCGTGACCGTCTCGCTCTCGGACGACCAGATGGAACGCCTCGACGCGTCGAAGCCGGGCCCCTACGAGGAGCTCGCATGACCGACGCCATCGTCCGAACGTCGTTCGAGCGCCACGAGCTCGCGCTCGAGGAGGCGTTCACGATCTCGCGAGACACCAGCGAGCACGCGGACGTCGTGACGGTCGAACTCGAGGACGAGGCCGGTCACGTCGGCGTCGGCGCTGCCGGCCCATCGGCGTACTACGACGAGACGCCAGCGAGCGCGGCGGCAGCCATGCCCGAGCTGCTGGCGGCCGTCGAGGAGATGGGCGACCCGTACGCACAGCAGCGCATCGCCGAACGCCTCGCCGAGATCGCACCGGGGGAGGCCGCCGCGCGCGCGGCCGTCTCGATCGCCGTTCACGACCTCGCGGCCCGGGCGGCAGGCGAACCGCTGTACCGTCGATGGGGGCTCGATCCCCGACGGGCACCGGAGACGTCGTACACGGTCGGCATCGACACGCCCGAGGGGATGGCCGACCGCGCCGAACGGGCGACCGAGCGCGGACACGGCGTCCTGAAGGTCAAACTCGGCACCGACGGCGACCGGAAGCGGTTCGAGGCCGTCAGAGCTGCCGCTCCGGAGGCGCGCATACGCGTCGACGCGAACTGTGCGTGGAGCGCCGACGAGGCGATCGAAAAGAGCGCGTGGCTCGCCGCTGGCGACGTCGAGTTCCTCGAACAGCCCGTCCCCGCTGACGACATCGCGGCTCTCGAGCGCGTCGGAAACGAGGGCTCGGTGCCGGTTGCGGCCGACGAGTCCTGCGTGACGGCGGCCGACGTGCCGGCGGTGGCGGACGCCGTCGACGTGGTCGTAGTGAAGCTGATGAAGTGTGGCGGGCTCCGGCCGGCGATGGCGCAGGTGCTCGCCGCGAAGGCACACGGGCTGGCGGTGATGCTCGGCTGTATGGCAGAGAGCAACGCCTCGATCGCCGGCGCGTGTCACCTGACGCCGCTCGTGGAGTACGCCGATCTGGACGGCGCGCTCTTGCTCGCCGAGGACGTGTATGACGGCGTCCCGACGCCTGACGGCCAGATCGACCTCGCCGCGGTCGAGATCGGAACTGGTGCCCGCGCACGCGACGAAACCCGGTGAGAGAGTTTCGCACGTCTTTAGAGCGGAACTGTTCTCGGCCCACGGTGTGGCGAGACGTGCCGAACAAGGCGAGACTCCCGACGCGTACGGCCGTCGCTGGCGCTCGCCTTCTGTAAACGCTTAACAGCCGGCGTGTCTGAGTCAACGTATGAATGTCGCTGTACTCGGAGCGGGGCCGAGAGCGCGGGAGGTGGCCCGGATCTGCGCCCAAGCCGGCGAGCACGTTCGCCTCCTCGCGAGCGACGCGACCGCCGTGATGGACAGTATCGATGTCGTCGAACGACAGCTCGACGACGCGAGCGGAGCGGCATACGACCACCTCGAGGGGACGACCGATCTCGAGCGGGCGGTCACAGACGCACAGATCGTCATCGACACGACCTGTCAGTCACCGGAGGAGCTGCAGGAGCGTGTCGCCGAGGTCGAGGCGCTGGTCGAGCCGACGACGCTGATCGCGACGGCCGTCCCGGAGGTGTCCGTGACCGCCGCGGCCGCCGGGCTCAGACACCCAGACCGCGCGGTCGGCTTTCTCTTCCATCGCCCCGAGGAGCCGTTCGTTGAGGTCGTTCTCCCCGAGGGGGTCGGGGCCGACGCGGTCGAGCGCGCCGAGGCGTTCGCCGAGGGCGTCGCGGCCGAGTGGGTGACCGTCCGGGACATCCCCGGTGCGGTTTCGACACGGCTCGCGCTCGCCCTCGAGGTCGCCGCGATCCGGATGCTCGACGAAGGTGTCGCAGGAGTCGACGCGGTCGACCGTGCGTTCAAACACCGCTATGAAACGGAGCTTGGACCGCTCGAGCACGCCGACCGGGTGGGTCTCGACAACCGTCGAGAGACGCTGCTCGCGCTCTCGGGACGACTCGGCGCGCGCTTCGAGCCGCCGCCGCTGTTGACCGCACGGGTCGAGGCCGGCCTGACCGGCATCGACGTCGGGGAAGGGTTCTACGTCTGGGAGGACGGCCAGCCCGTCCACGGGGCGCTAGCGGACCCGACGCGGCCGGCCGAAGACGAGCGGTAGCAGAAGACGAGCGGTAGCAGAAGACGAGCGGTAGCAGAAGACG
>Ga0207421_10007547_pt1 | contig 11555 bp, 10 predicted proteins | sample SodLakKL_010_SED_4_FD_187542 | JGI IMG/M metagenome (GOLD analysis project Ga0207421, IMG submission 187542) | Alkaline sediment microbial communities from Lake Tanatar, Kulunda Steppe, Russia - 8KL_010_SED (SPAdes) (version 2) | ecosystem: Environmental > Aquatic > Non-marine Saline and... | reverse complement strand
CACACCGGATACGGCGGTCTGCAGTCCAAACCAGGCACGAATTACGGGGTTGCGGTTTACATGTTGTTTATCCACCGCGATCACCCGCCACCCTGCGGAATGATGCTGGGGGTCTCCTCATCCAGCTCGTCTCCCTCGAGGAGGTCCTCCGTACTGCCGGTGACGATGGTTTCTCCTTTTTCCAGGCCGCTTTCTACTTCCGCATATCGTGCGCCTATCAGGCCGACCTCGATCTCTCGTGCCTCAACCTGATTGCCTTCCGTCAGGACCTCGACCATGGCCTGGTCTTGCTCGGCGTAGACTGACTCTATGGGAATCAGCAGCACGTCTTCTGCTTCATCAACGAATATGGAGATGTCTCCAGTCATGCCCGGCCTGACTCTCTCAGTTTGCCGCACATCAATCTGGACGCGGTAGACCGTGATTCCTTCCTCATCGCGTCCCATCATATCGAGACCGGTGAGCTCGGCGGGGAAAACATCTCCTGGAAAGGCATCGACCGTAACCTCGGCCTCCATACCCTGGTCGAGGTGCACGATGTCTACCTCATCAACCTCGATAGTTGCAGACATCATGGTGGTATCTATAATTGCAGCGATGGTCTGCCCATCGGAAATTTCCTGTCCCTCCACCGGCATCATTACGTGTCCCACCATTCCATTGATGGGCGAGCGGATATCCAACTGTTCTTTCAGCAGACGTTTTTCCTCGACTTCTCGCTGCTTGTCTTCGATTCTTAGCTGCTCCTCGTAGATGAAGTCCCGGGTATCTGAACCACCCAGTATCAAGAGGGTGTCACCCTCATCCACCGATTGCCACTCGCGTACGGGGACATCCACCACAGTGCCCTCGGCGGATGACCAGACCAGGGTCTCATCTGCATATCCGGACACCTCTGCAGCCACAGTCCCTGATCCTGAGAGGGCTATGTCCATCTTGCTGCCCGGCTGCAGCAGTCCGGGGTTTTCAGCTTTGACTGTGACCTCATGTACATAGCGGTTGGCCCGGGGAACCGGTACTGGATTTGCGTCTACTATTTCCCCCTCCACCGTTCCTGAGAAATCCTTTGGATACATTTCGACCTGCATTCCCTCTTCGATTTCATCAAACTGTCGCGGGGTGAACTCTCCCTCTACCAGGACACTGGAGTCATCGATGATTTCGGCAACAACACTGGCCCTGTCGACGTGATGATCCTCCTCTACCTGTATGTTCTGCACCCGTCCGTCGATAGGTGCGGTGATATGGATTCCCTGATTGGGATCCATTGCCAGGGCCTCCTCCGGCTCTACCCCCAGGGTCATGCCCAGCTCGGTGATGGCCCGCTCCAGCTGTCTCTCCATTTGATCTACTTCCTCGAGGAGGGCATCGCTACTCATGCGGGCTACGACCTCTCCCTCCTCAACGGTGTCACCCTGGTCGATGAGGACCTCTTCCAGTATCCCTTCGGTATGGGAGCGCACTTGTTCCGAGTAACGCGGGTTGAGGTTCCCTGAGCCCTGTACGGTTATGTGCAGATCACCCCGTTCAACCTCAGTGGTGGCGTAGATGACCTGCTCCGCTTCATCAGGTGCGGTCAGCAGGGTTCTGTAGGCGTATACACCGCCTGCGATGAGCAGTGTGGCAATCACAAGTGCTCCCAGTATTCTTTGCAGCATATTTATGGAGCGTCACTCCTTCCAGTTGAACACGAGGATTACCCCGCAGTGTCAACCTGATGATCTTCCGTGATCCTGCCGTCCTGCAGGGCCATCAGGCGTTCGCCGTAGGTGGCCATATCATCATCGTGCGTTACCTGTATGACGGTCACCCCGGTATTTTCATTGATCTGCCGCAGCAGCTTCATGATGGATCTACTGGTCTCCGAGTCGAGGTTTCCAGTGGGTTCATCGGCCAAAATCAGCGACGGGTCGGTGGAGAGGGCCCGCGCCACTGCCACGCGCTGCTGTTCGCCCCCGGACAGCTGGCTGGGTAGATGGTCTGCCCGGTGCTCGAGCCCGACCCGTTCGAGCGCCTTCAGTGCTCTTTCCCGGCGAATTCTCGCCGGGTGTCCCCGGTACATCATCGGCACCTCAACATTGGCCTGTGCGGTCAGCGTTGGGATCAGGTTGAAGGTTTGAAAAACGAAGCCAATCTTCCCGCCGCGGAGTTCGGCAAGCTCACTGGTCTTAAGATTCAGTACTGACCTCCCGCCTATGAGGTAATCGCCATCGGTGGGGTGATCCAGGCAGCCGAGGATATTCATCAGGGTTGACTTTCCGGATCCTGAGGGTCCCATTATGGACATGAATTCGCCTGGATCCACTGCAAAGGTAATGTCGCGCAGGGCGGTCACGGTCTGCTGCCCACTTACGTATACCCTGCTCAAGTCTCTTACTTCCAGAAGCGGCACGGCTCTAACCTCCCTTATGCCGTTTCCTGACGTGCAGAACTGCCACAGGTTCCATATCTCGGCGATATTTTCCGTGTGATCTGCGAGCTAGAACGGTGAAGTATACTGGATCATCTTCTGGAAATGTTAGCATATGCGTTGTTATCGGGCCATACCAATATGCTGGTCAATCTTGCCGCGACGCGAGGTGTCAGAAATAGATCGAACAGGATACTTTCAGTCTCGTCAAATGACTGCTGGTATTCGAGCGCTCTGCCAGTCGGCGATGGTCACAAAGGGGTGGCGCGCGCAGCAGAAGCAGTGCCGCCCTTTTTGAGGTCACCTGATCTCGAAGATCATCTGTACGGTTGAGCTCACACTGATCTGTCCCGGCATTATGGGAACCTCGCCATATGCGGCATCTTCCATCCGCATGCGGGGGATCCCAACGACCTCGTCTATGACCTGCATGCTACTTACGCCGACGATAGATTGGCCCGCCTCCGCACCGGCGACTTCGGCTTTCTCGCGTGCTCTTTGCACGGCCAGTTGGATAGCTTCATCCTCCAGTGATTCGCGATCAGATACCTGTAGATTGATATTGTCGACGGTGTTTGCTCCCGCGCTCACGGCGGCGTCGATGACGTGCCCGATGTGCTCAATGTCGCGTATGGCGGCCTCAACAGTGTTCTGCACCTGGAATCCTACCAGCTGGCGTTCTTCCCGGTCTCGCTGCTCGTAGACAGGTGATACTGAGAAGCGTGAGGTGGACAGGTCGCTTTCGTCAATTCCGGCATCGATCATTGCGTCGATGACTGCCTTCATTTCATCCGAGTTCTTCTCGACGGCCTGTTCGGCACTGTCTGCCCGGGTATGGACACCAAGTTGGATGTATCCTGTGTCTGGAGCGGTCTCGATTGTGCCGGTGGCACGCACGGTGATGGTCTGAGCTTCCTGGTCCTGCCCGGCGTCTGCTGCCGGGGGCGAATACAGACCCGCGACCGCCAGCACCCCGGCCAGTGCCAACACGGTGACTGCGTAGAAAAGGTGTTTGATTGACATGCGTTTCCCCTCCTGAAAGATTTCGTATTGTTTATGGCATCTGTATTATGCTGACTATGGAGAAAAGAAAAAGTTCCCTCCTACTGGCAGAATCAATCCGCCTCCGGTCTTACTCACAAGCGGGCTGGACAGCGATGCCGCGTCCCCGCACAGCCGCACCGAGCTCCATGTGTACTCGTTGCCCGGAGTTTGACTGTGTATGGGGAAATTGCAGGGTAGGGGTAGGTTGGGGGAGAATAGCTGGGTAACTTCAATCATCTGAAGGAGGAGTGAGTGTGTTGAAAGATGTGGATCGCCAGGTCATCGCCGACCTCTACCTGAGTCGCTCGGGAATCCAGTTTCTCACCGAGCTAGTTGAGAAATTTGGCTCCCGCTTTGGCGGAAGCGAAGAGGAGCGCAGGGCTGCTGAGTTCATTGAGGGGGCCTTCAGGGACGCCGGTGCCGACCGTACATACCGGGAGAAGTTCACGTGCCAGGGCTGGAAGAGGAAGTCAACCACCCTGACAGCCACAGCTCCACAGGAGCGAAAGCTGGACTGCATTGCACTGCCTTACTGTCCGCCCGGCGAGGTCGAAGCCCCCCTCGTCTATCTGGGTGACGGACACCCACAGGTCTACGAAGATAGGCAAGAAGAGATAGAGGGTGCTGTAGTGATGGTTACCACGGCTACCCCGCGCTTTTACCACCGCACGATGCACCGGGGGGAGAAGCTGGGCCGCGCCATTGAGGCTGGTGCCATTGGTTTCATCTGGATGCGCGGGGAGCCGGGCGGCTTGCCGGAGACGGGCTCGGCGCGATTTGGCCGGGCATGTGAGGTCCCCGCCATATCTGTCTCATATGAAACCGGCCACGAGATCCTACGTATGAACTCGGAGGCCGGTGTGCGAGTTCGCATCGAATCATCGAACGAAATATACGAGACCACATCCTACAATGTAATCGGTGAACTTACGGGAAGCGATAAACCGGAGGAAGTAATAGTGGTCGGGGGGCACTACGACGGCCACGACATAAGTCAGGCAGCGGCTGACAATGGAGCTGGTGTTGCTGTAGCTCTCGAGGCCATGCGTGCCCTGGTGCCACACAAGGATCATCTGTCCCGCACCATCCGCTTTGTGGCTTTTGCTCAGGAGGAGATGGGCCTTATAGGCTCAGAGCACCATGCGGAAGACAGTGACCAGGAGAAGGTAGCCTTTATGCTCAATCTGGACGGTGCGGGTCGTGGCGACCGTTCACAGTTAGTCCTGCAGGGCTGGCCCGAGGCAGTTAGATTCTTCAATAGACTGGCGCGGGAGATTTACGAGAGGGACATGTCGGTCGGAGACTCACTCAGCCTCTACTCCGACATGTATCCATTTGCCAGACGGGGTATACCGTCCGCCACGTTTTCATCCAAACAACCCGGGACAAGTGCGGCCCCAAGAGGTTACGGACATACTTACTGGGACTCGCTGGACAAGGTCAACGAGCGATTCCTGCAGATGGATGCATCGAGAGTGGCCCGGATAATCACCCGCCTGGCCGCACTTGACGAGCTTCCCATGGACAGGAAGACTCCTGAACAGATGGGAGACATAATACGGGAACTCGGCTTCGATATGGTGCTTAGGTACGAGGGACGGTCAATTCCTGGCGAGAAGGAGCCAGAATGAGGTGGGCTGTTCGACTGGCCCCGGTCCTCATCGTGAGGAGAGGAGCCGGGGCCGGTCGGGCGGCCATATGACCCCGCCATCTCAGTGTCGGTCGGCGTCATTCAGTCCTGCTTCTCAAACTGGCCTTTGTCGACTCCGCACACGGGACATATCCAGTCATCCGGAAGATCCTCAAAGGGTGTATTTGGATCAATGCCACCCTGAGGGTCTCCCTCCGCCGGATCATACACGTAGCCGCAGACTGTGCACACGTATTTGTCCATATTTATCCCTCCGTCTCATGGTGTTCTGCCTGCCGCGTCGCTGAACACTTCCTGCCGGCCCAGCGGCTAAAACGCACTATGCACTCGCGATGGCCTGTGTGACCCTCCGCACTGCCCGTCGCCGGAATGCTATCGTGCCATAAAAGTTCCCTGACATCTTGCTACCCGCAATAAGACCAGCTGAGTTCCATACGGCAGAAACAGGCAATGTTATTTATAACATATTCGCCGCCTTTCGTCATTTTCCTGCAGTTTCTAGCACCAGATAACTCCTAGCATCCAGCGTGCGGGCCGATCATCGAGGAGGGGATCTTCTTCGTGGCCCACCAGTCCGACCTGGACACGCCACCAATCAGGTGCGTTTAGTGCTGGGGAGTCCTCGCTCAATTGAATCCGGGAACGATTACCTCCGGTATGGCCTGGTCGATGCGGTAAACAAGGTGAGGATACACATCAAAGAACACTGCCGTATTCCCGAGAACTCCGCCGAGGTTGCCAAGCATCAAAACGAACGTCTCTCCTGTTGATCGCACCAAAATCGAGCATTTGGTCTCCCGCTGGGCAGGGGACCAATATGCGGTCACCGAGGGATCGGTAGTCATTCCCTGAAGATGCACTCAACCGAAGATACGACATTCAACTGTCGATCGGCATGGTCGTCCTGGTTCTGTATGCGCATTCCTCCTACAATGTTATCCTCGACATCCTACCGATAGAAACATCGTCTTCCTCGGGCTCTCACAGATTCCTCCCAAAAGCAGCGGAAGATCGAAGGGGGACCTCCGGGGGATTTTCCCCGTCCCTGCAGAAACTGTGCGAAGGGAGGGTTTCCCGCCGGCGGGAGTCCGGACCTTCCCTGCCGTGCGATATGAACCGAAACAGCCTGTGGAAAGGATGAAAGATATGACCATTGCGTGCTGCGGGATGACGGCGATTACCGGTACTGGAGCGGAGCCAATTTCGGATGCGGTCGTGCTGGTGCAGGATGGCCGCATTTACAAGGTCGGCCCCGCCCGGGAGGTGCCCATTCCGCGCGGGGCGAAGAGGATAGATCTGACCGGTCGGTTTCTGCTGCCTGGAATGATTGACTGTCATATTCACTGCCTGATGGATGCCTCCCCCGATCCCATGCGGGCGCTCGTAGAGCGTGGACCCGGAATGCTTGTCCTGCAGGGAGCGGAACACCTTCGCCGCACTCTGCATTCCGGGGTGACCAGGGTCCGCGATCTCGGGGGTATGGATTACCTGGAGATTTCCCTGCGGGAAGCGGTGGCCGATCGGCTCATTCCCGGCCCCGTCATGCAGGTTGCCGGTCGTATCATCACCATGACCGGCGGGCACGGTCACCCTATAGGGCGCGAAACGGATGGTGAGGCGGATGCCATGCGGGCTGCGCGGGAGCAGCTGAAGGCGGGGGCTGATGTGATAAAGGTTATGGCCACCGGCGGGGTGATGACGCCCGGGGTGGAACCGGGGGCCGCCCAGCTGACTGAGGAGGAGATGCGTGCGGCGATCTCGGAGGGACGCAAGGCGGGCCGGAGGTCGGCCACGCACGCCCAGGGGACAGAAGGAATCAAAAATGCAGTGCGGGCTGGGGTGGACTCCGTCGAGCACGGCCTCTTTCTGGACGAGGAGACGGTCCAGCTCATGAAGAAAAAGGACGTTTGGCTGGTTCCCACACTGACCGCTACTGACCGGATTGTCGAGGCCGGAACGGAGAGCGGGATCCCCGAGCATGCGGTGCGGAAGGCCGAGGCGGCAAGAGAGAGTCACCTGGAGAGCTTCCGGCTCGCATTGGACGCTGGCGTGCGGGTCGCCATGGGCACTGATGCGGGAACTCCTTTCAACCGACACGGCGAAAATACCGGAGAGATTGAGCGGATGGTGCGGGCGGGAATGCCCCCTCTCGGTGCCATCACCGCGGCCACAGGTAATGCTGCCGAACTTCTCGGGGTCGCCTCCGAGGTGGGTACTCTCGCACCCGGCAGGCTGGCCGACATGGTGGTCTTCGGCGCCGATCCCACCTGCGACATCAGCAATATTCAGAGTGTTGAGCGCGTCTACGTGCGCGGACGGTGCCTTCGATAAGTTTTTGCTGTGCCCTGAGAATGGAAATGTGCAGCTGCTGTCCGGCAGGGAACCGTAGGTGGGCTACAGAAGGATTTCTCGATGCGTCTGGTGGTTAGGAGAGGGGTGTGGGAATGAAAGAGCGGTTGTCGGCGGTTCTAGCCGACCTATCACAAAGTGGTGTCGAATACGCTGACATCAGAGTCCACGACATTGTGGAGGAAGCGATATCGACGGAGAACCGGGAAGTACAGGATCTTTCCACGTCCCGCAGCTACGGATACGGGATCAGGGTATTCGCAGATGGGGCACTGGGTTTTGCCGCTTCTCAGGAATTTGATCGTATAGGGGAGACCGCCGAGCGTGCGGTGGAGATTGCCCGGGCGACCCGGCCGGTGCAGAGAAAACCTGTGCAGCTGGACCGCAAGGAAGCTATTGTTGATCACTATAGTACCCCCATCGAGATCGACCCTTTCGAGATTCCGCGAGAGGAGAAATTACAGCTCTTGTTTGCCGCCGAGGAGCGCATGCATGAGAGCGCGACCCTCCTCCGCACTGAAGGTAACATGAATTTTCGCCGCGAGGAGAAGATCTTCGCTGACACAGACGGTTCATACATCACGCAGTTGCTTTATGAATCCGGAGGCGGCATCAGCGCCTATGCTGCGAGCGAGGGAGATATGCAGCAGCGCAGCTACCCCAGCTCATTCCGTGGCAACCATGCTACTGCCGGGTATGAGTTCGTGCGCGATCTGTACCTGGTGGAAAACGCAGCGCGTACGGCGGAGGAAGCCGCGGCTCTAATCGAAGCCGAGGAGTGCCCGTCGGGTTATTTCGATGTCGTCATCGACAGCTCCCAGCTCACCCTGCAAATTCACGAGAGTGTGGGACACCCGGTGGAGCTGGACCGGGTCATGGGTTACGAAGCGGGGATGGCCGGGGAGAGCTTCCTGGATCCGGGCATGATCGATTTTCAGTACGGTTCAGAGCACGTCAATATCGTGGCTGATGCCACCATCCCCGGCGGACTCGGAACCTTCGGTTACGACGACGAGGGCGTGCCCGCGCAGAGGGTGGATATAGTGCGGGAGGGACGCTTCAGGAACTTCTTGACCTCGCGCGACACCGCTCCGGAGGTCGGTCAAATCTCAAACGGGACCTCCCGGGCGGACGGATGGGGAAGAATCCCCATCGTTCGAATGACCAACATTAACCTGCTTCCCGGCGATGCTTCCTTTGCCGAGCTCATCGGCGGGATAGAGTGCGGACTGTATTTGCAGAGCAACAAGAGCTGGAGTATAGACGACCGGCGGCTCAACTTCCAGTTTGCCTGCGAAATCGCATATGAGATAAGAGAAGGTCAGCTGACAGGAAAAATATTTAAAAACCCGATATACACCGGCATCACCCCCGAGTTCTGGCGATCATGCGATGCAGTGGGGGACGAGAGCCAGTGGCAGATGTTCGGTACCCCCAACTGCGGTAAGGGAGAACCGATGCAGGTTGCGCATGTCGGGCATGGTTCGTCCCCGTCGCGTTTTCGCCATGTGAAGGTGGGTGTAAGTGATGTTGAGTAAAGAAGAGGCTTATGACCTTGTTGACCACATCCTGAGTGAGGCGGAAGGATACACTGCGCGGGTACTGGTCATGTCAGAGGCGGAGGGATTGACCCGCTACGCCAATTCCGGGATTCACCAGAATGTCTTTGAAGACACCACGCGCATCACCATAACCATCAGCGGTGAGGATCGCCGGAGTCGCGTGTCTACCACAACCTGCGACCGGGAGGGACTGCGGGCGGCGGTGGCTGATGCAATAGAAAACCTTGAATATCTCCCGCATGGGGAAAAGCAGCCTCCTCCGGTGAGAGGAGTTGCACCTATCTCACTGGACCGGTACGATGAGGATCTCGAGCGAGCGTTCGACGTACACCAGAGGGCCGATCATCTCAAGCGGGCCTTTGGATCGCTGGCCGATGGTTACCGGGCCTATGGACAGCTGAGTCATGCCGAAAACCGCATCTCTTTCGGCAATTCTGCGGGCGTAAGACATTTCGCCCGGAGCAACGGGGTGAAATTGTCCTCATTGATTGCCTCCGATGCGGGCGGATCAGGATATGCCGCGGAGACCTCCGAGCGCGCCGGAGAGGCCGATATCCCTGCAGCGTTCTCCCGGGCATATGAAAAAGCGCGACTCAACCGGGACCAGGAGGAGATCGAACCGGGCAGGCACACAGTGATCCTTGAACCACTGGCCGTCGGCAATATCCTGGCGTTCATGTCTTTCATCGGATTCAGCGCCAAGGCCGTACAGAACCAGTTGAGCTTTCTCACAGGAAGAGAAGACGAGCAGGTTTTTGATGAACGAATCACCATAGTTGATGATCACACCGACGAGAACACGGCATCCCTTCCGTTCGATTTTGAGGGATACCCCCGGCAGAAACTTACGCTGGTGGACAGCGGAATCTCCAGAGACTTTGCATATGATGCTGCCACCGCTGAGGCAGACGGAGTCCCCAGCACCGGGCATTCGGTGGATATGCCGCAGCGGGGCGCGATACCCCTTCACCTGGTGATGGAGGCAGGTGATACGAGCACCGAGGAAATGATTGCAGATACAGAGGATGGGCTGCTGGTCACGCGCTTCCATTATATGAACGTCGTCAATCCGCGCGAGGCGCAGCTGACCGGGTTGACCCGGGATGGAGTCTTCCGTATCAGAGACGGCGAGATTGATGGTGCGGTCAAAAATATGCGTTTTACTGACAGTGTGCTCCGGGCTCTTAACAGTGTTGCCGCCATCTCAAGCGAGCGGCAGCGCACCCCTGGGTTCTTTGGTAATTTCTATGTTCCGGCGATGAAGATAGAGGATTTTCACTTTACTGGCAAGACGGACGCGTAGGACGAGACGGGTCACGGGACGTTTCGGTGAGCGCTGCATCACGGCGCTCGCCGCGGCTCCTGACTGACGAGCGTGAGGGTTGCGGAGCATTGCGGGGAGGTGTGAGTATGGCGCTGATCGGAAACTGCCTGAGCACAGCCATGGGCATTCTTCCGCATACTAGTGTCGAGCAGGCCCTGGACCTGGCACTTTCACTAAATGTGCCCTTCTGGCCCCAGCTGCCCAAGGTAAGCTTCTACGAGGACATGTATGTGCAGGCGTCTGAAGGCTTTCCTGGAATTGAAATCAACGAGCAGGAAAAAGAGATCAGATTATCTCACGAAAGGTTTCAGGCCGGACTGATGCACCTGGCCGAGCACTGGGAGGATCCGGAGCATTTCAAGGTAAGCGAGAGGTACAGCCGTACATTTGACCTGTTTCTCCAGCGCGACCTGGATGACTACCCGCATGTACGGGGGCAGCTCATCGGCCCTATCAGCTTTGGCCTCAGTATAGTGGATTCTGAAGATAGACCCATCATCTACGAGCAGGAGGTAAGGGAGATCCTCTTTCCATTTATGCAGAAGAAGTTGCTCGCACAGCGAGCGGAGCTGGAGAAGGTGCATGCAAGCCCACTGGTGTGGATAGATGAGCCGGGACTGGAGATGCTGTTTACCGCCTTTACCGGCTATACATCCACAGCCGCCCTGGCTGACTATGAGAACTTCCTTGCTGGACTTCCCCGCCCGCGGGGTGTGCACTTGTGTGGGAATCCTGACTGGTCGTTCCTCCTGCAGCTGGACATGGAAATTCTCTCTGTGGATGCTCTGGCGAACGGACACATACTGACCCGGTATTTCGATCAGCTGAAAGAATTTTTCGACCGCGGAGGCATAATCAGCTGGGGCATAACGCCGACTTTGACCGAAGAGCTGCACGGAGTTAATACTGATGATGCTCTCTGTCAGCTGGAAGAGATGTGGGATTATCTGGATGGACGCGGGCTGCCTAAAGAACAGATCCTGAGGCAGAGTTGGATAGCTCCCGCCCGCTGCTGTCTGATTAATGAGGACGGTGCCTGCACGGTTGAAAAGTCAACTGCACGTGTGCGGGAGATCTCCCGCAATCTGCGCAGTCGGTATGGGCTTGAGTGATTGAACCTACATCCGGCAAGTGAGGGTGTCCGAATCGCCTCAAATGCAAGCTGGGCGGGGCATCGCGGTGGGTCGGTTACGGAAAAAATAATGGTAGAAAAGG
>Ga0207421_10007546_pt1 | contig 11556 bp, 6 predicted proteins | sample SodLakKL_010_SED_4_FD_187542 | JGI IMG/M metagenome (GOLD analysis project Ga0207421, IMG submission 187542) | Alkaline sediment microbial communities from Lake Tanatar, Kulunda Steppe, Russia - 8KL_010_SED (SPAdes) (version 2) | ecosystem: Environmental > Aquatic > Non-marine Saline and... | reverse complement strand
CTGGCCAGCAGCGGGGTGGCCGCCGGGTCGAGCACCACGAAGTCGGCGTCCATGCCCGGGGCCAGCCGGCCGATGCGCTCACTCAGCGAGAGCGCCCTGGCGTTGCCCAGGGTCAGCCCATGGAAGCCCTGCCAGGCGGTGAGCGGCTGGCCGCGCAGCTGGCCCACCTGATAGGCGGCCTTGAGGGTCGCGAGGCCCGAGAGATCGGTGCCGCCGCCCACGTCGCTGGCGTAGGTGACGTTGAGGGCCATCTCCCGGGCGGCCTGGCGGTCGAAGAGCCCGCTGCCCAGGAACAGGTTCGAGCTGGGGCAGAAGGCCAGATTGGCGCCGCGCTCCGCCAATCTGCCACGCATCTGCTGGTCCAGGTGGATGCCGTGGGCGAAGGTGCTGCGCGGTCCGACCAGACCGGACTGCTCGTAGACCTCGAGATAGTCGCGGCTGCCGGGGAAGAGCTCAGACACCCAGTCAAGCTCGCCGGTGTTTTCGGCGAGGTGGGTCTGCAGCCACAGGCTCGGGTCCGTGCGCAGGATGGCGCCGGTGGCGTCGAGCTGAGCCCGGGTGGAGGTGGGCGCGAAGCGCGGGGTCAGGCTGTACCCCAGCCGTCCCTTGCCGTGCCAATCGCCGATCAGCCGCTCGGTGTCGCGGATACCGCCCTGGACGTCATCGGTGAGTCCCTCGGGGGCATGCCGGTCCATCAGCACCTTGCCGGCCAGCATGCACAGGCCACGCCGCTGGCTGGCCGCGAAGAAGGCGTCCACCGACACCGGATGACTCGAGCAGAACACCTGGGCGGTGGTGGTGCCCACCCGCAGCATCTCGTCGAGGAAGGCCTCGGAGAGGGCGTCCGCGTGCTCGCGACTGGCAAACTTGAGCTCCTCCGGGAAGGTGTAGTCGTTGAGCCAGTCGAGGAGCTGGCGTCCGTAGGAGGCCATGATCTCCAGCTGCACATAGTGCACGTGGCTGTCGATAAAGCCGGGGGTGATCAGCTTGCCGCGATGGTCGATCACCTCGATGCCGGCGGGGAGGTCGGGAGCGAGGGTGGCGTAGTCGCCGACGGCACGGATGCGGCCGTTCTCGACCCAGAGGGCGCCGTCCGGGTAGTGTCGGACACTGCCCGGGACGGGAACATCGCCGTCGCCGGGGTCGGCGTCGAAGCTCAGCAGTTCGGCGCGCAGCACGCGCGATTTTTTCTGGGTCATCTCGTCAGGCTCATCTTCTTGGTGTCATCGGGGCTGATCCGGCGGCAGGCCCCGGGGTGCCGGACCATCGAGGAGGCGCTGTGAATACCTCCCTGTACGCTACCGATTCCTTCCCTGGAATCGGACCTCCTCTTCGGCCTGCCCCCGGCGCCCCTGGCTTGGCGGTTTGTTGGCGTGCGGGATGCATTTACATTGAAGGCTCGCGGAACAGGGCTCTCACTTCCGCCGGGGCGAGGCCGCGCTGATCCGTTCGCTTGGCGCCTTCCATCATGGGCAGCAGCTCGGCGATGGTGGCCAGCGCGATGGCATAGGGGGTCTTGTCCCTCCCGGTGCCACCTGCCGCCATGCCGATGGGGCAGCGCACCTGGTCGAGTGCCGCGTCGCTGTGGCCGGCAACGACGAGTCGCGAGCGGAAGCTGGCCCACTTGCTGCGTGAGCCGATCAGGCCGATGGAGGCGCACGCTTTACTTCGGCGCAAAAGCGCATCCACCAGGGCGCGGTCCTCGGCGTGGTCGTGGGTCAGCACCAGGGCATGAGTGCCAGGAGGCAGCTCGCTCACGGCGGCGGCCGGGTCGGGCGCGTGGCGGCACTCGAGGCGCGGTTGGCTCGCCGCCCAGTCCGGGAAGATCGCCTCGCGGCTGTCGTGCCACCGCACCTGCCAGGGCAGCGGGGCGGCCAGGCGCACGAGTTCCGTTCCCACGTGGCCCGCTCCGAAGATCGCCAGGGTCGTCATGCTCCCGGGGAAGACCTCGAGCAGCACGTTGACGAAGCCGCCGCAGCATTGGCCGCTGCGCCCGCCCAGGGAGAAGGCCTCGAGGCTCATCCCGGCGATGACCTCTCCATCACGGCCCGACAGGCGGCGTCGGGCGGCCTCGATCACCTGGTATTCGAAGGTGCCGCCGCCCAGGGTGTCGAAGACGGCGTCGGCGGTGATCACCATGCGTGCCCCGGGCTCCCGGGGCGTGGAGCCGGCGCTGGTCACCTGGGTGGCCAGGGCGTGGGGCAGTCCCTCACGCTGCAGGCGATGCAGGGCGGCGTGCCAGCTCTCGGGACGCGATGCGCTGCCAGGGGCCATGGTCACTGCCCTCCAAAAGCCGGCGGCCCGTCGCTGTGGCGGGCGCGCAGCGCCTCGGCAGCGAGCAGTACCCGCTCGGGTGTGGCCGGGGTATCGAGCCGCGGCGCCTCGCGATAGTCCGAGAGGCTCGCCAGGGCATCGCGCAGCGCGGACCACACCGAGATACCCAGCATGAAGGGGGGTTCGCCCACGGCCTTGGAGCGGTAAATGCTGGCCATGGAGTTGGGGTGGCCCTCCATCAGTTCGACGTTGAAGATCGCCGGCAGGTCGCCGTAGGTGGGAATCTTGTAGGTGGCCGGGCCATCCGAGATCAGCCGGCCGGCCTCGTTCCATTTGAGCTCCTCGCTGGTCAGCCAGCCCATGCCCTGGATGAAGCCGCCCTCCACCTGGCCGAGGTCGATGGCCGGGTTCAGGGAGTCGCCGACGTCGTGAAGGATGTCGACCCGATCCACCTGGTATTCGCCGCTCAGGGTGTCGACGCTGACCTCGGCGACGGCGGCCCCGTAGGCGAAATAGTAGAAGGGGCGCCCCTGACCGGTGCCGCGGTCGTAGTGGATCAGCGGGGTGGCGTAGAAGCCCTTCTCGGAGAGCGAGACGCGGCCCAGATAGGCCGCCTGCACCAGTTCGCCCCAGGGGATGCGCCGTTCGCTCTCGCCAATTCCTGCCACCAGGTGGCCGGCCTCCAGCCGCATCCCCTCACGGTCTAGCGCCTGACCTTGATAAAAGTGCTCGGCGGCGAAGTCGAACAGCCGCGCCTTGAGCGTCAGGCAGGCGTCGCGGGCGGCCATGCCGTTGAGGTCCGCGCCGCTGGAGGCGGCGGTGGGCGAGGTGTTGGGTACCTTGTCGGTGCGGGTGGCGGTGATGCGCACCGCGCCGAGATCCAGCGCCAGCTCACGGGCCACCACCTGGCAGATCTTGGTGTGCAGGCCCTGGCCCATCTCGGTGCCGCCGTGGTTGATCTGCACGCTGCCGTCGGTATAGACGTGCAGCAGGGCGCCGGCCTGGTTGAGGTGCTTGGCGGTGAAGGAAATGCCGAACTTTACCGGGGTCAGGGCCAGCCCCTTCCTGATGATGGGGTTCTGCGCATTGAAGTCGATTACCGACTGACGCCGTGCCCAGTAGTCGCTGCTCGTCTCGAGCCGTTCGATCAGCTCATGCAGCAGGCCGATCTGCTCCACGGTCTGGCCATAATGTGTAACGTCGCGGGGGGTGACGTCGCGACCCTTTCGATAGAGGTTGCGCTTGCGCACCGTCAGCGGATCCTCGCCGATCCGGCGGGCGATGTCGTCCATGGCCGCCTCGATCACCATCATGCCCTGGGGCCCGCCGAAACCGCGGAAGGCGGTGTTGGAGGCGGTGTGGGTGCGGGCACGGTGCCCGGTGACCCGGGCCGCCCCCAGCGAATAGGCGTTGTCCGAGTGAAACATGGCGCGGTCGACGATGGCGTCCGACAGGTCCGGCGAGTAGCCGCAGTCGCCGATGACGGTGATCTCGCCGCCCTGGATCACGCCGTGCTCGTCCACGCCCAGCCGGAAGCGGTTGTGGAAGGGGTGGCGCTTGCCGGTGACGTGCATGTCGTCGCCCCGGGAGAGTCGCAGCCGGGCGGCACGGCCGGTACGCCGACTGATCAGCGCGGCGATGCAGGCCCAGGGCGAGGCCTGGGTCTCCTTGCCGCCGAAGCCGCCGCCCATGCGGCGTACCTCCACGGTCACCGCATGGAAGGGGATGCCCAGCACCTCGGCGACCAGCTTCTGGGTCTCGCTGGGGTGCTGGTTGGAGGTGTGGACCACCACGCCCTCGTCCTCGGTGGGAAACACCAGGCAGGCCTGGCCCTCCAGGTAGAAGTGCTCCTGGCCACCGACGAACTGCTCGCCCTCGACCACCAGCGGCGCGCCAGCCAGCGTGGCCTCCCAGTCGCCGCGCTGCTGCACGTGGGTGGGGCGAACGAACTCGCCGCCAGCGGCAGCGGCCGGGGCATCCAGACTGGCCGGCTGCTCGTCGATCTCCACGACACCGGCGTCGAGGGCGGCCTTCACCGCCCTGCGGGCGGCGTGGTGGCTCTCGGCGGCGATGGCGAAGAGCACCTGGCCGACGTAACTGATCTCATCACCCACGAAGATGGGGTCGCCGGGGAACACCGGGCCGATGTCGGTATGACCGGGCACGTCATGAAAGCCCACCGCGTCGATCACGCCGGGCAGGGCGCGCACCCGGTCCAGGTCGAGGCGAGTCAGACGCCCGTGGGCGACCGGCGAAAGGGCGAGCGCCACGTGCAGGCAGTCGGCGGGCGCCTTGAGATCGTCGATATAGGCGGCGCGGCCGGTAACGTGCTTGATGGCGCTCTCGTGGGCACGGCCATGGGGACCCGAAGCCGCAGGGCCCAGGGTGTCACGAGCCAGGGGGCCGTCGCCCTTGATGCGTCCGGCCTGCTGCTGCCGTGCCTCGGCGGAGTCCGCGGAGATGTCCGGCGCGGCGTCCGGCGCGGCGTCGGGCGCCTTGGCTGGCGTGGTTTCGGGCGCCTTGGCTGGCGCGGTTTCGGGCGCCTTGGAAAGCTTAGTGAGCGTACGCATGGAGCATCACCTCCCGGGGGTTGTCGGTGCCGTCCTGGGCCTGGTTTTCAACACCAAGTGCCAGGCGCAGGCGCTCGAGCAGATTGGCGGCACTCAGCTCGCGATAGTGGGCGCTGCCGCGCACGTCGCTCATCGGCTGAAAGTCCTCTTTCAGGGCCGCGCGTGCCGCCTGGAAGCTCGCCACCGTGGGCGGCTGACCCTCAAGAGCCGCCTCGGCGGCGGCCGCCCGCTTCGGGATGGCCGCCATGCCGCCGAAGGCCAGGCGCACATCGCGAAGCACGCCCTCCTCGAGCCGCCAGCCGAAGGCGCCGAGCACCGCCGAGATATCGTCCTCGCGGCGCTTGGACAGTTTCCAGACCCTGAGGTGTCTGTCGGTATCCGGGCGGGGCAGGAAGATGGCGCGGATCACCTCGCCCTGGTTCTCCTTGTTCTGATTGAGGACCGTCTTCTTGTAGTCGAGGAAGAAGTCCTCAAGGGGCAGCTCCCGTTCGCCCTCGGGGCCGGCCAGCCAGAGCCGTGAGCCCAGCGCCAGCAGTACCGGCGGGGTGTCGCCGATGGGCGAGGCGTTGGCGATGTTGCCACCCAGGGTGCCGCGGTTGCGCACCTGGGCGGAGCCCAGGCGGTGCAGCAGGTGCGCAAAGGCCGGGTAGTGTTCGGCGAACAGCGGTTCGAGTCGGGCGTAGGTGACGGCGCCGCCGATCCACCACCCCTCGCGGCCGTCCTCGAGGGTGGCTTCCTCGAGAACATTGAGTTCGGCGACCCGAGTCACATCCACCAGGCGTTCGAAGCGGGCCAGACGCTGGGTGACGTCCAGCCACAGGTCGGTGGCGCCGGCAACGATCGGCGCCTCGGGGTGGTGACGGCGCGCCTCGATCAGCGCGTCCAGGGTGGTGGGTTGGAGGAAGGTGTCATCGGCATGGGGCGACCGCGTCGGCACCGTGGCATCCACGGCCAGGTCCAGCCAGCCGGGGCGCTGCTCGGGATAGTCGCTCATGGTCAGCGCCGCATCGCGGATCGGACGATAGCCGGTGCAGCGGCAGAGGTTGCCGCCCAGCGCCGCCTCGAGACGCTCGGGCGTCAGCGGCGCCGGGAATGCCGTGACGCTCTCGTGCTGCGCTTCATGGAGGGTGAACAGCGACATCACGATGCCGGGGGTGCAGAAGCCGCACTGGCTGGCGTGGCAGTCGACCATGGCGGCCTGGGCCGGGTGCAGCGACTCGCCCTGGGCGAGACCCTCCACGGTGACAAGATGACGGTCCTGAAGCTGGTGGGCCGGGATGATGCAGGCGTTGGCGCTATGGTAGCGAACCCGGCCGTCGGGGCCGGCCTCGCCGATGGCCACGGTGCAGGCGCCGCAGTCGCCGGAGGCGCAGCCCTCCTTGGTGCCGGTCTGGCCGAGCGTCTCGCGCAGCAACTCGAGCACGCTGGTATCGGGTGGGGCCTCGCAGTGGCGAGGCTGCCCGTTGAGCATGAAGTTGATCATCGCCCTTTTCTCTCTTGTTGGCGGGAAACGTTGGCTTTGCTTGATATTGACCATGTGGTCAGGTTGCTTGTCAGCATGGTCAACCGTGCCCCATTTTGCAAGGCTAACGGCAGTGATCTTCGACCCATGGCGGGTCCGTGCCGATTGCATGCACCGCGTCGGTGCGGCACTCTTCACGGAGGATCATCGCAACAGGGAAATGGTTCATGCCAGAAGGCTCGAGCATTCCGGATAAGCCCCGCACTCAGGAAAGGGGCGAGGCGGCGAACGGGGCGACCCGGCTTCGCAACGAGCGAGAGATCCTGGCGGCCGCAGAGAAGGTCTTCGCCACCCACGGCTACCGTGGGGCCAGCGTTCAGGCGATTGCCGAGGCGGCGGGCCTGCCCAAGTCCAACGTCCTCTACTACATGGGCAGCAAGCGCGGACTCTACGTGCGCCTGCTCGAGCGCATGATGGCGCGCTGGAATGCGCTGCTTGACGATATCTCCGTGGACGACGATCCCGCGGAAGTCCTCGAGGCCTTCATCCGCAGCAAGATGGCGCTCTCCCGGCGCCACCCCGAAGGGTCCCGACTCTTTGCCGCCGAGATCCTCGGTGGAGCGCCCTTCCTGCAGGAATATTTGCGTGGCGAACTGCGCGACTGGGTCCAGGCTCGCGCACGAATCTTCGAGCAGTGGGCCGAGCGCGGCCTGATGGACCCGGTGGACCCCGTCTGGCTGATCTTCCTGATCTGGTCGGCCACCCAGCACTACGCCGACTTCGAAGCCCAGGTGCTCGGCATCACCGGCCGGGACGAGCTCAGTGACGTCGATGTCGAGCAGATCACCAGCTTCCTGACCCGGGTGATCCTCAAGGGGTGCGGGGTCACGCCTCCTTCGGCAGCGCCAGGCTGACCAGCACGGTGGCGACGAGCAGGGCGCTCGACACCCACAGGGTCGCGGTGAGCCCGCCGACCATATAGAGCCAGCCCGACAGCAGGGTGCCGATCAGGCGCCCCATGGCGTTGGCCATGTAGTAGAAGCCCACGTCGAGCGATACCCCGTCCGAGCGTGCCATGCGCACGATCAGGAAACTGTGCAGGCTGGAATTCACCGCGAAGACCGCGCCGAACAGCAGCAGCCCGCCCAGCAGCACCAGGTGAGGCTGCCAATCCAGGCCGATGGCGATCAGCGCCGGCAGTGCGGCCAGGGCCGCGGCCCAGGCGATGGCGGCACCGCGACCCGCGGCATGCCCGGTGATCCGTGGGGCTACCGCCTGCACCGCGCCGTAGCCGATCACCCATAGCGCCAGAAATCCCCCGACCCGCCAGCTGTCCCAGCCGAACTGGGTGGCCAGGAACACCGGCAGGGCTACCACGAACCAAACATCCCGGGCGCCGAACAGGCACATCCGTGCCGCAGAAAGGATATTGATGGCGCGGCTCTTGGAGAGCATCTCGCGAAACTTCGGCTTGACCTTGGCGCGGCCCAGGTCGCCGTCCAGGCGCATGAGCGAGAGTGTCAGCACCCCGGTGAGCATCACCGCCATGGCGAGTACCGCCCCCTGGAAACCGATCAGCGTCAGCAGCAGGCCGCCGAGAAAGAACCCCACCCCCTTGAGCGCATTCTTGGAGCCGGTGAGCAGTGCCACCCAGCGGTAGAGCGACCGATGGCCGGCGTCGCCGGCCGGCACCAGGGTCTTGATGGCGCTCTTGGCACTCATCTTGTTGAGGTCCTTGGCGATGCCCGAGAGCGCCTGGGCGGCCATCACCCAGGGCACGGAGAGCCAGGCCACCGGCACCAGCAGCATGCCAAGCGCCACCACCTGCAGGCCGAGGCCCAGGTTCATGGTGCGATTGAGTCCCAGCCGGGCCCCCAGCCAGCCGCCAACCAGATTGGTGACCACCCCGAAGAACTCGTAGAAGAGAAACAGCAGCGCCACTTCCAGGGCCGAGTAGCCCAGGCTGTGGAAGTAGAGCACCACCAGCATGCGCAGGGCGCCGTCGGTCAGGGTGAAGGCCCAGTAGTTGCCGGTGACCAGCAGGTACTGGCGGATCTCACGGGGCAGGGCGGCGACGCGGGCGATCATGCGTCGGCGATTCCCACCTTGGCGGCCAGCTCGGCGGTGCGGCAGGCGTAGCCATACTCGTTGTCGTACCAGGCGTAGAGCTTCACCTGGGTGCCGGCCACCACCATGGTCGAGAGCGCGTCGACGATGGAACTGCGCGGATCGCTACGGTAATCGATGGAGACCAGCGGGCGTTCCTCATAGCCCAGGATGCCGGCCAGTTCGCCCTCGGCGGCCTCCTTGAGCAGGGCGTTGACCTCCTCCACGGTGGTCTCGCGCTTGACCTCGAAGACCATGTCGGTGAGCGAGGCATTGGCCAGCGGTACCCTCACGGCGTGGCCGTTCAGCTTGCCGGTCAGCTCCGGGAAGATGGCGGTGATCGCCTTGGCTGACCCGGTGGTGGTGGGTATCAGGCTCATGCCGCAGGCTCGCGCCCGGCGCAGGTCCTTGTGGGGCGCGTCGAGGATGACCTGGGTGTTGGTGATGTCGTGGATGGTGGTCATGGAGCCATGGCGGATGCCGATCTTCTCGTGGATCACCTTGACCACCGGCGCCAGGCAGTTGGTGGTGCAGCTGGCCGCGGTGACGATGCGGTGCTCGGCCGGGTCGAAGAGGTGATCGTTGACGCCCACCACCAGGTTGAGCACGCCGTCGTCTTTCACCGGCGCGCTGACCACCACGCGCTTGACCCCCTGGTCCAGGTAGGCCTGAAGCGTCGCGGTGGTCTTCATCTTGCCCGAGGCCTCGATCACCACGTCGCAGCCGGACCAGTCGGTGTCGGCGATCTCGCGGTTGGCGGTGAATGCGATGCGTTGGCCGGCCACCGTCAGGGCGTCATCTTCCGCCATGATATTATCACCGCCGCCGGTCCACTGGCCGTGCACCGAGTCGAACTGCAGCAGATGGGCGAAGGTGGCGGCGTCGCCGCCCGGGTCGTTGATCTGGACGAACTCGAGCTCCGGGTGCGTCCATCCGGCGCGCAGCGCAAGGCGCCCGATGCGGCCGAAGCCATTGATGCCGATCCTGACCGTCATGGGAAACTCCTGTGGGAATAGCGAGAGTGCAGGCGGAGGTGCCCGGCGCTCAGCGAGAATATCTGGCAAATCGTATATGAACCAAAAGCGTACATGAATACATATGACAGTTCGATGACAGTCGCGCTGCCCATCGAGGCGCGCCTCGATGCCGTTCAGGCGGCGCTGGCGGAGTGTTCCCGCGCCCTGCTGGTGGCCGAGCCCGGCGCCGGCAAGACCACTCGCGTGCCCCTGGCGCTGCTCGAGGCGTCCTGGTGCGACGGTGGAAAGCTGCTGCTGTTGGAGCCGCGGCGGGTGGCGGCGCGGCTGGCCGCCGGTTTCATGGCCGAAAGCCTGGGGGAGACGGTCGGCGAGACCGTGGGCTACCGGATGCGCGGTGAGAGCCGGGTAGGCAAGACCACTCGCCTGGAGGTGGTGACCCAGGGGGTGCTGACCCGCATGCTCCAGGAAGATCCGCTGCTCGAGGGCGTATCCGGGGTGATCTTCGACGAGTTCCACGAGCGCAGCCTGGAGGCGGATCTCGGCCTGGCGCTGGCCCTGGATGCTCAGTCGGTGCGCGACGACCTGCGCCTGCTGGTGATGTCGGCGACCCTGGACGTGGAGGCCCTGCTCGGCGTGCTGGGCGACGACACCCCGGTGATCGACTGCCCGGGGCGCACCTTTCCCGTCGAGACCCGCTACCGCTCGCTGAATGCCCGCGATGACAGTGCGGCCCAGCAGGCTCGGGCGCTGCTCGAGGCGATGGAACAGCAGGCCGGCGACGCCCTGGTGATCCTGCCCGGGGTGGCGGAGATCCGCGGCCTGGCCCGGGCGCTGGCCGCCCGTGCTCCCGAGCTTGTGCTCATGGAGCTGCATGGCCGCCTGCCCCTCGAGGCGCAGCGCCGGGCGCTGCGCCCCGACCCCGACGGCCGCCGTCGGGTGGTGCTTTCCACCGCCATCGCCGAGTCCAGCGTCACCGTGGACGGCGTACGCCTGGTCATGGACGCGGGCCAGGAGCGCGTCCCGGTGTTCCAGCCGCGCAGCGGCCTGACGCGCCTGGAGACGCGCCGGGTCAACCGCGCCAGCGCCGACCAGCGCCGCGGCCGCGCCGGCCGCCAGGGCCCCGGCCTCTGCGTCAGGCTGTGGGCCGAAGAGCAGCCCCTGGTGCCCCACGGTGAGCCGGAAATTCGCCAGGCGGATCTCGCGCCGCTGGCCTTCGAGCTGGCCCGCTGGGGCATCACCGAACCCGATAGCCTGGCCTGGGTCACGCCGCCGCCCACCGCCGCCCTGGCGGCGGGGCGCGACCTGCTGCGTCGACTCGGCCTGCTGGACGAGGCGTGCCACCTCACCGAGCCGGGTCGCGCCGCTGCCCGGTGGCCCACCCACCCGCGCCTGGCGGCGATGCTGGTACGCGCCGGCACGCTGGACGCCCAGCCGTTGGCCTGCGCCCTGGTGGCCTTGCTCGAGGGGCGTGACCTGGATGACGAACGAGACCTGGAACGAGCGCTGCAGGCGCGGATTACGGCGCCTCGTGAGCATCGCCAGTGGCAGCGCGACGCCGAACGCCTCACTCGCCTTGCCGGCGTCAGCCTCAAGGTGACCAGCCTGGCCCCGCTGGCCGAGCTGCTGGCGCTGGCCTACCCGGAACGCGTCGCCCAACGAATGGCCCCGGGCCGCTTTCGCCTGGCGGGCGGGGGCCTGGCGACCCTCCCCGAGGATCACTCTCTGGCCCATGCCGAGCTGCTGGTGGCGGTGGAGCTCGACGGTCAGGCCAGCGGAGCGCGCATCTTCCGCGCCGTGGCGCTGGCGCGTGACCGGCTGGAAGCCCTCTACCCCGAATGCGCCAGCTGGCGGGTCAGTCTCGAGTGGTCCGACGAGCAGGGCCGGCTGGTGGGCGAGCAGGTGCGCGGCCTGGGGGCCGTGGTGCTGGAGAGAAAGCCGCTGGCCGAGCTGCCACCGGAGTCGGTCAGGGCGGCCCTGCTCGAAGCGCTCCGCCGACGCGGTCTGCCCCAGGACGACGACCTGAGGCAGCTGCAGGGCAGGGCAGCGCTGCTGCGTCGCACGCTCGGCGATGCGTGGCCCGACTGGTCCGAAACGGCGCTGCTCGCGACGCTCGAGGCGTGGCTTGGGCCCCACCTGGTTGGCGTGACCCGCCTGGAGGCGGTGGAGC
>Ga0207421_10007545_pt1 | contig 11556 bp, 10 predicted proteins | sample SodLakKL_010_SED_4_FD_187542 | JGI IMG/M metagenome (GOLD analysis project Ga0207421, IMG submission 187542) | Alkaline sediment microbial communities from Lake Tanatar, Kulunda Steppe, Russia - 8KL_010_SED (SPAdes) (version 2) | ecosystem: Environmental > Aquatic > Non-marine Saline and... | reverse complement strand
GGCGCCGGCGCCGCCACGGGCCAGGTCCGAAGCGAGCACCTGGCCGGGCTGGTCCTGCCCGGGCTCGCCAACGCCCACAGCCACGCGTTCCACCGGGCGCTCAGGGGCACCACCGAACAGGACCGGGGCACCTTCTGGACCTGGCGGTCCGGGATGTACGACCTGGCGGCGGTGCTCGATCCCGACACGCTGCACGCCCTCGCCCGAGCGACCTACGCCGAGATGGCTCTGGCGGGGGTGACGACGGTGGGGGAGTTCCACTACCTGCACCACGAGGGTGACGGGCGCCCCTACACGGATCCGAACGCGATGGCCGAGGCGGTGCTCGCCGCCGCGCGTGACGCCGGGGTGCGCTGCACCCTGTTGGACGCCTGCTACCTCGCTGGGGGTTTCGGCGAGCCGGTCTCCGGTGTCCAGCGCCGGTTCAGCGATGGTGATGCCGCCACCTGGGCCGCCCGGGTGGAGGAGCTGCAGCAGCGGCACGCCCGGTCCGGCGATGTGGTGATCGGTGCTGCCATCCACTCGGTGCGGGCGGTGCCGGTCCCCGAGCTCGCCGTGGTCAGCGCCTGGGCCGCTGCCCACCAGGTCCCGTTGCACGCCCACGTCTCCGAGCAGCCGTCCGAGAACGCGGCGTGCCTGACCGCCACCGGTCGGACCCCCATGCGGCTGCTGGCTGACTGCGGGGCGCTGGGCCCCCGCACCTTGGCGGTCCACGCCACCCACCTCACCGAGGCCGACGTGAGCGACCTGGTCGACAGCGGCGCCGGCGTGTGCCTGTGTCCGACGACCGAGGCGGCCCTGGCCGACGGGATCGGGCCCGCGGCACGCCTCCATGAGGCCGGCGTGCCGCTGACCCTCGGGACCGACAGCCACGCGAGCATCGACCTCTTCGTCGAGGCGCGGCGCTCGGAGTGGGACCAGCGGCTGTCGTCCGGGCAGCGCGGCCACCTCGACACCGCGGCGCTGCTGGCGGCGCTGGCCCCCCAGGGGCAGGCCAGCCTGGGTGTGGCCGATGCCGGCCGACTGGCGGTCGGTGCACGGGGTGACCTGGTGGCCGTGGACCTCGGCTCGGTCCGCACCGCCGGGGCCGATCCTGAGACGGCGGCAGCCAGCGTGGTGTTCGGCGCCAGCGCCGCGGACGTCACCGACGTCATCGTCGACGGCCAGCGCATCGTCCGCGACCGGGTGCACCGCGATGGCGACGTCGGCCAGCAGCTGGCGACGGCGATCGCGGCGGTCCGGGGGGAGGCCCAGCGGTGAGCAGCACCTGCTTCGACCGGATCGCGGAGCTGGTCACCAACCGGCGGGAACTCGGGGATGGCTCGCCGCTCGGCCTGCGGAGGGACGCGGCGGTGGTGGTCGAGGACGGCGAGGTGGTGTGGGTCGGCGACGCCGGTGCGGCTCCCGCCACCGACGACCACCGCGACCTGACCGGTCGCTGCGTCCTGCCAGCTTTCGTGGACAGCCACAGCCACCTCGTCTTCGGGGGCGAGCGCGTCGGGGAGTTCGCCGCCCGGATGTCGGGTCGCGCCTACACCGCCGGCGGGATCCGCACCACGATCGCGGCGACCCGGGCAGCGCCCGTGGAGGAGCTCCGGCGTCGCGCCGGCCTCCTGCTCGCCGAGATGCGCCGCCAGGGCACGGGGGTGGTGGAGATCAAGTCGGGCTACGGCGCCGAGGTGGCCACCGAACGCCGGAGCCTCGAGGTGGCCGGGGAGCTGACCGCGGAGACCACCTACCTCGGCGCCCACGTGATGGGCCCGGAGTTCGCCGACGACCCGGCGGGTTACGTCACGCTGGTGACCGGGGAGATGCTGGCGGCCTGCGCGCCGCTGGCGCGGTGGGTGGACGTGTTCGTCGAGGACGGCGCCTTCGACGGCGACCAGGCCCGGGCGATCCTGCGGGCCGGTGCCGAGCGGGGCCTCGGCGCGCGGGTCCACGCCAACCAGTTGGGCCCGGGACCGGGCGTGCAGGTGGCCTGCGAGGTCGGTGCGGCTTCGGCCGACCACTGCACCCACCTCGACGCGCGGGACGTCGCCGCCCTGGCCGACAGCGGCACCGTGGCCACCCTGGTGCCAGGTGCGGAGTTCTCGACCCGGTCCCCGGTCTACGCGGACGGTCGCCGGCTGATGGCAGCCGGGGTCACCGTGGCCCTGGCGACCGACTGCAACCCTGGGACCTCCTACACCACCTCGATGCCCTTCGTGATCGCCCTGGCGGTCAGGGAGTGCGGGCTGACCCCGTCGGAGGCGGTGTGGGCGGCGACGGCCGGTGGCGCTGCGGCGCTCCGCCGCGAGGACGTCGGCCACCTCGGTCTCGGAGCGGCGGCGTGGCTGAGCGTCCTGGACGCGCCGAGCCACCAGTACCTCGCCTACCGACCCGGGGTCCCCCTGGCGCGGCTGTTGACCGCTCCGGAGGGTGTCACCGCCAGGGCACCCGGCGTCGGCGGACCGGGGTCGGCATCGCAGGTCGCGTCGCGCTGACCCTCTACGGTGCGCCCACCGGCACCGCACCGGTGGCTGACCTGCGGAGGGTGGACGATGGCTGAGCCGGGCTGGCACGACGACCCCGACGGGGCTGGTGGGCAGCGCTGGTGGGACGGGGCGCGGTGGAGCGAGCACACCATCCCGCCACCACCGTCCGCCGGACGAGCGGGCCCGGTGCCGCCCGGCGCGGTGCCGCCGCCCCCGGGCGCGGTGCTGCCCCCGCCCCCGCCGGGTGCGCCGGGTGCGCCGGGCGCGCCGGCTGGACAGCCACCCGTCCCAGCGTCCACCGCCGGCGCAGCGTCGACGACGCCGATGGTCGCGCGACCGGCGACCGCTGCCCGGCACGGTCCGAGGATCCGGCCACGCCTCGTCGCCCTGCTCGGCGTGGCGCTGCTGGTCGCGGTCGCCGCGCTCGTGGTCTCCCTGGCGGGCGGTGATGACGGGCCGCCTGGCGTCCGCATCGCTGCCGGCGAGCAGCGCGAGGTCGTCGTCCCCGAGGACGGCCGGGCGGAGCTGGTCGTCGAGGTCCCGGAGGGTGCGCTGGTGATCGACGTCCGGGGCGTGGAGGGCTTCGACCCGATCGCCGCGCTCATCGACGAGCTGGGACAGGAGATCGACCGCAACGACGATCGGTCGATGGAGCAGCTGGAGCGGTACGGCGGTGGGGTGTTCGACTCCCTCATCGAGCAGGAGGTCCCGGCCGGCATCTACCGGGTCGTGGTCACCGGCTTCGGCGGCACGGGCGGAGAGGCAGAGGTGCGGTTCCCCGTCGTCGGAGGCTGAAGGCGGCCGCGACCCGCGGTGAGCGCCGGCACCGGGGCACGGACCTGGCCGGCTGCGTGGCGTGTCGCGGTCACGACCGGGGTGTCAGCGCCAGCTGGCGCGACAGCGCGACGAGGTTGCCTCCGGCGTCCCACACCTGCCCATCCTCCTCCAGGTAGCCGCGGGTGATGGCCTTGGTCGTGAACCAGGCGGCGAGGTAGCCCGGGCCGGGCCGGGCGCGCACCTGCACGGTCAGCTCGATGGTCGGCACCCACGAGGTCAGGCCGGGTGGGGTGTTGAACACCGCCGGCGGGAAGCAGTCGGCCACGACCAGCAGCCCCAGGGTGTCGATCGCGTCGTCGTCGTGTGCGTCGGCGAACCGGAGGTAGCCGCCCATCTCGCCCCGGCCCGTCGGCCGGCCGACGGCCCAGGAGGCCAGCTCGACCGGCTGTCGGTGGTCGAAGCGCTCCTGGATCGGGAAGCTCGGTCGCTCACCGCTGCGTGCTCGTGCCACCGCGGCGGCGGTCACGTCCAGGCAGTCCTCGATCGGTGGCAGCGGGGGCGGCGCCAGGTCGACCCGATCCGGTCCCTCCGCGGCGTCGAGGTCGCCGAAGGCTCCCAGCAGCCGGGCCTGCTCACGGCCATCCTGCAGCAGCCGGGCGGCCACGGTGCTGTGGCGCCGGCTGGTACGGACCACCTCGACCTCGATGTCGACAGCGCCCGGGTCGGGTGGCGCCAGGAAGTGGGCGGTCAGGGTCACCGGGTCGGGGTGGGGCACCTCGGCGCGCATCGCACGGGCGGCCAGGGCCATCACGTACCCGCCGTTGGGCGCCGCACCGTCCACGACCGACCAGCCCGGATCGACACGCCCGTGGTAGCGGCCCGGGCCGACGGCCTCGACCGCCGTGTCACGGGTGAAGCGGTCCATGTCGTCCACCGGCATGCTCCCCTCGTCGCACCAGGTCGGTTCAGGTCTGCAGAGCGAGCAGACGGTCGAGATCGCCGTGGATCTCGAGGCCGGCGTTGCGGCCGGTGCCCTGCAGCACGGTGCCGGTCCGGCGGTCCGTGAAGCGCACCGCGATCTCGGCCTGCATCGTCTCCCCGACGCGGCTCTCCATCCGCTCCCGTGTCGGGCCCAGCAGCAGTCCCGCGGCCGCGCGGTGGGCGCGGATCTCGAGCCGACGGTGGCGGTCGACGACCGTCCACTCGACCTGGGCGTCGGCGAAGTGGAGCGCCTCGGTGCGAGCGCCGGTGTAGGTGGCGAACCGGTGCAGCGTCCCGGCGTGCCGCAGGCCGACGAGGAACCCGGGGAAGGCCGATCGGATCCAGGGCACGATCGCGATGGAGCCGACCAGGCTCGTGCCCGGGGACGCGAAGTGGTTGCTCTGCATCCAGACGTAACCGGCGGGGAAGGCGGCGCCCCAGTCCTTCTCCAGGTACCCGCGTCCCCCGGTCAGGTCGATGCGGTCACCGTCGAGGGTGAGGTGCCCGTCGAGCGGGTGGTCGAAGCTGAGCACACCATGGTTGCACTCCATCCGGGGGACGAGGGCGTAGGGCCCCATCACCCCGGGCGACCACGGACGCACGGGCCAGGGATCCAGCGGGCCGAGGCGGACGTCAGCGGTCACGCGCCGGTGTTCGTCATCGATGTCGAGGGACAGCCCCGACGCGCTGAACCGGTTCGGTCCGATGCGGACCTCGAAGCCTCGCCGCGCGGCCGTGAAGGCCTCGGCCGGGTACCGGTGGTAGGTCGCCGCTCCGGTGGCCCCGTCGAGCACCTGCACGAAGGCGTGGTGGCGCGCGGGGTCGTCGCTGAGGAAGATGCCGGGGATGACGGCGTACCTGGCCACCTCGCTCGCGTCCACGAGCTTGAAGTACCACCCCTCGAAGAACGGCGGCCGGCGTCGATGGCCGTGGTAGCTCTCTGGCTGGAGCAGGGAGAGCACCGGGGGCTCCTTCGTCCGTCGAGGTGGTCGCGGGGCGACGCGAGCCGCGTCGGCACCGACCCCGACCGTAGGCTCGCAGGCGGGCGGGCGTCGACCGACGCCGTGTCGGGGTGGAGGGTGTCGCCGTGAGCGAGTCGGACCGCGAACCCCTCGATGACCTGGTCGAGGGGGTACGCAGCGGGGACCGGGACGCGATCGCAGCGGTCTACCTCGAGCTCGGGCCCGGCCTGCGCGGCTTCCTGCTGCGCCGTGTCCCGCACGGCGAGGTGGCCGACGACCTCGTGGAGCAGACCTTCGTCGAGCTGATCGAGGGTGGTCACCGGATCAGCGGTGGCGGCAACGCGCTGCGGGCGTGGCTCTACCGTGCCGCCCGCAACAACCTCAGCGACTGGCGCAAGCGGGCGGAACGACGCAGCGATCACCAGCTGACCGACCGTGTGCTGGACGGGCGCGAAGAGGCCGAACCGGCCGCGGAGGAGCAGGCCGTCGCGGGCGCGGTGGATCCCCAGCTGCTCGCGGCGCTGGCTCGGCTCACCGGGGACCAACGCGAGGTGATCGAGCTGCGACTGGTCGCCGGCCTGCCGGCCGCCGAGGTCGCGGCGATCACTGGCCGCTCGGTCGGGGCGGTCAAACAGCTCCAGCATCGTGGCGTCCGCCGTCTGGTGACCCTGCTCACGCCAGCGGAGGAGGAACCGGCAGGTGAGGTGTGACCCGTAACCCGGCGGCGTCCTGGCTCGCCTACCGGTGGTGACGACGAGCACAGGAGGCGATCGATGTCGCAGCACGAGGGCCCCCCGGGACCGGTGGACCCCACGGGCCACCGCGACCTCGATCCCGACGTCGACGCGGTCGACCGGTCGATCGAGGAGGTGGTGGCCGGCCGCCTCGACGCGACGGGTGACGACGCCGTCGCGGTCTCGTCGGTGCTGCGGCGGGTGCGCACGCTCGCCGCGACGCCACTGCCGGCGTCGTCGCGGACCCGGCACCTGCTCACGATCCGCACCCACACGCCGCCAGGGGAGCGCACGGCTCCCGTGGGCCGCCGTCGGCCGGTCCCGGCGGGCCTGCCACGCCTGCGGCGCCGGACCGCAGCCGTGGTCAGCGCGATGCTGACCGGGGTGCTCGTGCTCGGCGGCGGCGCCGTCGCCGCAGCGCAGGACGCGTCCCCCGATGCGGCCCTGTACGGCGTCAAGCGGGCGTCGGAGCAGGCCTGGCTGATGGTGCCACGTCGCAGCGAGCGTGCGGCCGAGGTCCATCTGGCCCTCGCGGAGCGCCGCATCGATGAGGCGCGCCAGCGGCCCGAGGACGCCGAACGCCTGGTCGCCGAGGGGTTGGAGAACGTCGACTCGGCAGCGGAGGAGCTGCCCCAGGCCGCCATCGACAACTTCGCCCGCCTGCTGGGTGACGGCCCCGACCGCCTGCCGCCGTCCGCCGCGCCGGCCGCCCGGGCCGCCCTGCACCGCAACTGCCAGCGGATCGCCGACCGGCACGGCCTCGACGCCGATCCGTGCGGTGAACGCCCGCAGGTCGAGCACCCGGGACGGGGCGCGCGGCCGGAAGCCGGTGAGCGTGGGCGCCCAGGTGGCCCCCCGGGGCTCGGCGAGGGTGAGCGGCCCGTCCCTCGCGGCTGGGGTCCGGGTGGTCGGCCCGAGGGCGCGGAGGGCCCACCGCCTGGGGTGCCGGGTTGGGGTCCGGGTGGCCGTCCCGACGGTGTTGTCGGCCCGCCCCCGGGGACGCCGGCGCACGGACGCGACCGCGGACCCGAGGCCGACGAGTAGCTGATCCCTGCGGTTCGAGGAACGACCGAGCCCGCCGCGCGGTGACGCGGCGGGCTCGGTCGTAGGGCGTCATCGGAGCAGACGCCGGTGCGCCTGCTCCGTCGTGCTCACTCCACGGTGACGGTGATGGTCTCCGTCTCGCCGTAGGCGGTGTGGATGCCGTCGGCCAGCTGCACGCACAGCTCGTAGGTACCGGGCTCCAGGTCGATCTCGCGCGAGTCGGAGCCGTCGCCGAGGTGGAACCGCCCCTCGGCCTCGTCCTCATCGCTCGGACCCGGGATGGTCTCACCCGTGTCGTAGCAGCCGATGTCGGCCATCACGTGCAGGTGTGCCTCGCCGACGGCCGGTGCACCGACGGGGGCCAGCTCGACGCCCTCGGCGGCCAGTTCGACGGTGAAGGGGCTGGTCACGGTGTCGCCGTCGGACGGCGAGACGAAGCTCGCAGCCGCATCAGCGGGCTGGTCCTCGATGCTGTAGTCCTCGGCATCGGTCTGGTCCATGTCCATGTCGACCATGTCGTCGACGTCGTCGCCGCAGGCGGCGAGCGTCAACGCCAGCACGGCGATCGTGGTGATGATGCGTCGCAAGGTGGTTCTCCCGTCTCGGTGAAGTGCCAAGGGTACGCACCCGGTCGTAGGTATGGGCCCATCGTCGCGGGAGGGACGTCCCGCGGCGTCCGCGCGGCTACCCTTCCCCGGCTCCGGTCGCCCCGGGGTGACCCACCATCTCCGCCCCCCACCGCCAGTGGCGGGGTCCGACGTCGAACAACGAGTCCACCGTGAGCGAGCACCTCCCGACCACCACCGAGCAGCCCCTGCCCGAACCGAGCGTCACCGTCGAGCTGAAGACGATCGTCGAGCTGTGCAAGGCCAGGGGCATCATCTTCCCCACCGCGGAGATCTACGGCGGGGTGCGCTCGACCTGGGACTACGGGCCGCTCGGGGTGGAGCTGAAGGAGAACGTCAAGCGCCAGTGGTGGCGTTCGATGGTCCAGTTGCGCGACGAGATCGTCGGCATGGAGCAGGCGATCCTCGGGCCGACCGAGGTGTGGCAGGCGTCGGGCCACCTCGCCAACTTCGCTGATCCCCTGGTCGAGTGCGTCAAGTGCCACCAGCGCTTCCGGGAGGACCACCTGCGCGAGGAGCAGCTCGGTGCCGAGGACGCCGAGGGCGAGCTCGAGTGTCCGACGTGTCGGGCGAGGACGCTCGGGGACCCGCGCAGCTTCAACCTGATGTTCAAGACCAACATGGGGCCGGTCGAGTCGGCGGCGTCCACCGTCTGGCTGCGGCCCGAGACCGCCCAGGGCATGTTCGTCGACTTCGCCCTGATCCAGCGCACCACCCGGCGCAAGCCACCCTTCGGTATCGCCCAGATGGGCAAGTCCTTCCGCAACGAGATCACCCCGGGCAACTTCGTGTTCCGGACCCGTGAGTTCGAGCAGATGGAGATGGAGTACTTCGTCGAGCCCGGCACGGACGAGGAGTGGCACCAGTACTGGATCGACGAGCGGCTCCGCTGGTACACCGACCTCGGGATCCGGCCCGAGAACCTGCGCATCCGCGAGCACGGCGCGGCCGAGCTGTCCCACTATGCCAAGCGCACCGTCGACATCGACTACTATTTCCCGGACGTGTCGATGGGCTGGTCGGAGCTCGAGGGGCTGGCCAACCGCACCGACTTCGACCTGAAAGCCCACCAGGAGGCCTCGGGGCAGGACCTGACCTACTACGACCAGCCCAACGACCGCCGCTACCACCCCTACGTGATCGAGCCAGCCGCCGGCGCGACCCGGGCCACGCTCGCCTTCCTCTTCGACGCCTACCGCGTGGAGTCGGCACCCGATGCCAAGGGTGAGCTGCAGGAGCGGGTCGTGCTCAAGCTCGACAAGCGGCTCGCGCCCTACAAGGTCGCGGTGCTGCCGCTGTCGAAGAAGGAGACGCTGACCCCGACCGCGCGGGAGGTGTTCGACCTGGTCAAGGTCCGCTGGATGAGCGAGTACGACGAGACCCAGTCGATCGGCCGCCGCTACCGCCGACAGGACGAGATCGGCACGCCCTACTGCATCACCGTCGACTTCGACACCCTCGAGGACCGAGCGGTCACCGTGCGTGACCGCGACACGATGCAGCAGGACCGGGTCGCGATCGAGGCGCTCGAGGCCTACCTCGCCCAGCGGCTGCCCGGCTGCTGAGGTGTCGGCGGCTGCGGTCGCCGACCGTGGGTCCGACCTCGAGCCGCCGTGGCGCCGACCCGGAGGTGCACGATCCGTCGAACCGCCGCTCTGCTCGCGCTCACCGCCGCGGCCATCCAACTGCTGGTCCTGGTCGCGGTCGAGCAGCAGCTGCAGCTCAGCCTGGACGCCCTCGGTCGCGACTCGGCGGTCTCGGGCTTCCGATGGGTGTGGGCGGCGCTCGCCCCCCTGCCCTGGCTCGTCGGTGGGGTGCTGCTGCTGGTCGACCGTACGCACCTCGGCACCGCGGTCCTCGTCGCCGCGGTGGCGCTCGAGCTGCCCGCAGGGCTCCCCGCGCTGTCCCGTGCGCTGGCCGATGGTTGGGGCGACGGTGCCACGCTGCTCGAGGCCATGGCGATCCTCGGGCAGCCGGTGGTGCTGCTGCTCGGTCTGCTGGCTGCCGTGGCGGCCGTCTGGTCACGTCCCCGCCAGGACTGGCGGGTGGCGGCCCCCGGCCCGATCGGTGTCTACGTCACCGTGGCCGTCCTGGCGTGGCTCCCGACGGCGTTGCAGACCCTGGAGCGGTCACCGCCCGGGGCGATGCGGTCCTTCGCGCGCACGGAGCTGTCGCGGCTCGAGGGCCTCGAGGCGCTGGCCAGCGTCTCCGGCGCCGTCGTCGCCGCGCTGCTGCTGTTCGTCGCGCCGCGGCTGCGACCCGACGTGGCCGGCGCCGTGCTGCTCGTCTTCGCCGTCCCCCAGATCGCCGACGCCATCGGCGACGCCGCGCAGGTTCGGGTCACCGAGTTCCTGATCCTCACCCCACCCGCGGTGCTCGGCGACCTGGGCCTGCTCGGTGTGACGGTGCTCGCGCTGCGGTGGCTCGTGACCGCTCCTCGTCGCATCGCTGCCGCCCGGGCCGAGGGCCGCTGACCTCGGCGAGCGCCCCGAGGTGACCATCGCCCCTGCCGTGGCCGGAGCGTGCCCCGTAGCGTCGGCCAGCAGGTGGCCACCAGCTGAGGAGGGCGCCGTGGGCGAGCCGCCCGTCACCGTCGAGCCCCGCACCGACGACGCGGTCTACGAGCAGCTGCAGCAGCGGCTGGACCGCATGCCGACCGGGGCCCCCGACACGCCGGCGCTGCGCCGCATCCTGCAGCTGCTGTTCAGCGAGGAGGAGGCCGCCCTCGCTGCCCACCTGCCGTCGATCGTCGCCGTCGACCGGCTCGCCCGCGACCTCGGTCGCGACCCCGAAGGCCTCCACGCCCAGCTGACCAGCATGGCGCAGCGGGGCCTGGTGTTGGACCTCGAGCACCGCGGTCAGCGGTGGGTGGCGCTGGCGCCGGTGGTGATCGGCTTCTTCGAGTTCACCTTCATGCGCGTGCGCGACGACGCACCGATGGAGGAGCTCGCCGAGTTGTTCGACGAGTACCTGTTCACCGACGACGAGGACCGGTTCGCGCACGCCGTGTTCGCCGGCAGCGTCCAGGTCGGGCGCGCGCTGGTGCGGGAGGAGGCGCTGCCGGCCCAGCCACCGACCGAGGTGCTGGCCTGGGAGCGGGCCACCACGATCGTGGCCGATGCCCGCACCGTCGCGGTGTCGGCCTGTCCCTGCCGCACGCACGCGGGCCTACTTGGGCGGGCCTGCGATGCGCCGGTGAGGACCTGCCTGACCTTCGACGGTGCCGCCGAGGCGTTGCTGCGTGCCGACCTCGCCGAACCGATCTCCAACGACGAGGGCCTGGAGATCCTGGCGTCGGCGAAGGCGGCAGGCCTCGCGCAGACCGCGGACAACGTCCAGGAACGGGTCGGCTACATGTGCAACTGCTGCGGCTGCTGCTGCGGGATGATGCAGGCGATCCGCGACGCCGGGCTCCACGACGCCATCGTCGCCTCCAACTGGGTCGCCAGGATCGATCCGGACCGCTGCCGGGGCTGCCGTGACGGGTGCGTGACGGCCTGCCCGGCCGCCGCGATCGAGCGCCGTGACAGCCAGGGGCAGGGCCGGCGCGCCTACTGGGCGGTGCTGGACGCCGAGCGGTGCCTGGGTTGCGGGGTGTGCGTGGACCGTTGCCGCTTCGAAGCGCTGGACCTCGTCCCACGGGAGCAGCGGCCCTACACCCCGGAGACCACCCTGGATCGCATGATCGCGATGGCGGTGGAGCGGGGCAAGCTCGGCGATCTGCTCCTCGACACCCTGGACGGGGCCGGCGCCGTCGCGGTCGCCCGGCTCCTGCAGCACCTGGAGCGCTCGTCGCTCGGGACGTCGCTGCGGGCCATCGAGCCGCTGCGCTCGGTGTTCCTGCGCGGGTTGCTGGCGGCCGTGCACCGGGGCGCGGCGAGGGTGCCGGCCCCCTGATGGCCGACGTCGAGGTGGCGGTGACGCCCGGCTCGTGGCGACCGAGGGTCAGTGCCGGATC
>Ga0207421_10007544_pt1 | contig 11559 bp, 13 predicted proteins | sample SodLakKL_010_SED_4_FD_187542 | JGI IMG/M metagenome (GOLD analysis project Ga0207421, IMG submission 187542) | Alkaline sediment microbial communities from Lake Tanatar, Kulunda Steppe, Russia - 8KL_010_SED (SPAdes) (version 2) | ecosystem: Environmental > Aquatic > Non-marine Saline and... | reverse complement strand
TGGCCGAGGCCTTCGAGACCGACTTCGACCGTGCCGCGGCGTTCTTCGCCGGCACCGGCGAGGAGACCGAGGACGGCGACCCCGTCGAGGTGGGCCTCGCCGGCAGCCTGCTGGAGCGCCTCGACGTCTTCGAGGGCCGCGGCGGGACCGTCGAGCGTGCTCGCGACAGCCTCGAGCGCGAGATGGATGCGGCCGACGACCGGATCGCGCGTCACGAGCGGCGCCTGGAGAGCCGCGAGCAGACCCTGCGGCGGCAGTTCACCGCCATGGAGACTCAGATGGCCGAGCTGCAGGACATGCAGCAGCGCATGCAGATGTCGTTCTAGCCCCGTTGGCGCCGACCGATCCCGGCCCCGCCAGACCCCGGAGCGCCCATGTACAGCCAGCAGCACTACCTCGCCCAGCAGGTGGAGACCGCCAGCCCCGCGCAGCTCGTCACCATGCTCTACGACGGCGCGCTGGCGGCGCTGACGCGCGCCCGCATGACGTGGGACCAGCCCCTGGAGGTCAACCGGGAGCTGCAGCGCGCCCAGAGGATCCTCACCGAGCTGCGGGTGACGCTGGACTACGAGCGCGGCGGGGAGATCGCGGGCAACCTCGGCTCGCTGTACGTGTGGATGATCGATGAGCTGATCGCGGCCAACCTCGACAAGGACGCCGACCGGCTCGACCCGGTGGAGCGCACCCTCAAGGAGATCCGCGCCGCCTGGGTGGAGGCCACCCACGGCAATCAGGCGGCTGCCTCGTGAGCGCGGCATGGAGCGAGGCGCTGGCCGCCTGCGAGGCGTGGCTTGACGCCCTGGAGGCCTCGCTGGCCCGCGCCGATGCCGCCGACGCCGCCAACCCCGCCAACCCCGCCGACACCGCCGACGCCAACGCCCCAGAGTCCGCCGCCCAGCAGCTGGCCGTGCCCGCCCCGCCGGCGCTGCCCGACGAGCCGCCCACGCCCGCCCAGCGCCACCGCCTGGCCGAGCTGCACGGGCGCATCGACGACGTGCGCGCCCGCATGGCCGCGCGCAGCGCCGAGCTGCAAGCCGAGCTCGCCACCCTCGACCAGCGCCGCCACGCCGCCAGGCGCTACGCCGCGCTCACCCCACGCGGGCCGAACCGATCGCAGCCCACCGCTTAAGGCCACCCCGCCCCCGACCGACAGACGCGAGCAGCACCACCCACAACCGACGACGGATCGCAGCACGGCGCACGGATGCACGCCGCTGGCACAGCCACCCCTGTCCAGCGGCGCGATGCCCTCCGGCGCCGTGCTGTGCTGAGAGCCCCCAGGAGGACCGCGCGATGCACAGCGACCCGACCACCGCGACGGTGCACTACGCCATCGACGCGCTGAACCGGTCCGCGGACGCGCGCGCCCACAACATCGCCAACGTCAACACCCCCGGCTTCCGCGCCCACGAGGTCGACTTCCAGGCCCAGCTCGCCGACGCGGTGCGTCGCGGCGACGTCGCCAGCGCCGGCGAGCCCGCCACCCAGCCGACCCAGACCTTCCCGGATGCCAACGGCAACACCGCCGACCTCGAGCACGAGCTCACCGAGCTCATGAGCGAGGAGCTTTTGCGCAACGCGATGATCAACGCCTACAACCACAAGACCGGTGTGCTCAAGACGGCGATCACGGGGCAGAGCCGATGACCGCCTTCAGCGCCATCGACATCGGCCGCACGGGTGTGGGGTTCTCGAGCAAGTGGGTCGACTCGCTGGCCCACAACATCGCCAACGCCAACACCGAGGTGCCCGGCGACGAGGAGCCCTTCCGCGAGCGCATGCTCGTGGCTCGGGCGCTGACCGACGAGATCGTGCCCTCGGGCTCGGGGGTTGCCACCGAGGCGATCGTCGAGCGCGACGCCGAGCCCATCACCCTCTACCAGCCCGATCATCCGCTGGCCGATGCTGACGGCTACATCAACAAGCCCAACGTCGACCTCGCCGGCCAGCTCACCGACCTGATCGTGGCCCAGCGCTCCTATCAGGCCAACGCCCAGTCGGTGACCTCGGCCAAGGAGGCCTACGAGGCCGCGCTGCAGATCGGACAGGTGTGATGAGCGGCATCGAGGGCGTTGGCGGCATCAGCCCGGGCCCGGTGCCCGGCGGCGGGCAGGGGCCCGAGCGCACGCCGATGCAGCAGTTCGCCCAGTCGCTGGACCGCGGCATCGAGCAGGTCAGCGACGCCGACCGCGAGGCCGACGCGGTGGCCACCGAGCTCGCCACCGGCGGCGACGCCGAGGTCCACGAGCTCATGGCCGCCACCAACCAGGCGAGCCTGTCGGTCGACCTGATGACCCAGGTGCGTGACCGCGCCGTCGAGTCGTACCAAGAGATCATGAGGATGCAGCTGTGATCGATCTCGCCAAGGCCAAGAGCCTGATCGCCGCCCTGCCGCTGGCCCACAAGGTCCTGATCGTGGCTGCGGTTGGCCTGCTGGTCATCGCCGCCGCCGCGTTCTTTCGCTGGGTGTCCCAGCCGTCCTACGCGGTGCTGTACGGCGACCTCGACCAGGCCAGCGCCGGCGAGGTGATGGATGAGCTCGAGGCCCAGGGCATCGACTACCGCCTCGAGGGCTCGCGCATCGAGGTGCCCCGCGAGGACGTCCACACCGCGCGCGCGAGCCTGGCCCAGGAGGGCCTGTCGGGCGCCCCGCAGGTCCCCGGCTACGAGCTGATGGACGAACAGGGCCTGTCGGTCAGCGAGTTCCGCCAGGAGGTCGACTACAAGCGGGCGCTGGAGGGCGAGCTGACCCGCACCATCGAGGCGATGCGCCCGGTCGAGACCGCCTCGGTGCACCTGAGCGTCCCCGACCGGGCGGTGTTCGAGGACGACCAGGACCCCGTGACCGCCTCGGTGATGGTCGGCACGCGCCAGGAGCTGCCCCCCGACCAGGTCGAGTCGATCGCCGCGGTCGTCGCCAGCGCCGTGGAGGGCCTGGAGACCGACGAGGTCACCGTCGCCGACACCGAGGGTCGCACGCTGCACTCGCCGGACGTGGCCGGCTCGGCCGCCGGGCTCACCAGCCGCCAGATGCGCCAGACCCGCGAGTTCGAGGAGGCGCTGTCCGACGACGTCGGCGAGATGCTGGCCACCATCACCGGCGACGACCGCGCGTCGGTGACGGTGCGCGCCGGCCTGGACTACGACGAGCGCGAGGTCGAGTCCGAGACCCACGACCCCGACTCGCAGGTGGCGCTGCGCGACCAGCGCGCCAACGAGCGCTACGAGGGCACGAACATCACCCCCGGCGGCGCGGTCGGCATGGACGGCGGCCCCGTGGAGGACCTCGAGGGCGAGATCGACTACGAGTCTGACAGCGAGACCACCGAGTACGGCGTGGACCGCGTCGTCGAGCGGGTGGTCGACGCGCCCGGCGGCGTCGAGGAGCTGTCGGTCGCGGTGGTCATGGACGACGGCAGCGCCACCGGCGCCGACGTGCCCCCACTGGAGGAGGTCGAGAACCTCGTCACCGCCGCGCTGGGCCTGGACGCCGAGCGCGGCGACGACCTGGCCATCAGCGCCCTGCCATTCCCCCAGACCGAGGAGACGGTGCCCGAGGTCGACGAGCCCGGCTTCCTCGCCGAGCAGCTGCCCGCCATCGTCGGCGCGATCGTGCTGCTGCTCATCGCGGTGGCGCTGTTCCTGCTGGCGCGGCGCCGCAGCACCGCCCAGGCCAGCGAGCCGCTGCAGTGGGAGCCCCTCGGCGAGCGTGACCTGTCGCAGACCCAGCAGCTGCCCGGCGCACCTCAGGCGGTCGACCAGGGCGCCCAGCCCACCCGCGAGCTGCAGCCCAGTGGCGCGGCCCGCCTGACCCAGGAGGTCGGCGGGATGGTCGACGAGCAGCCCGAGGAGATCGCGCAGCTGCTGCGCAGCTGGCTGGCGGACGACTCATGAGCGTGCCCGCGACCCTCTCGCTGACGCGCCGCCAGAAGGCGGCGGTGATCGCCATGGCGGTCGGCTTCGACCGGGCCGCCCCGGTGATCGGCCAGCTCACCGACGAGGAGCAGGAGCAGCTCGCCGTCGAGGTCGCCAAGCTCGGCGAGGTCTCCTCTGAGCAGCTCGAGGCGATCCTCCACGAGTTCATCGAGGAGGCCTACGCCCGCGGCCACATCGTGCACGGCAGCCTCGACGCCGCCCGCGAGCTGCTGCGCCAGACCCGCGGCGAGAGGGCCGAGGGGATCATCGACCGGCTCATCGCCACCGTGCGGGTGGCGCCGTTCCGGTTCCTGCGCGACCGCGACCCCGAGGAGCTCGCCCAGCACCTGTCCGAGGAGCACCCCCAGACCGTCGCGCTGGTGCTGTCGCACCTGCCCAGCGCTCAGGCCGCGGCGGTGCTCGCCGACTTCGAGCCCACCGCCCAGCGCGACGTGGCCATGCGCGTGGCCCGCATGGGCTCGCCCTCGCCGGAGGTCATCCGCCAGGTCGAGGAGGCTCTCAAGGCGCGCCTCGGCGACCACCGCACCACCCGCCAGCGCAGCGAGGAGGACGGCATCCGCGAGCTCGCCTCCATCCTCAACTCCACCGACCGCGGCACCGAGAAGGAGATCCTGTCGTCGCTGGAGTCCCACGAGCCACAGCTCGCCGAGCAGGTCCGCGAGCTCATGTTCATCTTCGAGGACATCGTCAAGCTCGACGACCGCGCGCTGCAGCGGGTCCTGCGCGAGGTCGAGCAGGAGACCCTGCTGTACGCGCTGAAGGGCGTGGCCGAGGAGGTCAGCGCCAAGGTGATGCGCAACATCTCCGAGCGCGCCGCCACCGCGCTGACCGAGGAGCTCGAGGTGCTCGGCCCGGTGCGCATCGCCGAGGTCGAGTCCGCCCAGAGCGAGGTCGTGCGCACCATCCGCCGCCTCGAGGAGAGCGGCGACATCATCGTGCGTCGCGGCGGCGAGGGGGGTGACGTCATTGACTGACGTGCTGCGCGGCGCGGTGCCCAACGGTCGGCGGGCGCTGACGGTGCCCGGCGACGTGGTCGATCCGACGCTGGCCGCCCGCCTCGACGAGGCCCGCGCGCAGGGCCACGCCGAGGGGCGCGAGGAGGGCCGCCGCGAGGGCGAGCGGGCCGCCAAGCGTCGCCTGGACCGCCTGGGCACCACCATCGGCGAGGCGCTGGACGCCGCTCGCGAGGAGGTGCGCGCCGCCCGCGCCGCCCAGGCCGACGAGGTCGTCGCCCTCGCGCTGGAGGCCGCCCGCACCGTGCTGGCTCGCGAGCCCAGCGAGGGCGCCGCCGACGCGCTGGCGCGGGTCGAGCGGGCGCTTGCCGACCTCGACGACGCCCACCTGACCCTCCAGGTGGCCCCGGGCGACGCCGACGACGTCGCCCAGGCGCTGTCGGGCCACCCGACGGTCACGGTGGTCGCCGACCCGACGCTGGCCTCGGGCGAGGCGCGGGTGCGCGGCGCTCACGCGCTGGTGGACCTGCGCCACGCCGCGATCTGGGAGACCGTGGCCGCCGCCCTGGCCGGGCCCGCACCTGGCGACGACATGGCGGCCGCCGAGCCCGAGGCGCTCGCGCCCGACGCGTCCTCGCAGGCGGGGGAGGAGGCAGGATGAGCCCGCCCGCGCTTGCCACCCCGCCGGTCACCGCTCCCGTGGTGGGACCGGGTCGCCGCGAGCGGCTGCGTCAGGCGCCCTCGCGGCTGGTCGCCGGCTCGGTGGCCGAGGTCGTGGGCACCGAGCTGCGCCTGCGCGGGCTGCGGCTGCGGGTCGGCGAGGGCGTGACCATCCACACCCACGAGGGCCCGGTGCCCGCCGAGGTCGTCGGGCTCACCGACGACGGCGCCCGCGCGCTGACGCTGGGCAGCCTCGCTGGCGCTGCGCGCGGCGACAGCGTCACCCGCGACCCCGATGCCGGCACCAGCCGCATCGGCCCGGGGCTGCTGGGCCGCGTGGTCGACGGCCTGGGCCGGCCGTTGGACGGCGGCGGGCCGGTGGAGGGCGAGCCTTGCCGCGTCGAGCAGCCCGCCCCGAGCCCCTTGGAGCGCCAGCGCATCACCGCCGCACTGCCCACCGGCGTGCGGGTCATCGACACGCTGAACACCGTCGGCAAGGGCCAGCGCATCGGCCTGTTCGCCGGCAGCGGCGTGGGCAAGTCGACGCTGCTGGGGATGATGGCCCGCGGCGCGCGCACCGACGTGCAGGTGCTGGCCATGGTCGGCGAGCGCGGCCGCGAGGTCCGCGAGTTCGTCGAGGACAACCTCGACGAGCACACCCGCGCGCGCAGCGTCATCGTCGCGGCTACCAGCGACCAGCCCGCTCTGCTGCGCGTGCGCGCGGTGCTGCTGGCCACCCGCATCGCCGAGCACTTCGCCGACGCCGGCTCGGATGCGCTGCTGCTGTGCGACAGCCTCACCCGCGTGGCCATCGCCCAGCGCGAGATCGGCCTGGCCGCCGGCGAGCCGCCCAGTGCGCGCGGCTACACCCCCAGCGTGTTCGCGCTGCTGCCGCGGCTGCTGGAGCGCGCCGGCCCGCGCGCGACCGGCACCATCACCGGCTTCTACACCGTGCTGGTCGACGGTGACGACCACGACGAGCCGATCGCCGACGCCGCCCGCGGCATCCTCGACGGCCACCTCGTGCTGTCGCGGCGCATGGCCAACGCCGGGCGCTACCCGGCGCTGGACCCGCTCGCGTCGCTGTCGCGGCTGGCCCCGCAGGTGCGCACCGCCCAGCAGGAGCGCGACGCCACTGCGGTGCGCGCCGCACTGGCCGCCGCCGAGGAGGTGCGCGAGCTCGTCGAGCTCGGCGCCTACCAGCAGGGCAGCAACCCCGAGGCCGACAAGGGCCTAGGCATCCGCGACGACGCCGCCGACCTGTTCGCACAGCCACCCGGCGAGCTCACCGACCCCGAGGAGTCGTGGGCGCTGCTCGGTGAGCTCGCCCAGCGCACCCGCGGAGGTGGTCGGTCATGAGCCGGGCGTTGTCGGCGCTGCGCAAGCTGCGCGCCAGCCAGGAGCGCGAGGCGGTGCGCCGCACCGTGCAGGCCGAGCAGCGGCTCGAGGAGGCCCGGCAGGCCCGCGACGCCGCGGAGTGGCGCCCCCAGCCGCCGTGGGAGCCGATCTCGGCCGAGACCGCCCGCGCGCTGCGCGCCAGCGACGTGGCCGCCTGGGAGCAGCTGCGCGAGCTGCACCAGCAGGTCGACAACGCCGCCGCCGAGCACGAGGCCGCCTACCTGCAGTGGTCCGAGCAGGCGCGCGCCCGCAAGCAGATCGAGCGTCTCGAGGAGCGCCAGCGCGCTGCACGCGTGGCCACCGCCGTCGCCGCGCGCCAGAAGGCGCTGGACGCCGCGGCCGTCATGCGCTGGGGGGTGCGGCGATGATCCCCACGATCCCGGGCATCGGCGCGCCTGCGGTCGAGCAGCGCCTGGCCCAGATCGGCGACAAGGTCGCCAGCCACCCCGGCTTCGGCCAGCTGCTCGCCCACCGGGCGGCGCTGCTGGCCACCCCCGCCCAGGTGGGGCGCATGGGCGAGGGGCCCGAGGGCGCCGGCCGCGCCGACGCCGACGACGGGCTGCTGCCCGCCTCGCTGGCCGACCTCGCCGACGCTCCGCGCCGCCAGAGCGCCCCGGTCGGAGCGGCAGCCGGCGCGGCGGGCGCTGCGGGTGAGGCCGGCGCGGCGGGTGGCGCGGCCGGCGCGTCGGGGGCGACCTCGCCGCCGCCGGCCGATGGCGAGCTGCCGCGCTGGGCGTCCGCGCTGCCCTCGCAGGGACGCGAGTGGGCCTCGGCCGTCGACGCTGCGGCGCGCCGCCACGGCGTGCATCCCGAGCTGTTCGCCTCGCTGGTGTGGGCCGAGAGCAGCTTCCGCCCCGACGCGGTCAGCCACGCCGGCGCCCGTGGGCTCGCCCAGCTCATGCCCGGCACCGCACGGGCGCTGGGCGTCGACCCCGACGACCCGCTGGAGAACCTCGACGGCGGTGCGCGCTACCTCGCCGAGCAGATGGACCGCTTCGGCGACGCCACGCTCGCCCTGGCCGCCTACAACGCCGGGCCCAACCGCGTCGCCCAGGCCGGTGGTGTGCCCCAGATCGCCGAGACCCAGCAGTACGTGCAACGCGTGGCCGAGTACGCATCGACCTTGAGGAGCGTGTCATGACCGACTTGCTGGCCCAGCTGGCGGGCACCCTGTCCGCCGGCGGCGCGCCGGAGGTCGCCGGGCGCGGTGCCGCCGGCGAGCCCGAGCCCGACGGCGCGGCGTTCGCTGCGGTCCTGTCGGGGCTGCTGGGCGACGAGGGCGCCACCGGCGCGGTCAGCGAGGCGGGCGAGGCCGGCGCTGACCTGCTCGGCCAGGGCGGCCTGGCCGAGGACGTCGTCGCTGCCGTCGCCGCACTGCTGGGCGCCGAGGGCGGGCTGGGGTCGGCGGCCGAGGCCGCCGAGGCCGTGGAGGTCGTCGAGGACGCCGATCTCGTCGGCGCCGTCGAGGGCGCCGAGGCGGTCGAGGGCGCTGGGGCCGATGGTGCCGAGGGCCAGGAGCTGCTCGCGGCGCTGGCCGGCGACTCCGAGGCGGTGCCCGAGGACGCTGCCGACCTCGCCGAGGCGATCGACGCGATGCTGGGCGACGCCGAGGCCGCTGCGGCGCTCACGCCGCTGCTGGCTGCCGGTGCAGCCACCGCGGCCCAGGCCGCCGGGGCGCTGGCCGACGTCGACGGCGAGGCCGACCCCGAGGGGCTCGGCGCGCTGGCGCGTGGCGGCACCCTGTCCGGTGGCGCCCTGTCCGGTGCTGCCCTGTCCGGTGCGCCGTTGGCCCTCGGCGCTGCCGCCCAGGCGCTGGTGGCCCTGCAGCGCAGCGACAGCGGCCAGCCCGAGACCGGTCGCGAGGCCGATGCGGCCGCAGCCCGTGCCGGGGTCGCGGCGATGGCTGCCAGCGCGCTGGCAGCGGTCCGCGAGGGCGGCGGCGAGGGCATCGACGAGGCCAAGGGCTTCCACGACGACCGCGGCGCCGGCGATGCGTGGTCGGGTCTGGCGCGGGCGTTCACCGGCTCCGGTGAGGCCGGCGAGGACGACGGCGACGGCGAGTCCCGCGCCGCCCGGGCCGAGGCGCTGGCTGCGGCAGCGCGCGCTGCTGCCACCCGCGCCGAGGGCGCTGGCCAGCGCGGCGAGGACCAGCGTGCCGAGCAGGCCGCGCAGGGCTCGGCTGCCCGCGTGGCCGAGGGCGACGCGGACGAAGAGGGCGGCGAGGCCGGCGAGGACGGCGAGGAGATGCGCGCCGCGCGTGCCGCCCCCGGCGCGGCAGGCGCCGCGGGTGAGGCACGTGGCGTGTCGGCCCAGGCGCACGCGCAGGCACCCGCCCAGGCCGCCAGCGACAGCCGCGGCGAGGCCACCGGTGCGCGCGCCGTGCAGGCCCCGACCGTGCAGGCTGCGGCCCGCGCCGGCGCGGAGGACGGCGAGGACAGCGACGCCCTCACCGCCCGCGCTCACGCGCTGCACAGCGAGGCCGCCCAGGCGGCCGCGCGGCTGACCGGCAGCCTCGCCAGCACTGGCGGCAGCGGCGCGGTGGCCCGCGCCATGGCCGCCATCGACCAGATGCGCGCCAGCGGCCCGCCGCGGTCGGTGTCGCTGTCGCTGCCCGAGCTCGACGGGCTGCGGCTGCGCGTGTCGCTGCGGTCGGCCTCGACGGTCGATGTGCGCATCGACGGTGGCAGCGCCGACGACCTCGACGACCTCGTCGCGGACCTCGAGCGCGCCCTGGCCGGGCGCGGGCTCGACCTCGGCGATGTCGACGTCGGCGGCCAGCCGCGCGGCGAACCCGACCCGCGCGCCGCCGGTGCCGCCGAGCCCGCCCTGGCCGGTGCCGGCGGCCACGAGCCCGAGGGCGCGCGGTTCGCGCGCCGCGACGACGGACCGGGGCTGCGGCTGTGACCGCGCAGCCGGGCACCCCACCGGACCCGAGGAGGACGCGATGCCAGTGACGGGCCCCGCCGAGGGCACCAGCCCCACCCAGGGCGCCGGCCCCACGGCGCCTGGCGCAGAGAGTGGACTGGATCAGCTGGGCAGCGATGCGTTCCTGAAGCTGCTCGTGGCCCAGGTGCAGCACCAGGACCCGATGGACCCGGCCGACTCCACCGAGATGCTCCAGCAGACCGCGATGTTCAGCCAGGTGCAGGCGCTCAACAACCTCCAGGAGTCCCAGCAGGAGCTGATCGGCTTCCAGCAGGGCCAGATGGCCTCGGGGATGGTCGGTCAGCAGGTCTCGGGCTTCGACGAGGCCGGTGAGGAGATCACCGGCCTGGTGGAGGGCGTGCGCTTCACCCACGACGGGCCGCGCCTGCAACTAGCCGAGGGTGAGCTCGCCCTGCGTGACGTCACCGAGGTCGGGGTGGTCCCCGACGACGCGCCGGACGCCCAGCCCCCCGGTGACACCCCGATCGACGAGCCCGACGACCCCGGCGATGACCTCGCCGATGACGATGCCGATGACGCGCTCGCCGACGACCTGACCGAAGCAGCCCAACCGACCGTCCCCGACCTGTAGTACCCGAAAGGAGCACGCAGATGCTGCGCTCGATGTTCGCCGGGGTCTCCGGCCTGCGAGGTCACCAGACGATGATGGACGTCGTCGGTGACAACATCTCCAACGTCAACACGCCCGGGTTCAAGCAGAGCCGGGTCAACTTCCAGGAAGCGCTCGCCCAGACGATGCGCGCCGCCACCGGTGCCGGCGAGGACGTCGGCGGCACCAACCCGTATCAGATCGGCCTCGGCGTGGACGTGGCCGGCACCGACACGGTGTTCTCGCAGGGCTCCAGCCAGACCACGGGCCGCAACACCGACCTGCTGATCGACGGCGACGGGTTCTTCGCGCTGCAGGACGGCGACGGGGTCGGCTACACCCGCTCGGGTGCCTTCACGCTCGACGAGGACGGCACGCTGGTCAGCTCCAACGGCGGCCAGCTGCTCGGCTGGAACGCCGACGATGATGGCGAGGTCGACACCGACGGCGAGCCGGGTGCGCTCCAGGTGCCCTCCGGCGACACGATCGCCCCCTCGGCGACCGGCGAGATCCGCCTGGGTGGCAACCTCGACGATGACGCAGAGGCAGGCGAGGGGGAAGAGGATCCCGACTCCTTCACCACCTCGATCACCATCTATGACGACGACGGCAGCGCCCATGAGGTGACGCTGCGGTTCGAGCGCGGCGACGGTGACCCTGAGTGGACCGTGCACGCCCGAGGTGACCTCGAGGACGAGGAGGTCGAGGTCGGTGGGCTGCAGCGCGAGGACGGCGACATCAGCTGGGGCACCGGTGGCGACTTCGACGCCAGCCAGATCTTCACCGGCATCGATGACGAGCAGACCGTCACCGTCGACGCCGACGGCCTGAGCCAGGCGGCCGGCAGCAACACTGCCGAGGCCCGCGGGCAGGACGGCTACCAGGTCGGATTCCTGCGCGGGTTCGAGATCGGGTCCGACGGCACGATCACCGGGCGGTACTCCAACGGCGAGTCGTTGCCCATCGGGCGGGTGGCGATCGCCACCTTCGCCAATCCCGAGGGGCTCGAGCGCCAGGGCGAGTCGATGTACGCCGCCACCGTCAACTCCGGCGAGCCGATCATCGGCGCCCCCGGCG
>Ga0207421_10007543_pt1 | contig 11559 bp, 12 predicted proteins | sample SodLakKL_010_SED_4_FD_187542 | JGI IMG/M metagenome (GOLD analysis project Ga0207421, IMG submission 187542) | Alkaline sediment microbial communities from Lake Tanatar, Kulunda Steppe, Russia - 8KL_010_SED (SPAdes) (version 2) | ecosystem: Environmental > Aquatic > Non-marine Saline and... | reverse complement strand
CTCGCTATTCAGCACTATGAGTCGGTTTCTGCCATGTTGTCGGAGCTCGGAGTCCGTGTTGGACTGCTTACGGGCTCCACAAAACAGGCTGAACGGCGTGAATTGCTTTCAGCTGCTGCAGATGGCAGTCTTCATTTGTTGGTCGGAACCCATGCCTTGCTGGAAGACATGGTCAGATTTAAAGCCCTGGGAATGGTTGTGATTGACGAGCAACATCGGTTTGGCGTGGCACAACGGGCCAGGCTTTGGTCAAAGGGAAGCATGCCTCCTCATGTGCTGGTAATGACCGCAACCCCCATACCCCGAACCCTGGCCATGACATTGTATGGCGATCTTGATGTATCTGTAATTGACGAGCTTCCCCCGGGCCGAAAGCCGATCCGTACAGTGCATCAATATGACAGAAATCGCCTGAAGGTATTTGGATTTCTCCGCAAAGAGATTGAAAAGGGCCGGCAGATTTACGTGGTGTATCCCCTGATCAGGGAATCGGAGAAGCTGGATCTGAAAGACCTGCATGATGGCTATGAAGGTATTGTACGGGAATTTCCTCCCCCGGATTATTCCGTCAGCATTGTGCATGGTAAGATGAAACCGGTTGATAAAGATTATGAAATGCAGCGTTTTGTAAACGGCCAAACGCATATCATGGTTGCTACTACGGTGATTGAGGTCGGGATTGATGTGCCCAATGCAAGTGTAATGGTTATTGAAAGTGCAGAGCGTTTTGGCCTGTCGCAGCTGCACCAGTTAAGAGGCCGGGTTGGCAGGGGTGCAGATCAGTCATTCTGTATTTTAATGTCTAAGGATGAATTAAGTGCAGATGCACGAAAGCGCCTTGGTGTGATGGTGGAAACCAATGATGGCTTCCGCATTGCTGAAACCGACCTGCAGTTGCGTGGCCCCGGAGACCTCCAGGGAACGCAACAAAGTGGTATTCTTGATTTGAAAATCGCAGACCTTACCAGGGATGAAAAGGTGTTGAAATACGCACGCCGGCAGGCCATGGATCTGCTCAAAAAGGATCCGGAACTGGGCTTGCCGGAGCACAGGATGTTGAGGCGACAACTGGCGTATTTATTTCCCCGGCAGTTATTCTGGAGCCGCATCAGTTGATCGCCGGATCAATGGTCGGAACTAAAGGAATCACTGGCCGTGACCAATGGCCGGAACCGATTGACACAAAAAAAGCCGCCTTGCAAAAGACGGCTTTTTTTGTATATGTGTCTGATCCGGTGATTAATTCAGCCTGAACCGGATGGGCATATTAAACTGTACCCTCACAGCCTGGCCTCTCTGACGGCCGGGTTCCCAGCGGGGCATCATTTCCACAACACGTACGGCTTCCTGGTCGCATCCGCCACCAATACCACGAAGTACCTGAACATCGGTAACACTTCCATCGGTTTCTACCACAAAGGTGACAAATACTGTTCCCTGTATGCCAGCTTCGCGTGCCATCTGGGGATACCTCAGGTTCTCCTCAAGAAAACGCTGCCTGGCTTCTTCTCCGCCAGGAAACTGAGGCTGGTCTTCCACAACTGTGAAGATAACGTCCTCTTCCTCCTCTTCTTCCTCTTCGAACTCAATGGGCGTAAACTCCTGAACCTCAGTAAATACATCAGCATCCATGTCGACGGTAAACTCCTCTTCCAGTTCCACATCGTCATCCACGATGATCAGCTCCTCGGAAGGTTCCGGTGGAGGCGGAGGCGGTGGCGGTTCCTGTCTGGTAATCGGGATATCTTCTTCTTCAATGAAGTCGACCTCCAGCGTGCCAAGGTCAACCTCCGGCCGCTCGTAGTGCCTCCATTCGAAGGCAACCAATGCCGCACCAAGCGCTATTGCAATACCGATCTGCAAAAAGATACGCTTTTTGCTCTCAAGGTCTGCTTTTGGTGTTTTTTTTAATTCCATAATAGTTCCTGTCTGGTTGGTTTAGTAGCTGTTTCCTGTGTTTGTTGGTCTGTTTGTTGGTCTGAAAATAATCGTCACAAAAGAGTTTGCTAATATACAAAGTATTTTGCAAAAGTCAATCAGGTTGATTTTTTTCCTGATAACCAATCATTTTTCTGAACAATTGTGCTGATAGAATAACTCCAAAAACCGTTCCAAAACCATTTGCGATGGCATCAGGCACATTACCATGGCGGTCACTGAAACAACAATACTGAAGAAATTCCGTCAGAATTCCGTAAAAAACTCCCAGGGTGATGCAAATTAACAGTTGCCTGCCGTGTAAAGTTCTCCCCTGATGTTTTTTCCTATAACCATATACAAGTAATGCACCCATTACCGCAAAGAGCACAAAATGGACCACTTTATCGATGTGCGGGATATTCAGCAAACCACTTTCCGGGATGTTTTCTCCCGGAAGCCCTATGATAAGCAAAATGATCAACCCCCATAATAAAGCGGGAGAAAAAAATCTGATGGTTTGCACACTGATGCGGTTATGTGCCATTAACCGGTCAGGCTTCTACCAGTTCCTTGTATTGCCCGGCATCAAGCAGGTCATCCACTTCTGACTTATCTGCAATTTTGATTTTGATGATCCAACCTTTACCGTAAGGGTCTTTATTAATTGTGTCAGGTGCAGATTCGAGCTCTTCATTGAATGCTGTGATCTCTCCACTAAGGGGCATGAAAAGATCTGATACGGTTTTTACAGCTTCGATGGTTCCAAAAGTTTCTTCTTGGTCAAGGTTTTCTCCTTCAGTGTCGACTTCCACAAAAACCACGTCTCCAAGCTCGCCCTGGGCAAAATCAGTAATGCCTACAGTAGCAATATCGCCGTCAATTTTTACCCATTCATGGTCTTTGGTGTACTTAAGATTGTCAGGAATATTCATTTTTCGGGGATTTAGTGATTACAACTTGTGCTTCATTGGTTATGAAGCCAAAAATACAACCTTTTTTCTACCTGCAAAAATAATATCCTGATGAAATCAGGTGGCGGGGAATGTTTCCCGCTGGGGCTGATTGCTGAACAGGCACCGGAACTTCGACGGGGCCGCGGATGACATCTTCGGAAAGGGGTTCAGTGTGCCATATACTGGCTGAATTATCAGAGCAGACCCAATTCAAGTCTGGCAGCATCTGACATATTGTCTGTGGACCAGGGCGGATCAAATACCAGGTCAATCCTGGCTTTTCTGACCTTGTCCACCTGTTCAACAGCCTCCTGAATCCTTTCCGGCATTTCATCGGCCACCGGGCAATTGGGGTTGGTCAGGGTCATGGTGATATCCACCACGCCATCCCGGTCAATGGCAATTTGGTAAATCAGCCCCAGGTCATATACATTGACGGGGATTTCCGGGTCAAACACTGTTTTAAGGGCGTCAATGACCTGTTCTTCCTGTGGGGTGTTTTGCTGTTGCTGCATGTTTGTTTGCTTTTGCCGTTTCATCCCGGGGGCGGTGATTACTAATGATGGAGAGCCGTGAAACTGCTCATTTGGATCATCCGCTTCATCCCGGGTTGTTTGGGTTACATTTTTTGGAAGGCCAATGCATATAGCTTCATCTGCTTGATCATGTTAACCAGACCGTTGGATCGTGTTTGAGAAAGATGCTCCTTGAGTCCGATCTCATCAATAAAAGACAGCTCTGAATCCACGATCTCTTTCGGGGGGTGCCCTGAAAGAACCTCAATGAGTAAAGCAGCGATCCCTTTGGTGATCAGTGCATCGCTGTCGGCCGTGTAAATTACCTTCCCGTCCTCATAACCGGCATGAAGCCATACGCGCGACTGACATCCTTTAATAAGGTATTTGTCGGTTTTATATTCTGCTCTGATGGGGGGGATGGACTTGCCCATTTCGATGATATAGTTGTATTTATCCATCCAGTCATCAAATAGTTCAAAATCGCTGATAATCTTTTGTTCTTTTTCTTTAATGCTGGTCATTCTTCTTTTGTTTGTTTTTTGATGAAAGGGTCCATTGCATCAGGGTGTTTTTTTCTTCATCGTTCAGTTTCAGGTCTCCGGCTGTTTTAAATGGGGTCGGACGGGCCAGCACCAGAAATATGATGATGATGGCCAGCAGTAATATCAGGTCTGTGTCTGCAATCAGAATAAAAAACAGGCAGGTGAAAGCCCCGGCACCCGTTATCAGTAAAAGCCTCAAGATGACTGCCTGCCGGAATAATTCGATTTTTTCTGCAAGTGAAGCGGATGGGTCAATCTCTCGGATCTGCCGCTGTGGGGTGACATAGGCAATGACCATCAGAATGGCTCCCACGGCAATGCTGGCTGTTTTTATGGCCGCATAAACCCCTGGGTTGTATATGAGCAGTGGTCCGATGTTGCTAATCAGAAGTGAGCTGAATACAAGGGCGGCGATCAGAAAAAGGAAGAGCTGGCCGTATAGGCGGTTCATCCTGTGGAAATTATTTTTCGCCTGGTTCTCCTGTTGTTGCATGGCCACATGTTTTTATCCGAACATTTCTCTGACCGTATCCAGAGACTTTATGAATTTGTCCACCTCTTGCCTGGTATTGTAAACACCGAAAGATATGCGTATGGTTCCCGGAATATTGTAAAAGTCAAGCACTGGATGTACACAATGGTGGCCGGTACGAACGGCAATGCCCAGTTTGTCGAGGATGGTACCTGCATCGTATGGGTGAATGTCGCCCAACAGAAAGGATATTACACCTGCCCGGTGGGCGGGTGTGCCGATCAGCCTGATATTCTCAAAATTGTTCAGCCCTTCAAGTGCATATTGCAATAAGTCACTTTCGTGGGATGAAATTGTGTCATGGCCTGTTTCGCTGATGAAGTTGATGGCAGATTCAAGGCCCAGTACCCCGGCAACATTGGGTGTGCCCGCTTCAAACTTAAAGGGGAGGTCGTTATATGTGGTTTTTTCAAAACTGACATCCCTGATCATTTCACCACCACTTTGATAGGGAGGCATTTGTTCCAGCCACTTTTCCTTGCCGTATAATACCCCGATTCCCATCGGGCCGTACATTTTATGGCCTGAAAAACTGTAAAAATCACAGTCAAGTTCCTGAACATCAACAGCCATGTGTGGTGTGGCCTGGGCTCCGTCAATCAATACAGGGATATCCCTGCTGTGCGCATCTTCAATGATTTCCCTTACAGGATTAATGGTTCCCAGTGCATTGCTGACATGGGTGATGGCAACCAGCCGGGTTTTGTCACTGAGCAATTGATGGTAATCAGTCATCATGAGCTCGCCATTCTGGTTAATGGGAATCACTTTGAGGCTGGCCCGGTGCTCCTGGCAGGCGATTTGCCAGGGAACAATGTTGGAGTGATGCTCCATGGCTGAAATCAGGATTTCGTCGCCGGGCTTGAGAAACTGCTTGCAAAATGAGTGGGCGACCAGGTTGATTGCTTCGGTGGTGCCCCGGGTAAAAATAACCTCACGGGGGTGTGCTGCATTGATAAAAGAAGCTGTGGTTTTTCTGGCCTGCTCATAGGCGTCCGTTGCCATCTGGCTTAAAAAGTGTGCGCCACGGTGAATGTTGCTGTTTTCCGATTCGTAATATTTCTGAATCCGTTCAATGACCCGCCTGGGTTTTTGGGTGGTGGCGGCATTGTCAAAATAAACCAGGGGGCGGTTGTTGACCTCCCTTGCAAGAATGGGAAACTGTTTGCGCAGTTGTTCAGTCGTACTCACGGAGCAGTTGTTTTTTGTTTATAGCTTGCTGAGGTCGATGTTGAATGTGGTGGGCTCCTTGCTGTTGCAATGCAGCACACACTGATCACAGATCGACAATTCTCCTTTCAGTCTTTTTTCGACCATGTGGTGAATCCGTTCACGAAGGGCATCGATGTTGATTTCATTGACCACCTCGCCGGCAAAAGCGATCATCATCAATTGCCTGGCTGAACGCTCGCAGAGCCCTCTCGATCGCATATAGAACATGGCTTCAGGATCCAGCTGCCCCACCGTTGCACCATGAGAACATTTTACGTCATCCGCATAAATTTCCAGGTGTGGCTGGGTGTTGGCTTTTGCATCATCGGTAAGCAGAATGTTGTGATTATTCTGATGGGCCTCGGTTTGCTGGGAGTGTCTTTGTACCATTACTTTGCCGGAAAAAACGGCTGTGGCTTCATCGTCCAGTATTCCTTTGTATAACTGATTGCTGTAACAGGATGATTCCCGGTGGTCGATGTACAGCTGGTTGTCCACATGCTGGTTGCTGTCCACAAGATACAGCCCGTAATGTTCAGACCGGCAATTTGTACCTGCAATGGCCACGTCCACAATGTTTTTTGTGAACCCTCCGTTCAGCGTGATGATGTTGCTGTAAAGTTTGCTTGATGCTTCCTGTTGAAAGAAATTGTTCGTTACCAGGGCAGAATTGCGTCCTTTGTTTTGGATTTTATAGTGCGATACCTTTGCCTCATCCCCGGCATAGGTTTCCATTAGAGTATTGGTAAAGCTGATGTTGTGGGTCAGGGAATGGTCGCAGTGAACCAGGGTCAGTTCAGACCCGTTTTCTGCAATGATCAGATGGCGTGGTTGCAGAAAAACAGGATGGTCTGCATTGACAATATTAATCAGCTGGATTGGTTTCTCCACCTTTACCCCTTCCGGGACGTATATGAACAGACCGTCCTGAGCGAATGCCGTGTTAAGGGCAGCCAGTTCATGGGTTTCCATTTTTACAGCCTTGCCGTAATACCGGTCTACCAGCTCAGGGTAAACTTCCATGGCTTTGGCCAGGCTTCCGATAATGGTTCCGTCAGGCAGTTGGGTAAGGGGGGCATGCTTGTAAACAAACCATCCGTTCAGCAATGTGATGCTGAAGGTATCAAGGTCGTAAACGTCACAGGTGAAAATTTTATCCACATCCATGTGACGGCTTTGGTTGCTGAAGTCGAATACAAACTCGGTGTTTAACAACGGTGTCAGATCGGTAAACCTCCAGCTTTCCTGGTTGGTGCCGGGGAAGCCATTTTCACGGAATCGTGCCAGGGCATGCTTTCGCAACCTGTTTACGAAGGGGGTCGCTTTTCCCTGTATGGCTTCCTGCTCCTGTTGGTATAGCTCCAGCAGCCTGTCTTTAAATAATGTTGTTTGTACGGTATCCATGAAGGCTTACATTTCCTGTTTTATCCAGTCATACCCTTTTTCTTCGAGTTCCATTGCCAGTTCTTTGGGTCCGCTTTTGATGATGCGTCCGTCATACAACACATGTACGAAGTCCGGTACGATGTAATCAAGCAGCCGCTGGTAGTGGGTGATCACGATGGTGGCATTGTCATCTCTCTTCAGCTTGTTCACCCCGTTGGCGACGACTTTCAGGGCGTCGATGTCAAGTCCGGAGTCTGTTTCGTCCAGTATGGCCAGTCGGGGTTCGAGCAGGGCCATCTGAAAAATCTCATTCTTTTTCTTTTCTCCCCCGGAGAACCCCTCGTTCACGGCACGGTTGGTGAGTTTTGAATGAATGTCCACCATTTTTTTCTTCTCTTCCATCAGCTTCAGAAACTCAGCTCCTGTTAAGGGCTCAAGCCCCAGGTGCTTGCGCTTTTCATTCAGGGCGGTGCGCATGAAGTTGGCGATACTGACTCCGGGTATTTCCACCGGGTACTGAAACCCCATGAAAATCCCTTCTCTGGCACGCTCTTCAGGCGGCATGTCAAACAAATTCTTCCCCAGGTAGGTGATTTCTCCGCTTTCCACGTTAAAGATTTCCCGCCCGGCTATTACGGATGCGAGTGTACTTTTGCCGGATCCATTGGGACCCATGATGGCGTGTACCTCACCTTCATTGACCTCCATGTTCAGCCCCTTAACGATGGTTTTTCCTTGTACGGAAACATTCAGGTTTTTTATTTTCAGCATGTTAGTAGCGTTTGACCCCTTCGGGGTCTGTTAGTGACGTTTGACCCCTTCGGGGTCTGTTAGTAGCGTTTGACCCCTTCGGGGTCAGTAAGTAACATGTGATCCCTTCGGGATCTGGTGACGTTTGACCCCTTCGGGGTCAGAGAGGGTGTGGTGGCCCTCCAGGTGTTAGTAACATGTGATCCCGAAGGGATCACTCAAGCTTCTAACTTCCATCTTCGGGCTTCCACCCCTTCTATCTATCTACCCTCTATCTTCTACCCTCTATCTTCTAACTTCTAACTTCTACCTTCTAACCTCTACCCTCTATCTTCTACCCCACACTTCCTTCCAGACTCACAGCCAGCAATTTTTGTGCCTCCACGGCGAACTCCATGGGGAGCTTTGATAGTACTTCCTTGGCATAACCGTTGACAATCAGTCCGATGGCCCCTTCCATATCAATGCCCCGCTGCAGGCAGTAAAACAACTGGTCTTCAGATATTTTACTGGTGGTTGCTTCATGTTCCACAATTGAAGAACGGTTGCCTACTTCAAGGTAGGGGAATGTATGGGCTCCGGACTGGTCGCCAAGAAGCAGTGAGTCGCACTGGGAAAAATTGCGGGCATTTTCCGCTTTACGGCTGGTTTTAACCAGACCACGGTAGCTGTTATTGCTTCTACCGGCAGAAATTCCCTTGCTGATGATGGTGCTTTTGGTGTCTTTCCCCAGGTGGATCATCTTGGTGCCGGTATCTGCCTGCTGCCGCTTGTTGGTTACAGCCACGGAGTAAAACTCGCCGGTTGACCGGTCTCCTTTCAATATCAGACTTGGGTACTTCCATGTGATGGCCGACCCTGTTTCCACCTGGGTCCAGGATATTTTTGAGTTTTCACCCTCGCATATGCCGCGTTTCGTAACAAAATTATACACCCCTCCCTTGCCGTCTTTGTCGCCGGGCCACCAATTCTGAACGGTGGAATATTTTACTTCGGCATCTTTGTGTGCAACGATCTCAACAATGGCTGCATGAAGCTGGTGTTCGTCACGGATCGGGGCGGTGCAGCCCTCCATATAGCTGACGTAACTTCCTTCTTCTGCCACAATGAGGGTTCGCTCAAACTGCCCGGTGTTGGCTGCATTGATGCGGAAGTAAGTAGACAGTTCCAACGGGCACCTGACACCTTTTGGAATGTAGGCAAAGGACCCGTCACTGAAAACGGCTGAGTTCAGGGCCGCGAAAAAGTTGTCCGTATGAGGGACAACGCTTCCCATGTATTTTTGGATCAGGTCGGGGTATTTCTGTAATGCCTCGCTGAAAGAACAAAAAATGATCCCGTGTTCTGAGAGAGTCTTTTTAAATGTGGATCCCACAGACACACTGTCCATTACGGCATCAACGGCCACACCCGCAAGTTTTTTGCGTTCATCCAGTGGAATACCAAGCTTGTCAAAGGTCTCCAGAAGTTCAGGATCCACCTCGTCCATGCTTTCATATTTAGGTTTTTTGCGCGGGGCTGAGTAATAAATCTTATCCTGGTAATTGATGGGGGGGTATTCAACGTGTGCCCAGTCCGGCTCTTTCAGGGTCTTCCAGTGACGAAAGGCTTTCAGGCGAAATTCCAGCATGAATTCAGGCTCATTTTTTTTTGCTGAAATAAATCGAATGGTCTCCTCTGTAAGCCCGGGAGGAGCCTGGTCCATGTCGATGTCGGTGTAAAACCCGTACTTGTAGTCCGAACCGGTTACTTCACTAAGTATGTCGTTATTCTTATCTTCCATTTTAAGGGGTCATTCGTTGGCTTCCGGTGCTGCATGGCAACACCTGAATCTTATTTAGACCGATTTTAAATTGATTTGCAAAGATAGCAAACCGGCACGTTTTATTCAAAATCTTTATTGTTGATTTTCTAAAATATCAACAAGGAGAAAGGGTTTATGTTCAGGATCGCAGCCTGGTTACATCTCCGATCATTTCGAGTCCTGCGTGCCTGCCGGTCCCCTCAAAGAGGAGGCTTCCGCTTTTGTGCCTGACGGCAATGTGCAGACTGGCATTCAGGTTTTCGTGGATAACCCTGTTCATTTGTCCCTGCTGCGGAGCTTTCAGTGCTCCGGCATTGTTTTTTTTGCTCCGGATGGTCTCTCCCTGCTCCCCACGTACCTCCAAGATAAGGTTCTTCCTTTCGAGGGTCAAAAAAAGCAATTTTTCATTCCGCTCCAGGCGGGTGATTTTTGCCCCGTTGTAGGTGGCAAAGAGGTGCTTTTCCCCTTTATGCAGGAAAAACCCCAGCAACCCAGGGAAACTTTTTCCCAACCATGGAACATTGGCTACACTGAGCATGAAGGAGATGTTGTCTTCCTGAAAATGATTTGACTGCATCCATATCCAGGTTTCGGGCATGGAGACCCCCCAGTCCTTTTCCATATAACCTTTCCCGTGGCTGAAATCCAACAGGTGGCCATTGAGGTTCAAACTGCCTTTCAGGCGGTGATCCAGGCTGACCACTCCATGGTAGCATTCCATGAAGGGCGCATAACGGTACCACCCCATGATGCCGGGTCTGCGCAAAGTTGCCTTCAGGGGTGTTTGCCCGGAAAAGAACACTTCACCCTGAAAGAGACCTTCAGGTGATTGAAGGTCCAGCCTGATGTGGCTGTGCGATAATTCGTTGTTGCCGATCTGTACATGGAAGTCATTTTTTGAAAAAACGAATGACTCTGTCGGAAACCTGTAATGCCAGGTTTCTCCGGTTCTGCCATTGATCACCTGGATAAAGGCATGAGAATCTTTCTGACTGAGGGAAACTCCGGAAATAAAAGACCAGGTGTGGTTGCCTCCGGCATCCACAAGCTTGAGGTACCACCCTTCAAAATAGTTTTGGCCTTTCCTGTTGCCCTGAAACCATGAAGGGTTCCAGATTTTTTTCAAATCGTACAGGCCCGGGAACCCTTTTTCCCGAAGCTTGCCGGAAAAAACAGGTGAAGGCATGGTCTGGGTTTTGATCACAAATTCTCCCCTTCCGGAATAAGGAGTTTGAAGCCTTTGCCATGCACATTCAGCAACTCCACTTCCGGGTCATCTTTGAGGTATTTGCGCAGTTTGGCAATGTACACATCCATGCTTCTTGCATTGAAGTAATTGTCGTCAAGCCAAATCTTGTTAAGTGCCTCTGACCGGTCAAGTACATTGTTGGCCCGGTCACAAAGCATTTTGAGCAGCTGGGCCTCCTTGGAGGTGAGTTTTTCTTCCCTGCTGTCGTGTTTCAATACCTGTCTTGCATAATCAAAGGTATATTTCCCTATCCGGAACAGGGTTTTGTCAGAATCACCGGGTTTCTCATCGTAGGTGCGCCGGTGAATGGCAGTGATGCGAAGCAACAGCTCTTCCATGCTGAAAGGCTTGGTAATATAGTCATCCGCACCGATCTTCAATCCCTCCAGAATGTCATCCTGCATGTTTTTGGCGGTCAGAAACAGAATGGGGACCTTTTTATCCACTTTTCTGATCTCCCTGGCCAGGGTGAAGCCGTCTTTAACCGGCATCATGACATCCAGTACGCAAAAGGAAAAATTGTCTTTCAGGTAGGCATCATAGGCTTCCTGCCCGTCGGCACACAATGTGGTTGAAAATCCTTTGGCTTCAAGGTAGGCTTTCAGAATGGTGCCGAGGTTGGGATCATCTTCGGCCAGCAGAATTTTAATGTTGGACTTTTCCATAAGGGGTCAGTTTGGTTAGTTGTTGGTC
>Ga0207421_10007542_pt1 | contig 11561 bp, 8 predicted proteins | sample SodLakKL_010_SED_4_FD_187542 | JGI IMG/M metagenome (GOLD analysis project Ga0207421, IMG submission 187542) | Alkaline sediment microbial communities from Lake Tanatar, Kulunda Steppe, Russia - 8KL_010_SED (SPAdes) (version 2) | ecosystem: Environmental > Aquatic > Non-marine Saline and... | reverse complement strand
ATAAAAGAATTAAAAAAGGTTGATGAGGCACTTTTTGCCTTCGGTCAGTTTTTAGATTCTTATGGAAAAAGATGAATTGTTAAAAAATCACACCACCTAGAGGAAGGATCCCAAAAGACGCTACTTACAAAGAACGGATGGAAAGGAAATTACGCACCAAAAAAGGCAAAGAAATCTACAAAAAGAGAAGCACCTCTGTCGAAACAGTTTTTGGACAGATCAAAAACCGTGGTTTGGGAAAGTTGCTGCTCAGATGATTAGAGAAAGTGAAGGGTGAATGGACTTTAATCAACCTTTCACATAATCTATTGAAACTTTGGAAAGCAAGAACCTCAGTCTGATAGCTGAGGATCTGCTCAAAAAAAACAGATTATCGAAGATGAGCAGGAACGAAAATATCGAGTATTTATCGATTATTATTAATAGCTATTTCTCAGACGGGCTCTGGTACAATTGTTGATATAAGATTAGGACTGTTGCTCGGATTTATAATACTCTTAATCAGTGCTTATGGTTGGTTGAAATTGGGAATTGTGCAACTGTAGACATAAATGATAGATAAGTTATCTATTCCTCTAAGGCTTCTAAAACTCGAGACTATCAAGCCATACCTCGATAAGTCTTCAATAGAAACAACAGTTAAAGAGCTCGGAGATCTGTGATTCTTACCACTAAAAGTCAACCTCTATGGTTGTGTGAAAGGTTAGATAAGTATTAAATATGAAGATATTAAATTTCAATAATGAAATGATAGACAGTATATCTAATTTGATATTTGCCTTAATAGCATTCCTAATTACTTTGCCAATATCTTCAGCTTTATCATCATATATTTGGGAGGCTTATCAATCTACGAATCCACCTCTTTGGGGTTTATTAGCGGTAGCTTTCATAATATTTGCCTTCTCATTTAGAGGTTTAATAACTTTAAAAGAAATTATTTTAAGTTATACTCAAATATAATTTAATCTTCACTCGTATTCCTCAGGATACTCCTCCTTCATGCTCTTCCCTTTTAGCACCATCAGGACGAATAGCGGCACCATGGATACAAACAAGATAGATCCGCGTAGATAAGATTCCAGCAACAGGAAATAGCCGCCGAAGATCAGGAAGATGATCAGGATCGCGAAGATGCTCGAGAGCTGGAGGAGGGCTATTTTGAGGGACATAGAAATCGTGCCTAAATCAATCTACCCCTTTTGTTTTCTGTGACTATTATTCCATTGTTCTTCCATATTGAAGGTTCCTCTTTTTCAGACATGGTTATATTACTCTATATATGCAATTTTTTATTTATAGGGATTAACAAATTATCTTATTCTAACTTTACTTCTTCCTCACTAAGACCTTTATCTTCTTCAACACCTTCTAATATACCAACTACATGATCAACAAGGTCTTCTAGATCTGGGCCTTTTTCCAAATCACACTTGATTTTTAATCGGCCTTCTCCAGAATTCCATTTTGGCTCATACCTGATATAACTATCTTCAATACCAAATTTATCTTTAATATCTTCCACACTAACTTTTTCATTTAATATCTTCTTCACATCTACCCACAACAACGTTTTTTTAGTTCTTAAGTGGACTCTATTCCTTCCTTCAATCCTATAAGCAACGTAATTTTTTTGCTCCCATGCAACTTCATCAAAGAGATCTTTTTGTTTTAATAGATCATCAAGCTTTTCAAGTATTTTTCTTGTTTCATCATTAGTTCTTTCTTCCAGATGCCATGAACGACCATCTATCTTCCATGGCTCCTTTTTGGATGATGCACCTGTTTTAAACTTTTCCAGGCTTGATGTTGGGACTAACTTTTGCGGATGAAAATAAATGTTTTCTTCATCTTTAAGTAAATTGAATTGGATTACCCTTGCATCGATTTCTTTGTTCCTCAACCACAAAACAACACTACCAATTCTTTCTCTTATTTTCTTACCAATGAGGTATATCCTCTGGTCTGCATTCAACTCATAATCATCATTGCAAAAACTTTCCAATTTTTCTGTAAAAGTTATTTCTTCATCATATATTTTTTTTCCATAGTCTGATTTTATAAAACTTTCAAACTGTTGTTTAGTGTCCTCATAATCCCATCTAGAAATATAAGATGCGTATTTCAGAATTTGAAAATCTACATCCCCTTTCAAGACATTTCTTTTTAATTCAATTATTACTAAATTCCCCCTTCTATCTATAGCCAAAACATCAATTCCGTCTCCAATTCCTTCAACACCAGTTTCTCTACCTATAATCATTAAATCTTCGTCAAAAATTTCCTTTGGATTTTTTATAACCCATTCTCTAAGATCGTCTTCAGTAAAATTTTCTGATTTTAAATCAGTTTCTACTAATGAACTAGCATCTCTCCCCTTTATTTTCAACATCTAGATCACATAAATATATAAAAGATTTTTTTATTTGTACTTTGCCCCCTTTAAGTTTAATAAACGGCTAGAGGGAAAGATAAATAGAACAGTTGAACAATACTAGTTAGGTGGATATGATGAAGAAAAATATGATAGTGAAAGAGAATATATGGGAATCAGAAGCTGTTTTTGAGGTTTTTTGGGAAACCATAAATGATGATGATTCTATACTTAGAGAGTGGCTGAAAAATGAGTTTATAGGGTCTATGAAAAATTTTTCAAGACAAAATAATCACCTTGTGGCAATACAATTGTCCGATGAAATAGAAGATTTATTGGAAAAAGATTATCCAACCGAGTATTTAGAAGAGGAATTATATTCTGTGGTGTTTCATGATGAGGAAACGGCAAAAACTTTTGATGAGATGGTTTGTTGCTTAGTAGACAATGGGCTTTCCCCTTGGATTTCATTCTTTTTGGGTCGACTTTTAGTAAACAAAGCAAAATTTTGGTTTTCAGAAGCTAATGATGCTTTTCCAGTATGATGAATATTATTTATTACACAAAACCCAGGAAATATAATGAGTAATAATTTAGTTTAGTAATTTAATTAAATAGAGTATGTTTATTGGAGGAATTAATGAAGAGTTCTATGAAGAGTTTTCCCTACATTTCCTAAAAAAGAGAAACCAAATAAATAAATATGTATCCTCCTAATCATATCCTTGTAAAATAACTAACTCACGAAAAATAGGGAGATAATAATGAAAGAAGCTCTGAATCAAATAGAAACTATAAGGGATGCTTTCAATTTTTTAAATGATGATTTAGGATATGGAAATTTTACTGATAATAATGTCTCTTTGAAAGAGGAATATCTAGAAAACTATGGGCACGAATTTAGATTTGAAAAGGACAACGAGATCTTTATGCGTTTGATAGGTTTAGAAAAAACTGCTCCTCGGAATTCTAAGATAAGACAGAAATTGAAGCAATCTCCTGATTATGGGGAAGAAGAATTTTTGGTATTGGTAAGAAGTATAGGAGACGAAGATAAAAAATTTGCAGAGAGAAAGATAGACCCTATAATTGAATTCATCAGAATCGAAATACGGCCTTCTCCTGATACTGTAGAAGTGATCAATGATCTTAGGTATTTCAGAGTTAACAAAGACGCCGTAGAACCTATGTATTTAGATTATTTCGATCAACTTCAAGTCTCTTCTAGGCAGAAACCATCTAAGGTAAGAAACAGAATAGAAGAGGTATTTTCCCTTAAGAAAATTACTAGGAGGTTTTACGAAGAATTTAGTGATATATTCCACTCTGAACTTAAACCCACTATCAAAAATTTAGATGAAGAAGAAGGCAATTTGAACTCTTACACACAGTTAGTGGTAAACAGAATACTTTTCTTAATGTTTTTACAGGAAAAGGGATGGTTGAACGAAAATAAAAGATATATTCAAGATAAATACAAAGAAGTCCGTGAAAGTAATAAAGATCCTTATCAAGACTTCTTTGAGCCTCTCTTTTTCAACGCATTAAATAATCCTGAGAAACATGAATTTGAATCTTTAGGAAAGATCCCCTACCTGAATGGTGGACTATTCGAAAGAAAGGATATTGAAGAAGATGTTTATATCGGAGAAGACTTTTTTGAAGCCTTATTGAATCCAGAAGAAGACGAAACCGGGAGAAAAGAGGGTTTTCTGTTGAGATATAAGCTTTCTTTGAGCGAAAGCAACCCAAGCGAACAGGAATTGGTCGTTGATCCTGAGTTTATCGGAAGAATATTTGAGATGTTTATGCTAGAAAGTGAGAGGAAGAATAAAGGGACATTTTACACTCCAAAAGAGATTACCCAGTATATGGCCAAGAATTCCCTTAAACATTATCTCATGGAGGATTTAGGTGACGAGTATGAAGATGAGATAATCTCCTTAGTGGCTGATTATAATATTTCTAAAGAATTTGATAAAGCAGATTTGAGAAAAATAAAGGAGAAGATAGATGAGGTAAAGGTAGTAGATCCAGCCGTAGGTTCAGGAGCTTTTATCATTTCTATGCTTGAGGAGTTGGTAGAGATATCTAAATCCTTAGACAGTGAATTGGATAATAAAAAGAAAAAATATGAAGAAGAAGGACGATTTGAATTCGAGCTTAAAGAGAAATTTATTGGAGAAAACCTTTATGGAGTGGATCTAGACCCTAATGGGATTGAACTTTGTAAGTTTAGAACATGGTTACACTTGATCAAAGATTTATCGTTAGGTTTAAATGAGTTGTTAGAGAAAAATGAAAGATTTGCACTTCCAAATTTGGATTTCAAATTTTTTGTTGGCAATAGTCTTGTTGGTGACTTTAGACCAGTCGAGGTGGGATCTCTTCTAAAAAAAGCTTATAAGGAGGGTGAAACAAGTGAAGAATCAGAATTTGGCAAGTTAGTTATTCAATCAAGGATTGGAACCGATAATAGCAATGGATTTGATAGCTATCAAATCGGAGATGAAATAGAGGAGTTAAGGAGAAGGTATCTAGATGCTCACGGTGATGAGAAAAAAGAATTGGAAAATCAATTGAAAAATCTTATCGATAGACTAGATTCTCTTATTGATTGGGAGCGATCAGATTATTGGATGGAAAATGAAATTGATAACGCACCCTCTCCACTTTTTAAGTGGTCTACTCAATTACCAGAAATATTCTTGGATGGTGGATTCGATATCGTTATTGGCAATCCTCCCTATAGGGGATCTACGAAAGGAGGATACGTTGTTTCCTTAAGTGATTTCTATCAAAAATATTCAGAATACTACGATAAAAAAATGGTAAGAAAAATGAAACATGATCTCTATCAAAAATTTATATTTAGAGGGTTTGAATTAACAAAACAAGAAGGTATTTTGTCCTATATAACGAGTGGAACTTATTTTACTATAGCTACAAAATATTCTACTAGAAATTTATTATTACAAAATAAATTGGAATGTATAATCAATGCTACTGAGGATATATTTCCAGCTAAAGTTAGTCCAGCTATCTTTGTTTTAAATAAAAAATCAGTTTCTAATAATATAACTACTTATATTTCCGCTGAAAATGCTTCTGTTTCTGAATATCCTTCATTTGTTAAATGTAATTTTAATAGTTATCAAGAAGAGATTTTTCAAAAACAAATGAATCTTTCTCGAATATACAAAATCCCTTCTGAAATCTATGAAAAATCCTTTAGAATGTCAATTTTTGAACCTAATTCGACAAACATGAAATTATATGATGCCTTCATCAAGAGGATAAATGAACTCAGTAAAAAGTGGAGTGAAGAACTTTTTGACGTTGACAAACAAAGAAATAACATAAGCAAAATAAAAAAAGAACATATTGAAAATTTAGATACAGGAGATGTAACAATTTTAGGTTTGATATCTTGGGGAGGACAAGGTCTAATAACAAGACCCAACGAAGATTTTTTAGCTTATATTGATGGCTCTAAACCTGCTAGAGAAGTAAAAGAAAGAAATGAGAATTTTAAATATTTAGATAAAAATAATAATAAATACAAATCCATAAATACGGTGATTAAAGAAGAGCAAATATTAAATCCCTATGAGCTGAGCGAGGAACAAAAGAGGAATGGAGTTGATAAGGATCGCTATGGGGAACAAGTTTATGTTCCATTTGAGAAAGGATTTAAAAAAACGGATAAATTTTATAAACCTATTAATACCTACATTAAATGGGATAGAGAAAGCTTAGATGAGATATGGCGATTGAGGGACACAGATTATTACTTTAGAGAATGCTTATTTATTTCTAGAGGAGGTACAGGAAGCATTAAGGCGAGGTACTCAAATAATTCTGTTCTAGATAACTCAGGAAGTATATTGGTACCAATTACTAATAAAACTCCTGTAAAATATATTTTGGGCATCATAAATTCTAAAGTTTCCGAATATATAATGACCAATTTTATTAATGGAACCGTCAATACTCAAGTTTCAGATGTGAGGTATTTACCAATACCAATCCCCTCTAAAAAAGAAAAAAATGAAATGATAACGTTAGTTAATAGAGCTATAAATGCAAAAAAAGGGAACAGCGAAGAGAATTTATCGGATATAGAAAGTGAAATGGATACACTTGCTGAGAGCCTATATGAGGTGAGCCTAGAAAATGATAAGTGACAGAGATGATTATCATGATGTCCTCGATAATCGGAAATTTGAGGTAGAAACTAGAGCCAACGAGTTAGCTGAAATATCAAAAGAAGTGAAGATAGCTGTAGGTTTCTTTTTCGTTGGTGGTTTTGATTTATTGAGAGAAAACCTCCAAAATGCTGAAAAAATAAAATTATTGGTCGGTAGAAAAACTGATTACAGGACTAAAGAGGAATTAGTTAAGGGGTTTGCAGAAGATTTGGATAAACTCGATTTTGACGAAAGCGAAGAAGGGATCAAAAGACTTTATGAAATGATTCAGATGGATAAAGTAGACGTTAGGATTTACACTAAAAAATATTTTCATCCTAAGTTATACTTGTTTAATTATCGGAAAGAGGTTTCTGTATCAGTTCCTGGAGGAGCAATCGTTGGGTCCTCTAATCTGTCTAAGAGTGGATTAACAGGAAACATTGAATTGAACATAGAAAAGGTCAAGCGTGGATCGATTCAATACTTGAACCAGTGGTTTGACGAACTTTGGGAAGAAAGTGAAGAGTTCAAGGAAGAGTTGTTAGAGGTAAAAGACAAATCTCAATTCGCTGGATTAGAGATAGAGAGGAGAGAGATACCTGAGAATTTAATATCTCCTTTCACGGCTACTAAGCTATTTATCAATGAACAATTAAAAGAAGAGATAGAAGAAGGCACATTGCTTGAAGATATAGAGGGAGAATATGAGGACAATCTTCCTGATTTTCAAAGAGATGCTGTCAGAGCTGCTGAATACACTTTAAATCGTTATAACGGCGTCATTCTGGCCGATAGTGTAGGATTAGGCAAGTCCTATATTGGGGGGAGACTACTTCAAAAAGTAACTAGGCCGATATCTAAAGTTTTGATTATCTGTCCCAAACGCCTTGAAAAGATGTGGAATGACCTGTTGAGTAAAGATTTAGCTCTTAAGTGTAAAAAGAAATTCATCAGTCACTCCAAACTATCAAGACTAAGCGATAAAGAAATCCAAAAGTTTCGAGATTTTGATGTAATATTGATAGATGAGGCTCACAATTTGCGAAATAGAGGAACGGAGAGGTACGACAGAATACAATCGATCGGAAGGGCAGACAAAAAATATATCCTCCTAACAGCCACGCCTATACAGAACACAGTTAGAGACTTGGATAATATAATCAAAATCTTTGCTGATGATAGTGATTTTGAATTGGAATTACAAACGGACAACGAGGTTTCGGACCTCTTCCACGAATACGATAAAATTACTGAAAAGGATAATTTGACTTTAAATGAAAAGAAACACAGGGGAAAAATCAAACAAGATATCGGCAGAGTTTTGGAAGAAGTATTGATATCAAGAACTAGAGATTACATAACACAAAATTATGATGAAATCTATATTGATGGTGAGAAGATTAAAACCCCGTCTAGAATCCCGAATCTCCTTACATATGAAGACAAAGGGATGAAAGAATTGTATATGGATATCATAAATACCGTGACCGGTGGAGAAGATGACGAAACTGGACTAAATCTGCCGTACATAAAAGTTGAGAGATACCGCGGACCAAAAGAGGAGTTTGAACTAGAATATAACAATGCTAGTGTTCTCCTGGTTATATTACTGTTTAAACGACTCGAAAGCAGCTTGGCAGCTTTCAAAGAATCCATTGAGAGATTGATAAAAAGAGAAAAGATGATGAGTAAGCTTGCAAAAGGCGATATTGAGGCTTCCGAAGTCAGAAAGGAGATAGTGGAGTATTTTCAAAGTTTAGATGAAGAAGGTGTTTTTGACGATATCGATATTAACGAAGTTATGGAAGGAGTAGAAAAATTAGGGGGAAGCCAAAGAAAGGAAATAATAACGGACGTTGAGCAGGATCTTTATGATTTAAAAAGGTTGAGGAAAAAAGCCGAAGAAACACTTGAGACAGAGGAAAAAGATGCCAAAGTGGAAAGGCTAAAGGAATTGATAGAGGATGATTTAGAAGATAAGAAGGTATTGATTTTTACTCAATATATCACAACTGCTGAATATCTCTATAAAAAGTTAAGAGAAAAAGATAAAGTGGACCCCCAAATATGTGAAATACCAGGAACTGACAAAAGGATGGCCTATCTTCATGGCGATAAATTTGATACGGAGATAGTGAACCAATTCGCACCTGAAGCAAATAACTACAGTGTTGAATTTACTGATGAAATTGATGTTTTGATAGCAACTGATGTGTTAGGAGAGGGACAAAACCTTCAGGACTGTCAAGTGGTAGTGAACTATGATCTTCACTGGAATCCCATGAAAATGGAACAGAGGATAGGTAGGATAGATAGAATAGATACAAAATATGACGAGTTGATGGTCTATAACTTCTCTCCCACAAGAGAACTAGAGGACACTTTGGGAATTTTAGAGACGATTAAAAGCAAAATAAAGGCTATAAGCGAAACTTTAGGACATGGTGAATATATATTAGATGACTCAGAAAGTCTTGTTGAGAAGAATATGGCAATGTACACAGATCTCGATGAAGAGATATTCGATTACGGTGAAGACGAACTCATAGGAATCGCTTCTAAATATGATAGACTTAGGTCTAAAGCTAGAACGTTTTGTGAGGAGAATAATATCTCTATTGACGATCTCAGAAGAGTAGAGTCTTTAAAGGACGAACCAAGGATTGGATTCAAGGGTAAAAAAGAAAATGGAGGCGTTTTTGTTCTAGCTAGGTTAGAAACTGAAAAAGAGGAGACCGAAAGTAAGCCGGTAATGGTTAAAAAAGGAAGTGGGTTAGGAGATTTTGGTGTTGAGGGCCTTTCATTCAAAATAGAGGTTGTTGAAGATGACGTATTAGTTTTGTTTGACAAGATTAAGTCAGAGGATGCTACTAAAAAAATTGGTGATGTAGATAAGTTAGAAGAATTTATTAAGGAATTAGAAAAACCAGAGACATGGAATGAGAAAATACTCAGTAGAGAGGTAGAAAAGCCTAGAAAGCAAAAAAGAGTTGAGAGATCTTGTCGAGCTGCACTCTCAGATAACAGTGAAGAATCTAAAATTTACAGTGATGCTGAGGAAATTTTGGAAAAATTTAGTGATTATGAGATAAGTGATTATACTTTAAATAAATTAGATAATATTCATAGAAAAAGAAGACAACTTGGATGGGAAACCACATTTGAAAGAATGGCTCAATTATTAGAAGATAGTGAACTATTGAGAAAATCTTTGGTTAGGAATGTTAATTTGTATGTAGTAGAAGATCTCGAGTGATTAAACTAAAAGACTAAATCTAACTTTTTTCCTAAGGATGATGATGAAAATAGTAAATGTAGTAGCTAGTGGAAGTCTAAACACTAAGATAAAATTGAAAGAACTTGATGAGATTTTGGGTAAAAGCTTTGAATTCGATCCAGAAAAATACCACTGCGGATACTTAAAACTAGGAAATAGAAAAATATCAATTTTCGAAAGTGGAAAATACATAATGATAGGTTTAAAAGATTTAGAAGAGTTAGACTTTTTATACAAAAAAATGAAAGAAATGCTTCCAAATAACATTAATTTATCAGAGGCAAAACAACCATCTATTTCTAATATAGTTATTCAGGACGAAATAGAAAGATGTTTGGATTTGAATAAATTATCAATATACTTAGGATTGGAAAACGTAGTATATGAGCCAGAAGAGTTTCCAGGATTGACATTTAAAAATGAAATTTCCTTTAACATCTATTCTAGTGGAAAAATTTTAGCTTTCGGTAAAGATATAGAAAATATTAAAAAAGAATTAAGTAATCTAAAATCAGAGTTAAGATCTTTTTAAAGGTTCGAAGGAATGAAATCCCTCCTGCAAGAATAGCAAAAATTACTTATCACCTTTAAGCACCTTTAAAAAGGAGGAAGAATAGAGGAAAAGAACAAGCTCGAGGAAGCTATAAAGGACCTGAAGAAGGCAAAAGAATCGCTATTCAACCTTTATGGCGAAGAAACAAAAACAGCGGAGATAAACTACATCGACAACGCCATATCGAAGCTGCAATCTTTAAATGAGAGCGAGTTAAGATGAGATGAGGTTGAAAGCGAACAGGTAGAAAGAGATCACAGATATGGTCAGCGCAATAGTAGATGAGACCCGTGCCGTGGTAGATGAAGAAGAGTTTAGAATAGAGGCCGTTGATAGCTCCAACGTTGCCATGGTGGTACTCTCTGTCCAACCGAATGGTTTTGATGAATACGAAGTTGATGAAGAGAAAGAACTCGGTTTGAGATTGAATAAAATTCAAGATCTCTTGAGAATCGTAGATAAAGGAGTGATCATCGTATTGACCGAGGAAGACGGAAGGCTGAGAGCTGAATCGGGTAATCTGAGACAGATTATGCCTTTATTGGACACCGAAGGTATGAGTGCTCCCGATATCCCCGATCTAGATCTAGCGAGTGAGGTCAAGATGAAAGCGGACTTTCTACAGACCGGGGTCAAGGCAGCCGACAGCATCTCAGATCACCTGAAAGTCAAGGCGGACGATATGAAGCTGAAATTCCTGGCTGAAGGAGACCAAGATGAGATAGACATGACTCTCTACGCCGATCAATTTGCTACTTACAAAGTTGAGAAAGAGATAGAGAGCATGTTTGCTATCGACCACTTGAAGGATATGGTCAAACCCATATCTGCCAATGCTCCTGTTTTCATGAGGCTGGGTCCTGACTATCCGATCGAGATCGAGTATCACTTTGCCGAGGGAAACGGGAAAGCTACCATGATGTTAGCGCCGAGGATCGAAAGTGGATAAAAAAATGAGCAAAGAGTGCAATAGATGCTGTGGCACTGGAAAGTGTCAAAAATGTGATGGAGACGGTACTGTCTGGGCTGGTTTGCTTGGTGATCTTCGAATTGCGAGAGAAACCTGTCCTAAATGTCTAGGTTCCGGAAAATGCGAAAAATGTTCAGGTGCTGGTGAAACCAATCAGGAAAAAGAAGGAAATTGAGTTAAACCGACTCTCGAAG
>Ga0207421_10007541_pt1 | contig 11561 bp, 12 predicted proteins | sample SodLakKL_010_SED_4_FD_187542 | JGI IMG/M metagenome (GOLD analysis project Ga0207421, IMG submission 187542) | Alkaline sediment microbial communities from Lake Tanatar, Kulunda Steppe, Russia - 8KL_010_SED (SPAdes) (version 2) | ecosystem: Environmental > Aquatic > Non-marine Saline and... | reverse complement strand
GAATCATCCGTGTCGGACACCGCTGACGCGGTGTCCTTGTCCTCTTCGACTCGACAGCAGCAGCTCAGCAGTATCAACAATCTCCTACAGAAGAGCGTGATATACTATGTTCCCTGACCACATCGAGACGGACCGACTTCACCTCGAACGGCTTTCGAATGACTCCGTCGATGTATTCGCGCTTCACGAACTCTACTCCAACGGAGACGATACGGAGGAACTGTTCGAGTACTGGGATTCGTCTCCTCACGAGACGGTGAAAGAGACCTACGACTACGTGGACGAGGCTGAACGACTGTGGAACGATGTGGAGGGTGCGAAATACGTGATTCGACCGAAAGACGAGGAAGACGGAGCAGGCGTCATCGCCGGAACGACGGGACTGTACCCGGATTGGGAAAAACGATCCGCGAACCTCGGCATTCTCCTCGATAAGCCATTTTGGGGGCGTGGATATTCCGGTGAACGAGCCGATGCCATGCTGTCCGTCGCATTCGATCGACTCGATCTCGAACTCGTCGTCGCCGTCTACATCGACGGGAACCAAAAGTCTCGACGGGCGATCACCAAGTACGTCGAACGGTATGGTGGCCAATACGAGGGCCTACTGCGAAACTGGCTTCCGGTGGACGAGACCGTTGTTGATGCTCATCGATACTCGATTTCACGGGAAGAATATCTAAAGGCGAACGAACGCTAAGCAATTCCCCGACATCAACCGGCAGTGAAACCCGTTCAGAAGAAGAGGATCTCAACGGTCGTTATTAGTGACAATTATAGTGATCGGCAATGGTTGATGGTGAGACCATCGTTTTCCGATCCCTTCTGTTGTTCTGCAATCGGATGGCCGTATAACTTTGTGTCAGGACAACCATGTTCAAATGCGCGCGAACCGCATGACGCCCGCAACCCAGATGATGCAGCATCATCAAATCCAAATGCTGGATCACCAGGATGCGTTATAAGCACCCCGACACCGTCCATGAAATGCCGTCGAACACGCCGCATCATCAAATGAACATCCGCTCATCACTGGTGCATGAAGGTAATTATGAGCCGCAAATACGGCACGAAAGTCGACGCTGTCCGGCGATTTGCGATATTACTTCAGTGTATAAAACATGGGCGCTGCAGGCTCTCGGTCACGAGGTGAACGAAGTCCCTTGCTGGCCCTGAAACGGCGCAAATCGGCGATCTGAGATCGGCGGTTCTGACCTCGAGTTCGCACTCAGAGAGCCATGAGTTTGGAACCAATCGAACCGGAAACCGCGCTCGAATTGTACCTGGCTGACAGGGAGAACAACGTCACCGAAGCGACGATTCGCTCACATCGATCCCGACTTGGGCATTTCATCCGGTGGTGTAACAACGAGGAGATCACAGACCTGAATAATCTGACTGGTCGAAAGCTGCACCGATACCGACTGTGGCGTCGCGACGAGGGAGATCTCTCACCCGCGACCGAGAAGACCCAGATGGACACGCTACGGGTCTTCATCAGGTGGGTGGAATCGATCGATGGAGCACCGGAAGACCTCCACGTAAAAATTCGATCGCCGAACCTGACCGGTGATGATAACGTGCGTGACGAGATGCTCGAGGAGGAGCGCGCCGAAGAACTCCTCCAGTATCTCCGTCGCTACGAATACGCGTCTCGACACCACGTGGTGATTGCACTGATGTGGCATACGATGATGCGAGTCGGGGCGATCCACTCGCTTGACGTGGACGATTTCGATCCCGAAGAGAAATCCTTGGAGGTCGTCCATCGTCCTGAGACGGATACGCCGATCAAGAACAGCACAGACGGAGAACGGTTTATCGCGCTGTCGGACGAGGTGTGTCAGCTTCTGATCGACTGGATTGACCAGCGACGACCAGCGTCGGTTGACGAGTACGGGCGTGAGCCACTTATTACGACGTCACAGGGGCGAGCCCATACGACGACGCTTCGAGGAGACTGTTATCGGTATACGCGGCCATGCATTTCGACTGGGGAGTGTCCCCATGGACGTGACATCGACGACTGTCCAGCGACTGATTACGAACGTGCTTCGGAGTGTCCGTCGAGCGAGAGCCCACATGCACTTCGTCGCGGTGGAATCACCCACTCACTCCAGCAAGACTGGCCGATGAAGGCAGTCGGCGATCGAGCAAACGTCTCCGAACAGGTGCTCGAGATGCACTACGACCAGCGTACAGAGAAAGAAAAAATGGAACAGCGGAGGGATTATCTAGATCGGCTATAACACGACCCTCTGGTCGTATCGATCAGTAATTGAGTACTTCCATATCTTTCTGGAATTGCTCGCAGATATAGTCATGAGATAGCGAAGGAAGTCTCGCCTGGTACGCAAGACGCGCTGTTCCAGTGGCCTCTTTCAGTCTATCGAGTACCATCACCAGTGTTGTCCGTACAAACGGACATCTCGTTCGGTTCTGTCTCAGCAAGGCTTTTGCGTTTCGCGTGCAATTCGCTACTAGAGATGGCAACGAGAGAAGCGAACTGGGAAACTCCGCTCGATACTGGTGGCGAGGTGTTTGCACTGCTTAGAAACGCCCGCAAAGCATGGATCTACACCTATATCCGCCACCATCCGGAGACCACGATCCAAGCAATCGTCGAGACGCTCGAGCTTCCACAGCGGACAGTCTACGAATACGTCGACGATCTCGAAGCCGCAGGCTTCATCGACCAAGCAAATGAGGGTCGGCCGGCAGAGTATACAGCTCAGGAGATCGACCTCCAACTGGTAGAAGACGATACCGAACGGAGAATCACGGCGGAGTTGGTCGAGGCGATTGCCCGTCGAACGCAGGACGACGACATCGATACGTACATCGATCGCCACGGATTGGACGGGCTCGCCGTTGCGATCGAATACGCGCAGGAATACGTCGACGGATCGGTGACGCACCAGATTATGGCTTGCGAGCAAGAGATCTCACCCTTAGAAGCAGGCGTTATTTTGGACGCACTACGGCCCGTCGTTGAGGACTGATCGGTATGGAAAGCGACAGCGACGTCGTTTTCATCGATTCCTCGGTCCTCATTAGTTGTGGGCGCCGGGAAAGCACACGCTTCCAGTCGCTGGCCCGTGAAGCCCGTCAGCGTGATACCGTCTTTCGAATCTCGCCACAGGTGTATGCCGAAGTGACTGGCGATCCAGCCCTCGAGGAGTATACCGCCGACAATACAGCTGTCGACGAGGCACTACAGGAGGGATGGATGAAGGTCACCGAAAGTCCGTCCTATTCGAACTCGGAGGTTTCGAACGTGATGGATCAGGCGCGGAGTTTTATCGCAAGTGCCAGCGATCGACCAGAAGACGCCGTCGAAAAAGCGGATGCGGAAATTGTGGGTCTGGCGCTCGAACTGATCCTCAATGACAACGCTGATCGGATCACGATCGTAACGAACGATATCCCGCTTGGCGAGGCAGCGGAATCGCTACTTCCGCAATACGGTTTCGACGACGATCAAATAACCTGGCTTACTGGTGGTGAACTCGCTGATGAACTCGCTGAGGACTTCGTTCCCGAATTCGATTGAGTACTTCGATACTGTCGGTATTGACGAAGAGCCGGAACGGGGTCGTTTTCTTGCAAGATCGTCGGTTTGGCCCCTTGGATATGTGGAACGGATCTCACAATTAACCGACTCTTGTGGAAGCCAACATCAGATCTCAGCAGCTGTGTTCATCCTGAGAACGTGGAAGCAATCAGGACGATATCGAAGCAATCGATGGATCAGTAATTCGAAACAATCGTGGCGACGAATGATACGGCTCGAGGAACGGAAGAGCAAATGTCTACATGTGGGGGGAACGAAAATGGGCGTATGGCGATCTACCGATTCAGAGTCCTGCTGTTGCCCAACCCGCCCCTAGAGTTCGAGCCGGAAACCGAAGTCTATCGCGAAATCGAGATCGACGGATCCAGTACCTTGGCGGACCTTCACGAGGCGATTTTCGACGCATTCGACCGCTACGATAGCCACGCCTACGAGTTTCTCACCCGTGACGAGCGTGGGATTGCCACCCGGAGCTACGTTCATCCACAGTTGTACAGTGGCGAGAAGAGCTGGCAACCGATGGACGACGAGGAGATCGATCGGTTTCTCGACCACGCGATTCCTGACGATGAACCCGAAGAAGCCAAAGACCGATTCCGGGAGCTCCGGAAACACCCACCAGAAGAGGGCAACGCTACCGAGACCACGATCGACGACCTCGAGCTCGACCAGTCACAGACGCTGTTCTACGAGTTCGACTTCGGTGACGGCTGGGAGCACCACATCGATATCGAAGCGATTCGGGAGGGCTCGCTCGATTACGATTCGGTCGTCGTCGAGAAACAGGGAGCGGCACCACCGCAGTATCCCGATCGCCAGGGCAACTGATCGACGATGGCACGTGACATCGCGACGCTGACGACTGCACTCGAAGAGACGACGCCCGAGAACCAGACGGACGTGTACACGCTGCTCGCTGCGTGGGACAAATCGATCGAGACTGCGCTTGAGCGTGGAGGTGGAGACCGTTTCCGAGAGGTAGCAAGACAATACCGTCCGCAAGTTATCGACGTGGTCGATACTGCAGCAACTGACGGGCCCCGAGACATCGACTGGCAGTTCCTCCAAGAGTGTGCCGATGCGTATCCGCCCGGAGTCGGTGATCACCACTGTTCGCAGGTGCTCGCCAACGTGGTCGCCCGGTGTGTGATCCGCACCCGAATCGACCAGGACCCCGACGCCATCCCCGGGTGGACAGTCGACTATCTCATGGGGATCACTGTCGAGGAAGACACCGAGTGGGCATGGGAAGGAGCGGCGGCTCTGGGGTGGGCAGTCGGTCATTCGGATATCGCGGTTCTCGATCGGGTCGTCGACCGACTCGACACGAAAAGCGAACCCTGGGCGATGGAAATCCTGAAACACGTCGCATTCGCCGATCCGGAAACTGCCCTGGTGCTCCTCGAACGGCTATTGCAGTCCCCGGATACCAGAGAGGATCTGGTGTATCTCAGATCACTCGAAAAAGTGACGAAACAGGATGTGCCGGACTTTCCACAGTGCTGGGAGCCACAGTCCGAACTCGACTATTCGGTCACGATCACGGACGAGCAGCGCGAGCGGTTGCTGGGCATTCTCGGAGCGGCCATCCATCCCGAGCGTCTCCGCAAATTCGACGAGCAGTTCGAATTCGATCTCCAGCGGGCAGCCGATACATACGGTTCGGAGTAACTGAACGGAACGAAAACCTGGCGACCGTGAGGTTGATGGCAGATCCCAGAGGAGAGTTTGGTGATGGCCGAACACGAACGTTTGGTAGCTGAAGAAATATCGGCCACCCTCGACAGAGCCGGATTCGATACACTGTCTTCAGACTCGTTTCGTATCGAAGTGACCGACACGTTCCAGCGGAAGCTCGGCGAGTGTCAGCCAGTCCAGGGACCGGCCAGCGAATCAGACGCTGCGTACTACCAGATCCGGATCGCTCGCCGGTTGTTCGAGGACACCTGCGACGTTGACTGGCGGGACACTGTCCGTCACGAAGTCGCCCACGCATACGTCTTCTCAACGGTCGGACCGGGAGCGAAGCCACACGGCAAGGAGTGGAAAGACGCAGCACATCGGGCAGGGGCAGATCCAAGTGCACGCTACGAGGGTGACGACCTCGTCGACGCAGAGTATATTCTGGCTTGTTCAGACGGTTGTTATGAACGCGGGTATCTCAAGCGGTCGAAGCGAGTCAAATTTCCCTGGAAATACGCCTGTCCCGAGTGTGAACGGCGACTGGTAAGCTATGACGCTTCCGAAATTCCGAGTGCACTCGAGCCAGGAACGTGTTACGTAGCGAGCATCCCCTGGAATCGCCCAGACGACCGGACAACTCCCGAGGCGTCACGGTCAACGACGTACCTGCTTGCCTGCCCGAACGGCTGCACCGAGTGGGGTTACGAGCAGCGCTCGAAGCGCATCAAGAACCCATGGCTGTATACCTGCCCCGAGTGCGAGACGACACTCGTCAGCTGTGATGGACGAGACACACCAACCGAATGCTCGCCAGGGACATGCAACGTCGAGAGCATTCCCTGGACCGAACCACAGATCGCCCACGCCTGCCCGAACGGCTGTTTCGAGGTCGAATATGCCCAGCATTGTGAGGAGACCAGACATCCCGAACAGTACCGCTGTGGCGAGTGCGAGAGCCGAACCGTCTCGTATCCGGCTGACCAGCGCCCGACCGATCCGACGCCAGGCACAAACTACGTCGACTGAGGCTGTCGGTCAACCATTCGTGATGTCCGCAGGGCGCAGTAATAATACTGCACCTTCTCGTAGCCGTTCATAACATGAGTAATCGAGGTGGGCCGCCACTGACCGAATCGACAATCAGGGAACTGGCCAGATCCAAATCCTACGACCGCGGCCAGTCCTACTACGAGCGCGGCGCAGTCAGTAATGTGGTTCGACGGGGAGAGACGATCAGAGCCGAGGTCGAGGGGAGCCAGTACCAGCCGTATACGGTCACGATCGAGTTTGACGACGCGGACGTTTCGCGTACGGAGTGTTCCTGTCCGTACGACCACGGCGGTATCTGCAAACACTGCGTTGCCGTGTTGTTGACCTGTCTCCGCGAGCCCGACGACGTACGTCCCCGGCCACCGCTGTCGGAACAACTCGGCGACGCAGATCGGGAGACACTGGAAGCGTTGCTCGTCGATCTCGCGGAGGATCGCCCCGAAGTAGCAGACTGGATCGAAACCCGTCTCGAAACCCGTGCAGTCGCCGAGGAGGCAGCAACCGAAACGTCAGTATCGGTGAATCTGGAATCGATTCGTCGGCAGGCCGAACACGCACTACCAAAGCCAGGCCAGCGTGGTCACAACGACGCCTACGCCGAAGCACAGCGCATGGCCGGAGAGCTGGACGAACTGCTCGAACGAGCCCGGCTGGCCCTGGAGACTGGCGACGGCGAAACGGCGCTCGATGTCCTCGAAACCATCACCGAGGTACTCGTCGAAAACAGGTGGCCCGGTCTGCTTCCACACGATGTTCCTGAGCTCTTCGAGACGATCGACGATCTGGGTGAATTGTTTATCGAGGCAGTGCTGACGGCTGACTTGGACGAGAGCGAACGAACTGACTGGGAACATCAGCTCAGAGAGTGGGACAGCGAGACACCGATCCAACATTTCGTGGGTAGGCCGGTGCTAGACCCCGCTGCGGACGCAGCGATGGAAGGGTGGGACGACGACGCCGTGCAGAGGGCGATGGAGGGTGAGTTCGACCACGGGGAGTACCAGAAGGGCGGTTACGACTGGGGGACCCCCGACGTGATCGACGTCCGCCTTCGCATTCTCGAACGCGAGGACCGCATCGACGACTATCTCGATCTCTCGCTGGCGGCTGGAGTCGACACTGCTCACGCGACGATGCTCGTCGAGACAGGGCAAATCGAGGACGCGGTCCAATTCGGAGTCGACCACCTATCGGAGCCCGAGGCGCTGCTCGAACTGGCCAGAGCTCTCAAAGAAAACGGACACACAGCAGCAGCGTTCACAGTAGCTGAACACGGGCTGACAGTCGGGGGATACGGAAAGAGCGACTTGGCAACGTGGCTCCGTGACCGTGCCAGGAGTGCTGGTGAAGACAAACTCGCACTCGATGCAGCTATTACTGCCTTCGAACTGAATCCGTCCGTGAGTTCTTTCGAGGCAGTCGAAGAGCTCGCGGGTGAGGACTGGGAGGTGATCAGGAATGATCTACTCGAGTTTCTCCGAACAGAAACCACCAGTGGCAGAACTGCTTCCCAGGCAGTGGAGGTATTCCTCCACGAAGAACAGTACGACGATGCCATCGACCTCGCGGATCGGACGGGCCAAGCCAGTGTGATCGAACCCGTCGTCAAGGTCGTTACCGAGAAGCGTCCCCAGTGGGTGATCCGTACGTGCAAATCGAGGACCGAGCCGATCGTCGAGCAGGGAAACCACGATAGCTATGAGACTGTTGTCCGCTGGCTCAGATACGCAGGCGAAGCCGCCCGGGAAGCCGACAACCTCGACGAGTGGCGCGAGTACGTCGAAACGATGCGTGACGAACACTATCAAAAGTACAAACTGCGACCGATGCTGGAGGACCTGCTGGACGAGTTTGACTCTCCGGCCGATAGCGAGGTGAGCTCTAATGGCTGAAATGGGATTGACGCCGACAGGACGATGGCATCTGCTCGGACGTCATGCCTGCCATCACGTCGACTCGACGGAGGTCGTCGAAACCAGATCCTTCGACGAACTGGCGTTGACAGATCCCGAATGGGGGACGATCAGTGTCCCGAGGATCGCTGGCGGTCCGGACGCGAAGTGGTGTAGCCACTGCAAGAGCACGATCGAGGAGATGCGATCCAGGCGGTACGACGCTATCGTTACTCTGAAGGGACGAGTACCATATCGTGGCGTCTCGTGGACGACGATCGATTCGGACGACGATTGTGCCTGGTGTGGCAAGGCCAGTAGTGCGAGACGGTACAACGACGACCTTGGCGAGCAGGTCTGTCCGGCCTGTGCCCAAAAGTACAACAGCCGAAGTATCGAGGTACGCGATCCGCCGGAAACAGATCGGCGGCGGGAAACGCCGAACAGTAACGTCGAACCGATCCGGTGGACATACTCCTCGGGCGAGGCAGAGTCGTCAGACCGCGAGCAGGCGCGTCAGCGTGCTGCCGAAGAGGGACGTCCGTACGTAGAAGTGAAACTGAAACAGAAGTACGCCGACGTGATCTGCGATATTGGCGGGACGGGCCATCGGTTCACTCCGGCGGCGATCGAGGAGATCGAAACTCTCCAAGCCGAACAACGAGAAACGGCAAGCGCCAAGCGGGAGCACAAGTCGTACGTCGGGACGAACGTCGATGGGAGTGGGACGCACGTACAGACGAGATCGTTGTTGCCCGACGACGCGAAACGGCACGCAGACGGACTTGCAGAGATCGCTGCCGATCCGGAGAACTGGCAGTGAACACTACTGTGTCGGTTTGTTGCCGCCTCGTCGCTGTCGGAATCCTAGCGACGAAGTTAGTCGGTTGTCGGCTCGAATCCTGGTGTACGAATGTTTGCCCCACGAACCGAACCACCGTTTGTACGGCGACGGTGACTGCCGCCGAGTCCAGTCATCTGTTTAGCGTGCGACGCCACCTGCTCGACAAAGCGGAAGAGTATCTTGGCTATGACCGTATCTTCCGCTTTACGCATCCCCTCCTGACGAGTCGTAGATATTCTGGCGTAGCTCTTGGAGTCGGTCAGAGCGGTCAAGTACTAGCCCTTCGTTGAAGATCTCTTCCAGTTCTCCTCCGTGGGAGACTGCAGTGTCCGGCGTTTCGACAAGTACCTCGAACTCATACCGGTGGCCGTCGAACGATCCCTCCTCAATGTCACGTGCGAGAGACGTGCAAATACGCCGTCCGTAGGTAAGATCACCGTCGACGATGATGAGGAGGTTGATGTCACTGCGGCGGTCTGCTGTTCCGCGAGCGACGATCCCAAAGAGGACGATCCCAACGAGTTCGTCGAGTTCCTCGCTCTCCTGAATCCGTGTCTCGAGTTCGTCGAGATAGGCCTGGACTGGCTTGCGGAATTCCGACTGTGGTATCATGAAGACGGGATCCGGTCGCTGAAGGTGATCTATGTCGATTGTAATGCGGGCGGGACGCTGTTCACTCACTGCGATCACGCCCAGTTTTTCGAGGAGTTCGACCGAACGCGAAATCGACGAGACGTCCGCGCCCGTAATCGACGCGAGTTCCTGCTGTGTGAATTCCTCGAAGGGATTGTTCGCGAGATGGTGCAGGATGTCCTGCATCGCCTGGTACCGGAAGACACGTTCCTCCGGGAACGGGAAATCGAGGAGTACTTTCGAAGTTTGCATATTCTGCAATTATTTGCACACTATGAAAAGACGTCGGGAGTCATATAGATCACACCGGGGCTGGTTGAGACAATTGCCATCTGAACGCCGGACGACATCGAGACCTACATTGATCGTTACGGACAGGACGACCTGGTTGTCGCGCTCGAATACCCTCCTAATGCGCCGAAGGAATTGTTGCACATCAGATCATGGCTTGTGAGAAAGAAATCTCGCCCTTGGAGACTGGAGTCATTCTGGATGCACTACGGCCCGTGGTCAAGGACTGATCGATACAAAAATCGACAGAGAGGTCGTTTTCATCGATTCCGTGGTTCTCGTCAGTGAGACGCCCCCAGGATTAGCCTCGATACCCACAGACACCGGTTCGGGGAGAGTTCACTTTCGGGAGATAATTCGGGCGTTCACAGTCGTCTTCGTGGTCGGACGCACAGCTCTCGCACAGCCAGGCGTCTGGTCCATATTGCCACAGACAGGTTTGACAGACTTTGGTTGCCGACGTGCCACAGTTCCCACACTTGATCTCGGGCGGGTTGTTCCGGGCCAGTAGCACGATTCCGTCTATTCCTGTCTCGCTTGCGTCGGTTTGCTGAATGTCAAGCTCGTCAAGCGGCCAGCCTCCTCCGTCGAGAATCTGTATCTCGAGTTCCGTCGTTGATCCGAAGTCGTACTCGTAGGTAACCACCTCACCGGGGGTCACACTATCGATTGATTCGAGGGGGAGATCCATCGACCGCCGTTCCCCGCCGAGACCGATCGCTGGCTCCTGGTCATCGTATGGTTTCTCATATCGGGTCTTCCCGATCGTGAACGCACTCATGTGGCCACAGCACTCAAGCCAGAACTCTCGAAGGAACACATCAAGATCTGAGAGCAGCGTCTCCGCCTCCACCAGTAGATGGAGCCAGTAGTCGGGGCGTTGTGCCCCAGTAATCCGAAGATGGTACGTTGTTGTTCCATCACTCGGTTCCGGAAGACACGACCGAAGATGGCGCGATATCCCACGTTTGGTGTACGAATTCCCACAGAGGTAGCAGTCGCCATCAGTCATCGTTTATTGAACTCGGACGTGGCTCAGTTCTCGAATGTAGCGGTTGAAGTACCGTCCAAGTGAATCTGCGGCCAGAAACTCCTGGTAGGTGCTCTCGGGCACCTGCCTGTACTGGTATACCCGTCCGTTCTCAAGTTCAACTTCCAAAACCTCTTCATCCGGATCGTAGCCGACACTCTCGACCAGCGACGAGGAGACTGGCTCTCGTTCCATACGGTCAGATTGGAGGGTCGAGCACTTAGTACGTCGTTGTTGTACTCGATGTCGTAGACTGGCTTCGGCTACCAGATCAGCTATGCACACGGTCGCTAAATCAGAGTGAGGTCATCGTCCTCCTCATCGATCAGATCCCAGAGCGTAATAATAGAAACCTGACTAGTGTAGCCCAACGAGGATATTGCGGTTTCAAACGATAATCAAGGCGGATTCCCCGCCCCACCGTGGGCGGGGTTGAAGCCGACACCCGACCCTGTCTTTTATAATCCTACGCTCTTCTGTAGGAGATTGTTGATACTGCTGAGCTGCTGCTGTCGAGTCGAAGAGGACAAGGACACCGCGTCAGCGGTGTCCGACACGGATGAT
>Ga0207421_10007540_pt1 | contig 11561 bp, 11 predicted proteins | sample SodLakKL_010_SED_4_FD_187542 | JGI IMG/M metagenome (GOLD analysis project Ga0207421, IMG submission 187542) | Alkaline sediment microbial communities from Lake Tanatar, Kulunda Steppe, Russia - 8KL_010_SED (SPAdes) (version 2) | ecosystem: Environmental > Aquatic > Non-marine Saline and... | reverse complement strand
GAAAAGTCAACAGCAACTGATCCTGTCCTCCTTATCCCCTCAACTTTAGGTACGACCTTCTTAAAATGTTCAAGATTTTTATCCCTACCTCTATCTTCATAAGGGAAACTTGTAGATATTATCGACTTTTCTATGTCTTTAATATCGGAAACGGAAAGATTCTTACCTCCTACGTAAGCGCCTTTACCCCTCTCAGCATAGAATACTTCATCTTCTACGGAATTGTAGATAGCACCCAACTCTATATTCTCTCCAATTTTCAAAGCTAGAGAAACTCCATAGACTGGAAGACCGTGTGCGTAGTTCGTACTTCCACTTATAGGATCGATGTACCAAACATGATCGCTTCCTTTGATCGTTGCAGAGGACTCTTCAGCTACAATATCATGTTTAGGAAATTTTTCTTGTATTGCTGTTACAATTTCATCTTCAACCTTACTGTCCATTTCGGTCAAAAGATCGAATTTGGATTTATACTCGATCATTAAACCACTACGGATATTTTCTTTCAAAGGTTCAACGGTAGACTCGACGGTCTCTCTTGCGAAATCAAGTAGATCTTCTTCGCTCATTTCTGTCATCTCACTCAGTGAATTCGATCAAAAATTCCTTCAATTCTTCTACACCTGCAGCGAAACCACCGCCTTGTGCGAAGTGATCAGTACCTCCTCCGCCACCGCCAAACTTCTGACTCATCGCCTGGATCAGACCGTTAGCGTCTAGATCCTCAACGTTATCTCCAACGCCAACCACGACGCTCAAAGATCCATGCTCATTTATTATCACCATCACTTCATCATCACCGACCTCATCTTTTGCCTTATGAGACAGCATCTCCGAATCTTCTGTAGAAACTGTCTGCACTAACAGCTCATAACTCTCTCTCTCGTAGTTCTCAAATTCTTCCAATTCCCTCTCGATCTTCTCAGATTCCAATCTTTCGACTTTCTCTTCTAACTCATCTAACTTATCCTGTAATTGCCTTATCTCTTTCGGGAGATCCCTTTTGTTAGTATCTAACGCCTCTAAAGCTCTCAAAACGGACCTTTCCTCTCGATAATCCCTTCTCAAAGCTTCTTCACCAAAAGAAAAAATTATTCGAGTTACACCCTCCTGAAGTTTCTTTTTACCCTCTACCCGTATCCTACCGACTTCTAATGTGTTCTCTAAGTGAGTTCCACTACAAACACCTCTATCCCAATCTTCGACTTCGATGATCCTCACTTTTTCTCCTTCAGGTATCTCTTTCGCGAAGGCGATCTTATCAGAACTCACGATATCTTCCCTGTCCAATATCTTCCATCTTACAGGTCGATTTTCCAAGATGATTTTGTTGCATAGTTCTTCCAACTTCAGCAGTTTTCCTTTATCGATGTGAGTATCTGTTTCAAAATCTATCCTAGCCTTTTTCTCGCCGATATCGAATCCAGCATAGCTTACTTTTCCCATGACCTCTCTTCCTGCGCCATAAACTATATGGGCACCAGTATGCCCTCGCATGCATCTGTATCTGAAATCTTCGTCTATCTTTCCTTCGACCTCATCTCCTACTTCGAGGTCATGTTCCTTCAAATGATGAACTATTTCTTCACCTTCTTTCTGTACATCTATGATTTCATACCCGTTCAACGTTCCCTTGTCAGGCGGTTGACCCCCTTCTTCAGGATGAAAATATGTCTTCTCCAATATGACTTTATCAGCTTCAACATTTTTCACTTTACTCTCAAAACTCATCTTCTTAGGCTCTTCCCAAAATGGAGGATGATATGTCATGAAATAAAGAAAAGGTTTTTGGCCTAAAAACGTTTTGTTGTCTTTCTACATTTCCCAGAAGAATTTACCGTTTTCTATTACCACTTCGTCATCGATTTTTAAAATACCTTCACTCATATCTTTTATCATATCTACATGTACTGCGCTTTCGTTCTGTTCCCTATCATCTCCAACACATCTAGGATATGATCTTCCAAGAGCTAGATGTATAGTGTCCCCCATCTTTTCATCGAAGAGCATATTCTTAGTGAATACGTCGATCCCTCGATTTGTTCCAACACCCAATTCACCTAATCTTTTTGCTCCTTCGTCAGTATCCAATATATCCTTTAAGGCTTCTTCATTTTGTTCGGCGGAGAATTCAACGACTTTCCCCTCTTCGAATTTTAATTTTACGCCGTTGATCTCTTTTCCCTGATGTATCAATGGTTTATCGAAAAGTATCTCACCTTCGACGCTATCTACGACTGGAGCAGTGAACACTTCACCGCTCGGCATATTATGATCGCCATCAGAATTTACACCGATCATGCCATCGATGCTCATGGTAAGTTCTGTTTCAGGGCCTTCGATGTATACCTTTTCACCTTCATCCATTTTGACTTTCAGATCTTCCTGTAGATCGTGTACCTCCTGCCAATCACGTAATATAGCATTATAAACGAAATCTTTGTACTCATCTAGAGACATGCCGGCCTCTTGGGCCTGTGCATCAGTCGGGTGCTGTGTCCCACACCATCTCTTAGATAATGTTTCCTCTCGGATAGGTTCACGTGCTTTTGAGTATTCAGCTAATGTCTCACCTGGAACATCGCTCATGGCTTTCAGATTGGGGTCAGAACTGATCCCTATGAGCACATCCGCCTCCTCCATCATAGCTAGAACGTGTTCTGGAGTCTCAAATTCCCCTTCAAAATTTTTTAAATATGCACGGTTCGCTTCATTTGAAGAGTAAATAGTTATGGGTTTAGCCCCTTTTTTAGCTATCTCCTTCTTCAAAGCTATAACTAATTCTTTAGCCTCTTCACTCGCTTTGATAACCACATTGTCTCCTTCCTTAACCTGCGTACTCCAGTCTACTAATATCTTTGCATGTTCTTCGACTCTTTCATCCATATCATATCACCATCGTTTGCATTTGTCTGCAAAGGTCAAAATACTAAGGATTATAAAATACCTTGGCAAATCTTTTCATCTTTGAACGAACAAAAATTGTTTTTAGTTCCCTCTACTTATACATTGCAGATAAGATGGTCAGGGATTTACCTAAAAACATCGAAGATGGAGACAGGATCAGGATAGAGAAAGATGATAGGAGTTATGAAGGCATATTGATGCCTCACCATCGTTTCAGCGGAGAGAAGATCATAACTCTTAAACTAGATAACGGTTACAATATCGGTGTAGAATCTGATGATGATATAGAAGTAAAATTGATCGAAAAGAAGAGTGATAGGCCTGAAAGGAGCGAGAAGAAAGTAGAGAGAGACGAAGATAAACCTAAAATATCTATCCTCGGGACTGGAGGGACCATAGCTAGTTACGTTGAATATAGAACGGGAGCGGTCCATCCCGCGCAAGACGCTGACGACGTTCTTTACTCCAACCCAGAGATCGCCGAGAGGTGTAATCCGGAAGTGGATATAGTTTTCAGCAAACTGAGTGAAGATCTTCAGCCTAAAGACTGGATCACCATCGCAGAGAGAGTTGTTGAAAAGTTGAAAGGCGATAGTGAAGGCGTAGTTATCTCCCACGGTACCGATACCATGGGTTATACCGCCGCTGCTCTCTCGTTTTTGTTAGAAGGTCTTTCTTCTCCCGTTGTTTTAGTAGGCTCTCAGCGCTCCAGCGACAGACCTTCCAGCGATGCACATCTCAACCTTTTAGGAGCGATAGAAGTGGCAAAGAGTGAAAATCCAGGAGTCTTCGTCGTGATGCACGACTCGATCTCAGATGAAATATGTGCAATCCATAGAGGTACTAAAGTTAGAAAGATGCACACCAGCAGAAGGGACGCTTTTGAGTCCGTTAATGAAAAACCAGTAGGTAGAGTAGATCCCACTACAGGCGAAGTTGAACTCCAAGAAAATTTCGAACCGGCAGAAAAAAACTTGGGTCGAAGAGGAGATATCGTCGATGATGTATCACTATTATATGCGAATCCAGGCATGGATAAAGAGGATATTAAAAAAGCTGGTAAAAAAAAGGGAGTAGTTTTAGCCGGAACCGGTTTAGGTCATATAAGAACTGATCTTGTACAGGATCTGAAGAATATGATTGAGGAAGAAACGCCAGTAATTATGACAAGCCAGTGTCTTTTCGGTACAGTCAATATGAACGTTTATTCCGCCGGAAGGGAGCTTTTGGAAGCAGGAGTTATATCCGGTAAAGACATGCTTCCCGAGACCGCGATGGTCAAACTCATGTGGGCTTTGAGTCTCGAAGAAGATACTGAAAAGATAATGAAGAAAAATATAGCCGGAGAGATAACGGATAGGAGAGTGAGGTGATAAGATGGGAATGGATTACGACGAACTAGGTTTGAAAGTCGGTCTGGAGATACATCAACAGTTGGATACTAAAAAACTGTTCTGCGATTGCGGCTCAGAATTGGTCGAAGATGAAGGTATAGAGGTCATTAGAGATCTCCGTCCTACTGAAAGTGAGTTGGGTGAAGTTGATGAAGCCGCTCTTATGGAGGCTCAGAAAGGACTCAAGTTCAGATATCAAGCACCTGAAAGATCCAGCTGTTTGGTCGAATTAGATGAAGAACCTCCAGAAGGCCCCGATGAGGAGGCTTTAGATCTAGCCTTGACCATGGCCCTTTACACTGATGCTGACATCGTCGATGAGATCGCTTTCATGAGGAAGATAGTCATAGATGGATCTAATACTACAGGATTTCAAAGGACCGCACTTTTCGCTACTGGTGGAGCTTTAAAAGTTGACGGAAAAAGGATAGGTATACCTACGATGTGTCTTGAAGAAGACGCCGCTAGAAGTATCGAGGAAAAAGAAGAGGAAAAAGTCTACCGGTTGGATAGATTGGGAATTCCTTTGGTGGAGATAGCTACTGACCCTGATATGAACTCTCCTGAAGAGGCGAAGGAAGTCGCTCAGAAGATCGGGGGTCTTTTCAGAGGTACCAAAAAAGTGAAGCGGGGGATAGGAAGTATAAGAGAAGACTTGAACGTATCTATAGAGGAAGGTGCGAGAGTTGAAATGAAAGGTGTTCAGGAATTGGATATGATCCCCGAATATGTCGAAAAAGAGGTCGAAAGGCAGATCAGTCTTTTAGATATTAAAGAGACTCTTAAATCTAGAAATGCAAAAGTAAAAGATAAGATATACGACGTCACAGAAGCTTTCGTAGAGTGCGAGAGCGGAATAATCAGAAGTAATCTAGATTCAGGGAAGGGTGTATATGCGGTGAAACTGGGAGGTTTCCATAACCAGCTGAGAGGCGAGGATGGCGAAGCTTTACTCGGACCGGAATTGGCAGAGTACGCAAAAAAGACCGGCGTTGCAGGAATATTCCATAGCGACGAGCTGCCCAAGTACGGCATAGAAGAGGAAGAGATCAAGTCTGTGGAAAAGGAACTAGATATTGAAGAAAAAGATGCTTTTGCTCTTGTAACGGCTCATGAAGAACGGGCTGAAGAAGCACTTCAAAAAGTCATCGAAAGATCGGGGATGGCTCTTGAAGGCGTACCAGAAGAGACCAGGCAAGCTCGACCTGACGGAACGACTGTTTTTATGAGACCTTTAGCTGGAGAGGCTAGGATGTATCCTGAAACAGACATACCGCCAAAAGATATCGATGACGACAGGTTGGAGAAATTGAGAGATCAACTTCCTGAGAAACCAGAAGATAAGATCGAAAGATTCCAAGAAGAATATGGCTTGAACGAACAGCAGAGTGAACAGTTGTTCAAAAAAGGGCACGACGTTCTCTTCGAAAAGAGTTTGAAGAGATGCGATGATCCTTCTGTTGTCGCGAATACGTTCTTACATACGTTTCCGGATTTAGAAAAGGAGGAATATGACACTGAGAATATAGATGACGATGAATTATTCGAAGTTTTCCAACGTTACGATTCAGGCGAATTTGCGAAAGAAGGTATCCCCGATCTGTTGAAAGAGATCGCAGAGGGTAAAAGCGTCGATGATGCGGTCAAAAGCGCTGGACTCGAAACGGTCGACGATGAAGATATCAGGCAAGTTATCATAGAAGTTATAGAAGATAGGATCGACTTTGTGAAGGAAAGAGAGATGGGCGCAGTAGGCCCATTGATGGGGGTCGTTATGGAGGATTTAAAAGGTAAAGCCGATGGTGAAAAGGTAAGCAAGATATTGAGAGAAGAGATTCAAAATAAAATCGGATAGATATGATAGACGAGATAGAGAGATTGAAGGAGGAGAAGGATATAGAAAAACTGATCGACCTTCTCAACGAAAGCGAAGTTCAGATCAGAGAGGAAGCTGTAAAGGCTTTAGGGATGATAGGTTCTAAAGAAGCTCTCCCCCATCTCATAGAAAGATTGAAGGAAGATCCAGAGCCGACAGTAAGAGCTAATTCAGCTTTGGCTTTGAGTCATTTCCAAAGCGAAGAGTGTAAACGTGCTTTGAAAGAAGCCGCCGATGAGGAAGATTGGGAAGTCAGGCACGACTCGGCTATCGCTATGGGAGAATTCCAAGATGAAGAATTAAAAGAGAAGCTCTGTTCTCTTATCCAAGATAAAGAGGATGAAGTCAGGAAAAAGGCTATAGAGTCTCTAGGTAAAATAGGTGATGAAGAAAAGATAGATGAGATAGAAGAATACTTGAAAGACGATACTGTAAAAAAGAACGCTGCCAAAGCGATAAGCGAGATAGGAACAGAAAAGGCTTTAGCACCTCTCGAAGAGGCATATCATGACGGAGACCAGGATATGAGAGAGATAGCGGTCAAAGGGATCGGAAATGTTGAGAGCGAGGAGATCTCTTCTGCACTTCTAGATGCTTTGAAAGACGAGAGTTGGAGGATAAGAGAAGAGGCTGTGAAAATATTGGGGAAAAAAGGAGATAAAGAACATGTGCCGCAGCTAGTGGAGAGGCTAAATGATGATAACAAATATGTGGTCGAGGCTGCTCTGAGGAGTTTAGGCATGCTAGATGATGAAGAAGTTATAGAAGAGATAAAAGAAAAGATGGATGATGAGGAACCGAGTATAAGGATCGCTGTAGCCGATGCATTTGAAAAAATCGATACAGTCGAATCTGCAGAATTGCTTTTGAATCAACTTGAAGAGGAAGAAAATCTAAGGGTGCTTTGGTCTATCTCCGAATCTTTATCTGGAATCTCAAAAGAAAATTTAGAGGAATTAAGAAACAAGATAGATTCGATCAACAAAGCTAAAGAGATTTTCGTCTCAGTTTCTATGGCTAAAGCTGGCTTTTCATCCTATGCTGAAGATCTCATACCGGCTCTAGAATCGGAGAGATGGAAGATCAGACAAAAAGCTGCTGAAGCCTTTGGTAGCGTGAAGATGGCGGAATTGAACAAAAGGAGCAGAAAAAAAGTTATCAGAAGATTGCGAGATAGATTGCGAGATAACGATAAATGGGTGAGAGCTCGAACTGTTCGAACACTCGGTAAGATACTCACCGAGATGGATGAAGAAATAGATAAAGAAAAGATCAAAGAAAAGATCTTGGATATGGAAGATATAGAAGCTGATGAAGACGTTTTAGAGGCTGTTAGAGATGTGAAAAACCTTTTAGAATAGCTAAAAGATTTCACAAAGGTGGGGAAGATATGGATCGGAATTATATGATGGTCTTGACGACCACAAGCAGTGAAAAAGAAGCTGAAAAGATCTCAGAAGAACTGATCGAACAAAATCTAGGTGCATGTGTTCAGGTCTACGGTCCTATCAAAAGCACGTATTCATGGAAGGGCAGTATCGAAAAGAGTGAAGAATGGATGTGTTTCATTAAGACCCGCTCCGACAAATTTGATGATGTAGAAAAAAAGATCAAAGAGTTACACAGCTATGAAACTCCTGAGATAATCGCTCTTCCGATAATAGAGGCAAGTAAAGAATATTTGAGATGGATCGATGAGAATCTGAGACGGTGAAGATATAAGAAAATTTATTTATCCAATCGCCCTTTTATCCTGTCAGAATGAACCAGGAGTTACTAATAACCGTCTCGATATTAGTAGGGTCAGCTTTTATACCCTCGATCATATATCTTGTTTGGATAAGAAATGCGGAGTTGTACGGTAAGAAAAGCTGGCCAGATCTCACAAAGACGTTTTTATGGGGAGCAGGACTTTCAGTAATATTTGCTATAATATTATCATTGGTGTTTGTAGGCGTGCTATCCGCTCCGGAATTGCAGCGTGAATATGAATTCTTAGCCGATGAGACCGTTCAAACGCTTGTGATAGTAGTTATCATAGCGCCCTTCGTTGAGGAGTTCACCAAGGTCTTAGGTGTCTTCTCTGTTAAACACTCGCTTACGGATATGGAGTCAGGTTTGATCTTCGGAGCAGCTTGTGGTCTTGGATTCGCAGCTACCGAAAATCTTCTGTATGAAAGTTCAGTTTATCTAGCAGAAGGTTTCGGTTCAGCATTTATAAGTATAGTCGTCTTGAGGAGCATCGCAAGCACTCTCTTACATGGAAGTGCCAGCGCTATGGCAGGCTACGGTGTTACAAGAGCGAAATTTGGGGGATGGTATTTGTTCCTTCCATATTATTTACTGGCTGTAATAATGCACGGTGCTTTCAATTTTCTAGCCTCACTTGAATTACTGGTCGCTGGAGACATTTCACTATTAGCTGTTTTCTTGGCAGTTTTGTTCTCTCTGCTCTCTATCACGTATGTTCGTAAAAAGATAAAGAAACTCGGTAGAAGATGAATATTAGAGGTGTTAAATTGAATCATAGATTTCCAAAGGATGGAAAGGATTACGAAGAAGTCAAAGCTAGGGTTAACGATTTCAAAAAGAAAGATTTCGATTTTTCTTCAGGTAGAATCTTTGCTTCGATGTGTACAGAACCACTCGATATGGGTAAAGAGACTTACCTGCAGTTTATAGAGTCAAACTTGGGAAATCCCGGTCTTTATCCAGGTACTAAAAAGATGGAAAAAGAGATCCACCAAGCCGTAAACGGACTTATCAATGCAGATCGAATGAAATGTATATCGGTGGGAGGTGGTACTGAAGCTAATATAATCGCTCTATGGAGAGCGCGGGAAAAAACGGATAATCGGAAAGTACTTTTACCTAAAAGCGCCCACTTCTCTTTCGAGAAAGCATGTTCTTTGCTGAATATGAAAGCAGAATACCTGTCTCTAACGGACGATTATACTGTAGATATGGATGAGATGGAGAAAAAGATAGACGACGATATCGCAGCAGTAGTAGGAATAGCTGGAACCACTGAACACGGTGCTATAGATCCTATAAAAGATATCGCAGAGCTTTCAGGTAAGATACCTTTTCATGTCGACGCAGCCTTTGGAGGTTTTGTTATCCCTTTCCTTGACATGATGGGATTTGATGTCCCTACGTTAGATATGTCCATAGAAGGTATCGATTCTATATCACTCGATCCTCATAAGATGGGGATGTCCCCGATCCCGCTGGGCTTTTTCTATTCTACCGGTGAAAACGAGATATCTGTCGATTCGCCTTATCTGACCGGAAAGGATCAGAAAAGCATCAGAGGTACCAGAGCTAGTGCCTCGATTCCGGCTTTTTGGGCCACGATGAATTTTTTAGGAATCGAAGGATATAAGGATATAATTTCGGACTGCATGGATAAGACTGATCATTTAGTAGATTTGATGGAAGAGAATGATTTTACCCTCATAACTGAACCTACAATGAATATAGCCTCCTTTCACACCGAAAAGCCAAAAGTTTTAGTGGAAAGATGCGCTGAAGAGGATTGGTTTATTTCAAGAACGGTAAATCCGCCCGGACTGAGGTTTGTAGTGATGCCCCACGTGACCGAAAAGTCTATCGAGAGGATAGTGAACTTATTGGGTGAGTTGAGATGAGTACGATCAAAATAGGCAGTTTTGAATTCGATGTGGAGAAGGCGAGATCTAAATTGGATAAACTAGGGGCAGAAAAGATCATGATCCAATTACCGGATGGTCTAAAAAGAAAAGTCGATCGTTTTTTAGAACTATTCGACCAAGAGACCGTGGTTTGGGGAGGATCTTGTTATGGTGCTTGTGATATTCCCGAGGATATAGGTGAAAACGATGCTCTAGTCCACGTAGGTCATGCTGAGATCCCTGACTTGAAAGTTGACTATCCTATAATCTACCTTCCAGGTAAAAGTACAAGGTTCCAAGATATGCCAGAAGAGCTATTTGAAAAGATTAAAGGCAAAGTAGCTTTATATGCACCAATCCAGCACTTACATCAATTGGATAATGTCGAAAAAATATTATTCGATAGGAACTACGAAACGGTAATCGGAGAGGGAAATAGCAGGATCAAAAACCCAGGACAGGTATTGGGATGTAATTATTCAGTGAGAGTTCCAGACGCAGATACTCACCTTTACATAGGCACAGGCAGATTTCATCCACTAGGCCTTTCTTTTTCTCTCATGAGAGATGTCGTGGTTTATAATCCCTCTACCGGCCAAGTCGATATGATAGATGAAAAAGAAAGAGATGATTTTTTGAGAAAAAGATTCGCGGCGATAGTTAAAGCTGAAGAATGTTCTAAGATAGGTATCATCGTTTCTAGAAAAAAAGGACAGAGAAGGATGAAGACGGCAAAGGCTCTTCAGCGGATAGGAGAAAAGGAGGGCAAAGAAATCATCATCGTAGAAGTAGATGAAATAAAAAAGAGATCCATCGATGATCTTGGTTTAGAATGTGCTGTGAATACGGCCTGTCCCAGGATAGCTCTTGATGACTCGGGTAATTATGATACTGTATTATTGACTCCCGATGAACTAATGATAGCTTTGAAAGAAAAAGATTGGGAAGATTGGAAGATGGATGAGATCGATTAAGATTCCTCTTCCATCATCTCTTCGGCCTCGATGAATTCCCCCCTCTCCTTATAGGAGGTTACGATCATTAGAGAGGTAACATCTTCAACACCATCTAGATTTGAGATTTTCTCAGTCAAGAATTCTTTCATATGATCGTAGTTCTGGAATCTTGCCTTTATAACGAAATCAACGTCTCCGGTAACAAGCAATACATCCTCTACATTTTTGAATTTAGATATCTCATTGGCGATCTTATCCGATTTTTTTGTGTCGATATCTATTGTTATGAGAGAACTCACTCCCCTATCTTCATAGTAGTTAGATAGGATCTCTTCGTACTCGTCCTCATTTTCCACTTTTGGCATATTGATCACATCTCACCTGATTATCTATGCTTTTTAATTATAATTTCCGGTCCTCTATATGGTCGTTCCTAGTTCTTCTTGGATATCTTCGTAGACTTGCTGGAGCAAGTTTTCGAAGTCCTCATTTTCGTACTCCACATATCTTCCTAACCCGCTCTGAATTTTCGCTTTGTAGGAATCATTATCTTTTATTATTTCTATTGAAGCGAGAGTTTCTTCCATCCAGGCACCTCTTATCACGGGGTAGAGAACTATCTTATTTAAATCTTTTTGACAATTAGTATTTTTAAGGAATGGATCACTTATATTCCAATGGCCATCAAAGTTTTATACTAGAAGAATCTAATAGGGGAAGAGAAACTTCGGAGTGTTATTAATATGGCAGAGTTTGAAGTGGTCATCTCAAA
>Ga0207421_10007539_pt1 | contig 11564 bp, 31 predicted proteins | sample SodLakKL_010_SED_4_FD_187542 | JGI IMG/M metagenome (GOLD analysis project Ga0207421, IMG submission 187542) | Alkaline sediment microbial communities from Lake Tanatar, Kulunda Steppe, Russia - 8KL_010_SED (SPAdes) (version 2) | ecosystem: Environmental > Aquatic > Non-marine Saline and... | reverse complement strand
TTTCATTTTATTTAACTATTACTTTTTACTGCGACATTTTACTTTATTAACTCAAAATCAGGTTGCCATATTTCCGTGTCTTCAAATTCAAAGTCGGTTATATCTCCGGCATTTTCTAAAATTTCTCTTGCTTCTTCTTCGTTCCGTGCCTCTACTTCAAAAAATCTTGGTTGTTGAGGTAGTGAAAATTTATATTTTTCCATTGTATTACTTTTTTAATTATTACTACGACCTTTAATACTCCCACTTTCTTAACTCTACTTGTTCGTCTTTATTTAATAAGAAAACATTATTTAATTCCTCATTAATTTCGTCCTGTTGTTCTCTATCAAAACTTTCCCAGTAATTTAAGAAGGTCATATAGGCATAATAATACTCTATAAGTTCTTCTTTTGACTTATTTAACAATTCTCTTCTTGTCATATTTATTTTATTGCTTTTTAACACGACCTTTATTTTGTTAACATAAGTATATCATATTATAAAACTTATGTCAATAACTTACCTCTCTATCTCTGCCCTCACAAAAGAGCAGAGTAGGGATATAAATTATATCTTCTGGATTTCTATTGCCTCTTCCCTCGGCTTTGTTTCGTCCCATGCCTTATATAATCCCTTTTTCTTGTGATAGTATGGTCTATAACAAACAGAGAGATCGGCTACTTTGGCTATGTCTTCGGCACTCATATCAATTATATCCTCATCATAAATACCATCTTCCACAATAATATCTCTTACATGCCAAGTGTCAGAGCTACTTTTGTTTTGAACCAAAAGCCAACCCTCTTTTGTTTTATAACAACCACCTATTTTTATTTGGTTTTCCATAAAATTGTTGCTTTTACTTAATCTCTTCTTCTTTAACAAACTTAAATCTTTTGCTTTCTGGCAACCCTCCATTAAAATCAAAACTTACCTCATAAACGGATATTGTTTTCCCTTTAATGGCGTAGAGATATTCTATATCTCCGTGAAATTCTTTACTAATGCCGATATTCGTATAATCATCTTTAAGTTTTGCAACAAGCCAAGCTGATGCGTATTCAGTATCGCCAAGACCCCTATTCTTATCAAAATCTTTTAGGATTGGGATTATATCTGGCAACACTCCATCGGGATAACCATCATAGTGCCTGTATATCAGTGCTTCAAAATCTTCTAATCCTTTGGATTCTTCATCATAGAATCCTATATGACATCTTGTAGACATATTTATTTTATTTGCTTTTTACCACGACCTTTATTTTACTAACATAAGTATATCATATTATAAAACTTATGTCAATAACTTAACTCAAATAATGTATTATTTTTTTCTGCTTTCTCCTTCCAAAAAATCAAGGATAAAATCTCTTAATTCTAAAAGAAAGAACACTTTATCTTCTGTGTCGTATAAGATCTGTTTCAACATAGCAATACAAGCACTAAATTGAATTGAGCTACTGTCTTTGTCGTATGCGTCTAATAAATCTTTTTTTGTCATAAAACTATAACTTAATTTATAATGCGACCTTTATTCTTCTTCTTCATCGTCTTCAAACCAATTTCCTTTTGTTTCACACTCTTCACACCCAACATAATCACTTCCATTTAACCCCAAGCGTACTTCTACTTTTTGACTTCCACAACTTATACAGTACATATTTTTGCTTTTTACTTTTATAACGCGACCTTTAATTGTCTTTAACAAGTTTTATTATTTCTCTTGCGACAACATTAGCCCTGCCTTGAAAGTCGCTTCTTGTCATTTCTTCTTGCTCGTCCGCAAAAGAAAGCAACTTCTCTTCTATTTGCCAAATTATTTCTAAATCCATATTTTTATTATTGCTTTTTATTACGACCTTTAATCTTACTAACCTAATTATATCATATTACAAAGTAAAAGTCAACTACTTCCTCATCTCTACTCTCGCAAGAGAGCAGAGTGAAGAAATAAATTAAAAGTGGTAGTCAATTACGACAGCCCACTTATCTTTAATTTCTTCGTAATCTATGTCCTTCATAAGTCTTTCTTCTCCACCAAAGGCATCTGTAACAACAACCACTTCAATATCTCCATATTCTTTTTTGAGTTTTTCAAAAATATCTTTGTCTAATTTTTGTGCGTCATCTATATCTTCTTTTGGGGCATTATCTATTCCTACAATCCACCTTCCACAACTATCTCTTAAAAGAGGACAACTTGTCTTGTTTCCTTCTTTATCCCACATTTCCTTAATCTTTTCTTTGGCTTTCTTTTGTTTCTTGCTTGTTTCTTTATTTCCGAAAGATACGCCTCTTATTCCCAGCCCTTCATCTGAAAATGTATCAGCCAATAATTCAGGATAATTCTCTTTGATAAAGTTTTTAGCCCTCTCGTGAAATCTTTGATATTCATCTGATAATTCGGTAAACATACCACTCCACCTTCCACCAACAACAAACCAATCTGCTTTTCCGTGTCCATAAAAAGAATGTGGGTTGCTGAACCCATTTTCGTCTAACCAACTAATTGCCTCATTCTTTGCCTGAATGGAACTATCTCCATTATCGTGAAAAACAATGTAAACTGAATGCATAAGTTTGTTTTGTTTGCTTTTTAATACGACCTTTATTTTTGCTGACTTAATTATATCATATTTACAAAATTAAATCAACACCTAATTATCTTCCTATCCCTACTCTCATAAAAGAGCAGGGGAGAGAGATAATCTATTCTGTTAGTTCTTTTGCTTTCTCATAAATCTCATAGAACTCACAACTGTTATTACTTCCTCCTGTATAATCTTTTTCGTCTTTTGCTGTTCTAATCAAAACATCTTCATACCACCCGTTTGGGAAGAACCTAACATCCGATACAGATATATATACAATCTTTCCAGTTTTCTTATTTTTCAGAAATCCTGATACATAGAAGTGGCTTCCTCCAAATCCATATGGTTTGAACTCATTACCAACTTGCTTTTTCAATTCTTCAATAAAATCTTTCTCAAAACTTTTAAATTCTGGCGTCCTTACAGAAGAACTTGTAAACGGATAATCAATCCACCTATCCATACCCTCTTTACTGCGTGCCTCTTCTTGCCTTCTTTCAAAACTTTTCTTTAATACTTCCAGTTCTTCTATCTGGTTCTCTATACTTCTTATCTTATAAGCGTAATTCATATTCAATTATTATTGCTTTTTACACGACCTTTTTGAACAATCTTCACATATAACTACTATTTTTCCAACCCTTGCTTCTTTAAATGTTTTTTGATCCGACTGACCACATAACGAGCAGTTATACATTTTAACTGTATTTTTTACTTTCATCTTTTTAAACTTGCTTTTTATTCAACCTTTATTTTAACACCCTAATTATATCATGTTTTATGACATAAATCAACCCCTATCTATTATTAACCTCTTTTTCAATTCCTTTTCCGTAATCTCGTGATGGGACTTCGAGAAAACATCTTGATGCAACCTCAGAAGCATGATGATCATATCCTTCCAGTATAGCTAGAATTGTTTGCGGAAGTGCCTCGTTATAATACCCTTCACTCATATTCTTTGACCTCCACTCAACAACATTTCTTATTGCTCGATTCATTTTATCTTCCAGCTCATATAATTCATCGGTGTTTTTTCCTCCTTCTACCTCTACTCCTTTTCCAATGAACTGCCTAAATGCTTTATAGGTTTTCATATTGCTTTTCATTGATTAATAATCGACCTTTAAAAACCCACCACTGCCCCATAAAGAGGCAGTAGTCGACTTTTAATTAACTGTCTTTTTTACAAACTCACCATACTCGCAATCTTCTTCTAAATATACTGCCTCATCTCCTATAAATCCAAACTTGCAAATTTCTATCGCTATATCAATTTTTTCATGATTCTTTGGCACTACTAAATAACCATGCCCCGCAGTGGTAATGAAATCCAAGTCCATTTGATTATCTTTTTCAGTGAACTGAATCTCATCAAGGGGTTTCAAAGATTGCAACTCTTTTTCGTATTTTGTCATAAAGAATTATATTGCTTTTTAAATCGACCCTTTATTATAATTATCTTAATTATATCATATTCCTGTCTTAAAGTCAATATCTTAAACACCTGCCACCATCTCCCGAAGGAGACGGTAGCCGACTTTTAATTATTTATAACTTCGCTTGCTTTCTTCTCTCCAAAATGCAAATCTCTTTCAACTCCTAGGCCAAAAGGAGGAAGTTTTACATTCTCCAATTCACTCAGAGAAAAATAACCCCATTCATCATTGTGATCTCCGTGGATACTCGCATATCCGAAAAATATCCTTTCTTCAGGATTATATTCGCTTGCAAACCACGTTCCTGCACCAGAAGGATTAAAGAATTTTGCAATAATAAGCGGATCTTTTTCATCTTCTTGCCTTCCTACCTCTGCAAATCTTTTTTCCAATTCTTTTGTCATTAATTGCATGGTATTTTTTGATTGCTTTTTTATCCGACCTTTTATTGTAACTGCCCTAAGTATATCATATTTTCAGAACAAAGTCAATACTTAATCAGTTACTAATCCCTGCCCACCTTTAAAGATGAGCAGGAGCAATAACCAAGTTATACCTGTACGTGAGAGTTGGCGAAGTCCTGTACTTTTCCGAGAATATCCTGATAGTTTTCTTTCTCATAATCTTCTGCTATATCTTCTCCTATCTTATATACTTGTAGCGCAAGTTCTTCTAGTCTTTTCCTATTATATCTTTTTGTCGGTTCTATAAAGAATCTCAGTCCACTCTCCCATTGTTTTCCTAGTATAGTCGCGCTGAGTATTCTTCCTCCTCCGGCGGTTTCTGTTATACTTGCGGGACTAATAACTACCCTATATCCTCGGGGATCTGATTGTCCAGTAAAGTAATTCATTCCCCCTAGACTATAACTAATTGTTATCAGAAAAACGGAATAACTAGTTCCTTTTTCTTGTTTTGTTTTCTCACTAATTGGTACAGTAAACTCGGCTCTTTGCTTATCTAGCATAAGATCCAATTTACTTTTTTCTGTCATAATATTTTCATTGCTTTTTATTTCGACCTTTATTAATTATGCTATCCTAATTCTATCATATTTCTCTCATTCTGTCAACCTCTTATTGTCTCATCCCCGCCCTCCAAAAAGGAGAGCAGGAGGAAACAATAACTAGCTCCAATTGTAGGCTTTCACCTCAGATTCTGGTAAATGTGTTGAACAATATTTACAAACTATTTCTTCAACACCTCCTTCTGGCTCATTTGTCTTGTCAAGCTCTCTACTCGCCTCATAAGAGCTTTCCATTTCCCACCAATAAATTTCACACACAAGAAATTCTGTACTTTGACATTTTGAACAGGTTAATCTTTCTATATTATTTCCTATCTTTATGTTACTATACTTTTTTTCCATAACTTAATTATTTGATTTTTTTATGACCTTTATCTTATATTCTGGTATATCATACTTCCAATCATCTTCCCAATCCACTTCTGCTTGTTCCCATTCTTCTCTTGCTATTTTTTCATTTTCAGCTTTTATCTTAACAATCCCCTTTACAATAGGGGGCTGTTCATAAGAAATCTCTAGTAAGTATTCAGGCATATTTTTCTTGATTGCTTTTTAAACCGACCTTTATCTTACTACCCTAAGTATATCATATTTCTATCTTAAAGTCAATGCTTATTTTGGGCGATTTGCACTTGTGTTAAGTCTCTCTGGTTTTGCTCCTAATCTTTTACACCAAGCGTAGAAATATTTGTTGTGACCTCTCTTCCGACATTTAGCGTGAGCGATTTCATGGAGGATAACATCCCTAACTCTTTCTTGGTTGTTTATCTCCACAAACTTCCGAGAGAGCCTGATTTCTTTCATCTTTTTATTGCACTCTCCATAGTAAGCCTTCTTGTTTATCCAGACAAACCTCCATGCTTTTCCCACATCATGCTTCTCCATAAGCTCTTTTACGAGCTTTTCTGCTTTTTCTAGTTCCATAATAATTATATTGCTTTTTAATATCGACCTTTAACCCTTATTACTACCCTCAAAACCTTTTTGAGAGTAGTCTATAAAAGTTATTCTCTTTCTCCTATCATTACAAACCTCCCATGCTCTGTAAAAAGAGCATTTTCTAATTCTCCTTCTACTATCTCCTCCAGCTCTTTTTTATGCTTGTCATAATAACAAGAGGGGACAAACCAGCTTGTACTTTCAGCATAACTCTTAGAGCAACCTAAAGCATTGTAGTACTCCTCCTCTGTTATATCTCCTTTTTCTAGTTCTTGAGATAGCTCTTGTAGCTCAAACGTTATCCTATCACAAAGAAACTCCTCAAAAGCTTCTTGCTGGTAGTCCTTTCTTAAGTCCTTATAGTTATATAAGTTTACTTTTTTCATAAGAATTAACTATTACTTTTTTTAACGACCTTTATTTTTCTATATTTATCTCGTCTTTGCTTTCTACTGCTTCCCATAAGCTATTATAAATCCTTTCAACAAGCTCTTGCTCTTTGTTAGTTTTTACTATTTTTCCGTATATTTCATAAGATAAATCCCAAAATCCATTAGAACCACTTTCGTCGTTGTCTCTTGTAAGCTCTCCATTTTTTATTCTTTCTATTATTTTTTTCATTTTATTTAACTATTGCTTTTTAATATCGACCTTTATTACTACCCTCGAGCCCTTCAAGGGTAGTGTATAAAGATCTACTTGCTTTGAGAAAGTATCCATTGTTGATATACCTCTTCGTAATCAACGCCCATTATATCTGCTAGCTTTCCAAACACTCTTTCTCTTATCACGCTGTCTCTTACCTCTAAGATGTCGTCGTATATGTCTTTGTATCTATCCATCTTTTCAAAAACATCATAGAATGTTATGCCCTTTTTAATTTCTTGCCCTAGTTCGTCATCTGGAAATTCTTTCATATACCAATCTCTAACTTTTGTGTTTTCCATTTTTTTGATTATTGCTTTTTATATCGACCTTTATCCCCTCCTCTCTGCCCTATAAAGGAGCAGAGGCAAAGGACAGGTATGTTTATTCCTCTATCTCAGATCCACTTAGCGGGAATATCACAACGTTATCTTTATTTTCGAGATAGGTCACATCAAACTTTTTACAAACTGAATTCAGCTCTTCATCAGTTGCTACCACTACCCTTGCTTTAGGGTTAAGGCTTTGAAGAAATTCTATCAAATCTTTAACAGTCCCTTCATACCTTACCTTTTTGCCAAATGTTAGGTAAGTCATTATTAAGTTGAAATTATTGCTTTTTATCTCGACCTTTATTTTATACTATCCTAATTATAGCATATTTCTCTCATTCTGTCAATCTCCTGCTCATCTCCACCTCTCGTGAAAGAGAGGCAGAGGGAGAAGGCAATTTACTACTCTGCGTCTGTAACAAGCATGCTCTCTTTGTATTTGTCACTTTTCAACACATTACTTACTTTTTCTACCATTTTTAACCTTTTTACCACTTCTTCCGCCCCTTTTCTATACACTGTTACACATACCAGATCCCTGTTGTCATAAACCGCCCAATACCTATTGTATCGTTGTATTTCTAACATTTTTTTGATTATTGCTTTTTATCTCGACCTTTATTTTCCACATTGCTCTCTCTGCCATTCTGTCCAGAAATGTCCCTCTATTGTTTTTGCTTGCTCTTCCCATATTTTACACTCTCTTGCTTCTTTTTTATCCATTCCATAAAGGAACAGGGCAAAGAAGATAACAACAAAGAGAGTAATGATTGATATCTCTTTTATCATTTTATTTGGTTATTGCTTTTTACTGCGACCTTTCCCCTATTCCTGCACACCTTTTCAGTGTGCAGTTGATAGAAGCTAGTCGTCTAGACCACATGCTTGCAAAAACTTTTTTCTATCAAATTTCGGGTTGCCCAATGCTTCTGCATTTGCTATTCCTCCAGCAATTCTTCTTGCTGTTTCTTTGCTCTTTTCTGCATGTATGTGCTTGCTGTTATAAACAACTTGAGCAATCATTTTGTAATCTTTCTTGGTCATTTTATTTGGTTATTGCTTTTTACTTCGACCTTTCCCCTCCTTATCCCTGCCCCCTGTAGGGAGCAGAGGAAGGAGGCAATCCTATTCTTCATCCGTATCTTTTTTCATATGGTAATCAATAACTGCCTGTGCTACCATTTCGCTGAAATCCTTTTCTGAGCTTTCTTCTCTTTCGGTAATTCCAGACATCTTTATAATTTCTTCAATTATATCAGCGTCTTCTCCTGTTACATCAGTGCTTGCTCCATCGAACCAATCCAGGTACCAGAATTCTATATCTCCGTTTTCGTACATTCTAAACTCTTCCGTTGGTCCGCCATAGCTCAGCTGGTAGCGGTAGTATCCTTTTTCTTGGTCTTCAAAAGTTCCGTTCTCTACATAGTCAATACAGAGTCCATAATCTGCCAGTCCTGGTAATTCTTCTTTCATTCCTTCATCTATATCTTCATCTCCGATCCAGTATCCTGCTTCGTACATCTTTCGGATATCTTCCATTCTGCTTTCGAATGCCTCCCGAACTTTGTCTTTACATTGTTCGGGCATATATTCAATTGTATTTATTGCTTTTTAATATCGACCTTTCTCCCTATCCCTACTCCCGAAGGCTCTCAGGAGTAGAGTAGAGAGATCTCTTTCTAGAGGTGTTTCTCAAATTTCTTCATATACTTCCCTTCAATTTCGTTTGCTTTGTCGTGCCAGTCATCCATTTTCTTCAGCTCCAGCTCTGCTTCTTTATCTCCCTCTTCTTCTTGCTCTAGCAGTATATCTTCTTCATTCTTTATGCTTTCAATCTCAGGGTCATAGTCTATCTCGAAAGAGGGGTACTCTCCAAAGTCGTGAGGGTTTGATACCCTTCGGACTCTTCCGCCTATCTTTTCAAACTCTGCTTGAAGGTAGGCGAGAGCTTCACCTTGTTTCTGAGTGGGGCACTCTATGGTGCTCCAGGTTCCGAGTCTAATCATATATTCAATTGTTATAACTTTTTAATGTGACCTTTCCCCGGAAGGGGAGGAGAGAGAAGGGAGGGTCTCCTCTCTCCTTGTCCTCTATTTCGATTTGAAGTAGAGGTATCTCGTCAGCTTCTCTATTGCCATATTCTTTTCTCTTTCCTTTCGTTTCAGTTCTTCCAGCTCTTTTTCTTTTTCTTCCACTTTTTTAGAGTAAGTATAGAATACTCTCTCTTTTAGTTGGAAGAGTCCCACTCTATCCTTAATTTCTCGGATTTCCTCAGCTTCCATTTCTTGCTCTATTTCCTTTTTCATTCCAGTAGCTTTTTCTTCTAAGCCCTTCGCTGTATTCTTCAGGTGGGCATAGGTTCGTAGCTTCTTTATATCCATATATTCAATTGTTATTGCTTTTTATTGCGACCTTTTAGAGGACTTCTTCCTCCTCTTCTTCGAAGTCCTCAAGCTCCATTTTACTTATATCTCTTCCTTCTTCTTCTCTATCTTCTTCTGTCATATAAGTGTTTTGTCCGAGGAACTCAAAGAATTCCAGCTCCTCTTCATCGAGAGCTCTCAGCCTCTCTTCGAGTTGCTTGAGATCTCTGTTGTTTTTGTCTAACATTTTGTTTTTACTTATTGCTTTTTATTTCGACCTTTTACCCTCCCGCCTATTATCTTTTAAAGATAGCAGACGGCAGGCTATAAGGTTTCTCGCTATCGGCTCGGGGCTATCGGTTTTCTATCTATCGGCTCGCTATGGGATCGCTCGCTATCGGGGCTCGGCTCGGGACGGGGTCGGTCGGTCGGTCTTTCGGGTCGGGTCGGGTCGGGTTCGGCTCGGCTGAAAATAGAAACAAGGGGGCTAACAAGGGGGGCTTGCTTTTACTTCTTGTTTTTCTTTGGTTTGTGTATATCAATAAATGCTGTATCATTGCAATCGCCCGCCCGTTGCTTTTCAGTTGCTGGTATTATTTCAAAAGGTTGACCCTTCATCATCTCCCAAAAGCAGGGATTGTTTTTCTTTTGGTGATATCTTTTCATATCCTGCAACACGGCTTGGCTCTGGTTTTTTCGTTGTTTGGTGTTGTATTTTCTTATCAATTCTCTTTTGTAATTTTGTAAATCTTTTTCACTTATCATTTTTCTATTTTTTTTTATTGCTTTATAATTGCCGACCTTTTTTTTGCCTTGTCTTAATAGTATCACAAAATAAAAAGAAGACAACAGCGAAAATGTGGAAAACTTTTTTGACATTTTGCCTAATATGTGGTATAACCCCGAACAAAGTTGACAAAACGAAATGAAAAATGGTATAAAAAAAACGGCACTAATAATATGTGAGTGTACCCCCCAAACATAGAATAAGCAAAATTCCCAAACTCAATTATAGTAAAACATAGTAGCAAGGAATGGTCTATTAAATTAACCAGATAACTAATATTTGATGAGGTTCTCTCTTTACTCTTGTATTGGGATTTATTTATTATTTTTTTTGGTGTATAGTTATACAATTACACTCTTTGCCCTCCAAGATATGAATGTATTCGTTTGTTTTCCTTGATTACTCTATAAATTGTTTTATAATACAATAAATAATAATAATTTAATAACAAAATAACCATGGATCTTCTTGATATATTATTTGCGAATCCAGAGAGTGCGCTTCCTTGGTCTATCGTTTTTATTTTCGTAATCAAAGAATTGTGTAAAATTATTTCGGATTTAATAAAAGAAAGTAAGAATAAAAAAGAAACGAATGACAAAGATTTTAAAATAAAAAGAGATGATTTGATTAAGATACATACATTAGAGGAAAGACTGGATAACATAGATCTTAATTTAAATAATCATTTAAGTACATTAACTAAAGACATTAAGGGAATAAGAAAAGAAATAGGAAAACATAGTGAAGATTTAGCAGTAATCAAAACAAGCCTTAAAAATAAAAATCAATCATGAGATATAAACATTTGCTTAAAAAATATAAAGGAGTTTGGTCTGTTGGTATAGGAAAAAAAGAAATAGATGGTAAGAGAACTGAAAAGGATTGTTTTGTTTTCACGCTGCCTCAAAAAATTGCAGAGAAAGATTTATCTGTTGACCAAATTATTCCCAAAAGAATTAATGGGATGGAAACAGATATTCAAGAAGGAGGAGATATTCCTGAGGCCTTGCTCGAAAAACCAGAGGAAAGAAGAGAATTAATTAGTCCCCTAATTGGTGGGATTTCAGTGGGTTGTGCTTTTAGTACAGCAGGGACATTGGGAATTGTTACTAGGTACAAAGGAAAACCTGCTGTAGTTAGTAATGCACATGTCATAGCTCCCCACTGGGCAGGTGCAAGAAAAGGACATTCTATAATCCAACCAGGATGGGTAGATGGCTCTTTTGAAAAAATTGGAGAGCTTGTTGATTTTCAAGAAATAGACTTTGAGGGAGATAAAAATTTAGTTGATGTGGGAGTTGGTGTTCTAGACGAAGGTATTGAATATAAGGAAATGGAGATAGCCAACTATGGGAAAATTTTAAACAAAGTAAAGAGAGCAGAGACAGGTGATTTGCTTAGAAAAACAGGTAGAACCACTGGCCCTAATGAGAAAGAGGTTTCTTCTGTGAAATCA
>Ga0207421_10007537_pt1 | contig 11564 bp, 11 predicted proteins | sample SodLakKL_010_SED_4_FD_187542 | JGI IMG/M metagenome (GOLD analysis project Ga0207421, IMG submission 187542) | Alkaline sediment microbial communities from Lake Tanatar, Kulunda Steppe, Russia - 8KL_010_SED (SPAdes) (version 2) | ecosystem: Environmental > Aquatic > Non-marine Saline and... | reverse complement strand
ACCGCCGCCGCCCGGAGACTGCTGGGATCGGTGATGACCGCGAGCAGCAGCACCGAACCGATCACGATGTTCTGGACGTCCACCTGGACCCCGGAGAGCGTGAGCGCCACCTGGAGCATGCCCAGGGCCGACGCACCGATCAGGGTCCCGAAGACCGAGCCGCGGCCACCGTTGAGGAGCACCCCACCGATGATGGCCGCAGCGAAGCTCGCGAGCAGCACCGTCGAACCCGCCGTCGGGTCGGCCGCAGTGCGCTCCAGGGTGTTGATCACCCCGGCGAGCGAGGCGATGAAGCCAGAGATCATGAACCCCGTGAACACTCGCCGCGTGACCGGGATGCCGGCGTCGCGGGCGGCCTGCCGGTTGCCGCCCACCGCGTAGAACTCGCGACCGACGCGGACGTGCGACAGGAAGATGTAGAGCGCCACGAACGCGGCGATGAAGATCAGCATCCTGGGCGTCAACGGCCCGATGATCGGTTGCCCGAAGGCGATGCCTGCGTCCACATCAGCGATACGGACCGGCGCCTCACCGGAGATCACGAACGCCGCACCGCGTAGGAAGAACAGCATCCCGAGCGTCGCGATGAAGGAGTTGATGCCCACCACGACGACGAAGAACGCGTTGATCGCACCGACGATCAGGCCGGTGGCGAGCGCAGCCAGCACCCCGACAGCCAGGCTGTCGAAGCTCGCCATGATGACGCCGGAGACCGCCAGGGTGCTGGCGACCGCGAGGTCGAGCTCACCCATGAGGATGACGGCGGTCAACCCGAGGGCGACCAGGCCCACCAGGGAGATCCTGCCGAGCGTGACCTCGTAGGAGGTCCAGACCAACGGCTCGAAGAGCAGGGTGAAGACCCACACGACCATCAGCAGGGCGACGGCACGGCCCTCGGTCCGCCGCGCGAGGATGAGGCGCACCCGCGCGACCAACCCGTCGCTCGTGTAGGTGGCCGACCCCTCGTCGGACGGAAGCTGCCGCTCGGTCTGTGTCTGGGTCATGACACCCTCGTCTTCCTGGCCAGCGCGTCAACCGACACCGCCAGCACGATCAACAGACCGATCGCCATCTGCTGGAAGCCGAAGCCCAGCCCTGAGAGCACCATGATGTTGGTCAGCACGCTCACGAACACGACCCCCAGCAACGTTCTCATCACGCTGCCCCGGCCACCGAAGACGCTGGTGCCGCCCACGATGATGGCCGCCAACGCCCGGAAGTCGTACCCGGTCGACATCGCTGACACCGCGGTGTTGGAGAACGCCGCCAGAACGAAACCGCCCAGCATGGCACCCAATGCGGACATGGTGAACGCACCGATGACCACCAGTGGGGTGTTCACACCGGCGAGCCGGGTGGCCTCGCGGTTCGAGCCGTAGGCGCGCACCATGAACCCGAAGTTGGTCCGCGTGAGCACCAGGGACAACAGCAGCGTGACCACGATGAACAGGATCATGGCGAGCGGGAGTGGGCCGATCCTGGTGGTGCCGAAGGTGCGGATCGGGCCGTCGCTGTCGCCGAAGTAGATGCTGCCGCCCGTCAGCCACCGCAGGAGCCCCAGGCCGATGAAGGTCGTGGAGAGGGTGACGATGACCGCGTTGGCCTTGAACACCCCCACGGCGATGCCGTTGACGATGCCGTAGACCAGCGCGATGAGGATGGCGAGCAGGATCGCCGGAACGAGCCCCACCGCGTTGGTGACCGCGATGAGCACGACCGCGGCGGTCGCGACCTGTGCCACCACCGAGAGGTCGAGGTAGTTGCCGCTGATGACCACGAAGGTCATGCCTGCGGCGACGATGCCGATGGGTGCCGCACGGTTGAACACGTCCGTGAGGTTCGGCAGGCTGGCGAAGCCGTCGATGAACACCAGCGCGAACAGCACGAGCACAGCGGTGAAGAGGAAGATGCCCTGCTGCGCCATCCACTCGGACAGCTTGAAGGCCTTCTGCTCCAGTTCCTGCTCGATCTGCGCAGCGGGTGGCAGGGTGTTGATCGGTGACGAGGTCTCCGGAGTCATGCGACATCTACCTCCTGCTGCCCGGACGCCAGCGCCATGACCGCGGTCTCATCCGCTTCCGCACCGGGCAGGACACCGACGATGCGGCCATCGCGGACGACGTGGATCGTGTCGGACAGTTCGAGCAGCTCGGGGAGATCGGAGCTGACCACCAGCACCGCTGCACCCTCATCCGCCAGTTCCCGGATCAGCCGGTGGATCTCGACCTTGGCGCCGACGTCCACCCCTCGGGTCGGCTCATCGAGGACGATGACGTCCGGCTTGCGCCCGAGCCACTTGGCCAGCACCACCTTCTGCTGGTTGCCCCCGCTGTACTGGCCCACCTCGCGCTCGATCTCCGGGGGACGCAGGTTGACCGCCTTGGCCAGTGAGGTCGCGAACTCCGCGATGCGACGACGTTGCAGGACGAAGGAACGCGACAACGCCGAGCGGTTCGGCAGGGCGATGTTGTCGACCACCGTCATCGTCAGCGCGAGGCCGTCGCTACGGCGCTCCTCCGGGATATAGGCGATACCGGCGGCGATCGCGGCGCGGTAGCCCGTGATCCGGCGAGACGTGCCACCCAAGGTGATCGTGGTCTGCCCGCCGGAGCGGGGATCGGCACCGATCATCGCGCGCACCAGTTCGGTGCGGCCGGCACCGACCAACCCTCCGAGTCCGACGATCTCGCCGGCCCGGACGTCGAGGTCGATGTCGTTGACCCCGGGGGCCTTCACGCCACGGGCCGACAGCACCGGGTCGCCGATGTCGGGGTTCAGTCGGCGGCTCTCGAGATCGAGCTGCAGGTCACGACCGACCATGTGCTCCACCACGGACTGCGGCGTCAGATCACCGATGCCCTCACTGGTCACGAGAGAGCCGTCACGCAGGACCGTGACCCGGCCACAGATAGCGAAGATCTCGGGGATGCGGTGGGAGATGTAGACGATCGCCAGACCACGGCTGGCGAGCCGCTTGAGCATGTCCAGCAGGTACTCGGTCTCCGCCGGCGTGAGGGTCGCCGTCGGCTCATCGAGGATCAAGACCCGGGGTTTGCGGGCGATGGCCCGCGCGATCTCGACGAACTGCCGCAGCGCGACCGAGAGCCGGGAGATCGGCTCGTCGAGGTCGACCGTGACCCCGATCTCCTCGAGCGCCTCGGCAGCGACCCGACGCTGGTGCCGTCTGTCGATGAAACCGGCGCGGGTGGGAGTGGACCCGAGGAGGATGTTCTCCGCGACCGTCATCTCCGGCACCAGGCTCAGTTCCTGGTGGACCAGCGAGACCCCGGCATCCAACGCCTCGCGGGTGTTGCCCGGGTCGAGCTGCTGCCCGTCCACCCAGACCGAGCCCTCGTTGGGTGCGAGCACACCGGCGAGCACCCGCATCAGCGTGGACTTGCCGGCACCGTTCTCACCGACCAACCCGTGGATCTCTCCTGGCTCGACGGCGATACTGACGTCATCGACCGCCACCGCGCCGCCGAAGCGCTTGACGATGTCACGGGCCTCGATGATCGGCGCCCGGGTCGCAGATCCGGCCTGCCCCGTGTTCGAGGATCCCAGTGTGTCGCTCATGCCGCTGTGAACCCTCCGTCGATGTAGACCTCCGCCCCGGCGACGAAGCGGCGCACGATCGCCTCACCGATCCCGCGTGCTCCGCCGGTCACCAGCGCCCGCCTGCCGTCGAGCCTCGCACCCATGACGACCCCTCAGACCGTGAGCCAGGCAGCGAACAGCTGCATCGGATGCTCGGCGGTGACCGTCGCCGTGCTGCCCTTCATGAGGGTCAGACCCACACCGGGGTCCATCCGGGCGACGTTGTCGCCCATCGCCACCGCGCCCTGTCCGTCGATGACGAAGGCGCAGATCTCGGCGCCGGTGGCGTCGAAGCTGTGAGCGGTCCCAGCGTCGAGCTCGATGAGCCTGGCCGGACCCCACCCCCCGTCGAGGTGCTCACCCAGGTCGACCGGCTGCCCGTCACCGAGATTGATGATGTTGAAGCTGCTCATCGGTCCCCTCCAGCTGCCACCGGGATCTTCCGCGGTAGCCGAGCTGTGATGGCCGGGGGGTGGACCTCGATGACGAGGAAGTCGAGGTCGGTGTCCCCGACGTTCGCGATCCCGTGTCGCCCGTTGAGCGGCGTGATGATCAGGTCACCTGGTCCGACCGGACGCGACTCACCACCCAGCCGCATCTCGGCGTGTCCCGAGATGATGTAGTAGATCTCCTCGGTGTGGGTGTGCACGTGTTCCCCGATCGCGGCGCCTGCCGGGACCCGGTTCCACTCGAACGACTCGACGTCGCTGTGCAACATCCCTCCGGTGGCCAGCCGCTTCCACTGCACCACGCTGGAGCCGCCGTGTGCCGCGACGATGTCCGACGGGACCTCGCGGCTCGAGACGATCATCGATCCACCCACGGCACCCTCCCAAGTCACCGTCCGCACCGATGCGATCCGCGCAGTTTCGCAATCGATTGCGTTCAGTTGCACACTACGGCGCTCGTACCTCGCTGTCAAGGCCGGATCGCCTGCGGTCGCGTCGGATCCACGCTCCGCACCCAGAGGAGTACGGGACGGGTGGTGGTGCCGTCCCCAACAGGGGCCAACTGGAGATACAACACCAACAACCAAGCGAGTCGCAGCAGGCCCGATATCGTTTGCACAGCTTCGTGCTCGGGAGTGTCGTGCGGAACATCACCTTGAAGGACGTCGCGGCGAAGGCAGGCGTCCATCCCTCGACCGCATCACGTGCGCTCGACCCGGACAAGGGCTCGCTCGTGCGGGAGGAAACCGTGCTGCGCGTCCGGGCTGCCGCCGAGCAGCTCGGCTACCAGGGGGATGCCGTGGCCAGCGGCCTCCGTCGGGGACGGACGAGTACCCTCGGGATCGTGGTAGCAGACCTGGGCAACCCGTTCATCGCGCCGGTCGTGCGAGGGATCGAGAACCACCTCGAGGGCCGCGGACTCATGGCGCTGATCGCGGAGACCCGGGACGACCACGCTCGGATGGGCCGGGTGCTCAACAACCTGGCCGCCCGGCGCGTCGATGCCGTGATCGTGACCGGGGCCCGCAGCGGTGACGAGCGGGTCCTCCGCAAGGCGCAGCAAGGGATCCCGATCGTGCTCGCGGTCCGCCACCTGCCGGGCTCCGGCATCCCTGCGATCACCCACGACGACCAACGCGGTGGCCGCTTGGCGGCAGAGCACCTCCTCGAACATGGGCACGTCAGGATCGCCCAGCTGTGTGGGCCGAGTGACGTCTCCAACTTCCGGGAGCGCGCGAGTGGCTTCCGAGGCCGACTCAGGGAGTTCGGCGTCGAGGCCATCGAGGTGGACGACACCGCCGAGCGCCCGGTCCTCGCGGAGGGACGCAGGCTGATGGAGTTGCTGCTCGCACAGCACGGCGAGCCACCGACCGCGGTCTTCGCCCACAACGACCTGATGGCGTTCGGGGCGCTCGAAGCGCTCGGCAACCAGGGCCGGACCTGCCCCAAGAACGTCGCGGTCATCGGCTACAACGACACGCCGATGACGGCCTTCACGAACCCGCCGATCACGACGGTCCGACTGCCGGGGTACGAGCTGGGACGGATGGCCGCCGACACCGCGGTCATGCTGATCGAGGATCACGCGCAGCCCGGCACCACGCTGTCCCTGCCACCGGTGCTCGTCCCACGGCACTCGACGCTCGGCTGGCGCCCGGCGCAGTGACCGGCTCGCTCTCCGAGCTCACGTCGCGTCGGCCGATCGTCGCAGGTAGACGGCCACATCGGCCATGTCCCGGGCACCGAGCCCGGCGTCGATCGCCTTGCCGTACAACGACAGGTTCGCCTCGGCCTGCTCGACGTCCACACCGACGGTCGCCGCCAGCCCGGTGATCAGCTCCAGGTCCTTGCGCGCCAGCGTCATCGCGAAGGCCGCCGGGGTCCGGTCCGGGGCGAGGAAGGCCTCGCGCCGGTAGCGCACCATCGGTGCCGAGATGGCGCTGTGCTCGAAGACCTCGTAGGCGACGTCACGGTCGAGTCCGGCCTGCTCCGCGAGCACCAGCGACTCCGACAGCGCGTTGCCGAGGGCGTAGATGACGTTGTTGACGGCCAGCTTCATCACCGACCCGGCCCCGGTGTCACCGAGGTGGAAGATCCGCTCGCCAAGGACGGCCAGGACCGGTTCCAGGCGACGGAAGGTCGCCTCCGGCGCGCCGACCAGGATCGTGAGCCCGCCAGCCTCAGCTGCAGCCGTACTGCCCGACACGGGGGCGTCGACGAGGCTGCCACCCGCAGCGGTCACGCGCGGAGCCAGACGTTCGATGCCCGCGGGCCCGGTGGTGCCCATGTCGACCAGCACACCACCGGGGCGTAGCCCAGAGAGCACCCCGTTCGCGCCGTCGCAGACCCCGAGGAGCGCGTCCTCGTCCGCGAGCATCGTGATGACGATCTCCGACTGGCGGGCCGCCTCTCGGGGTGTCGGGGCCACGAGCGCACCGAGACGTTCCGCCAGCGCAGCGGCCTTGGCCGCCGTGCGGTTGTACAGGACCAGTTCGTGTCCAGCTCGGGCCAGGTTCGCGGCCATCGGGGCGCCCATGCGACCGAGGCCGAGGAACGCCACCGCGACCATCACTCGCTCCAGTCGACCGCGATGTACTTGGCCTCCAGGAACTCCAGCAGTCCTTCGTGCCCACCCTCGCGGCCGAGGCCGCTGTGCTTGACGCCACCGAAGGGTGCCGCGGGGTCGGAGATGAAGCCACGGTTGACGCCGACCATCCCGGCATCGACGCGCTCGGCGACCCGCAGCGCGCGCGCCAGATCACCCGTGTAGACGTAGGCCGCGAGCCCGTAGGGCGTGTCGTTGGCGAGCGACACCGCCTCGTCCTCCGAGGCGAAGCTCGCCACCGGCGCGACCGGCCCGAAGATCTCCTGCGAGAGGATGGGATCGTCGGCGGCCACGGCGCTGAGCACCGTCGGCTCGAAGAAGCTGCCGGCACCTTCCCGCGGGCCCCCACCGACCAGCAGCGTGGCCCCGGCCTGCACCGAGCGCTCCACCATCGCCGCGATGTCGGCACATGCCGCACCGTTGATCATGGGACCGACCTCGTTGCTGGGGTCCATCCCCGAGCCGACCTTCAGGACCGACATCTGCTCCGCGAGGCGACCTGCGAACTCCTCGAGGATGTCCTCCTCGACCAGGAACCGGTTGGCGGCGATGCAGGACTCACCGGCGTTGCGCATCTTGGCCACCATCGCGCCCTCGACCGCTGCGTCGAGATCGGCGTCGGCGAACACGATGAAGGGAGCGTTGCCGCCGAGTTCCATCGAGCAGTTGAGCACGTTCTCCGCGGCCTGCCGCAGGAGGATGCGGCCGACCTCGGTCGAGCCGGTGAAGGAGAGCTTGCGGGTCGCCGGGTGCTCGAGCATGGCGCTGACCGTCGGACCGGAGCGCCGGGATGTGACGACGTTGACGACCCCGGCAGGCAGCCCCGCCCGCTCCATGAGATGGGCGATCGCCAGCGCCGTGAGCGGGGTGTCGGAGGCGGGCTTGAGCACCACGGTGCAACCTGCCGCCAGCGCGGGTCCGATCTTGCGGGTCGCCATGGCAGCGGGGAAGTTCCACGGCGTGACGAGGATCGACACCCCGACCGGCTGCAGCACCGTCAGGATGCGCTTGTCGCCCCCGGGGGCGGTCTGCACGTGGCCGCTGGCGCGCACGGCTTCCTCGGCGAACCAGCGGTAGAACTCTGCCGCGTAGGTCACCTCACCCTCGGCGTCCCGACGGCTCTTGCCCCCTTCGAGCACGATCAGGCGTGCGAGCTCGTCGCGGTGCTCGATCATGAGCTCGTAGGACCGCCGTAGGATCTCGCCGCGCTCGCGAGGCGCCGTCGAGGCCCACCCCGGCGCCGCCGCCGAGGCCGCATCCACCGCTGAGCGCGCGTCCTGGGGTGTCCCACTGGCAACGTCGGCGATCACCGCGTCGGTGGCCGGATCGAGGACCTCGATGCGGTCGCCGTCGGAGGCGTCTCGCCACTGGCCCCCGATGTAGAGGCCGGTCGGGAGATCCGCGAGCGGCAGTGCGTGAGGACTCACTGGACGACCTTCTGCACGGCCCCCACGATGCGGTCGACCGAGGGGAGGAACTCGTCCTCGAGCGCGTCCGCGCTCGGCAGCGGGATGTGCGGCGTGGTCACCCGGGTCAGTGGCCCATCGAGGTGCCAGAAGCACTCCTCCCCGACGATCGAGACGATCTCCGCGCCCCACCCGCACAGACGCGGGTTCTCCTCCACGGTCACGAGCCGACTGGTGCGCTTCACCGACTCGATGACGGTGGCGGTGTCCAGGGGGACGAGGCAGCGCAGGTCGATCACCTCCACTGAGATGCCGACACCTTCGAGCTCCTCCGCCGCAGCCACGGCGCGGGGCACCATCGACGCCAGCGCGACGACGGTGACGTCGCTGCCGTGGCGGACCGTGGTCGCGACCCCGAGCTCATCGACGATCTCACCCTCGGGGACCTCGCCCTTGCTCGGGTAGAGCGACTTCTGCTCGAAGAACAGGACGGGATCGGGGTCACGGATCGCTGCCGCGAGGAGGCCGATCACGTCCCTGGGGTTGGACGGCGCCACCACCTTCAGGCCGGGGATCGCCATCGCCCAGTTCTCGACCGCCTGGGAGTGCTGGGCACCGAAACGCAGGCCCCCGCCGTTGGCGGTCCGGATCACGAGCGGCATGGTGACCTGGCCATCGGTCATGTAGCGGGTCTTGGGGATCTCGACCGCGACCAGGTCCCAGCAGGTGGCCAGGAAGTCGGAGAACATGATCTCGGCCACGGGCTTCAGGCCCGTCATGGCGGCGCCCATGGCGGCGCCGAGGATCGCCTCCTCGGAGATCGGCGTATCACGGACGCGCTGCGGCCCGAACTCCTCGAGCAGTCCCTTCGTGGCCTTGAAGACGCCGCCGGCCGCAGCCACGTCCTCGCCGAGGAAGTACACGCTCGGATCCCGCCGCATCTCCTGGGCGAGGCCGCGTGCCACGGCATCTCGGTAGGTGATCAGTTCCGCCACGAGGAGCCTCCGTCAGCCCAGAGGTTGGTGTAGGCCGCCTGCAGATCCGGCGGCGGAGCCGCGCGTGCCACGTCGGTCGCGGCGTCCACGTCAGCCTGGGCCTGCGCTTCGATCTCGGCGAGGGCCGCTTCGTCGACTCCGTCCTCCAGCAGCCGCGCCCGGTAGGTGGGCACCGGGTCCCGCTCCAGCCACGCCGCCACCTCCTCGTCGGGCCGGTACTGACCGGGGTCCGCGCGGGAGTGACCGCCGTGGCGGTAGGTCTTCGCCTCGATCAGCGACGGACCTTCGCCGGCGCGCGCCCGCTCGATGGCGGCCATGGCGACCTCGTAGACCGCGTCCGGGTCGTTGCCGTCCACGATGATGGACTCCATCCGGTAGGCCGACGCCCGGTCCGCCGCTGGGTGCTCCACAGCGGTGACGTCCCCGATGGCGGTGTACTCCATGTAGAGGTTGTTCTCGCACACGAACACCACCGGCAGGTTCCAGACCTTGGCGAGGTTCAGCGCCTCGTGGAAGGCGCCGATGTTGGTCGTGCCGTCCCCGAAGAAGCACACGGCGACCTGCCCAGAGCCACGGGCCTGCGCGGACCAGGCGGCACCGTTGGCGATCGGTAGATGGGCGCCGATGATGGCGTAGGAGCCCATCGCCCCGTGCTCGACGCTGGTCAGGTGCATCGAGCCGCCCTTGCCGCCGCACACGCCGGTCGCACGTCCGAGCAGTTCGCTCATCACCCCGTCCATGGGCGTGCCACGTGCGAGCGTGTGGGCGTGACCTCGGTAGGTACAGAACGTGTAGTCGTCGCTGCGCATGGCCTCGCCGAAGCCGGCCGCGATGGCCTCCATGCCGAGGGAGAGGTGGGAGGTGCCCTTGACCAGACCCTCCATGAACAGCCGGTAGGCGCGCTCCTCGAAGGTACGGATGCGGACGATCTGCCGGTAGAGCGCGAGACGGCGCTGGTCGTCGTCGGTCAGCTCACGGACCGGTTCCTGGATCTGTGCGGTCGACATAGGTCCTCGCTCAGTACGCGTTGGTGACGACGAGCTCTTCGGCTGGGAAGAGGGTCAGCAGCTCAGCGCCGTTGGCGGTCACCACGACCTCCTCCTCGATGCGGGCAGCGGAGTGGCCATCGTCGGCCGGCCAGAAGGTCTCCAGCGCGAACACCATCCCTTCCCGGATCTCCACGGGATGCTGCAGGGAGTTGAGCTTGGAGATCACCGGGCGTTCGTGGAGGCCGAGGCCGAGGCCGTGGCCGAACTGCAGCCCGAACGCCTCCATCTCCGAGGAGAAGCCGAACTCGGTCGCGTCCGGCCACAGCCGAGCGATCTCGTCCGTCCCGACGCCGGGCTTGACCATCTCGATGGCCGCGTCGATCAGCTCCCGCGCCCTGGTGTAGGCGTCCCGGTGCGCCTGGGTCGCTCGCCCGACCGCGAAGGTGCGGTAGTAGCACGTGCGGTAGCCGTTGAAGGCGTGGATGATGTCGAAGTAGGCCTGATCGCCGGGCCGGATGAGGCGGTCCGAGAACACGTGCGGGTGCGGACTGCAGCGCTCGCCAGCGATCGAGTTGATGGCTTCGACCTGCTCCGAGCCCATCTCGAACAGCCGCTTCGTCGCCAACGCCACGATGTCCGACTCCCGGACGCCGGGCTTCAGTGCCTCGTAGATATCGTGGTAGACACCGTCCACCATGGACGCCGCCTGGGACAGCAGCAGGATCTCATCGATGTTCTTGATCTCACGCGCGTTCAGCATGACCTGCTGACCGTCACGGACATCGACGCCCTCCGCCTCCAGCGCGCGGAGGAACGGGATCTCCGTGACGTCAACCCCCACCGGCAGATCGGCGACGCCCTCGTCCCGCAGGACCTCGGCGATCTCCGCGGCAGCACCGGTCGGCAGCCCTCCCCCCGGCGCGATGGCGCCCTGCAGTCCGGCGTTCCCTCCGCGGGACTGCTGCGGCCGCAGCCAGGGTGAATGGAGCCGATGGTTCTTCGCCGCTGACCCGAAATCCCAGATCCACGGTTCACCCGTGCGGGTCAGCAGTGCCCACCGCTCGGTCTTGTTGTAGCCCCAGGTGCCGAGGTGGGTACTGGTCAGGTAACGGATGTTGCTGCTCTCGAACACGAGCAGCGCACCCAACTCGCTGGCGTCGAGAGCCTCCCGTGCGCGTGCGAGGCGGTAGTCACGCAGGCGGTGGAAGTCGACCCGTTCCTCCCAGTCGACCCCCTGGATCCCGGGCGCAGCGATCGCGGACTGGGCGAACTCCGGACTCGTCGCGGTCACGAACGGCCTCCCGTCGCCGTCAGGGCGAAGTGCGTTGATGCAATCGTTTGCTACTCGTTGCACCCTACGGTTGTCCCACTGCCGTGTCAAGGGGTCGAGGCAGGCGCGCCCGCCTGGCGCGACCGGGGTCGCGCCACGGCCACCGATGACCGCGCACGCACCCCCCCAGGCCCGTGCGCCACGCCGTGCTGCGTGGTCACCCGGTTGGGGTGACGAGCCAGCGGCGGCATGC
>Ga0207421_10007536_pt1 | contig 11565 bp, 9 predicted proteins | sample SodLakKL_010_SED_4_FD_187542 | JGI IMG/M metagenome (GOLD analysis project Ga0207421, IMG submission 187542) | Alkaline sediment microbial communities from Lake Tanatar, Kulunda Steppe, Russia - 8KL_010_SED (SPAdes) (version 2) | ecosystem: Environmental > Aquatic > Non-marine Saline and... | reverse complement strand
ATTATCCTTACCTGGAAGAAGAAGACCTGGAAGCAGTAATAGCTTACGCAGCAGAGTGGCCGGGATATTACCAGCAAGGTTTGCATGCGGTAAAGTAATATTTTTGTAGCGGCTTATATTTTCCTTGACTTGTTTCCTGCTATTTATTTGATAGGGAAACAACTTGAGGTTTATACTCTAATACAGGCTGCCTTATTCAAGCTTTTTTGACGCATTTCAATCTTCATTTTCTCTTTCATTTTCTTCTGTATCAATTTTATCTTCTTTTAGTTCTACAGCTTTATCCAGGCATACATCCCACCCTGTTTCTTTAAAATATTCCAGGTTTATATTTATCCTTAACTCTTTGTCTACTACGGTGCGTCCTCCCAGGGTAAATAGCTCTTTTTCCTGGATACGTTTTTCCTGTAAGTATTCCGCGGCGGAGTCGGTAAGTTCATGCGGGGTGGTCAATATTACTGCACCCCCGGTTTTGGCCGCCAGTGCGCCGCCGGCCAGGGCATCGGGGAAATCTTCACCACAGGTGAAATACAGGTTTTCTACCCGGTCTAGCCCGTCTATTTTATCCGCCAGGGCCCGGGCTACCTCTATGGAAGTCCCGGTACGGTCTTCCCCGGCCAGGCGTTCTACTTTAAAATTGTTTTCCAGTTCTTCTTCGAGATTCCGTGAAAGCACGTTCTCGCCTCCCGCCAGGTATACGGTTTCCAGTTGCCCGTATTCATTGTTTAACGCTTCTTTTACTGTTTCCGGTAGGGAATCTTCAAAAACCGGCAGCACGGGGGCGTTTAACCCTGCGGATAAAGGCCCGGCGGAAACCGCATCAGCAAATGCACTGCGGTTTACCAGTACCACTTCCCTGTATGAAAGCTCTTCGTCTATTTCTTTGGCGAGGTTTAGCGCGGTTTGGTATCGGTCTGCCCCGTAGATGCGTTTTACCTCCAGTTCCGGGTCTTCTTCTAAAAGTTCCTTGACTTCAGGGGAAACCGCTGCTTCTCCTCCCAGCAGGTATATCTTTTCTGCTTCCAGGCGGTCTATTTCTTTTACTACTTCTTTGGGTATTTTCCCCGGGCGGGTCAGTAAAACGGGTGCGCCGCGCTCGTGCGCCAGCAGGGTCCCGGCCAGGGCGTCGGGGAAGTCGTCTCCCCGGGCCAGCACCACGGATTTACTTTCTTCCCATCCTTTTTTGCTGATTTCTACGGCGGTCTGGTAGCGGTCAATGCCGGCCAGGCGCTGCCCCAGGCCCTCTGCCTTTGAACTGTAATAATTGCGGTTTTTGAGCAGCCGCAGGTGTACTTCTTCATCCTGGTAGTAATCCGCATGGCCTGCGTCTTCGCTACCATAGCCTTTTTCTATCCATTCATCGTAGCTGTAAGGGACCCCGGTGGCTACAGCTTTTTCCATACTGTTTACCTGCACCAGTTCGTTTTCCAGGATGTATGCACTGTAATACCTGTCCGGTTTGCCTTCACCCTTGCCGGTTCCTTTATCCAGCCAGATACCTGCTGCGGGTGGGGCATAATGGTCAAGTTTTCCCTTCTGCGGGTGATAATTCTGGATAAGGTTAGAACGCAGCCGCAGCCCTTTTCCGTTGTCCTGGCCCATAACTGCTACACCGTAACCGGTGTTGTGCAGGATTTCGTTGTTTTGAACCACCAGGTCGTTTACTGCCCCTTCTGCTGCTTTGAGCCCGATCACGTTAAATTCCAGCCGGTTGCCCGCGACCAGGATATCTTCTGCCAACTCTCCGCTTCCGGGCGAGCCTGCCAGGATTCCCTTTGAAAACCCGGCCACCACGCAATCCCTTATTTCAGTTTCGCTCCCACCGGCGGTTATTCCCGCTGCATCTACCTTCCCGGGTTCATCCGGCTTTCCGGTTACTTTAATTCCGCTAAAAGTAATTCCTTTTCCGCTCAAAATCACCTGGTTTTCATCGGCAATTAGTTCCGCTACTCCGGCACTGTTATTACTGTTAATACCGATGCCGTTGCTGCTGTTTGTGTCGCCTGTATAAATCTCCAGGTTTTCTGCTGTTTTTACCGTGACCCGGTCCGAAGTCATGTTTATCCCTTCTATTGTTTCAGAGAGCGAGTATTTTCCTTCTTGAAAAACTACTGTTTCTTTTTCACCCGGGAGATCTCCTGCGGCTCCGGTGCCCCCGGAAGCTATAAACCCGGGGCACCGGCTAACCAGGTAGGTGTTGTCTTTTAATACCGCATTTTCCACCGAATGTGCCACTTCTCCCCGGTTGGCCTGGATAAACTGGTTGTTCTGCAGGGTGGTACCTTCGGAAGTTTCCACCAGGAGACGGTAGCTGTTGTTTTCATTAGCTTCAGCTTCAGTTATTTCTTCTAATTCTTCATTATTTTCTTTTTCCATGTCTTCTTTTTCTTTATCATCTTTATCATCATTTTTCTCATCGGCGGTGATAGCCAGGTTTTTCACGGTTATATCGGCACCCGGCTTCGCAGTATTTAACACCGGGTTTCCGCTGGTGGAAATTACGGCGCGTTCACCGGGATCGCTTTTTAGTATTACTTTGCCGGCAAAATCTTCATCATATAGTTCTGCCAGGTCAATGGTGCTATCTTCCCGGTATTCTCCTTCGGGAAGTAAAAGTTTAACCTCTTCTGTTTCTTCATCCATTTCCGCGGTGGCAATGCTTACAGCGCGGTTAATTGAGGGAGCGGAAAACATGTATTCCCCGTCAATATATACTTTAACTTCTTCCTTGCCTGCGCGGATTGTCCCGGCGAAAAGGCATAAAAGCATTGCTGCCAGGACAAGGGATGCGGTCAATATTTTGCCGGTTTTCATTTGGAGAGTTATACCTCCTTAAAAACGCTGATTTATTATTATACCCGGTTACTAATTCTATTTGTAAGATTAAAATACCTTCTCATTTTCCCGTGGAAGGAAAATTGTATTGCCATTTATTTTGCGGAGCAGCTGCTCGGAGCAACTGCTGTTATTTATGGTTTTGCTTTTGTATTCCGGGAAGGTATTTGGGATACCGTGGTAGAATAAATATATGCAAAGTATCTCAAAGTATCTGCGTATCTGCCTGGTAGATATAATAATATACTGGCGGCTGGTGTGCAGCGGATTAAAGCGGCCCAGTCAGCGGGGGTGGAAATGGATTGCTGAGACTAACTAGAAAGATGGTAATTCTTGTCCTTATGCCGGTGATAGTAGTTTACCTGGCGGTAACCACGGCAGGATGTAAAACGGAAGCTGAGCCCCAGGAAATTACTACATACCGGGGAAACCTGCAGCGTACCGGTGTTTTTGAGACCGGCGTCTCCGGGGAAGAAGGGCGGAAGAAATGGGATTTTCAGACGCAGGGGGCGGTTTACTCTTCCCCCGCTGTTGTGGAGGGCATTATTTATTTTGGAAGCAGTGACGGCAGCTTTTATGCTGTAAATGCAGAGACGGGGGAGCAGGAATGGAACTACAACCAGGTGGAAGGCCGCATTTTTTCTTCTCCTGCGGTAGAAGGGGGGAAGGTTTATTTCGGCTGCCAGCGCGGGGGCTTTTATGCACTGGACAGGAAGACGGGCCGGGAAATCTGGACTTATACCTCAGAGCATGCGGAATCCATGGAATCTTCTCCTGCCGTGTTCCGGGGAAGGGTTTATTTTGGTTCTCATGATGATAATTTATATGCACTTGATGCCGAAACAGGGGAGAAAGAGTGGAGTTACGAGGCGGAAGACTGGATTCCCTCTTCACCGGCTGTTTACCGCGATACAATTTTCGTGGGGATTGCAGACGGCACCGTGCTGGCGATAGACCCGGCAACCGGGGAAAAAGAATGGAGCTATGATACAGGGGATTTAATACATTCCACCGCTGCCGCGGCAAACGGGATGGTTTATATAGGTAATTACGACGGGGACCTTTATGCCCTGGACGCGGAAACGGGGGATAAAAAATGGAAATTCAGTACTGGCAACTGGATAAGCTCTTCCCCGGCGGTATACGAGGAAACTGTATTTGTGGGAAGTGCGGACCACCATCTTTACGCCGTGGATGCCCGGACAGGGCAGGAAAAATGGAAATATTCTACAGGTGTGGCCATAATATCTTCTCCTTCGGTGGCTGACGGCATAGTGTTTGTAGGGGGAGAGCAGGGCGAGTTTTACGCTTTTAACGCTGAAGACGGGGAACTGCTGTGGTCATTTTCAGCAGGGGGGGTAATTGATACCGCCGCTATAATATACCACGGGAGCATCCTGTTTGGCAGTGATAACGGCTTCCTTTACGCCTTAAAGTAATAAACCCTGCGGAAAGTTGAGAGCCAATACCGTTATAATACCGTAATAATACTGTTACAATATTGGACTTCCGGGAAATATTCAGGGTGGGTGTGAACAAATCATGGATAGCAGTAAAAAAAATTTATTAATATACACGGGGATTATACTGGCTGCGTTTGTGCTGGTTGTGTTTTTTAGCAGATTCCTGTTTACTTCTTACCTGTACCACTCCGGGGGAGCTCTGCTGGGTCCAGGAAACGGGGAAAACGGCGAAGATAACGAGACGGAGAATTCCGGGGATAAAGAGCAGAAAGAAAACAGGATGCAGGAAGTGTTTGGCAAGGACACGGTTAATATAATGTTCCTTGGCATTGACCGCACCTGGAACCGCGAACGGGCGGGGCGGGACCTGTTTTTTCCGGATACTATTATGGTTATTTCCCTTGACCTGGAAAATGAAAAAATAAACATGATCAACGTGCTGCGCGATACCTATGTCTACCTCCCTGAAGTGAACATTTACGACAGGATAAGCAACGGCTACGTGTACGGTCATTACCTGGAGGAGAGTGGAGTGTCCCGGCATGGTGGGATTGAAATAATGAAGCATTCCGTGGAACACCTGCTGGGAGGTGTCCCCGTACATTATCATGTTGCAGTGGACCTGGACGGTGCTGCAGAAATTGTGGATGCCCTGGGTGGAGTGGAATACGAGCTGGAAGAACCCCTGCACGACGATTTTGGCCGGGGAGAAGTCGTGGTTCCGGATGGAAGCAGGCGTTTAAACGGGGAAGAGTTTTTGTACCTGCTGCAGTACCGGGGAAGCAAGGGCGACGACTGGAGAGTGGAACGCCAGCAGGAGATAGCCCTGGAGGTGTTGCGGCAGTTTCGGGAAGACAGCACGCTGGAGGCGGTACCCAGGGCCTACAGTATCCTGCGCCGTAATGTAAAGACCGATCTGTCCACGCAAAAGATAGGGGAGCTGGTCCGTTTTGTTTCGAAGCTGCAGCTGGAAAATATCCATTCTCATGTTTTCCGCGGGGAAATGGTTGTATCGGAACGCAACGACCGGGAAATCTTAAAGGCGGTGCTGGATGAAAGGCACCGCAGTCAGGTAATTGAGGAAGTTTTTGATATACAGGAACACCAGCGTCCCACGTACGAACCCGTGCACAGCCGGCCCCTAAAAGATGAGGAGAATTTTCATGAATTCCCTTCACCGGGCTTGGACACCCGCTTTATCGATGACGACTTTTCTTTCCAGTAAAGGCGGCGGGCCTGCAAAACAAATGATTGCTGCTGCTGCTGCTGCAGTATTACCACTTTGCTGAACCGAGGAGGAGATATGCACGTACTTTATCTGCACCAGTATTTTACTACCCCCCGGAAAGGAGGGGGGACGCGTTCCTACGAGTTTGCCCGGCGCCTGGTGGCCAGGGGGCACCGGGTTACCATGATAACCGGAAATAACCGCCTGCAGGAGCCGTTTCCCCGGGGAAAAATAAAAAAAGAAATAAATATCGAAGGTATCCGGGTGATTGTGCTCCCGGTGGACTACTCCAACTACATGAGTGCGAAAGAGCGCATAAAAAGTTTCCTGCGGTACGCCTGGCTGGCTTTGCGGGCCGGGTGGGGGGTGGAATCTCCCGACCTGGTGTTTGCCACCTCTACTCCCCTGACGGTAGGAATTCCCGGGCTTTTGCTGAAACTGCGGCACCGGGTTCCCCTGATTTTTGAAGTAAGAGACCTCTGGCCGGAAGCTCCGGTTCAGATGGGCGTTTTTCGCAGTAGATTTCTTGTTTTTGGGTTGCGCCTGCTGGAGTGGGCTATATACCGTTTTTCCCGCCATATAGTAGCGTTATCCCCTGGGATGGCGGAAGGTGTAGAGAGCCGGGGAATTTCCCGCAGCAAGATCACGGTAATTCCCAATAGCAGTGACACCGGCTTTTTCCGACCTGAAAAACCAGATCCCGGGTTTGTGGAGAAATGGGGATTGCAGGGACGTTTTGTGGTGGCTTATGCCGGGGCAATGGGGGAGGCTAACGGACTGGACCTGGTGGCGGAGGCTGCAGAGCAGCTCCAGGAAAAAGGACGCAGTGACGTGGTTTTTGCCCTGGCTGGTGAGGGTAAGGCCAGGCCGGTCTTGGAAGAGGCGGTTAAACGCAAAAAACTGGAGAACGTGTTAGTAATGGGCCCGCAAGACAAATACACGGTGGCTAAACTTTACCATGCTGCCGGTGCAGCCCTGGTGTTGTTCCGGCACCTGCCTGTGCTGCAAACCAATTCACCCAACAAGTTTTTTGATGCCCTGGCTGCCGGAGTACCGGTTGTTGCCAACATGGATGGCTGGATACAGGAGCTTTTAAAGGAACACCAGGCGGGTGTGCCTGTTCCCCCGCAAAATCCCGGGGCCCTGATGGAAGCAGTAGAATTTTTGGCCGACAACCCGCAGCACCGGTCCAGGCTGGCCGAAGGCGCCAGGGTGCTGGCGGAAACCCGGTTCGACCGCGATATCCTGGCCCGTGAGCTGGAAGAAGTGATGCTGCGGGAAGTAACAAAATAGTCTGCTTGAGAAATGGTTTGCTTTTGCTGTGAAATAGTTTGGTGTGAAATAGTTTGGTGTGAAATAGTCTGATGCACCGACACACCCCTGCCAGCTTTCCCCTAGCGGCAAGGAAGTATAAAATACCCCAAAGATTGTAGCTTTACACCCCGGTGTTAAGCAGCACCCACGTTGGTGTCTCGACATCTTCCTCCCCCCTGGTGGCAGCACCCACATTGGTGCTACGATATCTTCCTCCCCCCTGGTGGGGGAGGAATTAAAGGTGGGGGGGGCTTTCTCACCTTTTACTTCTGACTTCCGAGCTCTGACCTCTAACTTCCAAAAAGGTATCCCCCCCCATCTTAATCTTCCCCCCCGGTGGGGGGAAGAAAGAAGCCCGCGGCAGAGAAGTAAAATAACAGAAGTAAAATAACCCGGAAATAGTAGCTTTAAGATGAGTTTCTTGCTTCTCAGGGGTTTCGGGTGTTTACGGCTAACCCCCCGCGATAGGGGAAAAAAGGGCTACCCGGTCCCCTTCCTGGAGCGTGTAATCTTCTCCCCGGCGTAGCCGGTTGACAAAAGCCTGTTTGAATTCTTTTTCCGGTATGCCCAGTTCCCTTAACAGGTCTCCTAAGGTGGTACCTTCCTGCAACCTCAAGGTAAAGGCGCCCTGGGAAGAACCGGGGGGGGCGTATTTTCTTAAATTGGCAAACAAATGTACTTCAACGGTAACCATAAATCCCCTCCGTTGTTAAAAGGAATAAGTGTTAGTAAAGATAAGTGTTAACAGGGATAAGTGTTAGTAAAGATAAGTGTTAACAGGAATAAGATTTTATTTACCTTTATTCCAAGGCAGTATTTTATGGTGTTTAACCCCTGATTCCTTCATTCTTTTATGGAAATTATGTAGCGGGAGGAGATTTTTATTACTCCGCCGGCAGTTTTAAAAAGAAGGTAGCCCGAGGAAGAGTATATCTTTTCTACCGAGCCGCTTATTTCCCGGCAGCGGTTGCGGGAGAGTATGGTTAATTCTATTTTTTGTCCTGTTTTTAAAGAGGCTTGCAGCAGGCGGTCCCACTGTTCTTTTTCTTGTTCGTCGGCAGTGGAGCTGCTTTCCTGTTTTTCGTGTTGTTTCAGTGCAGCGTGCTTCTCCAGTTCCCGGCGGTGTTCGGGAAGCATGATCTGGCTACATTTGAACTGCTGGTACATCTTTTTCAAGGAAAGCGCCTCCCTGTTTTTAACGTTTCTAACTTGTATCCAGCTGGCGTCGAACTGATGTTCGATTATTTTGCAATCATATTGTAGCAGCAAAGCTGCAGGGCGGCAAGCTGTAAAATTTACCGTCCCGGCTGGTGACAATGTTGTTATTTGTTTTGTAGTATCTTTCTCAAAAATTTGGCCAGGGGGGATTTGCTCTTTTCTTTCAAGTAGCTGTTTTCTTTTTTTAGTTCACTTAACTCTGAGCGAAGGGAAGTAAGGTTTTTGTTTAATTTTACTGTTTCTTCTTCCTTGTTTTTTAATCTCGTTGTGGTTTTCTGGTATTTAATTTGCAGCTCTTTATTTTCTTTTTTTAACCTGGCAATTTCTTCGTTCCACTGGTTGCGCGATTGCTGAAATTTTTGTTTTAAATTGCTTAAAACCTGGTTGAAGTTTTGTTCCATCTCCATCATTTCCTTGTCTTTTTCTACAAGTTTTTGTTTCAGGGTTTCCAGCCTCTTTTGTTCTTCGTGCAGTTGATGCTGGGAACGGGTTATTTCCGCCCTGGGAGCAAAAATTTCGGAGCCGCACTTTTCAGCTTCCGGTTGTTCCAGGCTCCGGCTTTTTTCTACCTGCAAGTCCATATCCCGGCTGTCGTGTTTGGAAGCGCCTGTAATTTCATCTTCTTTTTTAGGTGATTTTTTTTCTTCCCTGTAGAAGGGGGTATGCTGTGGCAGCGGTTCTTCATTGGTTATGAACCAGGAAGGGCGCGGCAGCTGGTCCCCGGGGGAAGGGGAGGTTAATTTTACCGGCCTGGCCCCTTCTTCCAGGGGGAGGGTTTCTACCTCGCCCCACTTTTTGCCTGAATTAAGGGAACAGCGCTGGTTTATTTCTCCCCCGGTTAACCAGTAGGCGGTGAGGCGCGCTTCTTCTACTTTTAAATAGGGCAGCCCCGGCTTTTCCAGGGGAGAAGAGAGCTCCAACGGGGGGTACCACCTGCCTATTGGCCACCCGCCACGCATTCTTTGACGGTACAAAATTATGTAGCGGTTATTTTTGTGGCAGCACCATACCAGGTGCAGGTTTTGGTTGATGTCTTCTGCCAGAAAAGGAAAAGAGTTTTCCCCGGTGGGTGCAAGCTGCGAAGCTTTAGACCAGTTTAACCCGGCGGTAGAAAATAGCCGGTAGTAAAGGGGGGCTTCGTTTCCCGTATTTACACGGTACACCAGGTGCAGCCGGTTCCAGTGGTCTACCAGGGCATGTCCGTAGTTGGTGGCGCCAAAGCTTCCAAAATCGATGACCCGCGGTTCTTCCCAGCGGCTGCCGTTAAACCGGTGATGGAGCAGCCACCACCTTTCACCGTTATTTACGGTAAGAAGGTATATTAAATGCAGTTTTTGCTGGTGGTCCGCAAGAAGTTGCAAACCGTTTACAGTTTTGATTTTTTCTTCACGGTTAAAGTTTTCTTCCTCCCAGTTCCCGGGGTAGCCCCGCAGGTAAATAAAATTATTGTGGTTGTCGACGATTACTGCACAAATATCCCCTTTTTTGTTCAGGGTAGCGTCATGGATACACGCGTTATGGGCCAGTGTTTCCCCGGGAGACCAGCCGGAGGAACTGTACGAAGAATCGCAGGTGTGGATTTGGATTTTATCTTTTTCCTGCAATATCCAGTACATGTTCTCGTTACAGTCCCTCAGTAGTTTTTCTGTTTTATAAGTTTTATCTCCGCTGCTCAAGAGCTGCATCAGGAAACAAACCCCCTTTTTAATTGTGGTAGGTGCACTCGGGCAGTTTTTTCATTAAAATTTATATGTTTTGGTATGGATTTTAATTCATTATTTTTCTAAGGAAAAAAGTAATGCTCCAGGCCGCTAAAATTGTATTACACGGGTCATTAAAAATGTATTTTATATGAGTATATGTTGAATTTAATTTTTTTCTATCTGCTGTAACACCTTTTATTCAAGCATCATATTATAAAATTGAAGTAAATAAGAATATAAAGGAGGTAGAGAATATGGGATGCGGCCAAAACAGAAACTATTTTGGCTATGAACATAATGTAAACAACAACAATAACAATAATGATATGCCGCAGCCGGGCCCCTGCCCTTTAGATGAATGGGGCAACCCTGACTGCCCGCCCCCCAACGAGCTGGTATGTATAAAGACGCAGAAGGTATACGAAAGCTGTCAAAAGGTGCTTCAAAATGAATTTAGAATTAATCTTCCAGCAGAATCTTTTCCGGTGGTAGGACAGATTCTTGAAGTGCAGTGCAAAGAACCTGAACTGGTGATTGATCAAAATCATCCTTTTGTTTGCCAAAAAGTTCCCAATACTAACCGGGCCAGGGTGGATTTCTGGTACCGCTTTGGTTTCTGGTACCTGGATGAAGAAAACTGGAAACAGTTTGTAAGTCAGCCGATTAATGTAGAGCAGATGGTGATATTTAGCGACCGCATTTTGGATCCCCGGATTTTGGTACAGTGCGAGGTTATCCTGGACTGCTACGAGATTTTCCCGGTAAACGAAGTTGAGGTAATAGTTTGTATAGGCAAACAGCTTGTTTTCAAGCTTTACGCCGATGTGCAGTTGCTTATACCTGCTTACGGTTTCTGTCCCGAGCCCCCGGAATGCCCGCAGGTTCTGGAAGAGTGTCCCGAATTCGTTCCCCTTTGGCCTCCCTACCCGCCACAGCCGCAGATTAACAACAATAATAATAACAACAATAACAACAATAACAACAATAACAACTGCCTGTAATATTATAATCCGGCTTGTTTTAAAGGGCTGCCGAAAGGCAGTCCTTTATTTTAGTACCTGCTTTTGCCAGGCTGCATATATTATTAGCAAAGATCAGGACATCTATTATTTAAGGGAATTTAACGGGAGGTGTAGGGATAAGGCATGAAATGGGAAAACAAGAATGGAAGCAGCGGGTTTTTTCCGGTTTTCCCCCCGGACAAATATTATAGCGGGGTAGTGGTAGAGCCTTACCCACGCATAAAAACTTTAATGAATATACTGCCAGGCGACAGCGTGGTTTTGGATGCGTTGGTGAAGAATACCTGCGGTTTTGATATACTTTATTTTATTACTGCCCGTTGGTCCTGCCCGGGAGGTGGGCCCGGCGTGCAGAACCCGTACCTGCCCAATGTTCTGGCGGCAAGTATAATGGTAAAAGGTGAAGTTCCCCGCTCACGGGAGGTTCTTTACGAATCCAGCCTGGCGGAGTTGAAAAAGAACCCCGGGAAAGGGAGATATCTGGCTCCGCAGGGTGAGGAAAAGCTGGAATTTTGTCTTTCCCTTTCCTTAAACGTTCCCGCCAGGGGTTTGAATACGGATATTACCATTAATTTTGATTTTGAAGCGGTGTGGGCTTAAAATCGCTTTTATTTACTGTCACGTGGTAACCAGTTAAGCCACCGGGGATTGTTATCTGGTATAAATCTTGCGCGGTAGTGTTATTCTTTTCTAACCACTAATCTCTAATAAGCACCAGGGGCGCCTCGGGTCTGTGTTATACCTTCGCTCGCTGCTTTGCGCATAAAATGTTCCGTGCTCGC
>Ga0207421_10007534_pt1 | contig 11568 bp, 10 predicted proteins | sample SodLakKL_010_SED_4_FD_187542 | JGI IMG/M metagenome (GOLD analysis project Ga0207421, IMG submission 187542) | Alkaline sediment microbial communities from Lake Tanatar, Kulunda Steppe, Russia - 8KL_010_SED (SPAdes) (version 2) | ecosystem: Environmental > Aquatic > Non-marine Saline and... | reverse complement strand
TCCCCAGGTTTAATTCCTTCCCGGTCAAAAAGCTGGCGATAAAAGGGAACTTTGTTGTATACTCTGTCTACTACTTCCCTTAAGCGTTCAGACTGAAGTTCCCGCAGCTGTTCCCGGTCCATGCACTCATATTTTTCATCCCAAATCAATATAAACTCTCCTTTCCGCCAACTGCCCACCGGCAAAGAAAAAAACAAAAAAAATAAAAAGCCGGTTTATAATAATTGTATGGGCATTTATTTTTTACATGGAGTAAACGTTCTCTTCTTTTACAACCTGCACTCCTTTTTCCTTAAGGACTTCCACAGCCCTGTCGCAATCTTCTACCCTGAAGATCACCAGGGCGTTTTTCGTATGGGTATTACCTACAAAGGCATATAAATATTCAATGTTTATCTGAGCTGCTTCCAGGATAGCCAGAACGCCACCTAATCCCCCCGGCTTATCAGGAATACATACAGCTATAACCTCCGTCTCACTCACTACAAAGCCTTCAGATTTTAATATGCTGTAGGCTTCTTTGGGTTTACTAACAATCAAACGAAGTATGCCAAAGTCAGTAGTATCAGCTATAGACAGGGCTCTGATATTTATGTCATTTTCCCCCAGCACCTTTGTGACCCTGGCCAGACGCCCGGATTTATTTTCTAAAAATACCGACAGCTGGTTAACCTTCATAAAGCTTTCCTCCTTCATATTTTAATATCTTAAATTACCCTTATTGCTTTCGACATCCGGCACCTCTTTCCTGCAAAAACCTTTCTAAACTTAAAAAAAGGATCATCATTGACCCTTTTTCGCCTTATTTTTGTTTTTGAAATATGGAAATGGCTGCCCTTTTCAGGTTCCATTCTTTCAGGTCCCCTATGTTCTCCGAGCTCCCAATAACAAAAAAACCCAGGGGGGTAAGGGAATCTATAAATTTACTCATCAATTTATTCTGGGTATCCTGTTTAAAATAAATAAACACATTGCGGCATAGTATCATGTCAAAACCTTTTTCAAAGCTGTCCTCTAACAAGTTTTGTTTTTTAAAAGTTACCACTTTTTTTAAATCCGGGCTGACTTCATATAATTTATCATCTATTTTATTAAAATACTTACCCCGGAGCTTGGCAGATATGTTCTCCAGCTGGTTGTAATTAAATCTACCCTCCCTGGCTTTTTGTAGAGCCTGCTCATCTAAATCCGTGGCATTTATAGAATATTTGCCGGGAGCAGCCTCCGCCATTAAAATGGCCAGGGAATAGGGCTCAGCTCCAATGGAACAACCGGCGCTCCAAATCTTTATTTTACCCTTCTTTCTTTCCAGCACTTCAGGAATTACTTTATCCCTTATGTTGTTATAAACAGACTGATCCCTGAAAAAACTGGTGGTATTAATAGTCAGGTAATTTAAAAAACGCATTTTTTCCTTGTTATCAGTCTCTAAAAGCTTCCAATAAGTATGATAATCGCTGCAATTTGCTCTGCTCATAAACTGAAGGACCCGCCGCTCCATCTGTTGGTCTTTATAGCTGTTCAAGTCCATGCCTGTAAGGTCTCTAAACTTTTTTTTAAAAAAAGAGTAATCTATACTCATATCAGCACCACCCAAGTTTTTATACTTTCTCCTTTAAACAGTTGACTATTTTAATAGCCATATCCCGAATGGGAACAACATAATCAGCATGACCTGCTTTAATGACTGATCCAGGCATACTGAAAATAGCCGCGGTTTCCTTGTCCTGTACAATAGTTTTGCCTCCTGCTTTTTTTATAACTTCCATACCGTAAGCTCCATCTTTTCCCATCCCGGTTAGAACAACGCCAAGAGTATTTGCTCCATAATGTTCAGCTATAGAAACCATCATAACGTCTGCAGAGGGTCTTACATGCTGAACGGGATCTTCCTCGCTCAAAAATATCTTTTCTTTTTTTTCCAGCTTTAAATGATAACCCCCAGGAGCAATTAAAACCTGTCCGTTTCGTACAGTATCACCGCTTTCAGCTTCCTTAATTTTTAGGCTGCTTAAGCGATCCAATCTCTCCCCTAAAGACCTGGTAAAACCCTTAGGCATGTGCTGGGTAATTAAAATACTGGCCGGAAAATCGGCAGGCAAATGGGTGAGAATTATTTCCAGAGCCTTAGGCCCGCCGGTGGAAGAACCAATAGCCACTACTTTTTGCACCTTTGAATGTAACGTTTTTTCTGTTGTCTTAACTGCAGGGGGAGCAGGTGCTTCCCTCTGCTTAACATTTTGGGTAGACATTTTTGCCTTAACCGCAGTTCTTACTTTGGATACAAGTTCATTTTTGACTTTTTCCAGATCAAGGGAAATAGCGCCCGAGGGTTTCGGCACAAAGTCCAGTGCTCCTGAAAAAAGTGCATCCATGGTCTCTTTGCTGCCCTTGTGAGTTAAACTGCTTAACATTATCACGGGAGTAGGCCTGTTTCTCATAACTTGTTTTAGAGTAGTAATACCATCCATTTTTGGCATTTCCACATCCAGGGTAATCACTTGAGGCTCATATGTAACCATTTTTTCCAGCGCCTCTATACCGTTTCGAGCCGTAGCTACCACCTCTATGCCAGCACTGGAATTTAACATATCGGAAATAACCCTTCGCATAAAAGCTGAATCATCTACAACCAACACTTTTATTGCCATATTCTTCCTCCTGCCCCTAAATAGTTAAAACCTAAAACAATTTCTTATAGCCCTCTAAAGACGAAATTTCCACTTTACCTGTGTCCACAAATAATTTCATGGTACGACCAAAAGTACCTCCTACATCTTCAGCCACAAGAGAAATTCCCATATGCTTTAATGTTTTTTTCACTGCCTGTATATTTTTTTCCCCCACGCTAATTTCTGTTTTCCCATCTGGTGTGTTAAATTCAAAAAGCTTGCTCCCCCCTGCGATCTTAGCAACTATATTTTTCTTAAGAGCACCTTTTTTCAACATATTATCCAACATCAAAGGTAGGGCCGTATCCGCAAACTTCATTGCATTTTGCTTTTTACTATTAAACTGGGTGCTATCGGGCAGTAGAACATGAGCCATACCAGCCGTTATACTCTTGCTATCATAAAAAACAGTGCCTATGCAGGAGCCCAAACCCACCGTAATTAAAACCCCTGAACCCCTCTGGGTAGCTATATCTGCTATCTTGACCCGAGTTATCATTCTTCAAGCTCCAATCCTAGTATTTCAACGATGCTTTTAAACTTTTCCCAGTTAGGAACAATAAATAAATACCCTTCGAAATCTGTAAGCTCCGTATTTAAGATAGTCTTTATTAGTAGCAGGGTGTCATCGGCAAGATCCGCTTCAGCAAAAATAGTGCCCAGTATGGCACCGGCCATATCTATGGCTAAAATTGGGGGAGTCTGCTTGAAAGTATAATTCGTTAAAAAAGATAGCGCACTTAAGTAAGCAGCCCCTACTATATTACCAACCTCCCGGATAACCGACCTGCCCATGTAGCAGAATTCATTTGTTTCCCCGTCAGTTAAGGCTTTAATTATATTAAGTGCACTATGCTCAGGCATTAAAAAAATTATAAAAAATGAAACTTCCCCAAGGGCCTTGCTAAACACGACTGCTACCGGTTTTTCAGGCCCTCCCACCAGTTCAGGAACCTCAGACAATGATATTAAGGAAACTTCAGGAACATCCATTTTTATCTTTTCTTCCAGCATTTTAGAAAGGGAAGTTGTCGCATTGCCCATTCCTATATTACCTATTTCCTTCAATATATCTATTTGTTCAGGCTTTAAAGAATTCTTATCCAAGCTATCACCTCTTTATTATTGAAACTTTTTTAAAGAATCCAGCACCCTATCCGGCTGGAAGGGCTTTACAATAAAATCCTTGGCTCCAGCATTTAAAGCTTCAATTACCAGGGACTTTTGGCCCATGGCACTACATACTACAATCTTGGCATCAGCGTCGTGTTTGACTATTTCTTTGATGGCTGAGATGCCATCAAGGTTGGGCATAGTTATATCCATAGTAACCAATGCCGGGCTGAATTCCTTATACTTTTCTATAGCCTGAACACCATCTTCAGCCTCCCCTACCACCTCGTAACCGTTTTTTTCAAGTATGTTTTTTAATGTCATTCTCATAAAAGCAGTATCATCAACAATTAAAATAGTTGCCATACAAAACTCCTCCTCCTACAGTTAAATAATTAAACTAAAGTAGATACGTCCAGAATTAAAGCTACCTCTCCATTTGCCATTACCGTAGCTCCTGCTATGCCATTTAAGCCCTCCAGGATTTTACCCAGAGATTTAATTACGATTTCTTGCTGTCCTAAAAAATCATCTACTATTAAACCGGCTTTCTTATCCCCTGACTCCACTACAATTATGGAATAAAAACCATCACTGCCCACATCCTTTTCCTTTTCAGCCAAATGAAGCCTTGTTCTAAGAGAAACTAGCTGAAGTATTTCCTCCCTAAAAGATATTACCTTTTGCTTCTGCACTGAATTAATATCTTTCGGGGAAATATAAATGTTTTCCCTTATGGCCTCAATAGGAATGGCAAATACTTCATTTTCCACCCTTACCAGCATTGCTTTAATTATGGCCAGGGTTAAAGGAAGCTTAATACTGCACTTGGTTCCTTCCCCTACATTGGTGTCTAGATTTATCTCACCGTGCAAGGACTCAACAGTAGACCTGACCGCATCCATGCCCACTCCCCTACCGGAAACATCCGTCACTTCTTCCGCCGTAGAAAAACCACTGTTAAATACTAACATGTTTATCTCATTATCAGACATTTGTTCTAATTCAGCGGCAGTCTTTACCTCCTTCTCCAAAGCCTTGGCTTTAATTTTCTTTGGGTCTATTCCCTGTCCATCATCCTGCACCTCAATAACTATATGGCTTCCTTCGTGCCGGGCAGACAAATTTATTGTAGCACTTTCCTTTTTGTTAAAACGCTTTCTATCTTCTAAGCTCTCAATCCCGTGGTCCATAGCGTTCCTTAACAGATGAACCAGAGGCTCACCGATAATGTTAACAATAGAACGATCCAGTTCTGTTTCTTCTCCTTCAATAAACAGGTCAACCTTTTTGTTCCTATCCTGGCTATAATCTCTTACCAGGCGAGGGAAACGATCAAACACCTGCTTTATAGGAACCATACGGAGTTTCATAACCGCATTCTGTAAGTTAGTAGTAATCAGGTCTAATTGCTCCAGGGCAGTGTTAAGATCCGGATTATCAATGGATTTGTTTATTTCCAGGACTCCAGTCCTGTTTACTACCAATTCCCCCACCAGACCTATTAACCCATCCAGTTTTTCCGTTTCAACCCGGATAATTTTTTCCCCTGTTTTCTTAAGAATGGCCTTTTGCTGTTCTTCCAGCATAGAACCTTTTTCTTTTTTCTTGGTCTCAGAGTCTTCATGAATTTTTACATCGACACTTTTTATTTCTGAAATATCTTCTATAGTACTTTTTAATAGCTCCGGTTTCTCCTTGGTTTGGGCATAAACCTGAAAAGAGTCACCAAAGGTGCCTTCCTCCAGCTCCTGCTCATCAGGAATGGATTTTATAATATGACCCAGCTCCTCTAACTCCTTTAATACCATGTAAGCCCTTACGGATTTTAAAATGCATTCCTTATCCAGCTCAACCGTTAGTAAGTAAACCTGATCTCCTTTTTCTGTTGACTTATTTATTTTTACATCAAGATCGTCCCCAGGCTCCTTTTCCCCTTCACAAAACTTTACCTCTCCTCCATTTCCTTCTTCAGCTCCATTAATAGCCTGTCCCAGCTTATCGATTATTTCAGATATGTCTTCTTCCTCGTCTTCAGGTTGATCCAACAGTTTTTCCAGAACATCCAGGGATTCAAACAAAAGATCTATTAATTGTTTTTCTGCATATATATTCTTTTGCCTGAGCTGGTCAAACAAGCTTTCCATCCAGTGGGTTAAAGAAGCAATCTGTTCAAAGCCAATAGTTCCGGCCATACCCTTTAAGCTATGAGCAGCTCGAAACATCTCGTCTATAATAGACAGGCTTTCCGGATCTTCCTCCAGCTCCAATATACGGCTGTTTAAAGTTTGAAGATATTCTGTCGCTTCAGATGCAAACATATCTTTGTATTCAGATAAACTCACGACGTCACCCCCTTCTACACATTATATTAAATTTAAATCAGCATCAGATTCCGTTTTTATAATTTCTACTATTTTTATGCCAAATTCTTCTTCTATTACTACAATTTCTCCCCTGGCCACCAGCTTGCCATTAGCCAAGATATCAACCGGTTCCCCCACCAGCTTGTCCAGCTCTACTACAGTTCCCTGATCAAACGCTAAAACATCTTTCATTTTCATTGTAGTTTTACCAAAAAGCCCTGAAACTGTAACCGGCAAATCCCTGATTAAATCTATATTATAATCCCCTTTTATCGTATCCAAAAATGACTGAGCGGGCTTTTCCTCTTGGAAATCCGTCTCTTTCCCCGGGACCTCACCTGGCAGCCCTTTTTCAACCTCTTGAAATGCCTCAACGCTTTGAGAAGAAATGTCTTCTCTTGTCTCTTCTATCTCTTCTGTCTCTTCTATCTCTTCTGCAGGTGATAAACTCTGCAGCAGCTGAGCAGCCAGTTTTTTGCCAAATTCCACCGGCATTAACTGTATAATTTCGCTATTAATTAGATTGCCTATCTCCATTTGAAAAGAAATTTGAATTAAGTCATCATCTAGACATGATATATCAAACTCTTCTTCATCCTCACCTAAATGTCTGTAAACAGATTGCGGCGGGGAAATATCTACAGTAAAATTGAAAAGATCAGCCATAGATGTAGATGCTGAACCCATCATCTGGTTCATGGACTCACTTACTGCGCTAAGCTGAATCTCATCCAGACTCTCCTTAAGTTGATTTAAATCCTCTCCCATCATGATGCCGGCAATTATAATGGCATCCTCCTCTTTTATAACCAACATATTTTGTCCTGAAAAACCCTTTAAGTATTGAACATTAACTATGACACAGGGTATGGGATAATTACTCTTTACAGTTTCCGGATCAGTTAGCATAAAAGTAGGGGTAGTAATACTTACTCTTTTATTCAAAAGATTTGATAAAGCAGTAGCTGCAGAGCCCATAGATATGTTTCCAATTTCACTTAAGGCATCAATTTCATCATCTGTTAACTTTTTACCCTCCGCCTCTTCTACGGGGACATCTTCTACAGGAACTTCCTCTGCAGCAGCTTCGTTTACAAGATTTTCTTGAATTTCTTCAACGGAAGCTTCCCCAGAAGTTTCATCTTCCCCTGTTGACAAATCTTCCTCCGTCTTTTCCTGCTGGCCTTCTGTATCAGCTTTTGTTTCAACATCTGCTTCAGAATCTGCTTCAGCCCCTTCTCCAGGCATTTCAAATTTTTGCAGAAGCTTTGCTGCAGCGTCCTTGGCAAAACTTTCAGGTATCAGAAGCAATAATTCGCTGTTAATGAGGTCGCCAATCTCAATTTTAAAAGTAATTGTCACCAGGGTCTCCCCCAGTTCACTATCACTTTTTTCTAAATTTTGCAAATTAATATACTTTGTTACCGGATGTGAAATATTAATCTGCATATCAAATAATTCTGCCATAGCAGTAGAGGAAGACCCCATCATCTGGTTCATGGCCTCACTTACTGCACTTATTTGAACTTCGTCCAGCTCTTCCACTTCTGTTTCCGGGTCCTGTCCCATCATTAGATTAGCAATAATAGTTGCATCTCTTTCTTTTACTATCAACACATTGTTACCTGCCAGACCCTCAATATATTCCACCTCAACAACTACACTGGGAATAGGATAATTATTTTTAATTTCCTCTAAGGTGCCATAGCTAACCTGGGGAGTAGTGATATTTACATTTTGATTAATAAGGGTTGATAGAGCTGTAGCAGAAGACCCCATGGATATATTACCAACTTCTGATATTGCGCTCTTTTCCATTTCTGTTAACGGAGACATACCTATACCTCTCTTTCAAAAGAACAGCTACTTCTTATTTTAAAGTCTTTAACCTTTCCACAGGTTTTATTATATCTGTAATACGAACCCCATAATTCTCATCTATAGCAACTATTTCTCCCCGGGCCAACAGCTTTTTATTTACATATATTTCCACTTGTTCGTCAACAAGCTTATCCAGCTCTATTAAGGTTCCAGTATTCATTCCCAGTAATTCATTCATTTCTATTTCCCTGTTGCCTAAAATAACGGATAATTCCAGGGGAATATCCAGTATTAAATCCAGGTTAGACTTTCCGTTGCCAGAGGATTGTTTCTTGCTGCTGCTTACTCCTTTTTTTATGCCTTTTGTCTTTTTGTAATTTTCCTTATATGTCTGCTCGCTTTCTACCTTTTCAACTTTTCCTTCTTTTGTTTCTTCCTGCTCTGATTCAATATTTTCAACATTTACTTCTTTGTGTTCACTTTCCTCATTTGCTTCATTTCCATCTGCGTCTTCAGAGCTACTCCCCTTTATCAGGGCTTCAATTTCTTCCTGGGATAAAAATTGATTATCATCCATGATTATCCTCTGCCTCCTCTGCCCAACTGGTTATTTGTACAGAATTTTTCTTGTTTAAAGTTCCTGGCTGAACTTTAAACTTCAATTTATTACCTACATACAAGTCTAGCTGACTATCAACCTTTCTTCCCAGGGGAAGAACATCTCCCACCTGCAGCTCTACAAACTCATCCACACTTATAACTGCTTCCCCTAATACAGCCGATAAAGTTACCTCCACTTCTTTTAACCTTGAAGTTAAATGGCCCTTCTCCTCTCCCTGCTCTTTAGAGCTGACATTTTTAAACCAATGCTGCGCTGAAAGGTGCGGTATAGCCGATTCTAAACTTATAAAGGGATAACACATATTTATAAATCCCTGAGAGTCACCTATGTTAGTAGAAAGGGTAATCAAGGCTACTGTTTCATTTGAAGAAAGTGCCTGGTTATACTGGGGATTAGTTTCTAAAGTATCTATAGTTGGCTCTAACTCATAAAAATCTTCCCAAGCATACTTTAAATTATCCAACACTTTATAGTAAACTCTTTGCATTACAGTCTGTTCTATTTCCGTAAGCTCTCTCAAATTACTGGGAACCTGTCCTGTTCCCCCGCACAAAAGGTCTATCATAGGGAAAACAAACTGAAGATTGCTTTCCAAAACAGCCGTCCCCAGATTTGGTGAAAGATTTAATACGGCCATAAGGGTAGGTACAGGCAGAGAATTAATAAATTCACCATAACTAACCTGACTTACAGATACGACTTTTATTTGTACAACATTCCGGAGATATGCCGAAAGGTAGTTCCCAAATGACCGGGCAAAGTTGTCATGTATTATTTGTAAGGTCCTAATCTGTTCTTTAGAAAACTTGCTGGGCCTTCTGAAATCATACTTTTTTACTTCCTGTTCTGCTTCTAAAGATAATTCTTGCTCGCCTGATTCTATTTCTCCAGTATCTAGAGCTGAAACAAGGGAATCTATTTCCGATTGGGATAATACATCTTTCAAAAACTCACCCCCAAAACTTACATTCTTCATTACCCATATAGTTATTTATCGGTAATGTATTAATATTTCTAAAGAACTTTAAAAACTTTGTTTAAGTAATATTTTAAAATTTATTTTGAATATTTAAGGTATTAATGTATTATAGAAGGATAATACCGCCTTTTTAACGAATTTAAATAATAGGTAATATAATACAAACTATAGCATAATGCTGCTGCACGAGAAAGGCAAACTTAACGAAAGTTAAGGACGCAAAGCCATGGGTCTACAGTAAATACACTATGATAGCCGGCTGCCATGGCCGTGGTAGTTTTTTGTTTGCTGCCCATAAAAAATTAAAAGGAGCGCTTAAAATGGAAAATAAAGAAAGTGCCATGTACAAAATAGGTGTTGCAGATGAAAAATTATTTTTTAGTGAGAAACAGGATGGAGAAAAACATCCCTCCTTAACTCCAGATCCCAACTTAATCCTTCGGGTAAATGACAAAGAAATTACTGAAGAAACACCTGTCAGTCCAGAGGACAAAATCGAAATTGAACCCCGGAAAGAAATTATCTCTCCGGCTGAGTTTAAAGTCACCCTGTCCAAGGATAAACTATCTGCCTTCCTGGAAACTAATCCTGCTACAAAGAAAACTTTTTCAGTAATCGATCAGAGCCCCAAAGAAGACCTTTACCTGACTGTACGGGAAGAAACCATTGAGGAAAACGACCTCAAAGTAGAAGATATCCTTAAAGAACTGGACAGGCAAAAGATAACTTACGGCATCATGAAAGATGTTATTGCCAAAGCACTGGAATCCTCTCCCGGGGAACCGGTAGAAATTGCCCGGGGCACACCACCCCAGCCCAGCACAGACGCTTCTATTGAATATTGTTTTAAACAGGAGTTTCAAACAGCCCCCAGCATAGATCCGGAGGGTAATGTTGACTACCGGGAAATACTCAAAATTCCCTATGTAGAGCTGGGAACCCCTATACTTAAGAAAACGCCTGGGGTTGAAGGCACCCCCGGAACCACTGTCACCGGTAACCCTATAAAGGTCAAGCCGCCTAAAGACTATGTTATACACACCGGCAAAACAACCCGCCTTGACTCCTCAGGCCTGACAGTAAAGGCTGCTGCCAATGGTTACCCGATAGTAGAGGAAAGAGGCAAAACCTTAACCACTAAAGTTTCCAGTGGGTTCACCCATGAAAAAAATGTTGACCTCTCTACAGGAAACCTCCGATTTCAAGGAGATATTAATATTAAAGGCAATATCTCCGAAGGTATGGCTGTTATGGCAGGAGGCAATATAGAAATTAGTGGTGATATAAACAGTGCCGCTGTTCAATCAGGGGGCCACATAACTGCTTATAGTAGTGTTATTGCTTCCACCCTGAAAGCTGGAGGAGCAGAGGCCCAACTTGTACAACTGTTGCCTGCAATTGACTCCCTGGCAAAAGAAATAAATAATTTAACTGCCATGATAGAAACCCTAAAATACCACCCTAAGTTTAAGGACAAAGACCTTAAGGGAACTGAACTGTTAAAGCTTATCCGGGCACTTACCACTACCAAATTCCCGGATATTATAAAAGAAGTTAAATCCTTTGATACTTTGAGCAACCAGATATTTGAGCATTCATTAAGTTTCGACCTTTCCCAGGAACTACTGGACTCTATAAACAAACTCAGGAAAGATATGATCCAGCTTTTTATTTCAAATAATGATATGTTCACAGAACTTGAGATAATTTTAACCCTGCTGGACTATATTAAAAACGAAATCAAACAAAAGGATGTCCCTGAAAGCAATATCACCGTAAACTACAGCTTAAATTCATGCCTGGAAACCAGTGGCAACATTTGTATTAATGGTCAGGGCTGCTATCAAACCCAGATTAAAGCAGATGGAGAGGTACATGTTTCCGGCATTGTCAGGGGAGGCAGTCTTCAGGCCGGCAAAGATATGTTTATAAATGAAATTGGTTCTAAAGCCGGAGCTGTTAGCCATGTCAAAGTACCTGCAAAACACAAAATCC
>Ga0207421_10007533_pt1 | contig 11568 bp, 11 predicted proteins | sample SodLakKL_010_SED_4_FD_187542 | JGI IMG/M metagenome (GOLD analysis project Ga0207421, IMG submission 187542) | Alkaline sediment microbial communities from Lake Tanatar, Kulunda Steppe, Russia - 8KL_010_SED (SPAdes) (version 2) | ecosystem: Environmental > Aquatic > Non-marine Saline and... | reverse complement strand
CAGGTCCCCGTCTCCCTGATAGACCAGCACCAGGCTGTCCGGTGAGCTTCTCTTGACCCCGGTGGCCACTGCCGGAGCCCTTCCATGGGGAGCTTCCAGCGTGTCCACCAGTACGTAGTTGTAGATAAAGGCGCCGCAGCCAATTGCGGCCACGCATATGCTTTTCTGGGCCAGCCCGGCATCTTCCAGTCCGGAGGCCAGCATCTTATGCACAATGCCGTGATGACAGCCCGGACAGAAATGCGTGGGCACATCCGCCAGAATGTCAGGCGATTTGTAGGCCAGTACTTCCTGCATGTTGTTGCTCCTTGGATATATCTTAAGCCAGGTTCGACTTTGCGGGCACAAAAAATATCAGCTGTCGGGTTTTAATGCCCCGGAACCCGCACGTTTACCCTGTTAGTTCCTTAAGTATGGGCTCCTCGAAATCCTCAGGGGTAGGCAGATTGCCAGGCAGGTGCCCATAAAAACCGCTTTCAGCCAGTCCGCAGATGGACAGGCGCACATCCTCTACCATCTGGCCCATATTGTGCTCAATGGTCATAAAACGTTTGCCCTGGAGGGCCAGATCCTGCAGAGCCGGCGAAGGAAAGGGAAACAGGGTTATGGGGCGCAAGAGCCCCACCATGTGGCCCTGTTGGCGTAGCTTACGTACTGTAGACTTTACGATGCGCCCCATGGAACCGAAGGCCACCACCACCAGCTGGGCGTCAGAGGTCAAAAACTCCTCGTGCCGGCAATTTTTACGGGCGGTAATGTACTTTTCCTGCAAGTCCTGGTTGTGCCGGCCCAAGGTCCCCTCAGCCAGACGCAGAGACCGGATAATGCGGGGACTGCGTTCTCCGAAGCCTTCCAGCCTCCAGGAAGCCGCCTCCAGCGGATCCGGGGTGGCTGGATCCCTGGTATCAATGGGTTCCATCATCTGCCCCAGGATTGCATCACCCAGGATCATTACCGGGTTGCGGTACTCAAAAGCCAGATCAAATGCCTGAAAAGTCAGGTCATAAGCCTCCTGCACACTGCCAGGGGCCAGTACAATCTGACGGTAGTCACCATGTCCTCCGCCCTTGACCGCCTGAAAATAATCCCCCTGGGAAGGCCCGATATCTCCAAGGCCCGGCCCGCCCCGGCTGATATTGACGATGACCCCGGGCAGGTCACTGCCGGCCATGTAGGATATGGCTTCCTGTTTCAAGGATATGCCCGGGCTTGAGGATGAAGTCATAGCCCGCACCCCGCAGGCTCCAGCCCCCAGGAGCATGTTGGCCGCGGCGATCTCGCTTTCAGCCTGGATGAACTCCCCTCCTGATGAGGGTAGAACCCTGGACATGTACTCTGGTATATCGTTCTGGGGAGTGATGGGATAACCGAAATAGCACCTGCAGCCAGCGGCCACAGCTCCCCTGGCAATGGCCTCATTGCCCTTGACGAATATCCTAGACATGCTCTTCCTCCAGTTTTTTTGCTCCAGACTCGTCTTTTTTGCTGCGGTACACCATAAACACCTCGTCCGGGCAAATCTCGGCACAGAACCCGCATCCCTTGCAAACGCTCATATCCTGGTTCTTCACCCTGATCACCTTGTAGCCCTGTCTATTGGGCCTGTCCGACTGCTCCAGCATATCCACCGGGCACACAAGCGTACACAGAAGACACCCCTTGCATCTTTCCTCGCGAATTATGACCCTGGACATCTATATCCTCCCAAAACAAAAAAATTATTTTATAAACATGGCATCGCCGTAGGAAAAAAAACGAAAATCCTTATCTCTAGCGTATTGGTAGCTGTGCAGGACTTTCTGTCTGCCTGCAAAGGCGGATACCATAATCAAAAGAGATGATTTCGGCAAATGAAAGTTGGTGATGAGCTGATCCACAGCTTCAAACCTGAATCCCGGATAGATATAAAGATCGGTCCAGCCTGTAAAGGGCTCCACCCGGCCCTTCATCTTGCAAACGCTTTCCAGTGTGCGCATCGTGGTTGTCCCCACTGCCACCACTTTGCGGCCATCTGCCCGGGCCGAGCTGATTTTCTCCGCAGCTTGCGCCCCCACCTCGATGTACTCCGGGTGCACCACATGCTGCCTGATATCACCGGATTTTACCGGGCTGAAAGTCCCGTAACCCACGTAAAGGCAGACCTCTGCCCATAGGCAGCCCATGTCACCAAGCCGTTGACAAAGCTGCTGAGTAAAATGCATGCCTGCGGTAGGTGCTGCCACAGAACCCTGCTTTTCCGGATGGGCATAAACGGTCTGATAGCGGTTGACATCCTGGGGCTCATCCTGTCTTTTGATGTAGGGAGGAAGTGGAACATGGCCGAAGCGCACAAAAAAATCCCCCAGGTCCCCGGTCCAGAACAGATCGCCTTCAGCCCTGCCCTGGTCCAGATCCTGCATCATCCTGAAACGCACATTCTCTGCAAAATAAATCCAGTCTCCTGGCTTAGGACGCCTGGAAGACCTGACCAGACACTCTATCCGGGCCTTTTTTTCCCCGTTCTCTCTGGCCGGGCTTATAAGAGGCAGCGGGGTCAAAAGTAAAAACTCCACCGCGCCTGAACTTTCTTTGCGGCCCATGAGCCTTGCCGGCAGCACCTTTGAATTGTTCACCACCAGGAGCGATCCCGGCTCCAGGTGCTGGTCAATGTTTCCAAACCTGTCCTCCTGCAGCTCACCACCCTGCCCGTCCAGAATCAGAAGCCTGGATTCGCTTCTGCCCGGAGTCGGCCTGGACGCGATCCTGCCAGGATCCAGCTCATAGTCATAACTTTTAAGATCAAAATCTTCGGAAATGGTCATGGCTGGCTTTTAGTGTAATTTCTTCCTGAAATCCACCCAAAAGGTTTCCCTGCAATGTCTCATCCCAAGCCTTGAGCCTCCCAAAAAATTGACAGCACAAGCAAAAAGCAATAATCAAGCCGGAATCAATTATAAACACTTTTCTTTAAAGATATAAAGGAGTGGACATGGCCGAACCCAGGTATTGCCTCCGGGTGAGCTCGGATTTCAGTTCATCGCATCAACTGCGCAACTACGGGGGGAAGTGCGAAAGCCTGCATGGGCACAATTTTCAGGTGCAGGTCCAGGTGTGCGGGAAAGAGGTTGATCCGGACACAGGCATGCTCATGGATTTCAAGGAACTCAAGAACAGTCTGCAGGCAGTGCTGGAAGAACTTGACCACAAACATTTAAACGACCTGCCCCACTTCAAAGAGACCAACCCCTCATCGGAAAATCTGGCCTGCTTCGTATACCAGGGCCTGAAAAAAAGCCTCACGGACCGGGGTGTATACCTGGACTGGGTCATGGTAGCGGAAAAGGACAGCTCCAGGGCCTATTACAGCGAGTCCTGAATCAATCCGCGGCGGCCTGCACCTGGGAAACCAGCTCCTGCAGTTTGCTGCTCAGCCTGGCATCGTACTTGTTCTGGGCCTGGGCCAGGCAATCAGCCACTTTGGACGTGTCCTGCCCCTGGGCACTCTGACGCAGGGTATAATCGCAGAAGGCATGCACCAAAGCGGCCAGCCGCCCGTGCAGGCTGATCTCGCTTCCTTTCAGCCCCCTGGGCACCCCGGAACCGTCCAGCAGTTCCTTGTGCTCCAGGTGACAATTGAGCACCACGTCCTCCAGAACATCAAGCTTGCGCATAATATTGGCCCCGGTCATGGGATAATTTGTTATCTTGTCCTGCTCTTCTCTGGATAGCCTGGTCTTTTTTTCCAGGATAAAGGCCGGGACCTTGGTCATGCCCACCATATGCGTCAACAGCCCTAACGCCAGATTATCCAGGGCCCTGCGCTTGAGGCTATCCCCCTGCATCTTCATGAACAAGGCCAGCCCCAGAATGGTACTGTTATAACAGAGCCTGGCCCAGGAATGTTCCTGGTGCAGCATCTTGAGCAGGTTGTCCAGTCCGGATCTATCCTCCCACAGGTACTGGGTCAAAACCAGGCTGTCTTTTTTCAGTTTCTCCAGGGCGGCCGGAACCGGCTGTTCAAAAAATTCCGATGCTTTCTCTGTAAGGGCAAACCTGATTATGTAAATTACTTCTTCAGTGGTCAGATTCTTGTCTACAAGCACCAGGTCCAGCTGCTTGCTGATATGCCTGGCATAAATCTTGTGGTCTTCACGGGATACGAAAATCTGCCCCTTTCTAGAGTATTTGTGCAGCTCTTTCTGCATGTTCTGGTCCAGGCGTTTGTCAGCGTAGTAATAGGGCTGCAGCTGCCCTATATCCTCCCGGAACCTGTAAAGATTAAGAGGCAGTCGAAATTTGGGGAAGCTCTCCAGTATATCCGGCGTGACCTGGTAGAATTCCTCGTTTAAGCTTTCAACGTCAATCTGTTTTGAACTCATTTAGACCCTCCCCTGAATATCCGGTAAGTTTATACAACGATCGGTTTTATTTGCGGTAAATTTTTAACAGGTTGGTGGGAGAGCTTTCCACCCCGGCCTTGGGATGTCCAGCAGTTATAACCAGGTCCTCGCCGCTCAAAAATCCGGAAAAACCCTCTACAAACTTTTCGGTGCGCTGCAGGTGATCCTGGGGCTCTTCTGATATGTGCACAGGCACCACCCCCCAGGAAAAATTCATGAATTTCTGGGTGTCCCATCTGGGACTCAGGCCAAAGATGGTCTGCCTGGGCCTGCAGGAACTGATGAGCCTGACCGTTGCCCCGGAGTCGGTGTGCGCCACCAGGGCCTTGCTTTCAATCTTGTCCGCCAGGAGACAGGCGTTGTAGCCTATGAAGTTTTCCGAAACCTGCTTTTTTGGTTCCAGAGGGCTTTTGCCCAGCTCGAAGAAAAACTTTTCCGCCTCCTCGGCTATCTCGCGCATGTAGCCCACTGCCTGAACCGGGTATTCCCCGATGGCGGTTTCTTCCGAGAGCATAAGGCAGTCGGTTCCGTCCAGGACAGCATTGGCCACGTCCGTAGTCTCGGCCCGGGTGGGCATGGGATTGCTGACCATGGAAAGAAGCATTTGCGTGGCCACTATCACCGGTTTGGCCGCCTGGTTGCACGCGGCAATGATCCTCTTCTGCAAGGTGGGCAGCGAGGAAAGTGGGCATTCCAGACCAAGGTCCCCCCTGGCCACCATGATCCCGTCGGCGATCCTTAGAATTTCTTCCAGTCGGTTCACTGCCACCTGTCTTTCAAGTTTGGCGATCACCGGGATCCAGCGACCTTTTTTCTCTATGACATGCTTGGCGCTGGATACGTCTTCCGGACATTGCACAAAGGACATGGCCACCGCGTCTATGCCCATGTCCAGCCCGGCGGCCAGGTCTTCGCGGTCCTTGGTGGTAAGGGCTGCAATGGAGGCCTTTATCCCGGGAAAGGTTATGCCTTTGCGCGAAGTAATGATGCCGCTGTTTTCCGACCTGAGCCTGAGCACCTGACCGCTTTTCTCCAGGATTTCAAAGCTTAAGCCCCCGTCACTGACCCGGACTTCATCCCCCACCTTAAGGTCCTTGATAATCTCTTTATGATCAAAGGGAAGATACGGATCATGCTTATCCATGTAATCCGAAGGACCCATGAACAGTTCATCTCCAACATTGATGCTCAGGGGAGATTCTCTAAGCTCCCCGGCCCTTATCTTGGGACCGGAGAGATCCTGCATGATGGTTATGCCGTGCTGCAGCTCATCCTCAACACTGCGCAGATCCCTGATGATGGGCTCAAAATCCCCGGCGCTGCCGTGGGAAAAGTTTAGCCGGAAAATCCGCACCCCCTGCTCCACCAGCCTTTTGATCATAAACCTCTCGTTACAGGCTGGTCCGATGGTGGCTATTATCTTGGTATGCATTTTTTCATTCCTTTTTTACCCGCAACATAAATCCGGGAGGTTGTACTTTTTGGTTGGACGTCCTTTACAGGCAACAGGGTTATATATGTAACATGTAACTATACAGCAACTATACAGCAAAAATTTTAAATTTTTAAATTCAAATATAATGGACGCTTAACTAAAAAGAGACTTAAAATCAAGCTAACCAGGCCAAAAAATTTCATTTTATAGTTGACTTTTGCTTGCCTGAAAAAAAACAAAGTGGTAAAAGGTGGTAAATAGTGGTTAGATAATTATGTTCAGAGGACACAGCCAAAGAAGCATAGATCCCAAGGGGCGGCTCATGTTGCCTCCCGAATTCAGGGAAACAATCCTGGAGAACTCTCCCGAAGGCCGGGTCATGCTTACCAATTTCGACGGCTGTGCCGTGGGGTATCCTTTACCTGAATGGGAAAGGATTGAACAGAGTTTTAATCAGTTAAATATGGCCAATCGCAAATTCAGGGATTTCCACCGCTTTTTTATTTCCGGGGCCACTGAAATCAGCCTGGACAAACAGGGCCGCATCCTTGTGCCGCCCTATCTGCGTTCATACGCGGGCATGAACAGAGAAGTTGTTTTAGCCGGAGTGGGAAGAAAATTCGAGATCTGGGACATGGAGCGCTTCGAGATGCAGCGCAAAAAGATGGAGCAGGACTTTGACGGCATAATGGATTCCCTGGCGGAAAACGGATTCGAGCTCAGGTTTTAAAACTTCCCCCGGGTACCACCCAGGCGGGCAGAAACCAAAAGGACAGGTAATATCCTTGCAGGCTCAGGAATTATCAGACTACACCCACCAGCCGGTGATGCTTGAACAAGTCCTGGAGCTTCTGGCCCCTGCGCCTGGAGGACACTACCTGGACGGCACTCTGGGGCTGGGCGGGCATTCCCTGGAAATACTCAAGGCCTGCGGAGGGGAATGCAGCATTCTGGGCATGGACATGGACCAGGAAGCCCTGGAACTGGCTGCAGAGAACTTGAAAGAATACCAGGACAGGGTACACTTGGTCCAGGATGCATTTCATCATTTTCAGGAGCATGCCCATGAGCTGCAGTGGCCCGGACTGGACGGGGCCCTTCTTGACCTGGGCATGTCCTCACTGCAGCTGGATAAAAAGGAAAAAGGATTCAGCTTTATCCATGACGGACCACTGGATATGCGCATGGGCCAGGCCCAGGGTTTTCCCCCGGCATCCAGCTTGGTGCAGAACGCCTCCTTTTCCAGGCTGAAACAAATTATCTTTGAGCTGGGCGAGGAGCCCATGGCTCCCAGAATAGCCAGGGCCATAATCCAGGCCAGGGAAAAAAAGCCCATCAATACCACCCTGGAACTGGCCCGGATAGTGGAGCAGGCCTACCCTGCCCAGAGACGGCGGGCGGCCAGGAATCATCCGGCCACCAAAACCTTTCAGGCCCTGCGCATGGCCACAAACAAAGAGTTGGAGAGCCTGCAGGAGTTTCTGGAAAAAATCCCCACTTGGCTAAGACCCGGGGCAAGGCTGGTGGTAATATCCTTTCATTCCCTGGAAGACAGGATCGTAAAGCAATACCTGCGCAAGCAGGCATCTGACTGCATCTGTCCGCCAAGGTCTCCTGTATGCAGCTGCAGCCACAGAAAAACTCTGGATATCTTGACCAAAAAACCCCGGACCGCCTCGGAAAAAGAAATAAGTCGCAACCCAAGAAGCAGAAGCGCTAAATTGAGGGCTGCTCAAAGGGTTTAAGGGCATGGGGCATGGGGCATAGGGAAGAAAGGCAGGCCTGTATGGAAGTATGGGAGTATGGGGGTTGCAAAGAGAGTGCACGTGTCAAGATACGGTTAAATAAAGATGGATTCTAGCTGAGTTTGGACCTTAAACATGCCTGAAAAAAAGAAAGACAAAAAATCCGGGAGTTACAAGTGGCTGGCTTTTGTGCTTCTGGTAACATTTATTCTGGGCATGGCCAAGGTCTGGGTTACAGTAGAAAGAGTGGATCTGGCCTACCGCATGGAAAGGCTTCAGGAAGAACACCGGGACAACAGGGAACTGCGCACCAAGTTGTCCATAGAGCGCAACAACCTCCTGTCGCCCTACAGGCTCAGACAGTTTGGACGGGAACACGGCCTGTCCAGGCCGGGGGATGAACAGGTCCGCAAAATCAGGAAATAATTCAGAATTATGACCAGACAGGGCCACAGCAAGAAGACCAGGGAGTACAGCAGAGCCAAGATAGGCCTGGTACTTGCGTTCTGTTTTATTTTCTGGGGTGCGTTGTGGGCCAGGGCCCTGCAGGTACAGGTCCTTCAGGGTGAAGAACTGGCTGAACAGGCCCAAAGACAGTATTTCAGCCAGGAAAAGATCACAGGCAAAAGAGGCGAGATCTTCGATCGCGAAGGCCGGGTCCTGGCCCAGAGTGTGCGCAGCAAATCAGTATACGCCAACCCCTTTTTGATGGACGACATTCACGCACAGGCAGCTGAGCTGGGCCGGATACTTGATGTTGACCCCGATTCCATCCGGGTCAGACTTGGCCGCAAAAGCAGTTTTGTCTGGCTGGACAGGAAGATAAGTGACCGGGTGGCCCATGAAGTAGCCTCTGCAAATATTCCCGGGGTTTTTATTATTGACGAGCACAGCCGGGTTTATCCCCAGAAGCATATGCTGGGGCAGGTCCTGGGGTTTGTGGGTATAGACAATACCGGGCTGGAAGGACTGGAAAGATCGCTGGATGAAAGGCTCAGCGGTGCGGAAATGGTCATGGTCATGCAAAGAGATGCTTCCGGGCAGAGGCTCAGCCTGATGCCCAGACAGCCTGACCAGCAGGTGGACGGTAAAGACGTGCATCTGACCATAGATTCCAGGATGCAGTTCCACGTGGAGCAGGCCCTGGCCGAGGCAGTGAAAAAAAACAATGGCCAAAGCGGCGTAGCCATGGTGGTACACGTTCCCACTGGGGATATTCTGGCCTGGGCCAACTACCCCTTTTTCAACCCCAATAATTTCCGCGCCTCAAGCCCGGATATCTGGCGCAACAGGGGGGCAACCGACCTCATTGAGCCGGGCTCCACCCTGAAGCCTTTTCTTGTAGCCGCCGCCCTGGAAGAAAACGTGGCCCGGGGTGATTCCCTGTATTACTGTGAACAGGGCCAATGGAGGCTGGGCAACAATCAGATAAAGGACGTCAGGGAATACGGCTGGCTCACCGTGAACAGAATCCTTCGTTACTCCAGCAACATAGGCGCGGCTAAGGTGGGCATGGATTTGGGGCCTGGCGTCTTGCACAATTATTTAACCAGGCTGGGCCTGGATCAGGCCACCGGAGTTCAGGTGCCCGGTCAGAGCCGGGGGCTGCTGCGCCCCCCCAATACATGGAGCAATATGGACCTGGCCACCATCTCCTTCGGGCAAGGAATGGCCACCTCTTTCCTGCAGCTGGCCAGGGCCTACGCAACCCTGGGCAACCACGGGATTTACACGGACCTGAATATCCTGCAGGAACATAGCAGCCCTGTTTCCCCGCAGCAAAGGGTCTTTTCCAGGGGGGTCAGCCGGGATGTCCTGGCCATGATGCGTGACGCCGTGGAACGAGACGGCACCGGGACCAGGGCCAGAATCAGCGGCATCGAAGTGGGAGGCAAGACCGGAACCGCTCAGAAGGCATCTCCCCAGGGAGGCTACAGCGATGAATATGTGGCCTCTTTCGTGGGTTTTCTTCCGGCCATGGACCCGGAATACATGGTAATGGTGCTGGTGGATGAGCCTAAAAGTCCCTACTATGGCGGACTGGTGGCTGCCCCGGCATTTCAGCATATTGGCAGCAGGCTGCTTTCCTCGCAGGAGGGCCTGGGCCTGCGCAGCCTGGCCCTGGAATCCAGTGCAGACAGGGAGTCATTTGACGGGGAAAAAAGCAGGTTCAGTGTAGCCCCCAGGCAGACCAGGAAAGTGGACGCTTCCAGCGTGCCCGACCTGCGCGGGACTCCCCTGCGCCTGGCCGTGGAAAGCCTCATCCAGGCCGGCATAGAACCCAGGCTTAAAGGCACCGGAGTCAAAGTCCGGGAGCAGAACCCCTCTCCCGGCAGCAACTGGGACAGCGAAGAGAAACATATCACACTCAAGCTTTGCCCTGGGTCATGATAAAGCCTAAAATGAAAAGCTGGAAAGAAATCATAAACGAAGCCCGGGAGGGCAGGCAGGTACGAAGCGACTCGCGCCAGGTGTGTCCAGGGGACATATTCGTGGCCATGCCCGGAACCAGGGTCCACGGCAACAGCTTTATCCCCGAAGCCCTGGACAGGGGAGCCGCCTTTGTCATTGCCAGCGAACCTGCCGGGCAGGACCGGGTGATCCACCATGAAAATCCCGCTATGGCCCTGGGAGAACTGGCCAGGGCCCACTTTGGAACCGACAGGCTGAGCATGAAGGTGGTGGGCGTTACCGGGACCAACGGCAAGACCACCACCAGCTATATCCTGGAGCATCTGTTCGCCAGCAACGGATATAAAACCGGGGTGCTGGGCACGGTAAACTACCGCTGGCCCGGGACTGTGATCAAAGCCGGAACCACCACGCCGGACTGCCTGGAACTGCACCGCATGCTGGCCCGGATGCAGGCCAATGGAGTACGCGTGGTCTGCCTGGAAGCATCCTCCCACGCCCTGGACCAGCAGCGCCTGGCAGGCATTGATATCCATGTGGCTGTCTTTACCAATCTTTCCAGGGATCACCTGGACTATCACAGCGACATGCATGACTACTTCCGGGCCAAGAAAAAACTTTTTGTGCCTTTTAGTTCACAAGGCTTTCTTGGAAGCGTAATAAACATGGATGACCCGCATGGCCGGGCCCTGGCCAGGGAAGCCCCCCGGGTCCTGGGCTACGGTCTGCAAAGGGATTTTTCGCCAGGGCTTCAGGGACGTCTGGTTCAAAGCACTGCCAAAGGACTGGAGCTTGAGTGCAGCCACCAGGGCCGGTCATGGATCATCTCCTGCAGCCTGCCAGGGAACCACAACGCCCTGAACCTCCTGGCCGCCCAGGGGGCCGGGCTTTGCCTGGGCCTGAAACCGGAACATTTTGACTGCTTAAAAGACTTGGGCTCCATACCGGGGCGTCTGGAAAAGGTGTCGGCCCCTGAAGGAATAAATATTTACGTTGATTATGCCCATACTCCGGACGCCCTGGAAAACGTATGCCTTGCCCTGAAAGAGCTGTCTTTCAGCAGGCTGGCCGTGCTTTTCGGATGCGGCGGCGACCGGGACCGGGGCAAACGCGCGGAAATGGCCCGGGCGGTTGCAGCACATGCGGACGCAGTCTTTCTCACCTCGGATAATCCCAGATTCGAAGAACCCGGCGAAATTATAAAGGATATTCTGCCCGGACTTGCAGGACATCCCTGCGTGGAGGTGGAACCGGACCGCAGACAGGCTATACAAAAGGCTGTATCCCTGCTGGCTCCGGGCGAGGCCCTGCTGGTGGCCGGCAAAGGACACGAGGACTACCAGGAGATCCAGGGGGTCAGGCAGGATTTCAGCGACGTTGGCGAAATCCAGAAGGCCGTAAGCAAACTCTTGTGCAAGGTTCGCGAACCTTGCCATATAGAGGCAAGATAGCACATGAATATTGAACTTGGGGAAGCAGCCCGGGCCATGCAAGGCAAAGCAGACCTCCAGGGGCTTGAAAACGCGCCTGTAAACGCTGTCAGAACCGACAGCCGTCAGACAGGCCCGGGGGATCTCTTTTTCTGCCTGCAGGGAAC
>Ga0207421_10007532_pt1 | contig 11568 bp, 13 predicted proteins | sample SodLakKL_010_SED_4_FD_187542 | JGI IMG/M metagenome (GOLD analysis project Ga0207421, IMG submission 187542) | Alkaline sediment microbial communities from Lake Tanatar, Kulunda Steppe, Russia - 8KL_010_SED (SPAdes) (version 2) | ecosystem: Environmental > Aquatic > Non-marine Saline and... | reverse complement strand
CCTCGAGGCCCTCGAGCGCCGGGAGCTGATCGAACGCCGCGAACGGACGGTCCGGGCGGTCGAGTTGACCGACGCGGGCGTGACGGCGCTGATGGAGGGCGTCGAGGCCGCCGAATCCGTCGGACAGGTAACTCCCGAGATGCTCACCACGGGTTCCTGGCGGGACCTCGAGTTCGCCGAGTACAACGTCGAGGCCGACGCCGAACGAATCGACGGCGGGAAGGTTCACATCTTACGCCAGACCGCAGAGCGGGTCAAAGACGTGCTCGTCGGCATGGGATTCCAGGAGATGGAGGGGCCACACGTCGACGCGGACTTCTGGATCAACGACTGTCTCTTTATGCCTCAGGATCACCCCGCCCGCACGCACTGGGATCGGTTCGCTCTGGAGGAGCCGACCCACATCGACGACCTCCCCGAAGATCTGGTCGAGCGGGTCGAACGCGCCCACCGCGAGGGCGTCGGCGAGGACGGCGAGGGGTATCACTCCCCCTGGGACGAGGACTTCGCCCGCGCGCTCGCCCTGCGCGGGCACACGACGAGTCTCTCCGCACGATACCTCTCGGGTGAGGAAGTCGGCGAGATCGACCCGCCACAGCGCTATTTCAGCGTCGAGAAAGTGTACCGCAACGACACCCTCGACCCGACCCACCTACTGGAGTTCTTCCAGATCGAGGGGTGGGTGATGGCCGAGGATCTCTCCGTTCGGGACCTGATGGGTACCTTCGAGGAGTTCTACGCGCAGTTCGGGATCACCGACATCGAGTTCAAACCCCACTACAACCCCTACACCGAACCCTCCTTCGAGCTCTTTGGCACCCACCCGACGACCGGCGAACTGGTCGAGATCGGCAACTCCGGGATCTTCCGCCCGGAGATGCTCGAACCCCTCGGGGTCGAGTGTGACGTGATGGCCTGGGGACTCGCCCTCGAGCGACTGCTCATGCTCATGTACGGCTTCGAGGACATCCGTGACATCCACGGAACGCTGTGTGATCTGGAACTACTGCGGGACACGGAGGTGACCTACTGATGCCAACCGTCGACGTCGACCCCGAGGAACTGCGTGAACTGACCGGCTACGAGGAGAAAGGCGACGACGAACTGATCGAGGACCTGTTCGCCCTCGGCTTGGAGTACGAAGGCGAGACCGAAGACGGCGAGTTCGAACTCGAGTTCGCCCCCGACCGCCTCGATCGGCTCTCGGTCGAGGGCGTCGCCCGCTCGCTTCGCTACCAGTACGGCGACTCACGGGGCGTCTACGTCCCCGAGACGAACTCAGCGGAGTGGACGATCACGGTCGACGACTCCGTTCCCGAAGAACGCCCCTACGTGACGGGTGCCGTGATCCGGGACGTCAATCTGGACGACGAGGCCTTAGAGTCGCTGATCCAACTCCAGGAGAAGTTACACGCGACGATGGGCCGAAAGCGTGCGAAAGGCGCGATCGGCGTCCACGACCTGACGATGCTGAAAGGACGCGATGCGCTACGCCCATCGGACAGGTCGAGTAGCGCGGAACGAAGTTCCGCGAACAGTCGAGCGACGAAGCCGCGAGACGACGGCGACGAGCCGCGAGACGAGTCGGCGACCGAGGGGAACCCGACGGTCCGCTATACCGGCGTCGAACCGGAGGGCGACCGGTTCGTCCCTCTCGAGGCAGATCAGGGGATGACGCCCGCACAGGTCCTCACCGACCACGAGACGGGCCGAACGTACGCCGACCTGGTCGACGGGTGCGATCGCTACCCGGCGATCTACGACGACATCGGCCTGTTCTCGTTCCCGCCGGTGATAAACGGCCGTCGGACGGAGGTCACGACCGATTCGCGTGACCTGTTCGTCGAGATGACCGGCACGGACCAGTGGACGATCGACAAGATGCTCACCGTCGTCTGTTATGCCCTCTCGGCTCGTGGCGCGACGATCGAGGAGGTTCGCGTCGAATATTCGGACGACAAACTGGTTCGGCCGGACCTCTCGACGAAGACGAAGACCGTCCCCCACGACCGCATCGAGACGGTTCTCGGCGTCGACCTCGATCCCGAAGAAGTGATCGACCTCGCTGAGCGATCCGGACTGGAAGCGCAAACGGACGAAGACGACGACGGCGAACTCGTCTACGACGTGACGATCCCACCCTACCGCGTCGACGTCCTCCACCCCGTCGACGTCATCGACGACCTCGGGCGGGCCTACGGCTTCAACGACCTCGAGGCGCGCTATCCCGAGATCGGCACCGTCGGCGGCCGCCACGAACGCAGCCGCCTCGAGAGCGCGACCCGGACGGCACTCGTCGGGCTTGGCTTCCAGGACCTGCTCAACTTCCACATGATAAACGAGCACGAGAACTTCGAACGCCTCGAGCTCTCGCCCGAGGACGACGCCTACGGCGCGGGCGAGCCGGCGACGATCAAAGAGCCCTACAGCGAGGACTACACCGCCTTGCGAACCTGGGTGCTCCCCTCGCTTCTCATGGTCTTAGAGAACAACACCCACCGTGCGTATCCCCAGGACCTAGCGGAGGTCGGCTTTACCGCACGGCTCGAGGAGGGGCGGAACACGGGGGTCTCGGAGAGCCGCCACGTCGGTGGGGTTCTCACACGACACGACGCGGCCTACGAGGACGCCAAGGCACGCCTGCAAGCGCTCGCACGGAACTTCGACGCGTCCCTCGAGACGCCGCCGACCGACCATCCCTCGTTCATCGAGGGACGCACTGCAGCCGTCGTGATCGACGGCGAGGAGGTCGGCGTCGTCGGTGAGGTCCACCCGACGGTACTCGTCGAACACGATCTGGAGGTCCCCGTCGCGGCCTTCGAGTTCGACCTGGGCGCACTCGAGTAATCACCTCGAGTCGTCAAAGCCGCCTTCGAACCGTCCACCCCTGGTTTCCCGGCCGCGGACGCCCGAACAATCGTGGTTCTCGGGGAGACGGTGGTCCGGACAGTACGTGTTCGCACAGTAGGTACACTCGTGGTGCCCGATGGTTTTCTCGCCACAGCGCTTGCAGGTTGCCATACCGGGGACTACAGTCGGAGCCATTAAGTATGGTACGCCCACGCATGCGACACTCAACGGTACTGGCAGCAACAATCCGCCAGGATTGTTGTCTGGCAGTACTAGAACTCGTGTTCGACCTCGTCCTCGTTGGCTTTCTGGATGATGATCTTGCCGTCCCGGACCCGTACGAACACTTCGTCGCCGATGTCCATACCCGCGACTGCGAGTTCGTCCTCGTGAAGGTTGAGGTGGACGTTGTGATAGTTGCCGTCTTCGTCTTTGGCACCGCTTGGACTCAGCTTCTTTTTCCGGACCATCGCGGGGTTCTACGACGAACTTCGCCGTAGCATATACTTAAGTGTTTTCTACCACACGGCGATCGACAGCGCGAGACGCGATCGGGCTTCGGTCGTCTCGCCGCCGTCTGTCGATCCTCCGGATCTTGGGGGTCGCTGGCCCTACTTAAACGTACCGACGCTTTCGGTCGGTTTTCGGGGATATCTTTATGTCGGGCCCTGTGCTGGTTTGTCATGGAGGCAAAAACCATGGTACGTGAGGATGGTAAGCGAAACTTCGCACTGCGAGAATCGAACGGCGAGGAGACGAGCGTCTTCTCGGGAAACACGCCACGACAGGCAGCACTCAAAGCTGCCCGCCGCCTCGAGCCGGCACCGAGCGAAGCGGAGATCGAGGAGACCGAACTCCGGCTTCGTGAGAAAGGCACCGAGAAAGTCCACATCTACGACGGCTGGGCTTGGGAACAGGAGGCTCCGGACGACAAACCCGACTGGATGCCCGAGGAGATCACCGAGGCCAACGTCTCGAAGAAAGGGATCGAGCATCTAGACGAGTAGCGTTTCCTCGCGTGGCGTTTCGATATTCTCGGGCTGCGAGCGACTGCGCCCGCGCCCGCGGACGGTTCGCCGGGCAGGTCTCGACGCGTTTTTGCACCTCAACCCGCTAGGGGGTAGCATGGAAGCTGTCACGCTGGGACCCGAAGGGACCTACTCACACCGTGCGGCGCGTGCGGTGGCCGAGGAAATCGACTTTCGCCAGTCGGTGACCGCGATCGTCGACGCCGTCGCGAGCGGGGAGTACGACCGTGGGGTCATCCCCGTCGAGAACAGTATCGAGGGGAGCGTCACGGAGAGTCTCGACGCCGTCGCCGACCACGCCGTCGCCGTCGTCCGCGAGGTCGTCACGCCGATCAGACACGCGTTGCTCGCACAGGGAGAGGAGTTCGAGACGATCGCCAGCCACTCTCAGGCACTGGCACAGTGTCGCTCGTACCTCGAGTCCGAATACCCCGAAGCGACCTTAGAGGCCGTCGCGAGTACGGCTCGAGGCGTCGAACGCGCCCGGGAGGACCGGTCGGTGGCGGGGATCGGTCATCCCGACAACGCCGAGGGGGTCCTGCAGGTCCTCGCCGAGGACATCCAGGACCAGTCTTCGAACTCCACGCGGTTTTTCGTCCTCGCCCCCGAGGACGAGCGCTCGGCGGGCGGCGGGAAGACCTCGCTCGTGGTCTACCCGAACGTAAACTACCCCGGACTGCTCCTCGAACTGCTCGTCCCCTTCGCCGACCGGGACATCAACCTCACGCGCGTCGAGTCCCGACCGAGTGGCACACGCCTCGGCGACTACGTCTTCCACCTCGACATCGAGGCGGGACTGTACGAATCCCGGACCACGGAAGCGGTGGCGGAACTCGAAGCGCTCGCCGAGGACGGCTGGGTGTGCCGACTCGGCTCTTACGACACCGAACACGTCGTCGAGTGACCGGGAGCCGCGGAGTTGTGACCTTCTAACGCGGACAGATTTATTCGCCTCGAGACCGTACCCGCGGGTATGCGATCAAACCCACTCGGCGATCTCGAGAAACTACTGGACTGCGTGGGCCGCCGGATCGAAGACGGGATGTCGACGGGCACTGGCTTTCCCGTCCCCGGCGAGGTCGACGTCGACGTCGTCGAAACCGACGAGGCGTACGTCGTCAGGGCCGACCTGCCGGGATACGACGTCGAGAACATCGACCTGACGCTGGTCGACGGCGCGCTCAGACTCGAGGCGACCCGGGCCCACGAGACGGACCTCGAAGTCGATCGCTACGTCCGCCAGGAACGGACGGGGCGGTCGGTGAGCCGCCGGATCAGGCTCCCCGAACCCGTCGACGAGGAGGGGATCTCCGCGAGCTACGATGCGGGCGTGTTGACCGTCCGACTCCCCCGTGAACGCGAGGAGACCAGACGGATCGACATCGAGTGAGCGCAGGCTCTCTCGAGTGGCCTCCCGACGACCCGGGCGGGCGAACCCGTTCGGACGCTCTCGATGGCTCCGCCGACCGTCCACCAGCACGACCCCTCTGTGGAGTCCGTCGGGCCACCGTTGGAGAAAGTGTTGATAGAAAAACACTAGCTATCTAGAGTCGGACGTTATACACCACCCCCGCGTCGTTCCCGACGATGAACGGTGACAGCACCCCCCCATCCCGTTCGATTCCCGAGACGCCCGTGACCGACGTCTTCGACCTCCTCGCGGAGTCTCGACGACGCCACACCCTCACGGTTATCGCACGCACGGAGTGTCCACTCGAGGAGGCGGCCCTCGCGAGTCGCGTCCGCGAACTCGAGTCGTCCGACGCCTGCCGGGACCTCCACCTCGAACTCCGTCACTGCCATCTGCCGAAACTCGCCGACTACGGGGTCCTCGAGTACGACCACGAGCGAGGGGTCGTCGACCGTGGTCCGGCGTTCGACGAGACGCTGTCACACGTCCGGCGGATAGAGTTCCTCACCGGCCAACCGGACGGCGACTAGCTCACGAACGCGACGCCGAGAGCCGACAACAGGAGGACGACCACCGCTCCCGGGAATCCACCGACCGCGACGACCGCGAGCGTCAGGAGGGTGACGGCGGCCTCGAGGCCGAGGTACACCTCGGCGACCAGGAGCGTCGCCAGCCCGACGACCGCGTTGAGGAGGAACGGCATGAGCAGCCTGAGAGCCGTCCCGACGACGACCACGACCGCGAGGACGACGAGGAGGGCGGCGATTTCGGATCCCGTTGGCATGAGAGGGGGGACGCAATCGAGCCCCAAAACGGTTTTTCGGGGTCTCGAGTTCAGTCACGGAACGAAACCCTTTATGCGCTGGCTACGGAAGGTCGTAGTACGGGACCGTGGGTTAGCCTGGTATACTTCGGGCCTTGGGTGCCCGTGACCCCGGTTCAAATCCGGGCGGTCCCATTCCTGCTGCGAGCAAACCCGCGAGCAGTAAGACTGGAAAGAGCGCGGATTTGAACTAGACTGATTCTGCGAGCAACGCGAGCGGGTTCTCAGGCGTGGTTCAAATCCGGGCGGTCCCATTCTTGCTGTAAGCAAACCCGCGAGCGAACAACTCGAACGGTTTCGAGGCGATCGGGGAGACGCCACTCCCACCTGTTCCGAAGCTATATACGAACACCTCGGCAACGTAGCTCCAATGAGCGACCGCAGAATCGTCTCGCCGAGCCTGGGGCTGTTGATCGTGCTCCCGCTCACGATCCTCCTCGCCTCCGCGATCACCCTCGTCGCGTTCGAGACTGCGGGCGTCCTCGAGGCCGAGGACCCGGTCGCCGACGTGGAGATCGACCGCGTCGGCGCGGACATCGACTGTGAGAGCGACCACCAGATCGCGGCGATACACGGGGGTGGTGAGGCGATCAACGTGACCGACGTCGAGGTTTCGGTTCGGTTACTCGGAACACAGCGCGAAAACGAGATCGTGAACCTCCCGGCCGACGGCCCCCGCCTCGAGGAACGGAACGTCCGTGGGGACGGGGACCTGATCACTGACTGTGCGGGTGGCGTGATCGCGGGGGAGGACCCGGAGGGGGACGAGGACCCGGAGAACGGTGACGGCGAGGTCCTGACGGACGAGGTGGTCTGGAACGAGAGCGACCGACTCGTCTTCGCCCTCGACGACACCTCACAGGTCTACATCGACCAGAACCCGACGTTCCAGGTCGAGGTCGTGGACACCGACTCGGGTGACACACTGGCCAGAGAAGAGATCGAGTACTGACACCGCCCGGCCGGTTCAGACGGCGAGGATCGCCCACGCGAGGCCGATCGCGGCGAGAGAGACGAGGAGGTTCGTGGCGGCGTTTACCACGGCGACGGTACGGTCGCCCCGTTCCCAGAGTTGGACCGTCTCCACGGAAAACGAGGAGAACGTGGTAAAGGAACCACAGAACCCGATGCCCAGGAGCTGTAGCGTCGAGTCGTCGACGCCAGAGAGGACGAGGAGACCGAAGAGGAAGCTCCCGAGCACGTTGACGGTGAGCGTCGCCGCCGGGAACTCCTCCCACGAGACCTCGAGGTAGACCAGGTGGCGAGCGACCGCGCCGAGGGCCCCGCCAGTGCCCACGAGGTGGGCGGGTTCGGGCTCGAGCGGGATCGTCGAGAGGGCGAGCGCCGAGACGGTCACGACCGACCACCCCCGCGGTGAACCCGGCGGGCGGCCGCCCGCCCGACGAGGACACCGGTAAAGCCGAGCCCGTAGTTACTCACGACGATGGCGACGACGCCGAGTGGTCCCGCGGCGAGGGCGGTCTGGAGGGTGAAGGTGCTGTAGGTGGTAAGCGAGGAGAGAAAGCCGGTGGTGAGGACGACCCTGGCGGTCGGGTCGACGATGTCGGTGTACTGTGCCTCGTAGACGACGAACCCGAGGAGCAGGCTCCCGAGGACGTTGACGAGCAAGACGGCCCCCGTTTCGGGGAGATGGCCGAGGGCGAAAAACCGGAGGTTCGAACCGGCGAAGCCGCCGATGGCGATCAGTGCGAGCGTCTCGAGTCGTCTGAGTGGGTGGTCGTCTGCCATGGCTGACTGATACTGGCGGTCGTGGTCGTGTCGAAACGAACCCACAGCCGTCGGTATGGAGCAGGGACCGTCAGCCGAGGATCGGCGGTTGGGTCAGGCGGGCCCCATCGCCCGGATACGGCCGAGTACTCAGGCCAGGAGAAAAACCGTTGTGGAAACGGATCGGGTCGTCAGGGCCACAGTTTACGGGCGTCGGCGGCGATGGCACGAGTCGCCTGCCCAACGGCAGGCTTTATCCCACCCGCCGACGGTCTACCGATATGGAAATCGGCGAGTTCCGTGAGGTTACGGAAGGCGACTGCTCGGACCTCTACGTGGTCGACACCGGCATGTTCGGGACGAGTGACTACGGGGCGGCCTATATCATAGACGACGAACGACCCGCGATCGTCGACAGCGGGATCGGCACGAACCACGAGTACATCCTCGAGGCCCTCGAGGGGATCGGTATCGGCCCGGAGGGCCTCGAGGTGATCGCCGTCTCCCACATCCACCTCGATCACGCCGGCGGCGCGGGCTTTCTCGCCGACGCCTGTCCGAACGCGGACGTGTACATCCCCGAGGTCGGAGCCGACCACCTGATCGACCCCGACCGACTCGTCGAGGGGACGAAGGCGGCGGTCGGCGACCAGTGGGAGTTCTACACGGAACCGAAACCGGTCCCAGAAGACCGACTCACGGGTATAGAGGACGGCGACGTGGTCGCGTTAGGCGAACACGAACTGCACGTCCACGCGGCACCCGGCCACGCGCCACATCACTCGGTCTTCGAGGAGCCGACGAACGACGCGGTCTTCGTCGCCGACGCCGCCGGCCTGTGGGTCGACTCCCGCGAGGAGATCATGGAGACCTCCCCGCCCTCGCAGTTCGACTTCGATCGGTGTCTCGAGGACGTCGACACCGTGATCGACATCGATCCAGACGTCCTCCTCTACGCACACTTTGGCCCCCGGGAGGTCGGCGACCGGACCGAAGAGGCACTCGAGGAGTACAAGCGTGTGTTGACCGAGTGGGTCGAGGCCGTCGAAGCCAAACGCGGGGAACTCGAGGACGACGAGGCCGTAGTCGAGTACTTCGCCGACCGCCCGAAGATGGCCGATGTGTGGGGCGAACGGAAAGCACGCGAGGAACGGGCGATGAACACCCGCGGCGTGCTCGGCTATCTCGACTGGCGGGACCGGTAGAGGCAAAAAACACCTCCTTGGGTGCGAGAGCTTCCATCACGTTTTATCATCGAGGGGGTGGTGTCATACCCCCATGACCTGGTCTGTGGCCGAACGCGAGTACACCGACGAGGTGATCGCCGAGACGACACTCGGCCGGATGTTCGAGGAGAGCGCCGAGCGAAACGCGGACAGGCCGGCTCAACGGTACAAGGGTGGCGTTTACGACCGATCGCTCACCGAGTCGGTGTTGCACCCACCGCCACCGGGGGAGTTTCACGCCATCTCCTACGCCGAGATGCGCGACGTCGTCCGGAACCTGGCGGCGGGCTTTCGCCACCTCGGCCTCGAGGCCGGCGACCGGGTAGCGATCTACGCGGACACGCGCATGGAGTGGGGCCAGGCGGACCTCGCTCTCCTCTGTGCCGGCGGGGTCGTCACGACCGTCTACAGCGGCTCTTCACCTGAGACCGTCCGCTATCTCCTCTCCGATCCCGGGGCGAGCGCCGTCGTCGTCGAGGGGGAGGACGAACTCGAGGACGTCCTGGACGTCGAATCTGACCTCGAACTCGAGTACCTCGTCTCGATGGATCGCCTCTCGAGGGACGACGACCGGGAGGGCGTCTACGAGTTCGGGGAAGTCTACGAACTCGGCAGCGAGGTCTTCGACCTCGAGGCCTACGAGTCGTGGGTCGACGGGCCGGGAATGGACGACCTGGCGAGTCTGATCTACACCAGCGGAACGACGGGCCGGCCGAAAGGCGTCCGGCTCACCCACCGGAACTTCCGGGCGAACGTAAACCAGATACGCAAGCGATTCGGTCCGCGGCCCGACAAGGGCCCCGAGGTACCGACGATCGACACGGAGACGGGGACGGTTTCCTTTCTCCCGCTGGCCCACGTCTTCGAACGACTGGCCGGACACTTCCTGATGTTCGCCAGTGGCGCGTGTGTCGCCTACGCCGAGAGCCCGGACACGTTACAGGAGGACTTCGGTGCCGTCGGACCCACGGCGGCGACGAGCGTGCCACGGGTCTACGAGAAGATCTACGACGCGATCCGCGAGCGGGCGAGCGAGTCCGATACCAAAGAACGGATCTTCGAGTGGGCGGTCGAGGTCGGCCGGGAATACCACGAGGCCGACTCACCCGGACCCCTACTGGGGGCCAAACGGGCGGTCGCCGACAGACTCGTCTTCTCGACGGTCCGTGAGGCACTCGGCGGGGAGATCGAGATACTGATAAGCGGCGGCGGCAGCCTCTCGGCGGAGCTCTGTTCGCTCTATCACGGCATGGGGCTGGCGATCTACGAGGGGTACGGCCTCACGGAGACGGCACCCGTCCTCACGGTGAACCCACCCGAAGAGCCCAAGATCGGCACGATCGGGCCGCCACTGGTCGACGTCGAGTTGCAGATCGACGGGTCGGTCGTCGCCGATGAGGCCTTCGACGACCCCGGCGAGGTCGGCGAGTTACTCGCCAGGGGTTCGAACGTCTCCGATGGCTACTGGGAAAAGCCACGGGCGACCGAACGCGCCTTTACCGAAGAGGGGTGGTTCCGGACCGGCGACGTCGTCCATCTGCGCCCCGACGGCTACCTCGAGTTCCGCGAGCGGATCAAGCGGATTCTCGTGCTCTCGACGGGCAAAAACGTCGCACCCGCGCCACTCGAGGACGCCTTCGCCGCGAGCGAGGTGGTCGAACAGGCGATGGTCGTCGGCGACGGCCGGCGGTTCGTCTCGGCGTTGCTCGTGGCGAACGTCGAGAACCTCCGGGAGTGGGCCGACGAGGAGGGGATCGACTTACCCGAGGACCCACAGGACCTCTGTGAGGACGAACGAGTCAGGGAGTACCTCGAGGCGCAAGTCGGGCGGGTAAACGAGGGGTTCGATCCCCACGAGACGATCAAGAAGTTCCGGCTCGTCCCACGGGAGTTCACCGAGGAAAACGAGATGCTCACCCCGACGATGAAGAAAAAACGACGGGTGATACTCGAGCGGTTCGAAGACCGCATCGAGGAGATGTACGAGGGGGCGGAACTCGAGGCCTGATACTGGCGAGAAAGGTCCCCGCGGATTTTCGCCGCCAGTATTGTGGGAACTGACCGATGTGTCCGAACCGCTCGTCACCGGACAGCGTCCGGTTCCTCGCGGTCCTCTGTTGGTTCAGTTCTTCGACCCCCACAACATTTATCAATGTCGACCATAACTTCAGGATATGTCAACAAACAGCCTCTATCGCCTGAACACCGCCATCTGGACCCTAGATCACAGCGCGGCCGTCCAGCTCCAGCAGCCCGGGGAGCCCTACCCCGGCTGGTGTCCGTGTTACCTGATCGAGCACCCGGAGGGGCTCGTCCTCTTCGACACCGGCGTCAGCCGCGCGATGGTCGACGACCCCGAAAGTTACGGGCCGAACGGTGCCCCACACATGCTCGAGTTACTCGAGACGCTGGACCTCGAGGCCGGGAAGTCACCCGTCGACCACCTCGAGACGCTGGGATATGCGCCCGAGGACGTCGATTACGTCGTACTCTCACACTTAC
>Ga0207421_10007530_pt1 | contig 11569 bp, 12 predicted proteins | sample SodLakKL_010_SED_4_FD_187542 | JGI IMG/M metagenome (GOLD analysis project Ga0207421, IMG submission 187542) | Alkaline sediment microbial communities from Lake Tanatar, Kulunda Steppe, Russia - 8KL_010_SED (SPAdes) (version 2) | ecosystem: Environmental > Aquatic > Non-marine Saline and... | reverse complement strand
ATGGGCCCTGTCGGATTTGAACCAACGACCACCGAGTTATGAGCTCGGCGCTCTGACCAGACTAAGCTAAAGGCCCTCGCGCTGAGATACCGCCTGCCCCCATATGAGCGTGTCGACTTTTGAGTACAACCACCGCCCACGGTGGGCAGCGCATAAATCGAAGCCAACGCTCCTTGTGTAGTGTTCCGAGAGAAGACGCCGTCGCCAGGACTCGAACTCGCCGAGACGGTTGTGCTCGCTCCCGGTGGTCGCTGCGCGCACTGCGACTCGTCTACTCGAGTCTGCCTGATTGTGTTTTCGCTCCACGGAATGCTCGGAGCCAATGCTCATCGCGTAGTGTTCTAAGAGAAGACGCCGTCGCCAGGACTCGAACCTGGGACCACCTCGTTAACAGCGAGGTGCTCTACCATCTGAGCTACGACGGCTCAACGCAATCAAACGTAGTCGGATTGTTTTAATAGGGCTTTCGCTTTCCCCCCGACGGAAGCGACATGCTTTCACACACGCTGTAATAATCGGACTGTATGTCCACCCTCGATGACGTGCTCAGCGAGGTCGACGAGCGCGTCACCCCTTCGCCTGACGAACGCCAGCGGCTTGCGGCAGCCGCCGAACGGCTGGTCGAGCGCGCCGAGGCCGCCATCGCCGACCACGCAGTCGACGCCGACGTCCTACAGGTCGGTTCGACCGCCCGCGGCACCTGGCTCGCCGGCGACCGCGATATCGATCTGTTCGTCCGCTTCGATCCCGATCTGCCCCGCGAAAAACTCGAATCTTACGGCCTCGAAATCGGCCACGCGGTCCTCCCCGATGGTCACCAGGAGTACGCCGAACACCCATACGTCAAGGGCGAATTCGAGGGGTTTGACGTCGACTGTGTGCCCTGCTACGCCGTCGAATCGGCGGGTGACATTCGCTCGGCAGTCGACCGCACACCCTTTCACACCCAGTATCTCGACGCCCGCATCGACGATGAGCTCGCACGCGACGTCCGCATATTTAAGCGATTTTTGAAGGGGATCGGCGCCTACGGCAGCGACCTCAAAACCCGCGGCTTTTCGGGCTATCTCGCCGAGCTGCTCGTTGTTGAGTACAGCGGATTTGAATCTCTGCTTGAGGCCGCGGTCGACTGGTCGCCGCCGGTCGAATTCGATCCCGAGGACCACGGCACCGCCTCGTTCAGCGATCCACTGGTAGTCATCGACCCCACCGACCCCGAACGGAACGTCGCCGCCGTCTGTGCGGCTGACAACGTCGCCCGCCTCCAACACCACGCCCGCGAGTTGCTCGATGAGCCTGATTTCTCGCTGTTTTTCCCATCTGAACGTGAGCTACTCACCGCAGCAGCGATCCGCGAACGACTGGCCGACCGCGGCACGACCGCCATTGCGCTCGTCTTCGAGACGCCAGACATCGTCGACGACCAACTGTATCCGCAGCTCGAAAAATCCCGTGCCGGCATCAAAGCCGGCCTCCAACGCCACGGATTTGACGTGTTTCGCTCCGCACACATGGTCGACACTGACAGCGACACCGCCGCCCTCCTGTTCGAGTTGTCCACGGCGACCCTACCGGCGGTCGAACGTCACGACGGCCCACCTGTTGCGGTTCGTGAGCACGCGACTGGCTTTTATCAGGCGTACGCCGACCGCGAGGACTGTGTCGGTCCCTTCATCGACGGAGATCGCTACGTCGTCGAACGCCCACGGGAGTGGACTGATGCCGTTGAGTATCTGGAAAGTGACGCACTGTTTGCTGTCGGCCTCGGCGTTCGAATCAAGTCGGTTTTACAAGACGAATATGAGATCTACGTCGACGGCGAGATCGCAACGCTCGCCAACATCGTCGATGAGCTTACCGACTACCTTCAGCCAACGCCGTAGTTACATCCGGTAGCGATTCGAATCATCGAGCGACGGAAGGCTCGCGCGACCGGTCATCTCTTCGAACGTCATCCCGTTCAAATACTCGTCGTACGTGACGTCGTAGCCCGACCGGAGATGGAAATCCAGGTCGCCGGTGTCGACCGTCTGGCGATACAGTAGGTGGATGCCACGCCGAAGCAGTTCTGCGGGATCGTCGGTCTCGAAGGCCGTCGACAGCATGGCGAGTTCGTTTTTTGTTTCGCGGTCGAGTGAGACGACAAACTCGTCGTCGAGATCACTGTACTTGTCGGTGATATCCTCGGTTAGCTCCTCAAGACTCATACCGTAGCGTTCAGCAAGCAGACGGAAACGAATTGCTGTTTCTGTTCTCCGTCCGGTGGCCAAACAGCACGCCTAAAGCCGGTGCCAACAGACACTCGACAATGACTGAGGCGGGCGCGAGCGATGACACAGGACTCGTCGACAGCGAAACCGCCGACGCAGTCCAAACCGCACTGATCGAGTGGTACGAGGCCGACCACCGGGCGTATCCGTGGCGCGAAACCGACGACCCCTATGCAATTTTGGTCTCCGAGATTATGAGCCAGCAGACCCAACTCGACCGGGTTGTCGACGCTTGGTCCGACTTTCTTGATGAGTGGCCGACTGTCGACTCGCTGGCGGCGGCCGCTCGCGGCGAGGTGGTCTCGTTTTGGAGCAGCCATAGTTTGGGGTACAACAACCGCGCGAAGTATCTTCACGAGGCTGCCTCCCAGATTGTCGACGACTATAACGGCGAGTTTCCTCAGACGCCCGACGACCTCCAAGAGCTGATGGGTGTCGGCCCCTACACCGCCAACGCGGTTGCCTCGTTTGCTTTTAATAACGGCAACGCAGTTGTCGACACCAACGTCAAACGCGTGCTGTATCGCGCCTTCGATATTCCGGACGACGATACGGCCTTCGAGACCGCTGCAAACGACCTCATGCCCGAGGGTCGCTCGCGAGTCTGGAACAACGCGATCATGGAACTCGGTGGGGTGGCCTGCGGGAAGACGCCGAGTTGTGACACCGCAGGCTGCCCGTGGCGCGAATGGTGTGCAGCCTACGAGTCAGGTGATTTTACGGCACCCGATGTGCCAACCCAGCCGAGTTTTGACGGCAGTCGACGGCAGTTCCGCGGGCGTGTGATCCGGCTTCTCGGCGAGCACGACGAGATGGAGCTTGATGCGCTCGGTCATCGAATTCGTGTCGACTACACACCCGACGGCGAGTATGGTCGAGAATGGCTCCAAGGTCTCCTTTCGGATCTGTCCGACGACGGCCTCGTCCGGATCGAAGACGGAGCCGATCAGAGCCGTGCCCGTCTCAAATAGCATCGACCCGGATCACGGTTCTCATATCTCTGCTGGAAGCCTCATTTCTCATGGTCGTGCCCAGAGATGTCGACACCAAGGCTTAAGCCAGTGTGATTGTATATATGGTACTATATTATGCAATCAGATGACGAAGCCGAGCACGGAACCCGCTGGTCGATTGCGTCGTTTGTCGCCGGCACGCTCGCCGGTGCGGCATGTGTGCTTGCCGGACTCTGGAAGGGTGCACCGTCTCTCATGATGCATGAGCAAGCAAGTCCGTACGACTTCGAGACGACCGCACACCGGTTCGAAACCGCCGTCGACGAAACAACGGGCTGGAAGATTCTCGGAGAGTACGATCTACAGGCGAAAATGGAGACACACGGCTACCAAGTCGACCGGGCCGCGGTGTATGAAATCTGTGCGCCGGAGTATGCCTCAAACATCCTCAGTGGTGACGACGAGCGGATCGTTACGCCGATGATGCCGTGTCGAGTCTCCGTCTACGAAAAAAGCAACGGAACGACGTACGTCGGGCGCATGAACGCGGATCTGTTCTCCCGGGCGTTTGGCGGCATCATCCGGCGAACGATGTCGAAGGCCTACCGTGATTCCGAGGGGATAATCGAGTCGACGCTTGATCCGTCTCGTGGCTCTCGGTCAACTGACGAGGCAGACTTACAGGACACAGACGACGGCGATGCCAACTCAACCACCGACATCGACCAGATCCAAGGCGATAGCGGGCCCGATAGCTGAGAGAGACAGCCCCTGTCGAATGAGTGGTAGGGACCACCGAACCCCTGTGGCACTATTGTACAATACGGACACAACCATGACGCCCACGAGTGGAGATGGTCGACTCCGGCAGCGAGAGATGTGGCCAATGCGTGCAGGGGTCGTTTCGGACGGAGTCGACAATAGATGACTCGAAACAGCCACTTGGGGCGGCCAGCGAACTGTTCGGTTGCGACAGTAGTGACAGCACAGATAGATTTACATAACGGTCTGTGAATAGTGGGTATAATGGTCAAGTCGACAGTTCGGTTCTCCGAAACAGTGATGGATCGGGTCGAAGAGCTCGTCTCCGGCGAGACGTTTTCGAGCAAATCCGAATTCCAGCGGTTTGCCGTCGAGTACGTGCTCTCAGAGATCGACGACTACGAGCCCGAAATGCTGGATTTCGAGGACGTGCGTCAAGAAGTGTTTCCCGATAACATCCGATACCGAAACGAGGAACTCATTCCCGAGGCCGGCGCAGAGTTCTATCAGATCGCCGCCCGCGTTCGACAGTTTGCGATCCGCGGCGAGATCGAAACCGCTCGGGACCTGATCGACACCCACTACCCCGCAACTGACCCCCGGAGTCTCCTGCTTGACGATATCGTCGAGACCTACCGCACGCGTGAAGAGACCCACTCTGGACACCACCCCTCAGAGTAGCTCCCTCTCGGTCGACCTGACCCTTTATACGTGCTCTCGGTTCCAGCTGTCCGTCTGACTCGCGTTGTCGCCAACCGGTAACAACAATTAAGCGACCACGTGTCGAACTCCGTCATGGTATATTATGACATTATACGACCGCATTCTGGTTCCGACCGATGGATCGCCGGAAGGACGGCGAGCGGTCGCCCATGCAATCGATCTCGCCGAGGCCCATGACGCAACGGTCTCGGGGGTCTACGTGATCAACACGGCAAGCTACAACGGGCTGCCGATGGAGAGCTCATGGGAGGGTGTGACGACGTTGCTCAACACTGACGGCAAAAAGGCACTTGCGACCATCGAGCAGTTGGCGACCGAACACGGAGTTCCCGTTGAAACCGAGATTACCGAAGGCTCGCCGGCAAAGGAAATTCTCCAGGCTGCCGACCGTCAGGACTGTGATCTGATTGTGATGGGAACCCACGGTCGGGGCGGGCTCGACCGTCTCCTTTTGGGGAGCGTCGCCGAAAAAGTCGTCCGTGGAGCGCGAATACCCGTTACGACTGTTCGGATCGACAACTCGATGGCTGAAGCCGAGTCGACGCCGGCCGAAACATCCGCAGACCTCTCGGTTTCGGCTGACTCCTCGACTGGGTGAGCGTGCTACGCTTGAGGCCGAAGATGCTCGCAGTCGCCCGCATGGACGACTTTCCGTCCGTTCTGGGTTTCGACAACGAGCCCACCGGGAAACTGGACGTCGACAGCCTCACCTTCGATCACCCGTGTTCTGGTGTCGATCTGTACCTGCTGGCCAAGGGTTGTACTGTAAGTTCGCCACTGATCCAGAACGCTGTCAGGATCAGCAAGCAGCTCGTCGAACGATTCGAGCAACCGCTGGACGAAAAGTCGACGGTCGACCTCCTCACCAAGCTCCTCTCTGAGACTTGTGGCCTCCTCGGGAAGATCGGCAGCGTCAATGTTGGCGTTGACGCCGATACCGGCGATCAACCACGAAACACGGTCTTCTTCGCCCTCCATCTCCGTGAGAATCCCCGCGAGTTTCCGGCCGCCCCGGTCGCCTTCCTCGCCGACCAGCACGTCATTCGGCCATTTGAGATGCGCGTTGACGCCGGCCTCCCGGCAGGCTGAGACGGTGGCGACACCAGCGGCGAGTGCCGACAACGGGACGTGCGCTGCGGGAAGTTCGGGCTGGCAGACGACCGAGCACCAGATGCCACCCGAAGGAGCACTCCAAGGCCGATCGAGTCGACCGCGACCGCCGGTCTGTTCGTCGGCGATGACCGCCACATCTCGTCGACCCTCGTCGGCAACCTCACGGGCGCGGGTGTTGGTGCTGCCGACGCTGGCGTGATACTCGACCGTATAGGGTGCCGCAAGACCGAATTGGATTGCAGCCGCGCCGTACTCGGGAACACCCGTCACTTCGTAGCCGTCGTCGGTGCTCTCGATCACAAAGCCCTCCTTGCGGAGTGCGTCGACCTGCTTCCAGACGGCAGCCCGCGAGATGCCGAGTTGATCAGCCAGTACAGGACCGGCCACCGGACCCTCCTCGAAGGCCGCCAGCAGCGCGCGTCGTGTCTCGTTCATTGTCAGTGATACACACTCCAAGCCAAAGAGGCGTCGGATACAAACCCACGGCCTGCCTATGCGTGGGTATGATTACGTTTCTCGCCGGGGGTACCGGGACCCCGAAGCTCTTGGCCGGAGCCACCGAGCGGTTCGAGCCGTCACGGCTCACCGTCGTCGGCAACACGGGCGATGACATCGAACTTGGGGGGCTGCTGGTGTGTCCGGACGTCGACACTGTCCTCTTTCACGAGGGCGGCGTGCTCGATACCGACCGGTGGTGGGGAATCGACGGCGACAGCCACGAAACAACCGCCGAACTCCATCGACTCGCCGAAGCCGCCGGCCTCGAAACTGGCCCGCAGTATCTCGCTGCCACACGCCAGACAGCAGGTCGACCCATCGCCCGCTGGCGACGGTTTTCAGCCATTGCGGAGTTCATGACCATTGGTGATCGAGACCGGGCGGTCCACATCACCCGGACGAGCCTGCTGGACCAGGGCCACACACTCACCGAGGCGACCGGGATTCTGGCCAACGCGTTTGATGTTGAACTTACCCTGTTGCCGATGAGCGACGATCCAGTGTCGACGATCATCAAAACGGACTCGGGCCCAATCCACTTCCAGGAGTACTGGCTGGGCGACCAAAATCACGAAGTACAGGGCGTCGAGTTCCGGGGTAGCCACGAGGCCGAACCGACCGAGGCAGTCCTCCAGGCACTGGACGCGCCGGTCGTCATCGGTCCCTCGAACCCGGTGACGAGCATTGGCCCGATGCTTGCCATGCCAGCGTTCCGGGAGGCGCTCGAACGCACCCCCGTGGTCGCGGTTTCGCCGTTCATCGAAGACAGGGTGTTTTCAGGGCCTGCCGCCAAGTTGATGGCCGCGACCAACCGCGAGCCGACCACGAGGGGAGTAGCCGAAGCCTACCCCTTCGTCGACGCGTTCGTGCTTGACGAGGATGATGGGACTCTGCTCGATCGTCCGACCGTTAGAACCGACACGCGAATCGACGACGAGAGCGACAGCAGACGTGTGATGTCGGCCGTTGTCGACGCGCTTGAGGATCTCGACATCCATGTTTGAACCACGCCTCGCATTGGCAAGTTTGAGTGGTGAGGCCGACGCCGAGTGGGCTGCCGCCGGAGCCAATCTTGCGGGTGCAGCTTTTGTAGGAGGAATCACCCTCGACGAGCCGAGTCGCGAGGCGGCCCGAAAACTCACCGAGCGCGACCGCAACGAGTTCCTGCCAGCTGATCCGCTTGCATTTATAAAGAGCCAGCTGTCGCAACTTGTCGACGTCCCAATCACGGCCGGCATCAATGTTAGAACGACCACCGTCGACCCGGTTCAAAAGGCGGCAGCAATCTGTGCCGACCACAGAGCAATCCTCGAAATCAACGCTCACTGTCGACAGCCCGAACTCTGTGCGGTCGGCTGTGGCGAGCGCCTGCTGGCCGATAGTGGCCGACTAACTACATACGTTGAGGCAGCCGCAGCCGAAGGACCAGCCGTTTCGGTCAAGGTTCGCGCAGAGGTCCCGGACGCCGACCTCCCAACCGTCGCCCAGCAAATTGAGGCGGCCGGGGGCGACATCATTCACGTCGACGCGATGGACTCTGAAGGCGTTATAAAAGACATCAACGAGGCCACGGACCTCTTTATTATCGCCAACAACGAAGTTCGAGACCGCCAGTCAGTTGAGACGTATCTCGGCTACGGAGCCGACGCCGTCAGCGTTGGCCGACCCAGCCGTGAGCCAGCGGGACCAGTGATGCAGCGAGTCGCCGAGGCGGTTGCGGCTTGGGAGGTGACAGTTAAGTGATACCTACCAGCCAGCGAACTCCCGTTGAGAACGCCCAACTCGCCTTACTGTTGGAGGTTTCGGGCACACCCAAGCCGGGAAACGTCGACCGCCACCGCGATCTCGACGATCTCTGGTTTGAGCAGTTCATGGCTGGTGCGGTCGGCGCGCGCCGTGGCCTTGCGGAGGCTGCCGACGGCGTGTCAATCGGCACCGCATTTAAGAAAGGAGTCGCAGGAATGTCGACCCAGACGGGCGGCAACACCCAGTTCGGCTGTCTGTTGTTGCTGGTTCCGCTTATAAAAGCTGCAAGCGAGCAGTCGTTGACGCCCGCGGGCGTTCGGTCGGTTGTCGAGTCGACCACTGTTGAGGACGCCGTTGAGTTTTATACTGCGTTCGAACACGTCGACGTCGCGGTCGACGAGCCACCGCCGGATGCCGACGCCTTGGATGTCCACCGGGGCAGCGACGTAGCTCCCACGCTCCGCGACCGAGAGTTGACGCTGTACAATATCATGGAGCTGTCGGCTAACCCAGACGACCGGATCGGCGACGGCAACGCCCGCGAGTGGGTCTCGGGCTTTGAGCGAACGTTTCGGGCCGCCGACGCGCTGCTGGCTGACGAGGGACCAATCGTCGACCGCACCGCTCGCGTCTTTCTGGATCTGCTGGCCGACGAACCCGACACACTGGTAGCAATCAATCACGGCGACAGCGTGGCGCGTGAGGTTTCGGAACGCGCCGCAGCCCTCAATGGCGATCTCAACGCGGCTGAGGCGTTGGCCGAAGGGTTTGTGGAGAAAGGGTATAATCCCGGAACAACTGCAGATATTACAGCCGCCGCACTGTTTGTGGCACTCCAGCGAGGACTCGATGTATGACTGTTGAGCCAGATTGGCCCGTCGAACTCCGCGGCGTCACCGAGTCGGTCGTCGCCACACTCGGGCCAAATGAGCTGTGGAATATGGCTGCCCTCGGCCTCCGTGCACCCGACACGCCGGGCGAGCCAGTCACCGCAACAACGTGGGGCAACACCCGAACGAAACGAAATTTCGAGCACAACGGCGGCGGTGTTATCCAGTTTACCGCCGATCCACGCGAATTCGTCGACAGTGCGATGACGATCTACGAACAGCCAGAGCCGGTGTTACCGAACGCAGAGGCATGGATCGAAATCGAGGCCGAGTCGGTCGACCATGGCTTTGAGGATGGAACCAAGTGGGAACGCTGGGAGCTTCGACCGATTAAAGAGGGCATAATCGAACGTAGTCGGCCCCTAACGATCAACCGGGGGTTTTACGCGGTTGTCGACGCTGCGGTCGCAGCCTCACGACTGGATGTGCCGGCGTTCGAGACCGACGTGTTACTCGAACGCATGGCGTACTTCGAAGAGATTGTTGAGAAATGCGGCGGGCCGCGCGAACAGGAGGCATTCGAGCGACTCAGCGAGTATTCGGACTGGCGGGCCTACTGAACACGGAACGAATCGTTTTAGTGGCACTCGGACCCAGAAACCGTATGGCAATCAAACCGAAGTACGTCAAACAGCTCGCAACAACCCTGCTCGAACGGTATCCCGACGCGTTCAACACCGACTTCGAGACCAACAAGGAAAACGTCGCCAAACTCACGACGGTCGAATCGAAAGGCGTCCGCAACCGCGTCGCCGGCTACATCACCCGGAAAAAGGCAGCCACCGCAGCGACGGCCTGATTTCTGTAGACGACATTCTACGTACGTATATCGACGAGCAACTGGAGAAGTTAGTCGAAATCAGCCTCGTCGACAGGCGTTGCAAGAACCATGATCCCGGCAGGCGAATCGGTGTCGTCTCTGAGTTGCACCGTTGTTAACCGAAGGTCGCTGCTGGTTCCATCTATTCTGTGGCGGACGACAGGAACATCCTCAAAGCCGTCGCCTGCCAGTGCATCGCCAAGTCGATCACCTAACGGTGCAAGCTCGTCGGTACTGAGTGCGAGCGATTGCAGTGGAGTCCCAAGTACGTCGTCTCTGTTGTGCCCGAAGACGTCTTCAGCGGCGGCGTTCCACAACTGGATGGTACCGTCTGCATCAACAATCAACATCGGCAACGGAACTGCGTTGAGCAACCGGTCGAGATGGTCCGTTGTCTCATCGAGGTTCTTTTGGGTTTGCTGTTCATCAGTGACATCTTGTTGGAACCCGATCCAGTTGACAATCGTCCCGTCTGGATCAGTGACTGGCGAAATAGTGACTCGGTTCCAGAACATCGTGCCGTCTTTTTTGTAGTTTCGTAGCGTGGTGATTACGGACTCGCCGGCATCAATCGCCTGTCGAATTGTCTCAATTTTGTCGGGATCTGTTTCTTTACCCTGCATAAACCGACAGTTACGCCCGAGAACTTCGCTTCGTTCGCGGCCAGCAAGCTCGCAGAATGTATCGTTTGCATACACCATGGGGTTATCCTTCTGCTGTGGATCGCTAATCGTGATCCCAATCGGCGCTTCGTCCATTGCGTGGGTTTTCATTCGGAGTTCCGCCTCACGCTCGACGCGGGTGGTGACTTCCCGGGCAATAAAGAGATGTTCGCCCGGAACGACACCGGCAGCCGCAGAGTACTCGACAATCCGGTCGACGCCATCTGTGCCTTCGATAGTGACTGTCCCGCGCCGATTACTATCGGTCTGGAACTGTTGCCATTCGCTGTCGAAATCGAACGCGTCGGGTAGAAATGCCCGAAGTGGTCGACCGAGTAACTGTGTTTTGGTGAGTCCAAACACCCCCTCGCATGCAGCGTTTGCATCGATGATTCGCCCCTTGTTATCGGTAATCAGCATCACATCACTCGCTTCATCGAAGGCGGCGCGATACTGATCGCGAGCGCGTATCAGTTCCACCGAGGTGGTGTCACTCCCAGTCTCAGTGTGCCGCGGAATTGAGACAGTCATTGTCGTTCCGGCATCGCTGACAGCCGCCTCGATGCTCCCGTTGTGACCATCGATAACCCAGTGAACGAGCCACAAGCCCAGTCCGCTGCCATGGACAAGCGGTGTTTCGGCCCCCTCGCTGAGAACGGTTCGTTCTTGCTCAGAGAGTCCGGGGCCATCGTCGACAATCCGAATTTCGAGTGCATCCGGACAGCTGTCGACGCTAACGGTGACTGTCGGTGCGTCTCCAGCGTGTTTGGCGGCGTTTTCGATCAGTTCGATTATTGCCCGTTCGAAACTCTCGCGTACTGGCACGATAAGGTCGTCTTCGCAGTCGACGGTGATTGTGGCAGCCGGATACAGCCGTTTGACCCGCTCGACAGCGTACTCCAGCATCGCGGGGATACTGGTCGGTGTTCTGTTGGCTGATTCTGCAAGGATTTGTTCGAGTTGGCGAGCCTTTTCGGCTAATTCGATGAGGTCGTCGATGTTCCGGAGTGCGATTTCACCACTTTCTGAGTCATCCAGCTGTTCGGCCATGAGTTGTGTATGGCCCCGAACGACTGCCAGATCGTTTCGGAGGTTGTGTCGCAGCACGCGGTTAAGCACTGTTGTGATGTTG
>Ga0207421_10007529_pt1 | contig 11570 bp, 9 predicted proteins | sample SodLakKL_010_SED_4_FD_187542 | JGI IMG/M metagenome (GOLD analysis project Ga0207421, IMG submission 187542) | Alkaline sediment microbial communities from Lake Tanatar, Kulunda Steppe, Russia - 8KL_010_SED (SPAdes) (version 2) | ecosystem: Environmental > Aquatic > Non-marine Saline and... | reverse complement strand
ACGCGTTCGGCGTGGGTGACTGGCTTGCGCTTCTGGCGCTCGGCGTGGCAGCGACCGGGATAGGCCACCTGTTCCTGCTTACTACGTTAGGGAAAATGGGAGCGGCTTCGGCAAGCATCGGCTTCTCACTCAATCCGGTGTACGCCTCGCTTTACGCGTTGCTATTCCTGGAGGAGATCCCGTCGATCTGGGTCACCGGAGGGGGGCTATGCATTCTTGCAGCGGTCATCCACGAGACGGTCAAAGCCGGGAAAGAAGGGCGGAGTTCCGGCGAGCCGTCCCCGGGCTCGCCGGCTGCTACTGGAGAATCCGGTGGCTGTTGAGTGTGTGGGAGCCTGCGGCCCGCAGGCGTCTATGGCTGTCTGCTCCTTACGCCCCATCCATCGCCAAAGCCCCGGCCCCAGCTCCGAGCCCTATGGGAAGGAGTGCAGGGAGGTCCGGGCACAAGCGCTTCACGAACGGGCCCCCGCTCGCCCCCGGTACCGTCAATGTGTGCCGGGTCCCGCGGTTGCCGCTCTGCCGTCTTCCTCAGAGCCCGGCTGTTCAATCAGCACAAGTCGGTCCTCAATGTATACCGCCCGTCCAGCGGTTGCCGCTTTGCCGTCTTCGTCATAGACGAGGAGGCTCAACAGGTAGTTGCCGGGGTCCACATCGTCGAGCTCAACAGTGGAGCCCGTCCCGTCGGTGAGCGCTTCCCCGTCCCCGTCAAGGAACCACCGGTACGTGAGGTCACTCGTGTCCACACCGTTCCCCGCGTTCTCGGCGTCCTCGATTGCCGCTTTGAACGCAGGGGCCCCCGTCTCGCTCTCGGCATCTTCGATCGAGACGCTGAACGAGGCGGTGAAGTCCAGATCGTGCTCGACCTCGGCCTCTAAGCTGCCGGCGCCATAGAGGTAGCCGTAGCGGTTGAGCAACTCGAGTGAGAACTCGGGGAGCTGCTCGGCGAGGGTGAGTTCCGCCGATCTGGCCCTCCTCCACGGAACCTCGACACGACTCCACCCCACCAAACCGTCGTTGTGCAGGTAGCCGGCCGAGCCGCGGACCTCTGCGGCAACGAGGTAGCTCTCCCCGGCGGGAAGCGCCTCGAAGGCGATCCCCCCTTGTTCGGCTGCATCGGCATGGAGGTCGACGATGAACCCGCGCGCGTCGTGCACGTCGATGTCGTCCAACGAGACCTCCAAGATCCCGCCGTTCGCGGACTGACCGCTCTCTCGATCCTCCGAGAGCTCCACGGCAGCGTCAAACAGACCGGACGAAACCTGCGAGAAAAGCTCCTCCGCGCGTTCCGAGCTCGCCGCAAGCTGCCGTTCCCGCACCACATAGACCGCCAGATAGTCGACACCCTCGGGAAAGTCCCCGCGCTGGTACCGGATGGGGCCGTCTTCGGCCGTTGCCGGCGCGTCGGAGACATCCCCGCGCATAGCATTCGAAGCGGAGTCGGAGAGGGCATTCTCCACGCTGATCCGCACGCCGACTGTCCCGTACTGCGCGGGCTCGAGCGAGCAGCCGGCGACCAGCCCGGCGGCCGCGAACGCGACGGCGACCAGCCCGGCGGCCAGGAACCCGGCGGCGACTTGCCGTGCGGCGACTTGCCGTGCGGCGACTTGCCGTGCGGCGACGAGCGCGCGGGTTATCACTGAACGCCGGCGGCTTCCCAAAGCGTTTACTGCTGTAGACAAGCGAACGCCTGTTCGATTCTTCATCACCGTTTCCTCCTCGTGCTCTACCCGTTCGTTGACTTATCGGGCGTGAAGGCGCCGTGCGGCTTCCCAGATCGCCGGCCAGGTGGTCAGAAGCTCCCCGTAGAGGCCGACCATCACCTTGAAGAGCCGCACGAACTCGCCTTCCTCTGTGATACCAGCGGAACGAAACTCCTCCGGGATCGGTACGCGTCGGTGTGCGATCGTGTCGTCGAGGTTCTCGATAAGCGCCTCGACATCCCGGACCCAGAGCTCGGGCGCTTGCGGGCTGCCGTTCCGCGCGGTGCGCTCGTCGAGGCACTCCTCGAGCTGCCGCGCATATCCCGCTAGGCCCCGCAACGCGCGCTCGCGCAGGAGCTCCTCGAAAAGGCGGTCTGAGTAAGCTCCTATGGCCCTGAGATGCCGCCCGATCTTTGAAAGCTCCTCACTGAGCGAGCTGTGGCTCTCGGCGTCGTGGGCGTGCCGCCCCGAGTCAAGCCATTCGCGGTCCCAGAAACGGTCCCAGGAAAGTGAGGGAGGCCGTTCGCAGCCGTCCAGGAGCGCCAACAGGTACGTGTCCGTCCTGCCACGGGCCCCCCTGAGTCGCTCCCCGTGCGCCGAAGCTCTCCCCGGCGGAGGCACATGGCGCAGCGCGGCCGGCAGATAGAGAAGGACGGCGGCCGGGTCCGCGAAGGTTAGGAGCTGCGCAAAGCTACGGTCCGATGCACGCCCCACCGGGAAGAACGGAGGGACGATCCGTGCGTTATCGATCGCCGCTCCGTAGGCCATCCACGTCCCACCGCCAGTCAGGGTCGGATGCGCGCTCACCCAACAAACTCGCCGGCTCCGGCGAATCCACTCATAGGCCTCCGGATCTTCCCCGACCATCCACCACACGCGGGGGTCGGTGAGAAGAAACTGCGGAAGCCCAAACCCACCGTCCCCGTGGATACCGTACGATACGATTCGCACCCGCGCATCGGGCCGGCAGTATGTCAGAAGATCATTCGAGCCGACCGCGGAAAGATCGGGGTGTTCCCCTCCCAGCTCGTGGAGAACCTCGGCTACACTCCGGCCGATAAAGGGCTCCGCCTCTCCCACAATGTCTACCGGCCGCTCCGCGGCGTCACGAAGCCGATCTTCCGCTTCCCGCAGGAATGCGAGCTCCTGGGGACGAGCCGGGAGGAAGCGTGGCGCCGCTTTTCGGCGGCCGCCCTCCCCTTTATCACCTTCCTCGGCGTCCCGCGGCTGTCCGGCCCCCGCCGCGCGCTCCCAGGCCGGAGGACGCGCGGGCTCGGAACAGACGATATCGTCGTCGACCTGGACAACAGGCGAACCGGAGGTCGCAAGCAAACCGGCATTGCGCGCCGCCCCGGTAGTGCCGAGCGCAAGTACCTGCCGTGCCGTCTGGCCGCCGAGCGTGTCGAACGCGTCCGTCTCGAACCCCAGGGCGAACCTCAGGACGGAGCGCTCATGCGAATCCAGGCCGGCTTTATCCGCTACCTGATCCAGAAGAGCCGGCCGCGATGATCGGCTCCGGCGGAGGATCTGGATGCCCGGTACCGCGTTCAGGGGACCTCGCTGCCCCTCCGGGGCAGGCTCCTCTCCCGCGCGTGCGTCGTCAATAAGGTGAACGTGAAGCGGTGTGTCGTTATTGGGCGAGGCCGCTGCGCCCGGTCCGCCTGGCCCGTCGTTCGCGGCGATGCCCGTCGTTCCTGCTCCGCCACCCTCGGTCCGGGCCGATTCTATGGACCTCAGAAGCCGCTCGACCTCCGCGGGACGGGCCCTGGTTGGCACCACGATATCCCGAATCCGCCCGCGCTCGAGCTCCGCCTGACCCTCAGTAACTTCGCTGATACCGTTCTTCGACCGTTCTCCGTCATAGCCGAGGAGAGCACCCTGAAGCACGTGCTCGGAATAGAGGAGCCCACGGTCCCGGAGCTCTTCCAGAGTCGCGGTAAGCTCACCTCGAGTAGGCGCGCCAAGGGCTTTTGCCTCGAGCGCTCCCGCATGTGACTCCAGGGTCCGCAAGCCGCGGCAGTTGAGAAGAACTTCCGCCACGCTTCGCTCAAGAACCTCAACGTCCCCGGTTAGCCGGTTCAACACCCAGACGCGCTCGGCTCCGGCCTGGAACAGGCGGGTGGGAGCGGCGAGGAAACGTTTGCCGGCAGTTCCGGGTTGCGCCTCGCGGCGAGTTGACTTCCTGCGTATCATGGCCCGTTTCCTCTGCGTTGAGCAGTCTCCACTCCTGCCTCAGGACGCGGGCGGAGGCGCAAAGTCGAACTGCCCCTCCCCGTCTCCACGCTCGCCACCTAAGGTCTGCCAGCCGGAGCCTTCCATGTCGTCGAAGCCGGCTACTCGGTGCTGTCCTTCGAAAGTGGCCTGAAGATCTACCAGCACGTGACGTCCCGGCTCCACGGCCGCGAAGCGCTCGGGGCCGAAGAACTCGTTCTCTTGAGGATTCTGCTCGTCATCTACCGGACGTCCGAAGTATTCGCCGTCGAAGTCCAGATTCTCCGCGTCCAGAGCGAACACGAGCCCTTCGCCCTCGTCGTCATGTATAGGGTCCGCGGACAGCGCGTACAGCGTGCCGGCGTCGTAGCGGAGGTCTATTGGAGCACCCACCGTAACCTCCTGTTCGAACCAGCTCCCGAAGTCCACCCATGGGTCGAACTCAGCCAGTGGCTCCCGTGGGGGGTCATCAACCGTTGGATCAAGCTTGATGATTCTAGGAGGCTCCAAGCCTTCCACTAGATAGACATAGCCGTCACTGTCTACGCCAAGCCCGCGGGTGTGCTGCCACACCGATATTTCGCCGGCAGAAGCAACCTCAATCGGCTCATCCTCGGGATCCCCTATCTCCCATCGGTACAAGCGCTCCTGATCAGTGAGGTAGAACAGAGAGTCCGGTCCCGAGGCGTAGCCGACGGCGTGCTCCACGAACACGTTCCCGACTTCGTGGACGCGGTCGACCTCGCCCCTCGTTGACATGATGAGAATGGTCTCGGGGTCAAAATCCGTCGCCCGCGCGACAACGGCCAGCCGCCCGTACCCCGCCCAGGTGACCGAAAGAGGGTGCGTAGCGTCAATGGTCCCCTCGCCGTCGGGATGCTCGAGCGTGGTCATATCGATCTCCCGCCACGTATCCGTAGTCAGCTCGTCCAGGAGAACAATGCGCTGATTGCTCGTGTCGGCCACGGCGACCTCGGGGGGGACTACCTGGACGTCCAATGATCCGTAGTGAACTCGCCGCTCGTCGTGGATGTTCACGCTCAGCGTGTAACGTCTGGACGGCAGTGTATCGCCGAATCCTTGCAGCGCGAACTCAGTACTGCCCATAGGGCGTTCGACTGACCTCTGCAGCTCGCCATTCAAGAACCACCAAGACACCTCCGCGGACTCGCTTCCCGGGTCCACGGTTATCTCCTCAGCGGCAAGACCTTCGGAAATCTGGAGCAAGCCCGCGTTCGAATCGAATCCGTCGTCGGCTGACTGGAAGTCGAGTCGCTCAGGTCGGACATCGAGGGCAGTCTCAACCGATAGCTCCAGATCGCCGTCTCCGAAAATGTCTTCGACGGTAATCTGGGTGCCGGCGTTGCTTGTCTCGCCGTTGACGATCTGCGCGGCAGTGGCAACGCCCCAGAGGGTCTCGCTCTCGCCGGTTTCGGCGCCTTCCGGGATAGCTCGCAGCTGCAACGCCAGCGTATACATCCCGGCAGGATACTCTTGGCTCAGCTCGGCCTCGACGACGTCACCGTTAGAGTGGCTCTCGAACTCGTCGGCGAGCTCGAACGGCTCCTCCCCGCTGTCCGGAACGCCGAGCTGACCGGTGAGCTCCAAGTCCCGGTAACCTTCGAGAATACCTTCCACGGGATACGAGATATCGAGTTGAAGAGTGCCGTACCCGTCAACCGGACGCACCGTAATCTGAGCCGAGACGGTTTGTTCAGGCACAATGCTTACGGTGGTAGTTCCCCGCCCGATCGGCTCACCTCCGTCGTCCACGCCTTCCACCGTGATCGTCCAGATGCCAATGACAAGCCCCGGTATCTCGACCTCTCCCGCTCCGTTGCCAAGCTCCGCAACGTCGATCGGGTCCTCCTCGAAGTCCTGCTCCATAGGCCCCTGACCCGACACGATGAGCTCGCTCAGTTCTCCTTCGAGATCGATGCCGGGCTCGACCGGATCGGTGAGCGACGCGCGAAGTGATCCGCTCGTCTCCTGTCCAAAACCGAACGAGAGCTGGAGCGAACCGTGTGCGTCCGCCGATGCTCGTTCCGCGTCTGAGTCCCCCGGCGTGCTGTCGGCGCCCCCCATCATGTCGGCGCACCCGGCCACCGCAACGGCTGAAGCCAGAAGCAGAGCGAGCGTACGTCCTATCCTTCTCACTGTATATACCTCCCTCACAATGTATAAAGGTTAGTAAAAAACTAAGGTATCACCAGGCTGTTGAAATTACAACTTCGGAGGTACAAAAACGGGATGAATATAGGAACTGTTTGCTTCAGTTATCGATCGGGCACAGAAGCCCTTGTTCACGTATATCTTCGAGCCGGGCGGGCCCGATTCCGGGTACGCGCGTGAGGTCGTCGATCGAGTCGAACGGCCGGAGCTCCACGATCTCCTGAGCGCGCGCCTCGCCGATGTGGATGATCTCGGTTAGCTCCTCAGGGCCGGCGCTGTTTATGTCGATGCATGCCTGCTCCGCCAGGGCGGCAGGCGCAGCGTCGCCGGGGCCGGTCTCGAGCACTATGTCGATCTCCGTGCCGTCGCTCTCGATGACCACCGTACCGTGAAGATCGGTCCCGTAGATTTGCTCCTCCGCGACAGCGCTGCTCACGCGGGCGATCGCTTCGTCGTGCGGATGCCCGTAGCGGTTGTCCGCTCCGGCCTGGTAGACCGCTACCTCCGGCGCAACCGCTTTCACGAACTCCCCGCTGGAGGAGGTGGCCGAGCCGTGGTGGCCCATCTTGAGTACGGTCGAATCGAGCTCGCCGCCGTAGCGCTCGACGAGGGAGCGTTCCACATCGGCTTCCGCATCGCCGGGCAGCAGGATCGAGAAATCGCCGTAGTCCGCGCGCACCACGATGTTCTTGTCGTGCAGATCGCCGTGGTAATCGGCGGCGCTCCCTTCCGGATGGAGCACGGTTATCGAAAGCTCGCCGAAGGTGGCGCGGTCGCCGCGGCCCGGCTCATGGTAGTCGGCCTCCGATTCCAGCACCGCGTCGATGAAACGCTCGAACGTGAGCGTCACGTGCTCCTGGCCATTATACCAGATCCGGTGGACTTCCACCGACTCGAACACATCGACAAAGCCGCCGATATGGTCGGCGTGCGCATGCGTTGCGATCGCCAGATCGATCTCCTCGATTCCGGCCTGATCCAGATACGCTGCGGCGTCGCCGTACTGCCCGACATCGACGAGCACGTTTCCTTCCGCGCCCTCGAGGAGCACCGCCGCTCCCTGACCGACGTCGACAAAGTGAACGCGAAGGGGCTCCGCGGCCACAGGCGCTGCCGCGGCCAGGAGGAGGATCGCAATTGCCAGGAGAACCGGTCTGAGGAGAGTGCTCCCGAAGGACGCGTGCTCAGAAGAAGCCCGCCGGAGGGGAACGCGCGCGGCGAGGCCAAAGCGTGAGGTGGTCCGCTCGTGGAGCGACCGCTTCGGGCACGCGCGCCTCATCGGTTCCTCCGCGACCTGAGCTTATCCAGCTTGGCGCGAACGCGCCGGCGCCGCTCTTCGGTTGCTTGGTGGTCCACGGTACAGATAAGCCTGGACTCTGCCCCGGAACGCTGAACCGAAAGGGAGACCACCCGTCCCTCCGCTGCGTCCGCCGGGAGCCACGCGGCGGGTATCTCGAACGTCCGCCCGCTCTCCGACTCCACGAGCGCGACGTCCGCCTCGATCGAGTCGACAGCGAACCGCTCCGCCGCCGGCTCATGTGTTGACTCCCGATCATCTGCCATACGACCTGCCTGGCTCCAATCGTATCACGGGGAGGGAGAGGCTATCACGAGCGGAGACGACTGGGCGGCTGCTCGGGCTCACCGGGAACAATTGCGCCGAGCCCGGAATGGATCTGGAAATCGTGACCGAAATAGACGATAGTGCAAGAGTAGGGATAGAAGAGAGGCCACAGGAGAGCGCCGGAGCACGAGCTTGGTGTGGTCCTTGTGGCGGCATCCCGTGCCGGCCCGGGCCGTGCTGGACAGTGCTCGGGCACGCCGGGCTGGGCCGTCCCGTCTCGCGCCGGCCCCCGCCGGGCTGGGCGGTGTTGGGGCGGGCCGCTTGGCGCGGGGCCAGGGCGGGCCGGCCCCCCGGCCGGGTCGGGCCGCGCCGTGTTGGGGCGCGGTGCCCTCTTGGGCGAGCCGGCCAATTACGAGCGAAGAGCGGAAAAACCGGAGGTACCCTATGGAAACCATCCATCTTGTTGAGATCGCAGTGAACGAGGCGCTCCAGGGCGCAGGTCACTGGCTACGCACCCCGTTCCGGGCAATCACGTTCCTGGGCGACGAGGAGTTCTTCATCCTTCTCTTCGCGGCGCTCTACTGGTGTTTCCACCAGGCGGTAGCAATCCGCGTCGTCATCATGCTCCTTCTGGCGAACGCGCTCAACGGCTTTTTCAAGTTTCTCTTTCAGACTCCCCGCCCATACTGGATCAGCGATAGCGTGGCTCCCTACGCGATGGAGTCCTCTTTCGGGCTGCCGTCGGGCCACTCCCAGCTTCCGGCCTCGGTGTGGGGATGGCTTGCGGTGGAAGCGCGGAGACGGTGGTTCACGGTGGTCGCGTTGGTGATCATTTTTCTCATTGGCTTCTCGCGAGTCTTTCTAGGGGTCCACTTTGTCACAGATGTGCTTCTGGGATGGACGCTCGGCGGGCTTCTGGTACTTGCCGCCTTTGCCCTCCACCGGAAGATTGCCGCGCGGCTTGCCGGCGCGTCCCCCTGGGCTAAGATCGGCGTGATCGTGGGGACGGCAGCGGTACTGGTGCTTCTGATCCTTGCCGCCCGCTGGTCGGCCGGCGAGTGGCAGCTTCCCGCCCAGTGGGCCGAGCGCGCCGGCGACATCGATCCATTCAGCCTCGACGGGACATTCACCTTTGCCGGATCATGGCTCGGCGTCCTGATCGGCTACGTAATCCTCTCCCATACCCGGGGCGGCTTCGAAGCGTCGGCGGGCTCATGGCGCCGCGTCGTGCGCTTTCTCGTGGGGATCGTGGTCGTGGCCGTTCTCTGGTTCGGCCTGGGCGAGCTCTTCCCTCGGGAAGCGAACGTCGTGAGCTACGCCCTGCGGACCCTCCGCTACGGCATAATGGGGCTCTGGGTAACCTGGCTTGCGCCGCTCGTGTTTGAACGGATGGGGCTCCTTGCCTTTTCCAGCCGAGGGGAAGGCGGCACACACAGCGCGTAGTTGTCCCGATAGTGGGCGGCAATTGACAGCCCTGAATGGTGGGCGGATGCTGGTCCGCCCCACCTGTGCTCTAGAATGTGGGCCGGTGCATCCCCGTGGCGCCGCTCCGTAGGCACTGGCCCGATATTCAGGTACTCCGGCGAGCCGCTACCCTCTTTGGGCTTCCCCAGCGGCCGCCCTGTGACTACATTCGGAGCCATGCTTGTTGTGAGCGTCTTGTCCAACGCAGCCGTCTTTCTTGCCGCCTTTGTCACGATGGAGTTCGTGGCAATGCTCACCCATCGCCACGTGATGCACCGCTACGGCTGGTGTCTGCACTACGACCACCACAACACAACCGGCCGCCGCCTGCAGAAGAACGACCTCTTTGCGCTCTTTTTTGCAGCGCTCTCCTTTGTGCTCATCTTCTTTGGCCTGCGCAACGGCTGGAGCCTCATGGCCTCCGCCGGATTTGGAGTCGCGCTCTACGGCGTCGGCTACTTCACCTTCCACGACATCATGTACCACGGTCGAGTTCGCCGCCTCAAGTTCAAACCCAGAAGCCGCTACCTCCGCCGAATCCTCAACGCGCACCGCGTTCACCACGCCACCGTCACCAAGAAAGGCGCACTCAGCTTCCACTTTCTGTGGGCGCCCAAGAAGTACAATCCGGAGAACCAGAAGGAGATCGACGCCCAACTGGCCGAAATCCGTTCCATGCAGCTTATGCTCAAGCGGCAAGAGCGGGAGGGGGAGGCCGCCGAGAGCGCCGCGGGCAGTGGGTCCGGAGGTGCAAGGGGTCGCGGTGAGGGGTAAGAGCCCGGTCGCCTGAGGCCCCAGAACCGGAAGCCGCATCAGCCCGCGCGCTTCTCCCGGAAGGTGGAACGAGCACGAGCCCCGCCGCCCGTGCTTGCCGCGCACCGGCGCGCGGAGTTCTACACCACGATCGAAACGCTGCTCCCGCGCCGGCCCGACAAACCGCTCCCCCCCAGCTCGATCCGGATTCCCGGGAGCGCTTCAGTGACAATGATGCATCTGGGCGCCCGCCCCCGGGCGCCTGGTTGGACCGTTGCCCCCTTTTCGACCAGCCTTTCCCGGCAAAGAAGAGCCGAGCTCATAAGGCTCCCGCGCCCGGCGGCGCCGGGTGCTCCGCTCCTACTCCTCGCGGCCGCCGGCTGCGGCGAGTCGCGCGAGCGCCCGGCGGCAAACGCCGAGCGCCACCGCCCCCGGCCGGTGTCCATCTCAACCCGACAAGCAGGCCGTCCCCTCGGATGCCGGGCTTCGCGCACCGGCACCCCTGCCGGGCGGCGGACGGGCTCACTCCCGATCGCCCTGCCGCCCGGCCCGCCGCTTGCGGGGTATCCGCTGCGCCCCCTTGCGCGAAGAAGAGGTTTGCGCGGAGATGGACCGGCTACCAGTTGTCGGTTGTCTCGCCTACCGCCGGGCGTTGCGTGCCGGCCGGAACCCGAGGGTGAAGCCCGCCACCCCCGGTGGGTAGACCTGCTCGCCGCCGACGCGCAGCCCCGGCTTGCGGCTGTTCCGGGCGCCACCCCGAATGATCCGCCCGCCGCCGCTCGCGCTCCCGGTCCACTCGTTCACGTTCCCGCTCATGTCGGAGAGGCCCCAACGCGTTGGCCTCGCGCGTCGCTACCGCGCGCGCTACCGCGCGGCTGAGTATCGCCGCACCTTCGCCGACCCCCGGCGTTGTCCCAGTACCACACCACCGCGCCCGTGGCTTCGACGTCGCGGTAGTCGGCGCGTGCTCCCGCGGCGTGGCTCCCGGGCGTGCGGTACCACGGCTCTCGGTACACCGGTCCGTCGCTCAACGGCTCCGCGCCCTCCCACCGCCCGGCAAGCTCGTGCTCCTCGCGGCTCGCGAGGCGAAAGCCGTCGGCGCCCAGCGCCGCTTCGATTCGGCCGGGCTCCGCCGCGGCGTCGGGCCCGGAGCGGAGTACCGCACCGTCCAGGCGGTAGGCCGCTTCGAGCGCTTCTTCTCCGGCTTCGCGGTGCGCGTTGTACCACTCGCTTGCGGCGTTCAGCCACACCACCGCTTCCGGCCAACTCACCCCGGTCACCGGCTGCTCGCCGGTGTAGTACTCGGCGTACCCCGCGCGCGACTCGGCGTAGTTCCCCCGCCGCCTCGTAGCGCTCCCGCGCGCGGGGGCCTTCGCCGGTTGTCGAGCGCGCAACGGCGCCAAGCTCGACGCGCTCCCATTGCGCGTGGAGAACGATGTCGCCCGGGGGCACCACGAAGCTCGCCCCGCCCGGGTACGATTCGCCGCTCCCGTCGCCGGCGGTGTTCCACCCGGTCAATAGGTACCCAGGGCGTGGGGGATCGGCGAGGGTGATTTCGCTCTCAAAACGGTGCGGGTGGGCTTCTTCGAACTGGATGACCAGCTTCACGCTTGGTGTTATTATTTCAAGAAGGAAGGGACCTTCACGGAGGACGAAATGCCGGTACTGTTGAAAGAGAACCCCGTCATCGAAAAGGCGCACCGCGT
>Ga0207421_10007528_pt1 | contig 11571 bp, 9 predicted proteins | sample SodLakKL_010_SED_4_FD_187542 | JGI IMG/M metagenome (GOLD analysis project Ga0207421, IMG submission 187542) | Alkaline sediment microbial communities from Lake Tanatar, Kulunda Steppe, Russia - 8KL_010_SED (SPAdes) (version 2) | ecosystem: Environmental > Aquatic > Non-marine Saline and... | reverse complement strand
CAGCTACAAGCCCCTGCAAACCCCCGGCGCCCCCACCGGCCCTGCGCCGGTGGAGCGAAAGATTCACAGCTACAAGCGCCTGCAGAACCCCCGGCGCCCCCACCGGCCCTGCGCCGGTGGAGCGAAAGATTCACAGCTACAAGCCCCCGCAGAACCCCCGTCGCCCCCACCGGCCCTGCGCCGGTGGAGCGCCAGATTCACAGCTACAAGCGCCTGCAGAACCCCCAGCGCCCCCACCGACCCTGCGCCGGTGGAGCGCCAGATTCACAGCTACAAGCGCGCGCAGAACCCCCGGCGCCCCCACCGGCCCTGCGCCGGTGGAGCGAAAGATTCACAGCTACAAGCCCCTGCAAACCCCCGGCGCCCCCACCGGCCCTGCGCCGGTGGAGCGCCAGATTCACAGCTACAAGCGCCTGCAGAACCCCCAGCGCCCCCACCGGCCCTGCGCCGGTGGAGCGAAAGATTCACAGCTACAAGCCCCTGCAAACCCCCGGCGCCCCCACCGGCCCTGCGCCGGTGGAGCGAAAGATTCACAGCTACAAGCCCCCGCAGAACCCCCGTCGCCCCCACCGGCCCCGTGCCGGTGGAGCGCCAGATTCACAGCTACAAGCGCGCGGAGCTTCCGCAATCGCCCCCAAGAGCTTTGCCTGATTGATCCCGTCCCCGAATATAAACTATAATATATCCAACCATTAACCCGCACATTTCATAAACCAACGACAAAAGTTAATATAAACAATTATTATGTTCAATCTTATGAGAAAACTCACCAATACCAATGATCAACAGCAAAAAAAAAAGATATGCTGGGCGTGGTGGCGAAAAGCTTAAGTTTGCGCTTGATGCGCTCCGGCTGGATGTCACCGGCATGGCAGCGGCCGATTTTGGCTGCAACATAGGCGGGTTCACCGACTGTCTGCTCAAGGAGGGCGCTCAAAGCGTTTATGCTGTAGATACGGGTTATGGCATGTTGGAGTGGAAGCTGCGCTGCGACGGGCGCGTTACTGTTATGGAAAGAACAAACGCAATGCACCTTGATTTGCCCGCAAAAGTCGATATAGTGACTGTTGACGTCGGATGGACAAGGCAAAAGCACATCCTCCCGCCCGCGCTGCGTGCTGTAAAGGAAAAGGGGCATATACTTTCCCTTTTCAAACCACAATACGAAGCCGACCCCGCAATGGTAAGTCGCGGGCGGGTTTCGGATGAGAATTTTGAGGCCGTCCTTAAACATACGCTTACAGAACTTCGTAGGGTCGGGATAGCAGTGTCGGAAAGTGTACGCCTGCCACGGGTAAAGAAACGTAAAAACCCCGAAGCGATACTGCACATATTACCTGAAGAGACACAACTGCCATATTGACAGAGGCGGCGATGGCTGCCCCCCGCTGCTGTCGGAATGACAGGTGAGGTTGGGGTTTGGAAGGTGTGTGTAGGATGAGAATTAATATCTTATTTGTGATTTTCTTGTTTTTTTTGGCAAAAAGTTGCTGGTTGCTTGTTGCTGGTTGTTGGTAAAAAGGTATTTACGCTTTTGGTGGATACGCCCCGGTTCCGGGGTATGGCACGCGGTTTGCTTTATTAATCGCACGTAGTTTCGTAATAACTCATGAGAACTGTTAACTGGAAAAGTTTTGGAGGATTATCAGGATGCCGGCAAAACAGATGGTTTACGAACGAGAGGCGCGCGAGCACGTATTGGAAGGTGTTAAGAAACTGGCCCGGGCAGTTAAATGTACTCTGGGGCCCCGTGGAAGGGCCGCCGTGCTGGACAAAGGTTTCGGCAGCCCGGAAATCACACAGGACGGGGCGAGTGTGGCAGAAGAGATCGACCTTGAGAACAGTTACGAGAACCTTGGGGCCAGGTTATTGCGCGAGGCTGCATCCAAGACCAACGACGATGCGGGTGATGGCACCACTACCGCTACAGTGCTGGCAGAAGCGCTGGCGGTGGAAGGTATGAAACATGTAACAAGCGGAGTCGATGCAATGTCACTGCGCCGCGGGTTGAACAAGGCCGCTGAGGCGGTAGTAAAAGAACTGCGTGCGCGCAGCAAGCCGCTTGGTGAAAGCAAGGATATCGAAGATATAGCTTCCATTGCCGCCGGGAATAACCGCGAGCTTGGCAAGATGATATCCGGCGCTATGGACAAAGTAGGTCGCTCGGGCGTCGTAACCGTAGAGGAAGGACGAGGCATGGAAAGCTACGTGGACGTGGTGGAGGGGATGCAGTTTGACCGGGGTTACCTGAGCCCTCAGTTCATCACAGACGAGGACCGCATGGAGTGCGTACTGGAAGATTGCTACCTGCTGATCTATGAGAAGAAACTCTCTTCTGCCGGAGGCATAGTCCCCCTGCTGGAAAAAGTCAGCAAGGAAGGGAAACCGTTGCTTATAATAAGCGAGGATGTTGAAAGCGAAGCGCTTGCAACGCTCGTGGTAAACAAATCACGCGGCGTGCTGCAATGTTGCGCGGTTAAAGCACCGGGTTATGGAGACCGGCGGAAGGCTATGATGGAGGATATAGCGACGCTCACCGGCGCCAGGCCAATCTTTGAGTCACTGGGAATCGAACTCGAGAACGTTGACGTCAGAGATTTGGGCAAGGCGGCGAAGGTTACAGTTACTGACGATAACACGACTGTTGTAGGCGGAGCGGGCGAGCAGGCCGACATAGATGCCAGATGCAAGCAGATAGAACGCGAGATTGAAACTACAGACAGCGATTATGATCGGGAAAAGCTCCAGGAACGCCTGGCAAAACTCAGTGGCGGCGTTGCAGAAATAAATATAGGCGCCGGTACCGAAGCGGAGCTTAAAGAAAAGAAAGCCAGGGCTGAAGATGCGCTCAGTGCCACCAAGGCCGCGGTAGAAGAAGGGATACTTCCCGGTGGCGGTGTGGCCGAACTGCGTATAGCCGCCGCTCTGGATGATCTGGAGCTGGAAGGTGATGAGGCGGTTGCCATCACGGTGATGAAAAAAGCGCTCCGGGCGCCTCTGGCAGCGATAGTGACAAACGCCGGAGAAGAAGGCGAGGTTATAGTTAAGAAGATACTCGCTTCCGACGAATTCCATTATGGCTACGATGCAGAGGAGATGGAACTTTGTGATCTGGTTGAACATGGTGTTGTAGATCCGGCGAAAGTGATCCGTTGCGCCATAGAAAATGCCGTGAGCGTGGCCGGCATTTTGCTGACCACTGAATGTCTTATTACCGAAATTCCGAAGGAAGATGACGAAGAAGGCGAAGGCGCCGGTATGCCCCCCGGAGGCATGGGCGGTATGGGCGGCATGGGTGGCATGGGTGGTATGGGCGGCATGGGCGGCATGGGCGGTATGGGTGGCGGAATGCCAGGTATGATGTAAACCAAAAAAACGTATTGTATTCAGTAAGTTCACACTTAACTATTTGATGGAGGCCGAATCATGGCGAAGAAGACAAAGAAGGTAGGTATCAAACCACTGGACGACAGGGTTGTGGTTGAGCCGGTAGAAAGTGACGAGCAGACTCCGGGCGGCATTTATCTGCCCGACACAGCGAAAGAGAAACCGCAGGACGGCATAGTGGTCGCCGTGGGCCCGGGGAAGAGGCTGGAAAACGGTGAGCGCGCTGAGCCGTCTGTCAAGGCCGGCGACAGAGTGCTTTACAGCAAGTACGGTGGCACAGAGGTGGAGGCCGGAGCAGGCGAATACCTCGTCATGAGGGAAAGCGACATCCTTGCAAAAATGGAAGACTAATGCCGAAGTTAAATGGTAGTTCAATAGAACAAACAGGTATAATTGAGGAGCAGAATAATTATGGCAGCAAAGCAACTAATATACAGTGAAGATGCCAGGAAGCAGATCCTTAACGGCGTTAAGAAGCTTGCAGACGCAGTTAGGGTGACTATGGGCCCGACCGGGCGTAACGTAATCCTGCAAAAAAGTTACGGTTCCCCGACCGTCACGAAAGACGGAGTTACCGTAGCAAAGGAGATCGAACTTGAAGGCAAGTTTGAGAACATGGGCGCAAAGATGGTAAACGAGGTTGCCAGCCGCACCTCGGATGATGCGGGCGACGGGACGACAACCGCTACCGTTCTGGCGGAGCTTATCTACAGGGAAGGGCTGAAGGCGGTAACCTCCGGCGCCAATCCGATGGCGGTAAAGCGTGGCGTTGACCAGTCGGTGGAGGCGGTAATAAGCGAATTGAGCAAGCTAAGCCGCGATGTTAACAGGCGCGAAGAGATCGCACAGGTCGGCACTATAAGCGCCAACAACGACCCGGAAATCGGAAACCTGCTTGCGGAAGCGGTTGATAAGGTCGGCAAAGACGGCGTAATAACTGTCGAAGAAGGGCGATCGACTGAAACCACGCTGGAATTTGTAGAAGGTATGCAGTTCGACAAAGGCTACCTTTCACCTTACTTCGTGACTAATGCAGAGCAGATGGAAGCGGAATTTGAGGATGCATACATCCTTATCTGTGAACAAAAATTGAGCAATGTTCGCGACCTTCTGCCCGTGCTGGAAAAAGTTGCCACTGCTCAAAAGCCGCTGCTGATAGTTTCAGAGGATGTCGAGGGTGAAGCACTGGCCGCGCTGGTCGTTAACAAACTCAGAGGGACGCTGCAGTGCTGTGCGGTGAAAGCGCCCGGTTTTGGAGACAGGCGAAAGGCGCAGCTGAGTGATCTGGCGGTGCTTACCGGCGGACGCTTCATAAGTGAAGAACTCGGAGTGAAGCTTGAGAATATACAGCTCGATGACCTCGGTCGTGCGGAAAGAGTTTCGGTGGGCAAGGATGAAACCACGGTCGTAGGCGGGAAGGGCTCGCAGAAGGATATCAGCGGGCGCATCAAACAAATCCAGCGCCAGATAGAGGATAGCACCAGCGACTACGACACTGAAAAGCTTCAGGAACGGCTCGCTCGCCTTACCGGCGGCGTTGCAGTCGTGAAGGTAGGCGCAGCAACCGAAGCTGAAATGACCGAGCGAAAAGCCAGGGTTGAAGACGCCCTGCACGCTACGCGTGCCGCAGCCGCCGAAGGGATAGTAGTTGGCGGAGGATGCGCCCTGCTTCGATGCGGGGGAGCTGTTGAAAAAAGACGAAACAACCTGCGTGGCGACGAAAAGATCGGAGCCGATATAATCTACAAAGCATTAGAAGCACCGCTAAAAAATATCGCGGAAAACACCGGCCATAACGGCGCAGTAGTAGTTTCCGACGTGCGGGAGCTGAACCCTGAAGAAGGGTTCGATGCAAATACCGGCGAGTTCGTCAATATGTTCGAAACCGGTATTATCGATCCGACAAAAGTGACCCGTATCGCACTGCAAAGCGCAGCAAGCATCGCCGGGCTGCTGCTGAGCACCGAAACGATGGTTACTGACATAGACGAAAAAGACGGAGAAAAAGGCGTGGAAGGCAGTGTGAGGTAAAACTTGCAAACTCCATAAACGCCGTTTCATTTCGGCCCGTATCCGACTGATACGGGCCGAGACACAGAGAAGTGCTGTATTCCGAACATTTCATAAACCAACGGCAATGTTTAATATAAAGAATTGAAGGCCAATATGTGGCAATTCTCTGTGTTTTTTATAAAAATTTCTTGTTTTATTGCCTGCTTGTCCTGCATTTCTCACAAGTTTCCAGTGGTGCAGGTGCGAAGAGAGCAAGCGTCTACGCTTTTTTGAAAAAAACTTGGAAAAAATTCTGCCTTATAAAAAGACATTTACGTTTGTTTTTTGACTTTGCCGTTACCCAGAACCAAGAGTTCAGAACTCAGAACTCATTTCCCTACCATCAAATATGGCACGAGAGTATTACAACAGGCTCGGAGTAGATCCGGGGGCGTCTCAGAGGGAGATAAAGAAAGCTTATAAGAAGATGGCTTTCCAGTACCATCCGGACAGAAATCCGGACGATCCCGAAGCCGCCAGGAAGTTCAAAGGCGCATCTGAAGCCTATGATGTGCTGGGAGATGAAGAAAAACGCCAAATATACGACCGCTATGGCGAGGATGGGCTTAAGGGGAGGGGCAAGCATGACTTTACCTCCGCCGAAGACATTTTCGATACATTTCGCGATATATTCGGGGACTCCGGTTTTTTTGGAGGGGCCTTCGGTGGGCAAGCGCGCTCGGGAGAAAGAAGCGAGGGACGCAGCCTGCGTGTTAACGTTGAAATTTCTCTGGAAGATGTCGCAAAAAAAACAAAAAGAACGGTGACTCTTTCCAAAAGAGATCTTTGCCCCGAATGTGAAGGTAAAGGGGCCGCGCCCGGTACCGAACCTGCCACCTGCTCCTACTGCAGGGGGTACGGCCAGGTGGAACAAAGGCAGGGCTTTTTCGCTATGAGGACAAGCTGCCCCCGATGTAAAGGCAACGGAACTATCATCAAATCGCCCTGCACCGAATGCAGAGGAAGAGGGCTGGTGGAGAAAGACTCTGAAGTGACTATCGACATACCTGCCGGGGTGGAGTCAGGGACGAGGCTTAAAATGCCCGGCCACGGCGAACCGGATCCGAAAACCGGAATAAAAGGCGACCTCTACTGCGATATCACAGTTAAAAAACACCCGCTTTTCCTCAGGCGAGGCGCCGACCTGGTGTGTAACCTGCCCTTGCCCTATTCGCTGGCAGCACTTGGCGGGAAAACAGAAGTGCCAACTTTGAATTCACATACCGTGGAAACAACCGTCCCGAAAGGCACGCGCAATGGAGACGTTCTGAGACTGAAAGGATTTGGACTGCCACAGTTGCACTCCGGCAGAAAAGGCGACCTGTTGATAAAAGTTTATATCGAAGTGCCGCAGAAACTTACGAAAAGACAAAAAGAACTGCTGCGCGAACTCTCGGAGATAGAAGGACACAATATCTCGCCGGAAAGAGAAAGCTTTGTTAACCGGCTGAAAGAATATGTCAAAAATGTAGCGCAACCTGATTAGCCGTTAAAAGGAGGGTGTATAACTGTGTCTGATGAAGAACGACAGAATAAAGAGTCCGAAGATGGCGGAAGAGAGGAATGTCCGCCGGAAATAAACCTTGAAAAGGAAACCCCTGACGCTGGAGCAGAAGCGGAATGTGCCAGGGAAAGCGGGGAACCCCCAAAGCCGGAATCAGAAAAAGCAGAGGATAAGGATGAAAAAGTAACTGTAAGCCGTCGGGAGCTTGAAGAACTGAAAGCTCTTGCAAAAGAACGAGAAGAGTACCTTCAGCGGTTGCAGCGGGCAATAGCCGATAAAATGAACATGCAGAACCGGCTCGAAAAAATTCGCGAAAGTGCCGCCTCCGATGCCCGGCGCAACATCGCAAGAAAAATAGTCCCGCTGGCCGACAGCCTCACAAGGGCTCTGGAAAATTCCAGGAATACGCAAGATATAAAAGCTGTCATCGAAGGGCTGGAAATGACTGAAAAGGAATTTTACGACATTATGGACACACTTTCAATTAAACCTGTAAAAGCCCAGGGCGAACAGTTCGACCATAATTACCATGAGGCCGTGTACCAGCAGCCTACAGAAGAAGTCGAACCTAATACCGTTGTAAGTGAACTGAAAAAAGGGTTTCTGATCGATGGCAAACTGTTGCGCCCCAGCCAGGTGGTCGTAGCCACATCCCCGCCACGTGAAAATGTTGACGATTGAGAAAAAAACAAGGGGTGTTTTATGTCCGACCGCTGCGAAAAAATATGACAAACCGCGAAAAAAAACCTATTGTTACCGCATGTCCTAATTGCAGAAAAAGCGTAAGTTATAATGGACCTGGTGAAAACACCTGTTTCCCCTTCTGTTCCCGAAGATGTAAAATGGTCGATCTTGACAGGTGGCTGGAAGAAGAGCACAAAATTGAATCTGCTGAAGACCATTTAGATGATAACCCCGAAAGCTGAGAGACGTCGCGAGCAGCAGGTGCCATTTAAAAATCTCTGGCACGGGTGCTTTTACTTGACAAATGCCATTCGAGGCGTTAAGCTTATTGGAGAATACGTGTAAGTCCTCAGAGAACTACGTTATTTTGGCAATTCTTCCGCCGGCCCTGTCCCGGCGGAGCGCAAGATTCACAATATTATTTTCAGTCGCTGGGGCGAATAATCATTCGCCGTGCACTCGTTACAGAAACGATACGTATAGAGAAAATGCTGGTGAGTCTGAAAATCAAAATAGGTGCAAACCCAAATGCAGCAGGATAAACACCTGAAACATACGATACGTAAACACCAGCAACCACCAACCGGCAACCGCCTTTCCGGCTTGTCCGGGTCGGAAAAGGATGAAAAAGTCTAACTATACTTTTACTCAGGGAGAGAAACTCATGAGAGACAGAAAGGGGAATTGGATGGACCTGTTTGCTTCACACGCTCTTGCTGTGGATGCAAAGAAATTGTGGCTCGGCTTTATCGCTACTGTAGGCACACTGGCCATTGTCGCCCTCTTTTCTTTTGTCTACAGCTCTACGGCGGCATTGGGCGGTGCGGCCGGTAAAGATAACATTGTTGTCATGATGTGCCGGGGGGAGTGTGTTACGGCAATAGGCCAAATACTGCCCCTTTTCAATCCCTTTGCCGCGGGGTGGGCACATTTCGTGTTTTCTGCCATATTTTACCTTTTGCTCCTGGCTGTATGGACTTATTGTGGCAGCACCATAACACGCCTAACAGCGCTTCAGTACGCGCGAGACGATATCCCTACTCTAAAGGATGCTTTGCAGATGGTAAGGAAAAAAAGGAAAGCCTTTTTTCTGGCTCCTGTCACACCTCTGCTGGCGGTACTGGCCTTTGCACTATGCAACCAGATCGCCGGGCTGGTGGGGTCCATACCCCTGATCGGGCCGTGGATTCTGGCCTTGCTCCTGCCAATAGGAGTTCTTCCGGGCACGATAGTCCTTACCTTTATCGCAGTGCTTGGTGTTTTGAGTTTCGGACTCATGCTGCCCTCAATCAGTATTGGCGGCAAGGATGCCTTTGAGGGATGGAGCAGCGCTTACAGCTACCTGCTTTGGGGGTTTAACCGGTTTGTCTCATATACTGTGCTGGCTGCGGTAATAGGTGTTCTGAGCGTACTAGCCGCCGCTGGGCTTTCCGAGCTGTTTATCTCTCTTATGCACAGAACTGTCTCGATAGGGCTTATAGGGCGCGGTCTGTTCGAAACCACAATGGAAGGAGGGATTTTCCGCATATCACTTGCTCCTCTTCTCACCGGTGCGGCAGGGATGCAGGTGGCCTCCTGGATCGCTGTGATAATAGCACTCCTGATCCGGATGCTGGTGCCCGCTTTTGCCTTTTCCTACTTCTTCACCTCTAACACGATAATATGTTTCCTGATGCGCAAACATGTTGACAGGGTGGATGTGGATGAAGTCTATTATGAGGAGGATGAAGAAGAGGAAACCGAAGAAGAGGAAACCGAAGCCGAAGGGCTGAATGTGACGGGCGATGAAACGGGAGCGGGAAAAGAGGAACCAGCGGCAGAAGCGCCGGATGTCGGTGAAGAGCCGCCTGAAAAAGGTGACTCCGAAGGGGTGAATATCAACACCGCTACGCTTGCAAAACTTAAAGGTATAGTGCATATCGGCGATGAACAGGCCAGAGAGATAATCGAGCAAAGGCCGTTTAAGTCGATAGACGAACTCACGAACGTGAAATTAATCGGCCCTGCAAAATTGCAGAAAATTAAAGAAGAAGGCAAAGCTTTTGTCGAATAAAAATACATGCGCTGATATTATAAATCAATCCACACGCCTTGAATAATTTTTTAACCGAGAGAAACCGCAGTTTACGTAAAAAGGAGCCATTATATATGACCGAATGCAAGGTGGCAGAAAATAAGGGAATGTGCCCGTGTACCGTCACCAGTTGTGGAAATCATGGCGTATGCTGTGATTGTCTCAGCTCGCATCTGGGCAAGGGGCAGTTGCCCGCATGTGCGTTTCCGCCGGAAGTGGCAAAAACGACCCGAAGGTCTGTAGATGATTTTATCAGCCTGTATAAGCAGAGGGGCGGGGACTGGTTGTGAACCTGTTCTGATCTTTTTCCCCGGCGCTCTTTTGGCAGGCACGAATTGCGGGACAGGCCCGGTGGAAACGGGGTTCACTGAATATAGACGACTCAACATAACCACAGGAGGTTTTTTCGGCAGTGAGAGTAGCCGTTTTATTTTGCGCCGCCGCATTTTCCGCATTTTTCAGCGGCGCAGAAACCGCTCTGTTTACCCTGCGGCCTGAAGATTTTGAGTTCAAAGGGGGTGGTAGTCTAACCCGCCGCATCATATCTGCTCTTCGTCGCAATCCCGACCGCTTGCTCACCACCATCGTCTTTTCCAACATGGTTGCGAATCTCCTGTTCTTCAGCGTTTCCTACTTCCTTATAGTTACACACCGACGCCATATGCCGCCCTATCTCCCTGCCCTGCTGAGTGCCGGGAGCCTGCTGTTCATAATACTGTTTTGCGAAGTGATACCTAAAAATCTTGCTGTTGTATTTGCGCGCCCATTCAGCATGGCCGCCTCCTACCCGATTTACCTGCTGCAAAAAACGTTATGGGTGGTGCTTGCGCCTATAGAACGCCTGGCCTCCGTTTCTTCCTCTGCAACAGAACGCTTGCTTCCGCCGCCGCCGCCGCTTGAAACGGACGAGCTTCAAAAACTGATTGAATTGAGCGAAGAGGAAGGGGTGGTGGAGGAGGATGTCGGCAAAATGATTGCCGAAGTACTGGAACTGTCCGACATCGCCCTGCGGGAGATATTGGTGCCGCGTGTGGATATGGTATGTTGTTCGATTGATGCGCCGCGGGAAGATATAGAGGATATCTTCAGGGAAAGCAAGCACACCCTGTTGCCGGTTTATGACGGGAGCATGGACAGGGTAGCGGGAGTAATCCATGTAAGGGATTTTTTTTTCTGTGACGAGGCCACACCGATAACAAAGCTCATCCGCCCGGTTCCTTTCATACCCGAATCAGCATCGGCGGAAAATGCGTTGCGCCGCATGCGCGCCGAGCAGTGCCGAATGGTTTTTGTAGTTGATGAATACGGTGCATTGGAAGGGCTTGTAACCATAGAAGATATCACAGAGGAAATAGTAGGCGCCATCGGCGACGAATATGACGGCCATAGCCCGCCGGCGGTTCAGAAGCTGAGCGATTCAAGGTACAGATTGCGGGGAGACCTCGGTATCAGGGAGTGGAAGGAGATCTTCTCCCCTGCCGATGAGCCCCAATTGCCCGTCGATACCGTCGGGGGGCTTGTTATGGCCTTGCTGGGCAGGATACCAAAAACAGGCGATAACGCAGCTTATAAAAATCTTAACTTTGTGGTCGAAAGCATGGTCGGGCGCCGGATTAAATACGTGATTTTAGAGTTGCATTAGGCTTCTTATTTGTAAATTTCTTGTCTTATTGGCAAAAAGTTGCTTGTTGCTGGTTGTTGGTTGTTGGTAAAAAGGTGCATTTACGCTTTTTTTGGAATTGAGAAGCTTATCATCTTTTCGTGTGGCTGCCATTCGCCTGATTCGTTGGCCGTTCACCAGCAACAAGCAACTGCTTTTCCGGCTTGTCCGGGCTAGGAAAGTAACAAATAGCCCGACAGGGCCGATTCA
>Ga0207421_10007527_pt1 | contig 11571 bp, 10 predicted proteins | sample SodLakKL_010_SED_4_FD_187542 | JGI IMG/M metagenome (GOLD analysis project Ga0207421, IMG submission 187542) | Alkaline sediment microbial communities from Lake Tanatar, Kulunda Steppe, Russia - 8KL_010_SED (SPAdes) (version 2) | ecosystem: Environmental > Aquatic > Non-marine Saline and... | reverse complement strand
TACTGGGAGTTTCAGCACCAGAAGAAATGTAAGTTTAAGGAGGAAAAAACAGGCATGACCAAGTATATTTTTGTAACAGGCGGTGTAGTATCTGCCCTGGGGAAAGGAATATCTGCTGCATCTCTTGGAAGGCTCTTAAAAAGCCGTGGATTAAAGGTTTCTATTCAAAAATTTGATCCCTATTTGAATGTTGATCCAGGAACTATGAGCCCCTATCAGCATGGAGAGGTCTTTGTAACAGGAGATGGAGCAGAAACAGATTTAGATTTAGGTCATTATGAGCGGTTTATCGATGTGAATTTGAGTCAGAATAATAATGTTACGACTGGAATGATTTATGGCAGAGTCATACGAAAAGAGCGGAAAGGTGAATACTTAGGAGCAACTGTCCAGGTAATACCCCATGTCACCGATGAGATTAAAAATAGTATTAAGAGAGTTGGCGAAGAAGGTAATTATGATGTTGTAATTACTGAAATTGGGGGAACTGTCGGTGATATTGAGAGTCTGCCATTTATGGAGGCTATTCGTCAATTAAAAGGTGATCTCGGTAAGGAAAACGTCTTTTATCTCCACTGCACATTAATTCCTTACCTTGAAACTGCTGGAGAGCTTAAAACTAAACCGACTCAGCATAGTGTCAAAGAACTTAGAAGCATTGGAATTCAGCCAGATGCAATAGTTTGCAGATCTGATAGAGAATTGACCCAGGAAGTAAAGGATAAGATTGCACTATTCTGTGATATTGAGAGATCAGCAGTTATTCAGATGGTAGATGTTGATCATATTTATGAGGTGCCACTAGATCTTGAAAAAGAGAAATTACCTGATCTGGTGATTGACCATCTTAAACTAAGTGATAAGGTTAATCCTCCAGAGCTTGGAGATTGGAAAGACTTAATTCATAAGCTTAAAAATTTAGATAATATCCTTAAAATTGGGATTGTTGGCAAGTATGTAGAACTACCAGATGCTTATTTAAGTATTAGTGAAGCTTTAATTCATGCCGGGATAAAAAATAATTCCGAAATAGATATAGATTGGGTCTGTTCCGAGGAATTCGAAGATCTTTCTAAAGAAGATCAGAAAAAGAGACTTGTTGATTTAGATGGAATAATCGTGCCTGGAGGTTTTGGTGAACGGGGAATTGAAGGGAAACTAGCAGCTGTAGAATATGCCAGGGAGAATGATATTCCTTTCTTTGGCATTTGTCTGGGAATGCAGTGCGCTGTTATAGAATTTGCCAGGAATAAAGCAGGATTAGAGGATGCTAACAGCAGTGAGTTTGATGAAGATACTGATAATCCGGTAATAGATTTAATGCTGGATCAGCAGGATATTGAAGATATGGGCGGAACCATGCGTCTTGGGTTGTATCCTTGCAAATTAGATAAAGATAGCAATAGTTTTGATGCATATCAGGAAGAAGTTATTTATGAAAGGCATCGCCACAGGTATGAGTTCAATAATCATTTCAGGGATATCCTCCAGGAAAAGGGTTTAAAGATTGCTGGTTTATCCCCAGATGATAGACTGGTAGAAATTATTGAAGTTTCTGATCATCCCTGGTTTGTTGGTGTTCAGTTCCATCCAGAATTCACCTCGAGACCAAATCGCCCCCAGCCGTTATTTGTTGATTTTATTGAAGCTGCTTTATCTGAAAAGCAAACAAGAGGAGGCTTAACTAATGAGTTATAAGTATGTTTCACTGGATCATGAAGGACCGATTGCAGAAATATTTCTAAATCGTCCTGAAGTTTTAAATGCCTATCATCTAGATATGCTAAACGAATTAAAGGCAGCTTTAAAAGAAGTTTTTTCAGAAGATCAAAGTAAAGTTTTAATGATCTCTGGAAGAGGTTCTAAAGCTTTTTCAGTAGGTGCCGATATTAATTGGCTTGAAGATTTAAGCCAGAAAGAGGCTAAAGAGGCTTCCTGGCTTGGCAAAGAAATCTGTAACATAATCGAAGAAGGCGACAAAGTTGTTATTGCCGCCGTTAATGGATATGCCCTTGGTGGAGGAATGGAAATTGCTCTTTCCTGTGATTTGAGGCTTGCATCCAGTAGAGCCCGGTTTGGTCAGCCTGAGGTCAGGCTTGGACTGGTCCCTGGCTTTGATGCAACTCAGAGATTACCGAGAATGATTGGAATGGGCCGGGCAAAGGAAATGCTCTTTACTGGTAATATTATTGATGCCAATACTGCTTATGAAATAGGATTGGTTAATCGTCTGGTTACTCCTAGAGATCTTTTAAGAGCCAGTCGCAAACTAGCCAACAATATTGCTGATCAATCAATTCAGGCTGTAGGTCTGGTAAAACAGGCTATTAATAATGGTGTCTGGGAAGGCCGTTCAGCAGGCAGCAGTTATGAAACTGAAGCTTTTGGAGCCTGTTTTGATTTAGAGGAACATTCAAAAAGGATCGAGAAATTAAGGGATGTCATTGATCATGACTAATATTGAGACTGACATAAAAAACTTGCTTAATACCAGTGATAATATTCTATTTGATTTAGACGGAACATTATTACCGATAGATATGGATAGATTTCTTGAAAAATATTTTGTAGCCCTTCAAAGTCATTTTTCTGGACAGGTGGAAGGTGATAAATTTATTGATTCCCTTTTGAAAGCCACCGGTTCTATGATTAAAAATAATGGCCAATTAACTAACAAAGAGGTTTTTACCAATAATTTCTTTAAAATGTTACCTGAATTAAATAAAGAAGAAGCATTAAAATCTTTCGATGAATTCTATAATCAAAAATTTCCTGCTTTAGGAGATAATATTAATAAAGATTCACAAACAGTCAGGGTTATAGAAGAATTAAAATCCAATAATAAAAAATTAATACTTGCAACAAATCCTGTTTTTCCAGCTGAAGCTGTTGAAGCCCGATTGAGATGGATAGGCTTATCAACAGATCATTTTGATTTTATAACCTGTTATAGCAATATGCATTTTTGCAAACCTAACCCTGAATATTATGCAGAGATTCTTGATAATATGGAGATAGAACCAGAAAATACATTGATGGTTGGCAATGATGAGATGGAAGATATGATTGCTGGGAAGCTAGGTATGGATACTATTTTGATAACTGATAATTTAAAGAAATCAGATCAGGGCTATGAGCCAGACTGGCAGGGGAGTAGAGCTGAGTTTTATCGACAGGTTAGAAACTGGTCCCGGGAAATTCAAAAATTATAATAGGTTTGTCATTATCAAATACTTTATTAGTATTGAGGGGGAGCTATAATGATAGATAATTTAAAGAATCTTCAATTTGAGATGAAAGATGATTATGGTATTATTTTTATTGATAGAGTTAAACAGCATAATTCTTTAAATTTAGAGGTTATAGCTGAGTTTAAGCGACTGCTTCTGAAATTAGAAAAAAAGAGCCTTAGAGCTCTGATTATTACAGGAAATGGTGAAAAATCTTTTATAGCAGGAGCTGATATCGGTGAAATGAAGGAATTAACTATGGCTGAAGCTAGAGAGTTTTCTCAGGAAGGTCATCAGTTAATGCAGCAGATTGAGGAATTTCCTGCCCCTGTAATAGCAGCTGTTAACGGTTTTTCTCTTGGTGGAGGTAATGAACTAATGATGGCCTGTGACCTCGCAATTGCAGAAGAAAAGGCGGTTTTTGGTCAGCCTGAAACAGGCCTCGGAATTATGCCAGGCTTTGGTGGCACTCAGAGATTGGCCAGGCTGATTGGTGAGAGAAAAGCTAAATATCTATTATATACCGGTGAAAAAATTGATGCGGAAAGAGCGGTAGAAATTGGTTTAGTTAATAAAGTTGTAGAAAATGGCTCTTCTCTAGAAGCAGCAGAAAAGATTGCTGCAAAGATTGCTAAACAGGCTCCAGTTGCAGTTAAAATGACCAAAGAAGCTATTAATTATGGGATTGATGCTGGCGTCGAGCGTGGCAACTCTTTTGAAATTAATGCATTTTCACTATGTTTCGGAACTGAAGATAAAGAAGTTGGATTAGAAGCCTTTTTCAATAAAGAAAGACCAGACTTTACTGGTAAATAAATCATTCAAATGAAAGGATATGATAATTATGGAAAGAAAAGTTATTAGCACAGATGGAGCACCAGCTGCAATAGGAGCTTATTCACAGGCAGTTAAAGCAGGAGACTTAGTTTATATTTCTGGTCAGATTCCAATGACACCAGCTGGAGAGCTTATAACAGGTGATGTTAGCGAACAGACCAGACAGTCATTAGAAAATTTAAAGGCAATCCTGGAAGAATCAGGGAGTAGCCTTGAGGATACAATTAAAGTTAATATTTATGCCTCTGATATGGATAATTTTGGAGCAATCAATGATGTCTATAGTGAATATTTCACTACAGAGCCACCTGCCAGAGCATTTGTTGAAGTTGCAGGTTTACCAAAAGATGTAGACGTTGAAATTTCAGCTGTTGCAATTTCTAGAAAGTAATTCTTAAGATTTAACTTGACTTCTATATCCTGTAATCTTTATTTAATAAAAAGGATTTTCAATTTAAATGCAGAATAGTATAGGATATAGGGGGTGTAATCCTGATTGAGATTTAATCAGGTAATATAATATGTTGATCGATAAAAATATAGCTCTGGCTATCCGCTGTTCTAAATGTGGATTGCTGGACATACATCAATTAAATATTTTTCATCTTTCTGGACAGAAAAAAGTTTCTTTAAGATGTGAATGTGGTCATCGAAAAATTACTTTATTCAGGGAGAAAGATGATATTAATTTTAGTCCATATTGTCTTGTTTGTGGTAAAAGGCATGATTTAAAGCTGGATTACAAAAAATTCTGGACAAAGAATATAGTCAGAAGCTTAAACTGTCCAAGAACAGGTTTAAACTTAGGTTATTACGGTCCATATTATATTCTTCAGAGTAAAATCGATCGCCAGCAGAAAGAACTTGAGTTGCTTGCTGCTGGATTAGGATTTGATGATTTTACTGATCCTGAGATTATGCTTTCAGCACTTGATATTTTACATGATTTTGCTGCAGAGGGCAGTTTGAACTGCGAATGTGGTTCAAAGGATATAGGTATAGATTTATCTAAGGATGTAATACATTTAAATTGTTTTCAATGTCCAGGGCAGCTCGATATTTCTGCAGTAAACCTGGCTGATTTAAAATTTCTTGAGAATTCAACAGAGATAGTATTAAAATATAAGAGTAATAAGTCTCCGTTAAATCCGAGCAGATAATTATAAGGGGGAAAAACATATGAATTTAGTTCCAATGGCAGATATTTTGAAAGATGCATATACAAATGGTTATGGTGTTGGTGGTTTTAATATTAATAATATGGAGTTTTTGCAGGGGATTATCTGGGCTGCAGAAGAAGAGAATTCTCCATTAATTTTACAGGCAAGTGAAGGCGCTATAAAATATATTGGTATGGATTATGTTATTGCCATGGTCGATGCTGCTACTAAAAATACTCATATTCCAGTGGCTCTTCATCTTGATCATGGAAGTAGCTTTGAAGTTGCAATGGACTGTATCCGTAAGGGCTTTTCTTCAGTAATGATTGATGGTTCTCATCATCCTTTTGAAGAAAATATTGCAATCGTAAAAGAGGTAGTTAGAGCTGCCCATAGTGTTGGCGTAACAGTTGAGGCTGAATTAGGTAAATTAGGCGGAACTGAAGATGATATTACTGTTGAAGAAAAAGATGCAGCGATGACAGATCCAGCAGAGGCTGCTGAATTTGTTGAAAGAACCGGGGTTGACTGCCTGGCTGTATCAGTTGGTACTGCCCATGGTGTTTATAAAGGTGATCCTGAAATAGATTATGAGCGTTTAGAAAAAATTAATAATCAAGTTGACATTCCACTGGTACTCCATGGAGCTTCAGGCGTACCTGATGAAGATGTTGCTAAAGCAATTACCTTTGGAGTCTCAAAGGTTAATGTTAATACTGATTTCCAGCAGGCATTTACTGGTAGAGTAAAAGAGGTCTTTGCTGAAAAACCAGAGTTATTTGACCCACGGAAATATTGTGGTCCAGGCAGAGAAGCCATTACTGCAAAGGTTAAAGAAAAGATTGCAATGCTTGGCAGTGCAGGTCAGGCTTAGTTTTCAAATGATTTAATAACCCTGCTGCCATTTGTAGGCCAATAATAATGGGGCAGGGTTTTTATTATCAGAAGATTGGAGGAGATTATTTGCTCTGGCTTGAATTATTTATTTATGCTGCTATTATTATATTTTCTGCAACTTTTTTAACTAAAGCAGCAGATGTCATAGCCTCTAAAACTAAATTAGGGGAAGTTGCTGTTGGAGCAATACTCCTGGCTCTTGCTACATCCTTGCCTGAACTAGTTACTGGAGGGACAGCAGCTTCTATTATGGCACCAGATTTAGCTTTAGGCGGAATCGTTGGAAGCAATATATTTAATCTAGCTATTCTGGCATTATTAGATATAGTTGAAGGTCCTGGTCCAATGCTTCTCAAATTGAATTTATCCCACCTTTTACCTGGTCTTTTTTCTCTTCTCATGGGAGCAGTTATTGCATCAGCAATTATTTTATATAATGTTGCAGGGATTCCTGCGTTAGATTTTAGATTGGGTATTGATAGCATTTTAATCTTGCTAATTTATCTGATTGGCTTTCGCCTGATTATCCGTTTTGGGAAAAGAAAAAGGGATCAAGATATGATAGAATTACTTGCAGGAGAAGGTGCTGTAGAAAGAACTACTCCTCTTTCAGAAATATCGTTATATCAATCTTATTTAATCTTTGCTATTGCCAGTTTAGTAATTGTTATAACAGGTATTAGGCTAACTAATGTTGTAGATCAACTGGCTCAAATTACTGGTCTGGGTCATACATTTTTTGGGCCAGTCTTTCTGGCAGCTGTAACTTCTCTACCAGAGCTTGCTACAACTTTATCAGCGATAAAAATAGGTGCTTTCAATCTTGCCGCAGGGAATGTTTTAGGCTCAAATATCTTTAATTTAATAATTCTTGTCTGGATAGATTTCTTTTATCCTGGAAGTATTCTTGCCAGTGTTAATTTGATTAATCTTATTCCGATTATGGCTTTTATGATAATGACTTTAATAATAATGATTGGACTTTTTTATCGCTCCCGCCGTTCAGTATTAAGGCTGGGCTGGGGTGCTGCATCACTTTTAATAATATATTTCTCAACAATTTATCTTTTATATAAATTAGGTGTTACTTCAATTATTTAGATTATTCAGGGAGGCGAAACTCTTGCATATTGCAGAATTAGAAAAGAAGACTATTACAGAATTACATGAATTAGCCCAGGAGCGTTCTATACCTGGTTATACAAGAATGAGAAAGAAAGAGCTTATATTTGCCCTTTTAAAACAGGAGACTGAAAAGGGAGGAAATATTTTTGCTGAAGGTGTACTTGAAATCCTTGAAAATGAAAGTTATGGATTTATAAGACCTTCTAAGTACTTACCGTCAACAGATGATATTTATATTTCAGCTTCTCAGATCAGGAGGTTTGATTTAAGAACTGGCGATGTTGTTTCAGGGCAGGTTCGAGAGCCAAAGGATAATGAAAGATATCTGGCTTTATTGAGAATTGAAGCAGTTAATTATCAAGCTCCTGAAAAAGCGACCAGACGAGCTTATTTTGAGGATCTGACCCCTTTATATCCTGAAGAAAAATTAATGTCCAGTATTCACCCACAGGAGATCTCTAGCAGGCTTGTTGATCTTATTTCTCCTGTTGGAAAAGGACAGCGGGGATTAATTGTTTCTCCTCCAAAAGCTGGTAAGACTGTTTTATTAAAAAATATTACTAATACTATTCGGTTATCTAATCCAGAGGCTAAAATGATGGTTGTTTTAATTGATGAGAGGCCAGAAGAAGTTACTGATATGGAGCGCTCAGTTGATGCAGAGGTAATAAGCTCAACCTTTGACCGCCCAACTGAAGAGCATGTCCAGGTGGCTGAACTGGTTTTATCTAAAGCAAAAAGACTTGCTGAGCATGGCCATGATGTTGTAATCTTATTAGATAGTATTACCAGGTTGGCCAGGGCTTCAAATGTAACAACCCCTCCCAGTGGCAGAACTTTATCTGGTGGACTTGATCCGACAGCCATGCATTTTCCAAAGAGATTTTTTGGTGCTGGAAGAAATATTGAAGAAGGTGGAAGTTTAACTGTTCTGGCGACTGCTTTAGTTGACACAGGGAGCAGAATGGATGATATTATTTATGAAGAGTTTAAAGGTACAGGTAATATGGAACTTCACCTTGATAGGAATTTAGCAGAAAGAAGGATCTTCCCGGCAATTGATATCCAGAGATCAGGCACCCGGAAAGAAGAATTGTTAATGACTGAGGAAGAGCTTGAAGTTCTCTGGCAGCTAAGGCGCCAGACCGATAGAATGGATAAAGGTGAAGTCTTACAAACTTTATTAAAGCAGATTAAAAATACTAAAAGCAACTCTGAATTAATTAATGCTTTAAGAGAAATTTTATAGATTTTGGAGGAAAAATTATGAAATTTGAGCCGATAAAAACAGAAAAAGTATATGAGAAGGTTATAGAGCAGATTAAGACTATGATCTATAATGGAGAGTTGAGAAGAGGAGACAAGCTGCCATCTGAAAGAGCATTAAAAAAGCAGCTAGGTGTTTCCAGGGCCTCAATTAGAGAGGCTTTTAGCGCTCTGGAGATGATTGGCCTGATAGAGAGTAGGCCTGGCAAAGGTACTTTTATTAAAGAACAGGCAGATAAAAATCTTCTTGAGCCTCTGTCCTTAGTGCTGCTTTTAGAAGATAATGTTGCCTCTGAGCTGCTTGAGGTCAGGAAGGTTGTTGAAACTGATTGTGTTAGACTGGCAGCTAAGAGAATAGATGAAGAAGAGCTGGAATTTTTGCGCTCTGTGCTGGATAAGATGAAAGGCAAGACTGGATTTGAGGAAGAAAGCATTGAATTAGATAGAGATTTCCATTATAGTGTAGCCAGAGCTGCTCAAAATAAGGTTTTATATTATCTGATGACCTCTATTATGGATGCCCTGGATTTCCACATAAAATATACCAGAACTAAATTGGTCTCCAAAGAGGAGACAATGAATGAATTTACTGTTCAACATGAAAAAATCTTTAAAGCTATTGAAGATGGGGATTCAAAAAGAGCAATTAATGAGATGAATAACCATTTAAATTATGTCGAAAAATTGATTAATCGTGAGATTGAAGGTTAGTATCTAATAATTATTTTTATGCATATATGTGAATAATTTAATTATATCTGGTAATTTAAAAAATATCTTCAATTTGCAAATTCAGGCTGGTTATAAATTAAGAGATGTAGATGTAATTGGATTTTAATTATGTGGAGATACTTGATGCTGTTAAGATAGAATTAAAGTCAACCCCGGAGCAGACACGGATGGGAGCCGGAGCATTCCTGGAGCAAAGCCGGAGCAATTATGGAGCAAAATATATCAGGTCTCGACTGGCCTTTAACCCAGTCGGGGCTTTTTTATTTTTAGGAGGGTTAATTATAATCTACAAGGAGAGAGAAATTTCAGTGAAATAATTAACGAATTTATGTGAAATAAAGAATTTTTATACATGTAATAATTTTTAGATAATTAAGCAGGAGATTGTTTATTTATCTCGAAATAGGTATATAGAGAACAGATGGTCTGACCATCATATATTATAATAAAATGAGAGGAGGCAGTAATAGATAAAATTTTTTAATGTTTAGTTTGGCTTTTAATATTGAATTAATTCGTATTTGGTAGAGAAGTTTTAGATTTATGAACATAAAATATAATTTAGAAGGGGAGTAGTTTAATTTATGTTAGCATTACTAGCAGCAATTCCGATAGTGCTTATAGGTGTTTTGATGATTGGATTTATGTGGCCTGCTAATAAGGCAATGCCTGTTGGCTGGTTGGTAGCAGCAATTATTTCGATAATCTGGTGGGATATGCCTTTCCAGTGGATTGCAGGGGCTTCAATTGGTGGAGTAGTTGATGCAATTGGTATACTATTAATTGTTTTTGGTGCACTATTAATTTTACAACTTTTAAAATCCAGTGGTGGAGTAGAGAGTATTTCATATTCAATGGCAAATGTTTCTACAGATAGAAGAGTACAGGCTCTTTTAATAGCATTTTTAATGGGTGCATTTTTTGAAGGAGCAGCTGGTTTTGGTACTCCTGCAGCTGTAGCTGCACCGTTGCTTGTTGGTCTTGGATTTCCACCTTTAATCGCAGCTTCTGTTGCCCTGATAGCTAATAGTGTACCAGTTTCTTTTGGTGCTGTAGGAGTTCCAATCTGGGGTGGGTTCGATGCTTTAAGTGGAGTAGTTGAACTACCTATTGTTAGCATGGGAGTTGAAGTTGATAGTTTTAGGGTGTTTTTAGAGTCTATAGGTGGTTTTGCAGCTATCTTAAATGGGGCTATGGCTTTATTTATTCCACTGGCTATAGTTGCAGTTATGACTAAAATATCAGAAGGTTCAATTATGAAAGGCTTAAAGGTCTGGCCTCTTGCAATTTATACCGGTCTCCTTTTTGGAATTCCAATGGTCTTAATCGCTAACTTTGTTGGCCCTGAGGTTCCATCACTTTTAGGTTCTTTAATTGCTTTACCGATATTTGTCTTTACAACTCGTAAAGGATTTTTAGTTCCAAAGGATAACTGGGATTTCCCACCTCATGAAGAATGGCCTGATGAATGGGAAGATGAAGTTAAGGCTGAGGCTAACATTCCTAAAGAAAGTGATCTTACAGTCACTCCTTTTAAAGCCTGGTTGCCATATATTATTATTGCTACTTTATTAGTTGTTACAAGACTTGAAATCTTTGGCTTAGTAGGCTTTTTGCAGGGAATAACAATCTCCTGGGAAAATATTCTTGGTACTACTATAACTGAGGGTGTAAGCCCATTATATAATCCTGGAGTCATTCCGTTTATCTTAGTAGCATTATTTATTCCATTCATGCATGGTATGAAAAAGGGTGAAGCTACAAAATGCTGGAAAGAAACATTTAAAACCATTCAGCCAGCAGCAATTGCTTTATTCTTTGCTCTAGCAATGGTTAAGATAATGATGAATTCAAATGCAGCTGCTGAATTTACAATGCTTGAAGAGATGGCCTTTGCATCTGCTAATTTAATCGGTGGAGGCTGGCATTTTGCTGCTCCATTTGTTGGAACTTTAGGGGCCTTTATATCTGGTTCTAATACAGTATCAAATATAATGTTCGGTGCTTTCCAGTTTGAAACTGCTGCGGCTGCTGGAGTTGAAATTATTCCAACGCTTGGTCTACAGACTGCAGGTGCTGCTGGAGGTAATATGATTTGTGTTCATAATGTTGTTGCTGCGATAACTACTGTTGGTTTGATTGGAAAAGAAGGTCTAGTTATGAGAAAGACTATTGTAGTAAATATTATGTATGGCTTATTTATAGCGCTTTTGACAACTTTCTTGGTCAGTACATTTTTTGCAGGAATATTCTAAAAGAATTTTAGGGAGGTAAATAGCTTGAAAATTATAACACCAATAAAACAGGTACCAGAGACAAGTAAT
>Ga0207421_10007526_pt1 | contig 11572 bp, 12 predicted proteins | sample SodLakKL_010_SED_4_FD_187542 | JGI IMG/M metagenome (GOLD analysis project Ga0207421, IMG submission 187542) | Alkaline sediment microbial communities from Lake Tanatar, Kulunda Steppe, Russia - 8KL_010_SED (SPAdes) (version 2) | ecosystem: Environmental > Aquatic > Non-marine Saline and... | reverse complement strand
GGCGGCGCTGGGAGATCGAGACGCTCTTTGGCGCCTTAAAGTCGCGCGGGTTTGACCTGGAGGCGACGCATCTCCGCGCGCCGAGCCGTATTCGCAAGCTGATAGCGCTGCTCTCGCTGGCCTTCGTCTGGGCGCATCTGGTTGGGCTGTGGCGCCAGGAGCGAGAGGGCCCGCTACGTCGCAAAAACCATGGGCGCTTGGAGAAGAGCGTCTTTCGGTATGGCCTGGACCACCTTCGCCGATTGCTGCTCCTTGCGGGTACCGCGGAGGAAGCCTTCGAGCGCTGTCTCAGGCTCCTACGAGAGCCTCAGCAAGTTTTGTCGGGTACATAGGGCGAACCGTGTCCTGTGCTTGGTGGTGTTCGTGCTTGCCTCGTGCAGTCAACCTCACGAGCCGGATCCGCCTGACATAGGGGCCAACCTCGTTTACAGCGTTGAGGCTGAGCTCTTTAATCGTCAAAATACCCTTGCGATGGGCTCGGATGGGGTGGTATACACCACGGATATTGACGGATTCGCTATCCGAAAGTATGGAGCGACAGGCGATTTGCTTGCAAAAGTGGGAAGCCGTGGGGAAGCCCCGGGCGAGTTTACTTCTGGCCCAAGGGTAATCTCGTACGACGCGGGACAGGTGATCGTATCAGGAAACCTCGTAAATCGGATGTTACACGTGTTTAATGACCGCTTAGCATACCTTGACCGCTACAGGCTGGAAGATTTCCCTCTTTCTCATACAGCGTATGAAGGGGCTGTCTACTTACCGATGGTGGCTCAGAATAACAATGGCGGAATCCATGTCGAGGTCGTCCGAAGAGACGCCAGCGGTACAAAGTCTGCCCTCTTCCCCGTCGGGGAACCCATTAGGGGACTCCATGACATGCGAGGCTTAATGTTTAGTGGTGGCTCTTTAGCGACGGATGGCAAGGTGATGGCTTACGCCTACAACTTTCGCAATGCAATCGAAATTTACTCTATCGAGAACCCGGAGTCAGACCCGCTGACTACCCACTTGCCGGGCAATTTACCATCTGTTACCTGGGAGCGCCATTCCGCCTCATCCCAGCTTTCCGGTGAGGCTGCCGCCCTGCTTACCGGAGAGCCCTCGGCGTTTGCTATGACGGGGTCCGCCGTAGACAACGGGCGGGTCTTTGTGCTTGGTGGCACCCTCGCGGAAGGACACACCCGGACCGTGTTCGTCTTCGACAAGAGAGGCACACCGGTAGGGGTGGTTAATCTGCCAAAGCCGGCGTATGACATTGATGTGCGGAATGGTATGCTGGCCTTTCTGGCGGCGGATGGTTCACTCGTCAAATTAGAACTGGATACACGTGCGCTCCCGTCTCCCTGATGTTCAATTATGAATGAGAAAGAGATTATGCATAGACAATGGCTGGTGGGACTTCTGTGCCTCGTGCTGCTTGGTGCTTGTCAGGAAGAGCCGGACCCGGAAGAAAACGAGACGGCGCTCCCCGAACTTGCGACGGAGCTAATTTTCAGCGTCGACCTGGACGAGGACGGTCCACGGCGCCAGCTCACAGTTGCCGAGGATGGTCGCTTCTACATGGCCAACCGGTTCACCTACGAGGTATATGAGTTTTCCCCGCTGGGCGAGGTTCAGCGCCGTGTCGGGTCGGAGGGGGAAGGCCCCGGTGAGTTCTCGCAGCCGCTTGAGCAGGTGGTCGTAGTGGGTGGACGGGTCTTCGCCAGTGGTAGCTTTACCGACCGCTCCATCAACGTCTTTGATGAGAACTTGATGTTTAAGGAGTCGATTGATGTGGGAGGGCAGTTTTTCGGGATGTCTGTGCATGGCGATGCAGTACTCGTTGCCGTGATGGATACAGACACCGGACAGTTGGAACTCAGGCGCTATACCGGCGAGGGATTTGAGACATTTCAGCCGCTGAGTCAGCAGCAATCCATACACGGCAACCCGTCAGTCATTTTCCGAAACGTGGGTTTTTTGGCCAGCGATGCGAACCTGGTCGCCTATGCCTACTGGTTTGAGAACGCCATTGAGTTGTTTGATACGTCCGGCCCAACAGTCCAAAGTGTTTCCGCCCAGCTGCCCGTTAGTGGAGTGGACGTAGGATGGGGCGATACCTTACCCGAGGGTATCCCGCAGGGCTTGGGCGGCGACGCACCAACAGCGACGATGACGCGCGGCGTAGCCGTGGACCAGGGGCATGCGTTCGTGTTGGGAGGCAGCGCTGATTCAACCCTCGAACATACGGTCTTCGTCTTCCGCGCCGACGGTACACCTGTTGCTACCATTCCACTGGATGTGGCCGGGGATGGAGGCAACGCCTTTGACGTCAGCGACGGTCACTTGTACTATCGTACAGCGGAGGGCCAGCTTCGCATGCTGTGGCTGGATCTGGAGCCGCTGGGAGTAGAGAATCCAGAGCGTCGGTGGACGGCCTGCGGCGTTACCATGAGAAATTGCTTCCAGCGTGCACTGGACGAAGGCGGAGAAGAGATGCAGCAGCAGGTTCAGGCGTGCCGTGAGGCGTATTGTGACTGCGCAGGCGACGTGTCGCAGTGTCAAGAAGTCGCCGGGCGTTGAGCAAGGGCGGAATGGGGCACGGAGGAGACGAGGAAACGAAGAACCGAAGCAAGGTCGTGTAGCGGCGTACGGCGGTGCGTCGCGTTGCGAGGTTCAGCGGGAGGGCGGAAGACGAAGAGCCGACGAGCCGAAGAACCGATACGTAGCGGCACGAGCAAGGTATGCTTTTTGTGCCATCACACGCGAGATTCTCCGGGCCTGAGTTTGAGCCATACCCGTGGTGTCAAGCGGTACGGTCGGTACATCTTTCGCATACGTCGTACGATTTTGCTGAGCCCACGTCTAATCGTCACGCTGTTATCGTTCGGGCTTGCCGGTGTCCTTGCCGGGTGCACGCCGAATGAACCCGACGGGCCGCCACCAAACTTCACGCTCACGGACCCCAATATCGAAGGGCATCTCCACGAGGGCGATTCCACCGTTGTTGCGCAACCGCAGGAGAACCCAGACCGGAGCTTTCATGGGGAGCGATGGACGTTAGCGTGGCGGCACGAATTACAACAGCACTCAACGATGCTGCAGATCACGACGAGCGCTGACGAGTCAAGGCTCTATATTTTGGACATGGCCGCTCCGCACGTTACCATGCTTGATGCCCGGGATGGTAGCTATATGGATCAGTTTGGACGCAGTGGAGAGGGACCTGGCGAGTTTATTCAGCCGGAACGCATCACCATTGCGCACGACGGACACCTCCTGATTCCGGATTCGAGACGGAGAGTAATTCATGTGTTTGCGGAGGATGGCCACTTTGTACGGGCTATTCCCGTCGGTAACGTTGGACCGGTGGACGTGGTAGCGGCCGATAGTGGGTTTTTCTGGATACACGCGGGTACACCTGCGGCGATAGCTACGCTGTATGATGGGGAGGGAGATCGGTTACGGGACGCAGGTGTTTTCTCCAGGGAAATCCCAGCGGGGATGGGCAAAAATGGTTACCTGCTTCGACATCCGAATCGCCCATCGATGTTTTATGTCGGACGCTTTGGCGGACGGCTGTCGAAGTTTACGCTTGAGGGCGACCTACGCTTTCATCGCCAAACGATAGATCCCAACGATTATCCTGCACCGGTCGCGTTGAGTGGAGGGGAATCGTTTACCATGGACCAATCAAACGTACACGCCCTCCGCGCGCTCGCCGGCGTAACCGATGAGGGGGTGTATGTTGGCATCATACAAACGGTGGAAGAACCGTCCTCGGGATTGCGTTTTCTCGTCGATCGCTATGATCCTGAGACAGGAGACTATCTCTACTCGTATGACTCGCCCAACCCCGACTGCGCGATTGTGTGGATGACGGACGCGCACGTGTACACCCATTGCCCATTAGACAGCTCCATTGAGCGCTGGAGACGGGCGCCTGACCAACCGTAGACCGCACGCGCGCTTGAGGTTTCGTTGCGGGGTTCAATGGAGGGGAAGGAAACGAGGAGACGCCGTGGCACTGCGTCGCTGTATGGGGGTCTGGGGGTGTGGGGGTGTTTCTTCGAGACGAGGACTCGAGGAGACGAAGAAACGAGGTTCAGCGATGGCGCACGTCCATTCAAAATTCAGCCCTCTTCTCGCGCCGATGCTCCGCGTCGGCGCCCACAGATGGACGGTTTCCGTCCGAGGTTTAGGTGCAAGCAGTGCCGGTGCTCCTCAGTGCTTTGTACCGATTCAGTCGCGCTGCTATCGAAGCACCATGATATTGTACGCGGGGCGTGCTGAAGGTGTGCTACCACGCATAGCATGAGACCCAGAGCGCCCCTGTGTCTTTACTGAAGTGGGGTGCCCGTCCGAGGTGAGATATTGCACCACACGAAGTAGAAACCGCTACTAAGTGTACCTGTTGACAGCGGAGATCTGGCTATCATCGCGACTTGCACGCGTCATGCAAAAAAGCAAATGGATAACGGTGCTTCGGTGGCTCAGCAGCTACAGCTGGTTCGTCCTTCTTTTGTATGGAGTTCTAATCCTGTGGGACTTCTTGGCAGGCAATAACTTCTTTGTATCCCGCTTATCGATCTTCACCATGCTGCTCCACTGGATGACTGCTTCGATTCTACGCCCTGCTCGGAAAGAGGACGTGGCTGTTTACCCGACTGGTCTGTTAGTCGCTGGTGCTTTCTTGGTTTTGGGGCTTGGTGCGGGGTTTTCTACAGCCCTGTACCTTTCGGGTCCAGTGGATGCAACCTGGGTTTGGCCAACTCTGGCGTATCATGCAATCTATCTTTCTGTGGTGTTAATTTCGATGCTTGTTGTGATCGTAAAATAGATGTCGATAGCGATGAACGGCACGGCCACGGAGATGGGCGATGCAAAGGGTAAAGGTTCAGTTCGTCAACCACATGAGCAGATATGATCCCTACCGAAGCTTCCGATCTACAACCCTTCCCCCCGAAAGTCGACGTGTGGGGGTGGATCGGTATCGCGGTGATCGGGCTGTTCTTCGCCGGGCTGGTCTGGGAGCTCGTCACGGGCCTGAGGCGCGGGGAGGTTGCGCGGTGGGCCTCAGCGCTTCTGCCGCTCGTTCCGATAACCGTTCTGCTGGGTACTTTCCTGCCGATTCGATACGGCCTGGGCGCAAAGGCGCTGGAATTACGCGCGGGCGTCATGCGCACGCCAATCAGCTACGAGAGCATCCGCTGCGTACGCAAAGGCTCGTGGCGTGAGCTGTTGAGCCGACAGGCGATGCTCGGCGTGTACTGGGGCGGCTTCGCATCGGACTTCCTCGTTGTAGAGCACGGCCAGGCCGCGCATCATGTGCGTTTCAGCCCCGCACGGCAAGCGGTGTTTCTGGCGGAGCTTGCGGCGCGGGCCGACCTGGTGGAGGAAGACGGGGCGTTGCGGCGTCCCGAATCCCCATAAGCAGCCGGCATCGTGAGGATGGGGTCCGGTGGGCACTCGGCGTCGGGATCTATTATCCTTAGACCGGGCTGGATTCCTGCAGCGCAGACGGGGCCTGCCGATGCAGGTGCACCTGCGCCACCGCGGCCGACACCAGTCCGGCGGCTCCGATGAGCTCCATCGACTCCTCCACCAGCGTGTCCATCAGCCAGAAGCCAAGCTCGGGGTAGCGGTAGATCTCCGGGCCCAGAATATGGTCGCTAAAGAAGGCCTCCAGCAGCACGCTTCCCACGGGATGATACCAGCCAATGCCGCTGGAGGCCGAAAAGAACGCAGCGCCGGCGTAGAACACGAAGCCAATCCAGAAGAACACAACCACGGTCCGGAGCGCCCGCACGGCGTCGTAATAGGTGGCGAAGGCATAGACCGGAAGTGCGGCCAACGCCGGGAAGTAGATAAGCAGCTCAAACGTCGGCACAATGAGGTCGGCGTAGGGCCGCAGGAACGGGAAGATCGCCAGCAGCTCCAGAATGCGGTGCCGCGGGCTGCCGGCGTCTTCAATCACCAACAACATGCCGCCGACGGCCATCAGCAACCAGAAGGTGCGGAGATGCGCGTGACGGGTACCCTTTACCTCGCTCGCAAGCCACGCCGAAAGGATAGCAAACGACCCGAGGCTGAGCCACTGCGCCCACTCCACCGGGCTACGGTCGTCGAACCAGGCATAAAAGAAGGTGACGTACCGGTCGTGAAACATGTGCGGGCTCGCGTCAAACGTAAACCACGTGCCCCAGCCGCCTACGTCCCACGCATCCAGGAACAGTACAGCCGCCCAGGAGACCGCCAGAAAGGACAGGATGCCGCCAAAGACCACGAAAGGGCGGGGTAGCAGGCGAGCCATGGCTGTAATAGATACCGGGTGACGCAAACGAAGGAGTAGGTGTAGCCGGCCCGGCGCGCATTACAGCCCCGTTCACGATCACCCGTTTCCATGATAGCCCGCTGCACACGAGAAGTCGAATCCCTGCACGTCTTTTTCCAGGAATGGCTGAACGGGGAGGTCCCGGACGGCCCAGGAAGGCTCGCACGCGTGGACGAGGCCCTGGACGACACGTTTATCATCATCTCGCCCGATGCGCGTCAGACGTCCAAAGAAGTGCTACTCCAACAGCTCCGATCCTCCCACGGTGCCTGGCAGGACGGCCGCATCTGGATCGAAGACGTGACGGGCCGGGCGCTACGTGAGCAGCTGGCGCTTGTGACGTATAAGGAGTGGCAGCAGACAGACGGGGAGGTCCGCGGACGCCTGAGCTCGGCACTCTTTCGTCGGGCCTCGGAGGCGCCGGAAGGGGTGGCCTGAGTGCACCTGCACGAGACGTGGATCCCGGCAGATGGCGCAGCCGACTAACCGGCAGGACCGGGGGCGGCCACGTGGTATCAGAAGCTACTGCATGGGTGCTGCTGAGCCGGGCGGCGAGCAGCAACCACTACGCCGCAAACGAAGGATGCCCAGCTTGCGTTGAGTGGACCTATAGCCTTCTCACAAACCCTCCGCCCGATCTCATGGCCAACACGCCCGGACGCAACGCCCCCTGCCCGTGCGGCAGCGGCGAAAAGTACAAGCATTGCTGCCAGGGTACGGACGCAGGCAATAAGCTATCCACCTGGGCCGCCATCATGATCGGCCTGGTACTGTTGTTGGGCGCCGTGATGGCGGGTATGGCCATTAGTGGAGGGGGCACACCGGATTGCCCACCAGGTACCGTGTGGTCGGAGGCGCATCAGCACTGCCATTGATGCGTGGGGTCACAAACGAGTGCTGCGCCGCGTGCGGAGGTTTGATCAATCCACAGGGCGGGCGGAGCGGAATGGGGCTTGGCTCGTTCTAAACGGGCTCGTTAAACCAATGGCTTCCCTGAACTTATGACCGACCCCATTGCAGTGCTCCTCAAGCGCTTTAACCTGGAGGACCTTGACGCGCAGATTGCCGGCTGGATGCGGCAGCACGGCGTGCGCATTCTCCGGATTGCGCTTGGCATCATCTTTATCTGGTTCGGCGCGCTAAAGCCGCTCGGCCTGAGTCCGGCTGAGGACCTGGTGCGCAACACCATCTATTTTGTGGATGAGGACTTTTTCCTGATTGTGTTGGGCGTGTGGGAGGTGCTGATTGGCGTGGGGCTGCTGTTTCGGCCGATGCTGCGTCTGGCCATCGCCCTGTTGTTCTTGCAGATGCCCGGCACCATGCTGCCGCTGGTGCTGATGCCTGAGGTATGCTTCACCGCGTTTCCCTATGGCCTTACGATGGAAGGGCAGTACATCATTAAGAACCTGGTGCTAATCGCAGCAGCCCTGGTGGTAGGTGGCACGGTGCGCGAGCGTAGCTCGGAACTGGTGCGGCTCTGACGTCTACCGCCTCCCTACACCTCATGCGCTTCCCTGCAGCTTCTGCTCTATGGCCGATGACACCGCCGAACACTTCGTTTACATCGTGCGCTGCAGCGACGGCTCCCTCTACACGGGGTATACCACCGATGTGGCCCGGCGCGTGGCGGAGCACAACGCCGGCACCGGCGCCAAGTACACGCGCGGCCGGCGCCCGGTGCAACTGGTGTACCAGGAGGCGCATGCCACCGTCTCGGACGCCATGCAGCGCGAGTACGCCATCAAGCAGTGGCGTCGGCAGAAGAAGGAACGGCTCCTCGCATAGCCGGAGCGTTAGTGCGGGGAGGCGTTAGATCGGTAGCGTGATGCCCCCGGTGGAGAGCAAGCCATCCTGCCCGTAGGCCACGTTGAAGGTGAAGCCCACATTGGGCGGGTTGGCCATTCGCACGGCCATGCCCGGGTTCAGGTTGAAGTCGTCGCCAAACGCGCTGTTGAACACCTGCCCACCGTCCAGGAATGCGCTCATCAGGATGGTCATCGGGAAGCTCATCACCTTCACGCTCCCCAGGGTGTGGCGGATCTCCATGCTGCCGAACAGGCTGTGCTGCCCGTGAAAGCGGCCTTCGTCAAAGGCGCGCAGCGAGTTGAAGCCGCCGAGCTGGGCCTGATCGAAGAAGGGCACGCGCTCGCTGGTCGTAATGGTAGCTTCGCTACGGAGGACGAGCTGCCAGCGCTTATCTACCGTGGAAAGGTACTGCCGGAGGTCCAGCAGGAAGCGGCCGTAGGTGTCCACCAGATCGGTAGAGCGCTGATCGTCGACTACTTCGTTAACCTCCGCAGTGAACTTGCCAAAGAACCCACTGGAGGGGTTGAATTCCTGATTCCGCCCGTCGTAGATGACGTTAAAGCGACCACCCATCACGGTAGCGCCGCCCAGGCCGGGCACGTCGCTGAAGCGGTCAAGGTCGAGCAGTGCCGGGATGAAGCCGTCCACGACCTCGTCGATGTCGTCGAGGCCACGCCCGACTTCCACATAGCGCGCCTTCACGCCCAGCCCTACGCGTAGCTTCTGCGCGGGGAAGTGGTAGACGTCCAGCGTGCCGCCTGCTTCGCGGTGGTCGTACACCGACACATCGCCTTCCTTCGTGCCGGGTCCCATGCCATAGAAGCGGATGCGCGGATCTGTCATCGCGGTGCCATCTACCTGAAAGCCCCACCGGTCGCTTTCTCCCACCGTGAAGTCTTCCCAGGCGACCTGCAGTTCGCGGTAGTCGCCCCCAGAGAAGCGCCCGCTGATTTGCAGATTCTTGTACGCGGCCGGGCAGGAGAGGTAATCAAACCCGAGACCGGCGCCCAGAAACTGATTGTGAAACGCATTGAGGCTGAGGGAGCCCGTCATGATGCCCTCGCGCGTGGTGTTGAGAAAGGTGACCCCACCTCCAATGCTAAGCCCGGCCTGTTTGGAACTGGAGACGAACGGGAAGGGCGCGTGGCGGATGGTTTTGCCGTGGTCTGGCGGATCCATGAACACTGTATGCAGCACATCGGTGAAGCCCGACGGCTCGTACTCATGAAACATGGGGGAGAGGGCGGTGGGATAGCCTTCATCGCGTTGCACAATGAAGTCGCCAGGCACCGCGCCTACGCTCGGTGCGGGCACATCGCCACCGGCCGAGGCCCCCGGGTCTACGATGAGGGTGGCCTCATGCCGCGTGTTGGCGTGCGTGGCGAGGCTACCGGCGTTGAAGCCCGGTGTGTAGGTGATCTGTGCCTGCAGGGTGTGCGTTCCGGTAGCCGCATCGGCGTGCACCTCGAACGGAATCACGATCTGCACCTCGCCCTCATAGACGCGCGTGGTACCCACGTGGACCGGCACGCCTTCCACGCTTGGCTCCGGGTACTGCGGCTCACCGAAAGAAACGGCCTCGTGGTCCCCGAGCCGGATGCGCGTGCCAGCCGGAGTCCGCGCCTCGCCTGGCTCCGCCCCGAGCCACATAAACTTGGGCAGCTTGAAGGTGGCGATCAGGGCCGACGACTGCCCCGGCGCGACCGTGGCTTCAGCGGCTTCCAGGGAAACCACCACCGGATCCTCAATGGGCGGGCGGTTGACCTCCTGCGCAAGGGCGGAAGATCCCAAACCTCCGGCACCCGCCAGGAGCACGAGGCAGACAGCGCAGGTCAGTCGATGAATCGGCAGCAGTACAGGTTGTAGAGCGTCGGGCATGAGCGTGTACAGCGAGTGAACAGGGATACAAAGCAGCAAGCCTGGCGAGGCTGACGCGTTCGAGCGGCAGCGGTCGGTCTCTGGCTGCTGTATCCTGTAGTTTGCGTGTGGACTAAAGCGTTACGCGGTTGCTTGCCAGGGCATGGCTGTCGAGCCCTAATACGGCGTCCATAGTATGCAGGGTGGCATCCGCGTGTCCTAATCTCTGTGCGTGTTGATCGCCAGGCACGCTGTCCATCGATACGTTGCCCCGATAGCGTCGCCAACGCTTCCGCGAGAGCCGTCAGTTGTGTGCAAAAAAGCCCTTCCAAACATCCCGGCAAGCCGCGCGTCGAATGGTTAAGTTTCGGTTAAGGCACCATCAACCAGTCGAGGTTTACCATGAAAACCCGCGTACGTGACCTGCTTCGCGAGAAAGGAACGGAAGTACTTACCACCCCGCCCGATGTGACGGTGTATGAGGCCATCCAGAAGATGGTAGACCACAATGTGGGCTCCATCGTAGCCGTGGAAGGAGCGAAGATCGAAGGCGTGTTCACCGAGCGCGACTACCTCCGGCGCATCGTGTTGGAGGGGCGCTCCTCCAAGACGACCCCCCTCCAGGAGGTGATGACAAAAGAGGTGTACACGGTGCCCTATGGGGCGACCGTGCAGCAGTGCATGGCACTGATGACGGAGCACAAGTTTCGGCACTTGCCCGTCGTGGATGACGGCGCGCTCTGCGGTATCATCTCTATTGGTGACTGCGTGCGCCACCTTTCGGAAGAAGCGCAGGCCGAGGTGGAGGACCTCAAAAGCTACATTAGCGGGCAGTATCCGGGCTAAGCGTGTGGGTTAGGTGTCGGATGCCGCTTGCGCCACCTTCGGAACGAACGTCTCCAGTTCGGCGGCGGGCAGCGCGATGGTGCGCTCCTGCTCCGCGCTCATGTAGGCGGCCATTAACAGGCGCACCACCTCGCGCCCGGCGTGGAAGTTCAGTTTGGGTTGCCGGCCATCGAGGAAGTAGCGCGTGAAGTGCTGGTTTTCGCCGGTGTAGCCGTAGGCGGCGGCCTCATCTCCGATGACGGGCAGTAGGCCCTGTTCGGCGTTTTGCTTTTCTACCAGGTCCTCACCGGCCGCGCCCTGCACCTCACGGCTCAGGTAGACGTCCACGCCGCTATCGAGCGAGCTGTAGCGGAGGGAATATTCCGGCCCCAGCAGCTCGGCCCGCAGCCGCAGCCCCGGCCCCACGTAGCTCCACGAGGTGGTGGTCTCGCTGATGAGCTCGCGGCCTTTGCCATCCTCGTACGTAATGGTCGCCCGCGCGAAATCCTCCACAGGGCTTTGATTAAAGTCAACGTCCGGGCCGAAGCGCTCGCGCAGCTGCCGGGCGTAGGCGGGTCGGTCCCACTTCAGCGTCGCGACCTGGGCCGACACCTTCGCCGGGGTGATGCTGCTGCGCGGGGCGCCCGGAGCCGTCAGGAGGAAGCGCGCCACTTCGACGCTGTGGCACATCATGTCAAGGAGCACGCCACCGCCCTGCAGGGGCCCCTGCCAGAACCACGATGCGTGCGGTCCGCTGTGCTCCTCCGCGGC
>Ga0207421_10007525_pt1 | contig 11573 bp, 15 predicted proteins | sample SodLakKL_010_SED_4_FD_187542 | JGI IMG/M metagenome (GOLD analysis project Ga0207421, IMG submission 187542) | Alkaline sediment microbial communities from Lake Tanatar, Kulunda Steppe, Russia - 8KL_010_SED (SPAdes) (version 2) | ecosystem: Environmental > Aquatic > Non-marine Saline and... | reverse complement strand
AAATAATCTTCAGGCGGTGATTGTTCTTCTTCAATGTTTTTTGTCTTAATAGTCCGGCTTTCCATTGTATCGTCGGTTTCTTCTTCCGTCCAATCCTCTGTTATTTCATATTTTCGCCAGTAAAACTCTCTCATTATAGATCACCAACCGGCTCGCCTGTTTCCTTATCATAGGCCATAGGGTCAAGCGCCACAAATTCAGCCGTTACCCGCCAATAATCTCCAATCTGACCGATAGGGTTAAAAGAATTATTACTGCCTGTTCTCACATTTCTAAATAAATAATTTTTTAGTTCTAAATTAGAGATAGCGTTTTTAAAAGGCAAAATCAAAAGTTCCTGATAATCTTCTTCACTTTTCGCTAACAATGTGCAGGTTATTCTTGTGGATTCTTGACCTTTATTGATCTGATAAGATTTGTCTGTATAAGGAATATGTCGCGTTTCTTTATTGCCTGTATAGTCTATGTTTAAGCTGCCAATTTCGATTTTGTATTCTTCGTTATTCCATATCATCTAAAAGCACCACCAATTCCGCGGGCCTTTAATTTTCTTAACAAATCATTGTTAGCATATTCTGCTGTTGCCTTATCGACAACATTATAATCAATATCCATATTAATATCAGAAGCTACTGACTTATCCGCTGATAAAGGCGTAACTGTCGCCCCTGAAGGTAGATCAACAAGTTCAGGACCTTCCTCGCCAACGATTGCGCTGCCGCCTATATCTATCCGGCCACCTTCAGCTAATTCAGGAACATTTGCAATATCAAAACCCCAGGTAGCGCCGCCAAAACCTGGTACCCAATCAGGAACATCAATACTTATTTTGTTTAAAGCATTTATCATCTTGTTAATACCGCCGATTATCCAATTAATAACCTGTTTTATACCTTGCCACATACTCTCAAATATTCCTATTGTATTATCATACATCCAGCTAAAAGCTTCTACTGTTTTCTCTACCCACCAGCCAATAGCTGTGGTTACTGCTTCAGCAACCCATTTAACTATATCGACTATCGTTTCCCAATTTCTAAAAACAAGAATAATACCAGCTACTGCCCCTGCCAATATAGCAATCGGACCTAAAGCTATCCCTGAAATAACGCCGCCAGCGGTTGTCATAACCGGTGCTATTGTAGAAAACGCTGCTATCATCTTGCTGACTATCAATAATACAGGGCCGGCTGCCATTAATAAACCGCCTAAAGCTAAAGCTATATTCTGAACAGGGCCGGGTAAAGCACTAAAAGCTTCTAATAAACCGGCTAAACCCTCGACAAAAGTTAAAACAGCCGGAATAATAGAATCCTGGATAATAGGAATAAAAACATCCATCAAAATAGGAATAACTTTTGTGCCAATTTCTCTAACCATAGCGCTAAACTGTTCCTGTAATTGATGTAATTTATCGTTAAATTTCTCTGAAGCAACGGCGCTTTCTTCGTCCATAACAATACCTAAATCGCGGGCTTCCTGCATTAATTCTTCCACGCTGGCTTCTGAATCTCTTAAAGCCGGCATAAGATCGCGCGATAATCGCGTGCCAAACAATTCAGACGCTACCGCCGCTTGTCGCTGCTCGTTATCCATTCCTCTTAATGATTCAATAGCTGTTGTCATAGCTTCTTCTGTGGATATTGTGCCATCTCTTACTCTATCCATTGGAACATTTAGTTTTTCCAGGGCTTCAGCGTATTTTTCGTTGCCTTCTGCTGCTCTACCAATACGCTGGTTTAAACGGCCTAAAGCTTTTTCTGCACCATCAAAACCTAATTGTTTAAGGGCATAGTCCATTTCCTGAAAACCTTCTACTGACATACCGGTTTTTTCAGCCATCATTAAGACTTCTTCGCCATAATTGGCTGTCTTTTTTGCCATTCCTACAAGCGCGCCACCTGCTATTGCCATAGGACCGGTTACCCATTTAGTCATAGTTCCGCCTACTGCACCTATGTTGCGGCTTAATTCTTGCGCCCTATTCTGTACGCCTTGCATATTTTTTTGAAACTCTGAAGTATCAGCGCCTATTCTAACAAATAACCTAGATAATGTGTCCGACATTAAGCGGCACCCCCTCTCTTATCCTGGCCACCTAAAGCGTCGTTTAACTTTTCTACAAACTTCAGTTGGTCTTTCCAGGACTTCTGTTTTACTTCTTTTTTCTCTTGCGGCATAAAATCCTGTGGCCTATAAGCTTTCTTTTTCTTTTTGGGATTTCTAAAAACATTAGCGATTGTAGAAGCAACAACCCCAGCCCTAAAATCAGCTTCTGTTTTTTCTTTTTTTCTGATCTTATTTTCTAATCTAAATAATTCTGATAGTTCTCGCGGTGATAAAGACCAAAATTCATTTTCTGATAAGCCTAAAATTTGTCGCCCGGCCGCCCACAATTCTATCCAGCCGAGCGTTTCGTGTTTTTTCCTTTGCTTTCACCTTCAGGCATAGCTTTTTCGTAAACATCAAACAATTTTTCTGATATTTCTTCCATATTCCCAGGATTTATATGTTCCCCTACTTCTTCAATAGTGATGTTTTCATGTTCATTTAAACCAGCCCACAATAAAGCCCTAATTTCTTTCAAACCTATCTTGTCGCCTGGCTTCATGTTAGACAGATCTTTCCCTGTTTCTTCTTCAAACCTAATCATAGCGTTTAGGTTAAGTTCATATTCACATTCCATTCCGCCAATATTAAAAGTTGTTTTTGCAAACTTTCCCATAATTTATCCTCCTTTTTTTACTTATTAAGCAGGCATTTCATTATTCAAATCAGGCTCGCCTGTTAAATTCAGATCGACTGAAGCGTCTGCTTTGCTATCGTGCGGCATATCTGTATCCCAACCAGCTACATAAGCCATAAAAGACCATGTAGTTCTATTTTCGTCAGGGAATACTAACTTAAATTTACGCCTTTTTTTGTTTTTCATATCTTCTAATAACTTAACATGATTGTTAAGCGCCGGCAAAAACGATACATCAAGACTTAATTCACCTGATCTTAATATTGTTGGTAGCTGTTCTTCCCAACCGCCAGGGCTATCATGATCTGTTGTATCCTCAAAATCTACCGAGAATGAAGGGCCGCCAAAATTAACAACCTTTAATACTCTTTCATAATTCCCGTTATCTTTTTCTTTATACAAACGAGTTCCAAAAGCCCACTGTGCTTCCTGGCCTTCCTGCAAATCAGATGTTCCTACCCATGCTGTCGCTTCTTCTTCTTCAGGTGTTCCTTCAACTGTTGCAGCTATAACATCATCATCACCGAGAATAATCATTTCAATATCATCAGCGGTATAATTTTCAGCGGAATCCAATGTTAATGTAAATGTTCCGTCCAAAATTTCTGTGCCTTCTGTTGAATTAGCTTCTATAACAAGCGTATCTAAATTTTCTGTTGATTCTATTAAAAAGTTAGTATCTACTGTTGAAACTTCTATTTGTCCAAAATAAACTCTTTCCATTTTTCCTCACCTCTTAATAAGGGATTTTTATATCAAATTGCTCGCGATAAAGTTTTTCTTCATCATGATAATCAGGTCTTTCATTAGATATTTCAGCGCCTGATATTTTATAATCGCCAAAATAACCACTAAACCCGTTTAATTTTTGCCTGGCTTCTTCGATAATGTCTTGCGCGTCTTCTTTCCTTTTGGCGTAAGCGTCTAACTGAAAAAAGGCCGTATAATTACCAGCTACGCCGTCATGATCTAAAGGGTTTGATCTATCTAGTTTATTAACAACTAAATATTTATCATCAGCGCTTTGTTTAATTCTGCCTGATGAAATAGCGTTAGGTTTTTTAATGTTATTTTTTAACCATGTCATAAAGGCCCGCTGCAACATTATCTCACCGCCTCTTTTGTCATTCTGTCTAATTCGTCTTTTAATGTTTTATAAGCTTTTGGCGCTTTATTTCTTACGGCGTTTCTAAAAAAAGGGTTTGGCTCAATATATGGTGAGCCATATTCTGTAACAATACCGCCGTAATAAGCTATTGCCCTGTCTATTGCCACAATTGCAGAAGCAAAATCGTTGCCTTTTTTTAATGGTTTCTTGATCTGCGCTTCCTTCAATCTACCTGTCGGTCCTAAAGGTGCTGTCCTTTCAGCTTCTGCTCTAATAACTTCTGCTGCTTTCAGGCTGGCTTTTTCAACATCATTAGGGTTATGTGCTTTTGTCAATTTTTCAAACTTTTTCTGTAATTCATCTATTCCATCAAGCCTAACAGATATATCATTACCCATTAAATCACCTTCTTAACAATACAACGAGATTTTTCCTTCCGCCCGTTAGGGTCAAAATAACTTTCGACTTCGTATTCGTCGCCTGTTTCTATATCCTCGATAATATGATCTGCCGTTAAATCTATCCGGTAATAAATATCAATATACCCGTCAACCTCACTTTCATATTTAGCTGACCTGAATATCTGTTGTCCGCTATTAGGAACAATCTTTCCCCAGGCGAAGAAATCATGTTCGTAATCTTTATAAGGCGCTTCGGAAGCGTCTGTTCCTTCTACAAGTTTTTTAAAATTTAGCTTTTTATTTAATTCCCCTGGATTCATACCGGCACCACCCTATCAAGACCAAGCAAGGCGTCAACAGTTAACGGTATGTTAGTCGCTATAGTTCCTACCGCTACTGGGATTCTATTATCATACCAATGCGTAACAAGTAATTTAATAGCGTTTTTTACCCTGGCGGGAACTTCTGCTGCTGTTGCATAGCCGGCTGTATAAGTTATTTGTATTTTTTGCTGTTCCGCTAGATCACCAGGTATATTATGACTATTTGATCTATTTATAAAACCAAAATATCCGCTATCATCTACAATGTAATTATCGGCGGGCCATTCTTCCAGCATTCCGTCGCTTTTTTGAACTTCTATTTTTTCCAAACTCTGAAACGGTGGCCGGGGTAACTTAATAGGCAGGTTTATTTCATCAAGAATTAATTTTAGCTTTGTTGTCATATAATTTTTATTTTGTATAGTTTCGCAATATTCTGTGGCGGTATCAATATAAGCTTCGATTAATTCGTCTTCATCATCAGTTAATACCCGCAAGTGTTTTTTTGCTTCAGCTAAAGTTATCGGATAATCATTAGCTTTTTCTAATACAATTATATCCATATTATCACCCGCCTTCATTTAAAGCTTTTTCAGCCTTGATTGCTTCCTCTTTTCCCCTTTTTTTATCGCCATTTGATAGTTCATACCAGCCGCCGCCTGTATGTTTAGGGTATTCAACCATTTGTGTTTCTATATCCTGGCTCTTTACAGGGATAGCCTGGCCGTTTTCACAAAATCTTATCGCTCTTTTTTTCTCTAAATCAACAATTTCACCAGGGCTATAAGCAAAATCGCGCCCTGCTATGCTTACTTTAAACTGAATAAGCATGATTACACCACCTTTTTAGAAATAAAAAGGCCGGTTGCCCGGCCCTGATTAATTATTATTCTGTGCCTGTCTTTAATACCTGAATAGCTTCAGGAATAAGCAGGACGCCGTCTGTTCTTTGATAGGCTCTGAAGCCTACTTTGCCTTCATCAGCATATTTTTCGACTAAACGCTGCATTACCATACCGCGCCTGTCAAATATCTCATAAAAACTAAAGTCACCAAAAGCAGCAACTTCCTTTTCTGCTTCTAGTTCAGGCATAGCTGTAGACGCTTCAATAGGTGCGCCTAAAATCTGATCTGGCTCGCTAGCCTGTAAGCCTGGCTGCCATAGATAGTTATCATTACCATCTTTTAACTTTCTGACAGCGCCAATAGTAGTATCATTGAACAACCATGTTCCATTTGTTCTATAAGCACGAGGAACAGCATGATAAAGATCAATAATTTCATTTGATGTTATAGCGTCTGCGCCAGCGGCTGTTTTCCCTACTTTAGCGTCTTCCAGGAATCCGGTAGGTTTGCCTGTGCCGTTGCCGGTAATGAAACCTTCTTCTTCAAGGTTTGCAATCCTTCTTACATATCTTACCTGTATGTAATTTTCAAGATCGTAATCATTATCATACAGTAATTCTTCTGAAACTTTGATTATTGTTCCGGCTTTGTGCGCGTCAACAGTTTTCTGTTTAAACTCAATATCATCTTCTGTAAAGCTAGCGCCTTCATCTAACCAATAAGCTTTACCGGAATCGTCGCCAATAGGTATTTTTTTCTCGCTAGAAGTTGTAGATACAGTAGCAAGCTGGCGCATTACATTTGCTTCCTCTAGCTTATCAATAATTTCATCATGATACTCGGTAGGAACTATATAACCGCCTTTTGAATCGTCGCCTGTAGTCATAGCCCGTTTTTCTTCAGCGGATAAGCGAGAACGGCCTTCTCGTAAGTATTTTCTGAATATATCCCGAGTATCATTTTTCCCTTCCGGCTTTTTCTGATCTTCCATTATAGACTTTTTCTCTAGTTCCCTGGCGCGTTTTTCTGTATTAATTCTTTCTTCTAAATCATCAATATCGTTTTCCATTCTTTCAATCTTTGATTTTTCTTCTGCTTTTAAAGCGCGGCTTTCTTCATCTGCTTTGTCGATAACCTTCCTCATCTTTTTTACAATTGACGCTCTTTCTTGCATTAATTCTGTTAATTTATCCATTTAATAAGCACCTCTTTCATAGGATTTTAGTTTATATCTATATCTTTCCAATTCTGACTTTATATCGTTTTGATTGGCCTGCCTAAATTCTCTTAAAACTTCTTCTTTTGATTTAAGACCTGATTCTGATTGCGGATACCAACCTCTAGTAACCGGGCCAACATCAAATAATTCTTTAACTTTTAAAATAGTCCTCACAGGGATTTCCCCGCTATCGTCCCATCTTTCCTCTGCTACCGTAAAGCCAAAAGAACTATCATCAATATCCCCGCGGCTTAAAGATTCTATCAGATCGTTTGCATAACTAGTATCCGGCGGGTCAATCTCATAAAACAAACCTCTATCATCTTCTATTAATGTTAATGTTCCCGCCGATTTCCTTCCCAGGATATAATTATTATCATGATTGAATAAAGCGCGAACATCAGAATTTCTAATAGCGTCTTCAAAAGCGCCTGGCTGTATTTTTTCAATAAAACCCATAACTTCCGGCGCTTCACTATCTGTTATTGCAGCATAACCTATTATTTTTTTTACTTCCCCGCCTTCTTCTTTGATCTCAAAATCAGCTTTGAATTTTCTTGCTTCCATTACCATTTAATCACCTCCGTTATGCTGGACTAATTGTGCAGTTGCAGCCTTCATGTAAAGGCGCGTGCGCTTTCGGGCCGCTTGCAGAAAAACCGCCCTCTTTTTGTATGGACTGATTAGTGTTTAAAAAGTTATCGTCCATACCTACAACCTTGCCCTCCATTTCCTCACAAATCGGACAAGGGTCGCCGTCTGTTTCCCATACTAGTTTATAACCGCCACTTGTAAACACTTCCCTGGCGACTGCATTTTCTACTCTGACAGCCTGCTCTTTTGCTATCTTGCTCGCTTTTTTATCCTGCCAATCGTCAAGCCTTTCATCTACTAATTCTATTGCTTCATCTATATTATCAGCTTGATTCATTAGGGCCAATAACTGTCCCCTTGAATATCCGGCGTGCTGCTCTGATATTGTTTCAAGATAATTCTTTTTGAATTTATCAATATCAACATTATCAAGATCAATTTCTGAAGCTGCTTCTTTGCTTATAGCGTCGGCCATAGTATTTATAACGCCTGCCATTCTGTCGCGATATTCTTCCGGGAACTTATCGTTATAATAAGCAACTATCTTATCCCGGAATGTTTGTTCATTTTTCATTTCTTTATTTAATAGATCGCGAACTTTATTAACTTCTCTTTTGACTACTGCTTCAGCGGCATTTTCAATCCGCCCTTCGTATTGCTGTCTTAAACGCCGGCGGGAGTTAGCAGATCTTTTCTCTTTTTTTCTTGCCCTATTTTCGTCAAGCTGTTGCCCCAAATCATCAAGCGGCATATAATTTAACGGCACGAAAGATTTATCACCATTTTCTAAAGGATTCATATCCTCTTTTTCCCTGATCTCGTTAATAGTCATAGCGCCTATTTCAAACATTTGCTTATAATAAGCGGCGCGGCTTTCAGAATCGCCCCTTAATAAACCCTCAACAACAAATTTTATATAATTTTTGTTATTTCTGTCGCTTATAAGCTTATCATTAAGGCTCTGTTCTATTCTAACCAACCAGGGCCTTATAGTATTGACAACAAAATCAATCGACTGCTGCTCAATATTAGAGAATGTCGCCCTGTCTAAATCAGCAAGCATATGTGGCGGAACTCTGAATATCCTTGCGATTTCTTCTATCTGAAATTTTCGCGTTTCTAAAAACTGCGCGTCGTCAGGTGGTATTCCTGTTTGATGATATTTCATTCCTTCTTCTAAAACCATCAGTTTATGTGCATTACCCATACCCTGATATTTTTCTCTCATATCATTTTTATATCTATTATATGCTTTTTCACTTAACTGTGAAGGATATTCAACAATCCCGCCAGGCTGTGCGCCTTGACTGAAGAACTTTGCCCCAAACTGTTCTGCCGATAGTCCTAAACCTATCGCTTCCCGGGCCATTTTTATAACTGATTTACCTACATATCCATTAAAACCTAACCCTGGAATATGTAATATCTCTTGCTGGTCAAATATCTGCTGGCCTTTTTCCCTTGCATTATAGATATAATACAGCCGGCCATTCCTTAATTTCACCTGCATTTTTCCGGGCAACAGCGGCCATATGGATTTGATCGAGCCATCATTACCTAATTCCAGCTTCGAGTAATGATTACCCCATAGCAATAAGTGCGCCCCTAAAGTTTCACGCCAAACAAAACTTGTCATTATATCGTTTGGTTTGTTGTGTAGCAGCTTATAGAGGTAATTATTTTTAGCTTTGTTCTTTTCCCCGTTTTCTTCAGCATAAACATTAAGCGGTAAGCTTGCAATAGTTTCAGCTATAATTCTTACTGAAGCATAGACGGCAGAATGTTCCATAGCCTTTTCTTCATCAACTTTTACCCCTGAATCAGCCATAGGGTTAAACATATCAATAAGCCATTGTGCCGGACTGGATATTCCTGATTTATTTCTTTTAATCTGATCTAAAAAACCCATCAACTATCACCTCCGGCTCTTAAAAAAGTCATTAGCATTATAATAAACCCTATAACCGCCAGGCTTATCGCTGGATTTATTAACCATAAACCTGTCGCCAACATAATAAAACCAATAAAAAACAAAATGTCGTTAATATAATCTAGCACATATAACCACCACCTTTATAGAGTTCTGATTCCTCTATCTTCGTATATTGACTCGCCGTCTTGTCTTATCCAACCATCAATCGCCATTACTAAAGCTACTGTTCCGTCAATTTTTTCTTTTGATTTGCCTTTATCCGGTTTAATGTTTCCTGCCGGGTCCGTCTTTGGAACTGTATTGTCAATATTCCACCGCAAGACAGGATGATTGAAATGGTTTAGTTTTTGCTCAAGAACTAGTTTTTCTACTTCTTTCATTGGCTCGCTCATGGATTTATATCCCTGACCCATTGGCGTTATATTAATTCCTTGATCTGATAAATTCTGCGACATTTGAGTTGCGCCCCAGCGGTCATGACTTATTCTTTTTATATTATAATTTTTATAATCGTTAATAATCATCTGCTCTATTGCAGCATAATGAACTACATTACCTTCAGTAGCATTTATTAAACCTTTCCTGGCCCAAACATCATATGGAACATTATCTTGCTTTGATCTTAATTCGATATTTTCTTGAGGAACAAAAAACTCTGGTATTATTATCAAGTTATTATTAATAGGAAACAGTTTTAACCAACAAGTAAGATCAACCTTTGATGATAAGTCAAGCGCGCCATAACATACTTTGCCTTCTAGCGTTTCCAAAATTTCTTCTAAATCTTTAAGATCACCGCCAGCCGATTTATCCCATATGTCCATATCAAGCCACCGGCTGTCTGCATTAGTCCATATATTGAGCCGCTTGCATATTATTCTATTTCTTTGTGAAGGCATATGCTTTGCCTTTTTAATTCTGCTTTCAATATTCGATTTCTTAACAGAAACATTTATATTAGGATTTGCTTTTATCCAATTTTCGCTGTCCTGCCAATCATCATTATCATCTAATTCCGCTATATAAGCAAACAATTTATCGTCTTTAAAGTCAGGCTTTTTAGGATTAAGAATATCTAAACAATAATTCCTAAACTTATAACAAAAACTTTCCTGATTAAAACCAGCGGTTGTTATTGCTAATATTAACGGATTCCTACGCGAGCCTGTTCCGTCTGCTAGCACATCCCATATCCCGCTGTCCGGGTGCGCGTGCAATTCATCTATTAAAGCTATATGAACATTCTTACCATCAAGCGTATCGTAATCAGAACTTAAAGGCTCGAACTTTGAAAATGTTTGAAAATCACTTAAATTATTTTTATAAATTTCTATTTCATCAAGATAATTAGACTTCCTAACCATTCTTTTGGCTGGCTCAAATATTTCTTTTGCTTGATCTCTTGTAGTTGCGGCGGAATAAACATTAGCCCCTGGCTCATCATCATATTTCATTCCATAAATACCAACAGGCGCTAATAATGTTGACTTTCCATTCTTCCTCGCTACCTGTATATAACCCTCGTTATATTTACGCGTTCCGTCATTTCTTTTCCAGCCAAACAGACAACCTATTATAAATTCCTGCCAGCCTTCAAGAACAATAGGCTCGCCAGCCCACTCACCTCTAACGTGTGGCGTCAGCTTATAGAAATTTATCATTCTGTTTGCTGCCTGCTCATCAAAATAAATATCGTCGCGCTTCAGATCATCAAGGTGTCTTTGACAAGCCCACTTTACTTTTTGCCCTGCTACTATTTCGCCAGCAAGAACACTTTCAGCATAATCAGTTGTGGCGTGCATTAGTTTACATTCCCATTAAGAATATCCTCAACAGATTTTGATTGTTCCTGTTGGACTTCTGCTTCTATTCCTGTCCGGGCTGCTGGCGAAACACCAAACTGTTTGCACATTTGCCTGTATTTATTAAAGGCTTTATCAGCCCTAATAGCATAAGGGTGCTGTTGAATATGTCCTGATTTAAACTTAACAGCCGAGCCTTGCTTTACCATTTTTAGCAGCGCATTTATAAATTCGCCGTAGGCTATACATAACAAACCAAAACTTTCAATATCTATTTCTGTCAATAGTCCAACCCTAACCATCTTACTCGCGTTATTTTCCCAGTATTTATTCGCGTGTTCCATAATAGCTTTATCCTTATTATCATCATCATAGTTCTCTATATTTAACCATTCAGGTTTGACCGGCTCAACAATATCAGGACGGGCTTCATTATTAGGCGCGCGGTCTTTGCGAAATGTTCCTTGTAATATTTTTTTGTTTGTCGGCTTTCCTGAAGGGCCGCGTTCACCCATAATTTTAACCTCCTTTTAATAAAAACATTTTTTTATTTCCACAATTACCCCCGAGGGTAAAACCTGCCAATATATGTGTGAGCCTG
>Ga0207421_10007524_pt1 | contig 11575 bp, 8 predicted proteins | sample SodLakKL_010_SED_4_FD_187542 | JGI IMG/M metagenome (GOLD analysis project Ga0207421, IMG submission 187542) | Alkaline sediment microbial communities from Lake Tanatar, Kulunda Steppe, Russia - 8KL_010_SED (SPAdes) (version 2) | ecosystem: Environmental > Aquatic > Non-marine Saline and... | reverse complement strand
CGCAGGGAGCCGTTTATAACGGTTTCCGGCCGACCGGTCGGGGCGCTTTATACTCCGCTTGACATAGAAAATCTCGACTATGAAAATGATCTGGGTTTTCCGGGAAACTATCCCTATACCAGGGGTGTGCAGACAAATATGTTCAGGGGTCGAATCTGGACAATGCGCCAGTTCTCGGGATTCGGCGATGCCTTCGACTCCAACCGGAGGTACCGTTACCTTTTGCAACAGGGTCAGACCGGGTTAAGCGTTGCTTTCGATATGCCGACGATTATGGGTTACGATTCGGACAGCGAACGTTCACTCGGTGAAGTGGGACGCTGCGGTGTGGCTATCGATTCGCTTGAAGATATGGAAATTCTATTTGACCAGATTCCCCTGGATCAGGTTACTACTTCAATGACAATAAACGGCCCTGCAGCCATTCTCTGGTGTATGTACCTGGCCAATGCCGAAAAGCAGGGTGTAAGCCTGGCGAAAGTGGGAGGGACGATTCAGAACGATATATTAAAAGAATATATCGCCCAGAAATCCTGGATATTTCCACCGGAACCTTCTATGCGCCTGATTACCGATATATTTTCTTTTTCAGCCGATCACGTTCCCCGTTGGAATACTATCAGTATAAGCGGCTATCACATACGTGAAGCAGGTTCAACTGCAGCCCAGGAGCTCGCTTTTACCCTGGCAGACGGATTTGCATACGTTGAAGCAGGTATTAAAGCCGGCCTCGATGTCGACCGCTTTGCCCCGCGTCTTTCATTCTTTTTCAATGCCCATATCGACTTTTTTGAAGAGATCTGCAAGTATCGCGCAGCACGGAGGATATGGGCCCGCAGGATGAAAGAGCATTACGGGGCCAGGGATGAGCGATCACTGAAAATGCGTTTTCATACCCAGACCGCCGGCTGCAGCCTGACCGCACAGGAACCGGAGAACAATATTGTGCGCACCGCGATTGAAGCGCTCTCTGCTGTTCTAGGCGGAACTCAATCACTGCACACAAATTCCATGGACGAAGTAATGGCCCTGCCCACGGAAAAAGCGGTTAAGATAGCCCTGCGCACCCAGCAGATCATTGCATATGAGAGCGGGGCTGCCAATACCATTGATCCGCTTGCCGGATCGTATTATGTCGAAGCGCTGACTGATCAACTGGAATCTGAAGCGGAGGCTTACTTTCAAAAAATTGACGATTTAGGCGGTGTCCTGCCCGCTATTGACCAGGGTTTTTTCCAGCAAGAGATTGCCGATGCAGCTTATAATTACCAGCGTGCTGTCGACCATGGAGATTTGTCCGTGATCGGGGTGAATCGCTATAATACCGGTGAGCAGGCCGAAATTGATCTGCTCAAGATTCCTCCCGAAGTAGAAGAAAAACAGGTGAAACGTTTGAAAAAGCTTAAAGCGAAACGTGACGGCGATGCCGTGACCCGCAGCCTGGAAAATTTAAAAAAGAGCGCTTCCGGCAACGACAACCTGATTCCCAAAATCCTTGATTCAGTTAAGGTTTATGCTACTGAAGGCGAGATTGTCGCTGCCTTAAAGGAAGTATTCGGCGAGTACAGGGAAAAACCGCTATTTTAAAAATATGGTTAACTTTTCCCACCAAAAAGAACTGTACCTGGATAAAGGGGTGATATTGTGACTGAAAAAATGATCAGGGTGCTGGTTGCCAAACCGGGACTGGATGGGCACGATCGGGGGGCAAAGGTCGTGGCCCGGGCATTGCGCGATGCCGGTTTTGAAGTTATCTATACCGGTTTGCACCAAACCCCGGAACAGGTAGTCGAAACAGCGCTGCAGGAAGATGTTGACGTGGTTGGTTTAAGCATTCTCTCAGGCGCCCACATGACCCTGGTTCCACGGATTAAAAAAATGCTAATCGAAAACGGGATGGATGAAGTATTGATGATAGTCGGCGGGATTATACCTGCAGATGATGCTGCGGAACTGATTAACAGCGGCAGCGCCGACCAGGTTTTTACCCCCGGGGAACCTCTTGATAATATTACCGAATATATCAGCAGTAAATGCAAAAGCAATATGCAATCTTAAAGGCGACGACCGGGGATTTTTTAATGAAAGATAATTTAGCGACTGTTTAGTGGGGAGATAAATAGTGGGCATTACAGAAATGGAGAAAGCCAGGGAGAAGGTCCTGGGGCTGCGCCGTGAAATTGAAGAGCATAATTACCACTACCACGTCCTGGACCAACCATTAATTGACGACGAGAAGTTTGATCAGATGATGCAGGAACTGCAGCAGCTGGAAAAAGAATTTCCCGAGCTCCAGGATCCGGATTCGCCGACCAGAAGAGTAGGCGCAAAACCGCTGGAAGCTTTTGATACCCTGGAGCATAAGGTGCCGATGCTCGGCCTGGATAATGCCTTCAGCGATCAGGACCTTGCCGATTTTGATGCCCGGGTGCGCAAACTGAGCGAGCTCGATATTATCGAGTATCACTGTGAATTAAAAATAGACGGCCTGGCCGTTTCACTGCAGTATGAAGAAGGTGTGTTCAAGCGCGGATCGACCCGTGGCGACGGTTATAGCGGTGAAGATATTACCGCCAACCTGCGTACAATCAGGCAGATACCGCTTCAACTACCTGAGCCGCTGACCCTGGAAGTGCGCGGTGAAGTCTATATCAATAAAAAAGATTTTGAAAAGCTCAATAATGAGCGTGAAAGCGAAGGCTTAATGACTTTCGCCAATCCCCGTAATGCTGCCGCAGGTTCATTAAGGCAGCTTGATCCGCGCCTGACTGCTAAACGCCCCCTTAAACTGTTTCTTTACGGGCTGGGTGAGCATGTCCTGGACCTGTCTACGCAGTCAGATTTACTTGATCGCCTCGAAAATCTTTTCCTGCCTGTTAATCCCAATCGCACCATCTGCCGGGGTCTGGATGAGGTTCAAAGCTACTGCCGCCGCTGGCAGGATAAAAAGGGTGAACTTCCCTATGAAATAGATGGTGTGGTGGTCAAGGCCAATGATCTGGATTTGCAAAAAGAACTCGGTTTTACGGCCCGCAGCCCGCGCTGGGCGATTGCTTACAAGTATCCCCCGGAAGAGAAAACGACCAGGGTGCTTGATATACTGGTTAATATTGGAAGGACAGGCGCCATTACACCGGTGGCCCTGCTCGAGCCGATCAGCCTGAGCGGAACGACGGTGCAGAGGGCCAGTTTGCACAATGAAGATTTGATTGCAGAAAAAGGTATTATGATTGGCGATACTGTTGTTGTGCATAAAGCGGGAGAAATAATTCCGGAAGTAATCAAGGTTATTAAAGATGATCGATCCGGTGAGGAAAAAGAGTTTAAGATGCCCGGCCTGTGCCCATCATGCAGCGCCGAAACTGTGCGGTTAAGCGGTGAGGCGGTCAGGCGATGCCTGAATCCTTCCTGTCCGGCCCAGCTGGTTGAAAAACTGGTTCACTTTGCGTCGCGCAGGGCGATGGATATAGAAGGAATGGGTCCGGCAATGGCGGAAATGGTTTACAACAGCGGATTGGTGCGTGATGTAGGCGATCTTTATTATTTGACCGCTGCTCAGCTTATCGAGATGCCGCGCATGGCAGAAAAATCTGCTGAAAACCTGGTGCGGGCAATTGCAAATAGTAAAGAGAATCCACTGCGGCGGCTGCTTTTCGGTCTGGGAATTCGCTTTGTCGGTGAAAAAGCAGCCCGCCTGCTTGCGGAACGCTTTGACAATTTGGACCGTTTGCGTAAAGCCAAAGAAGAAGATCTGGTTGAAATTGAAGAAATCGGTCCGAAAATCGGTGAAGCGGTTGTCCAGTTTTTCCACACGCCGGAAACAAGCCCGGTTCTTGAGAAATTAAGGGAAGCGGGAGTTAACTTTAAAGAGCCTGAAGTTGAAACAACTTCGGATGTTCTTGCCGGAAAAACCTTTGTTTTCAGCGGATCTTTAGACAGATATACACGAGATGAAGCGGCAGCAGCGGTCGAAGAAAAGGGAGGGCGCGTCAGCTCATCGATCAGCAAGAAGACCGATTACCTGGTGGCCGGTGAAGATCCGGGAAGCAAACTGGAAAAAGCACGACAGCTGGGTGTTAATGTAATTAATGAAAACGAATTCAGTGAACTGCTTTTGAAAAACACAAAATAAACGATTTTAAAATGTCCCGGTGATTGCCTATGTTTGCATTTATATTGGTCCATGGTGTAGAGTTGAGATAGATCCTGATTTCCAGCTTGAGGTGAATCAAAAATGGACGAAAAAAGGATTTCTTCACTGGCTGCAGACAGCGATAGCAAGCTGCTGCTTCAGACAATAATCGATTCACTTTCCGATGCCGTTTCAGTGGTAGATGAAAACGGGATCGGAATAATGATTAATCGCGCTTATACCCGTATTACCGGGATGACCGAAGAACAGGTTCTGCATAAACCTGCTACTGTCGATATTGCCGAAGGTGAAAGTGTCCACATGAGGGTCCTGCAAACCGGTCAGCCAATCAAAGGTGTGCGCATGAAGGTGGGGCCTTTCCGCAGAGAAGTAATTGTAAGCTGTGCCCCTCTTATTATTAAGGGTGAACTTAAGGGCAGCGTAGGAGTAATTCATGACATCTCTGAACTGCGAAGGGTAATGGAAGAGCTGGAACGAACCCGCCGCCTGGTCAGGAAGCTTGAAACACGTTACAGCTTTGATGATATTATCGGGAACAGCGAACAGATCCGTCAAAAGATAGATCGGGCAGCGCAGGCGGCTACCACGCCGGCCTGCGTACTGCTGTGCGGTGAATGCGGTACAGGTAAAGAGCTTTTTGCCCACGCTATTCACCATGCCAGCGACAGGTCGGAAAAACCTTTTATCAGGGTAAATTGTGCCTCACTGACTGATACCCTGCTGGAAAGTGAACTGTTCGGTTATGCCGACGGAGCTTTTACGGGAGCAAAAAAAGGTGGACGTAAAGGATACTTTGAAGAGGCTGAAGGCGGAACCCTTTTTTTGGACGAAATTGGATCAATGAACCTGGAGGCCCAGGGGAGGCTTTTACGGGCGATCCAGGAAGGCGAAATCATCCGGGTTGGTGAATCGCGGACCCGCCGTATTGATGTGCGGATCATCGCTGCTACAAATGCAGACCTGGAAAAAATGCTTGAAAATGGTCAATTTCGCAAAGACCTTTATTATCGCCTGAACGTTTTCCCGATTGAAATGCCCCCGCTAAGAGAGATTAAAAGTGATATTCCTCTCCTGGTCAAGCATTATCTCTCCCGTTATGCCCAGGAATACGGCCGGACCGTGGTTGAAACCACTCCCGCGGTTTACCGCCGCCTGAAAGAGTATGACTGGCCGGGGAATATGCGTGAACTGCAGAACGTGATTGCCAGGGCGCTTATCAACCTGGATCGGGATGAAACGATCATTGAAGAGAGGCACCTGATGATGCCTTTCGTATCTCCTTCCGAAGGCAAAAGTTCGGATGAGGAACCGCTGGCGGGGTCTTTAAAAGATATGCACAGTGCCTGGGAAAAAAGCGTTCTCCAGCAGGCTCTGCGGGAAGCCGGCGGAAACAAGGCTGAAGCTGCCCGGTGCCTGAATATTTCGATTCGCAACCTCTACAACAAACTTCATCACCATAAACTTATTTAACGGTCAATATTTTTTACTACCCGGCCGTTAAGCAATATTCCCTTCTTTAAGGACATCTATATTTTCTCCTGCTTAATTTTCTGCAAAACCCGGTATTTTAAAACCACCCTTGTTACCACACATGGTACGAAAATTGCAAATATATAATAGCAGCTATTAAATATTCAAGGGAGGGTTATTGATGTCGGGTTACCTGTCCAAGATGGCAGAACAGGAATTTGAAGAGGTGGTCCTGGTTCATGATGCGAAAACAGGTTTGAAGGCGGCAATTGCCATACACAGTACAGTGCGAGGTCCGGCGCTGGGGGGAACCCGGATGTGGGCTTACCCCGATGAAAGATTGGCAGTAGAAGATGTTATGAATCTCGCCCGGGGAATGAGCTATAAATCGGCTGCTGCTGAGCTGCCCCTCGGAGGGGGAAAGGGTGTTATCCTCGATGAACCCGCCACCGAAAAGAGCGAGGCCCTTTTCAGGGCTTACGGTCGTTTCGTGGAAAGAATGAACGGGCGATTTATTACTGCTGCCGACATGGGGGTGGGAGAAGATATTTTGGATTGTGTCCGTATGGAGACCGATCATGTTATCGGCGGCAGCGCCCTGGGCAGTCCTTCACCATTTACTGCTTATGGTGTCTGGAAAGGAATGAAGGCCTGTGCAGAGGAGGTATTCGGTTCGCCAGACCTGGAAGGTTTTCGTGTTGCCGTACAGGGCATTGGTACTGTGGGCAGGGCACTTTGCGAACATCTTGCAGGTGAAGGGGCAAAGCTGATTGTAGCCGACCTCGATAAAAGTAAAATGGATATGGCCGTGGAGTTATGGGGAGCAAAAGCAGTAAGCTGTGAAGATATATGCGCCCAGGAATGTGATATTTTTTCTCCCTGCGGCGGAGGAGGAGCTGTTAACGAAGAAACCGTCGCCCAACTGAACTGTAAGATTGTTGCCGGTGCCGCCAATAATGTTTTAAAAGAAGAGAAATATGGTTCCGTTTTGCATGAACGCGGTATCCTATACGCCCCCGATTACATTATCAATGCAGGGGGGCTTATTTTTGTCGAGTATAGCAGGCAGGGCGATAAGGGAGTTGATGAAATAAAAGCTGATATTGACCGTATTGAAGGACGATTAAAAGATCTATTCCACCGCGCCCGTGAACAAAAGATGCTGCCTGCAGAGGTTGCCGATAGAACTGCCGAGGAAAAAATGAAGGAAAAACTCGATCATTCCCTGCCCGGTTAACAATAAACGTGCAATATTTTGCAAGCAAACAATTACAGCCTGCAGAATATTGCAAGAAAGGATGATTGCTCATGGAAGAAATGTTTGAATTCAGGTTACATGGACGAGGCGGCCAGGGAATTGTGGTAGCAGCGTCGATATTTACCGAAGCAGTATTTCACGATGGTTATTATGCACGGGCTTTTTCCCTGTTCGGGGCGGAAAGACGCGGTGCCCCTGTAACTGCTTTTATTCGGGTTAGCAGGGATCGTTTAATGCCGCGCAGCAGGATTTATCATCCGGATTACGTGGTGGTTTTCGATCCGAGCCTGGCAGTTGAAACCTCCATTGCCGGTTTAAAAGAAGGTGGATCTGTGCTGGTTAATGCAGGGGAATCGAAAGACGGTGATTTTTTCATCAGCTCTGTAGATGACAGTCCCTACCATATTTATGCGATTGATGCAACAGAAATAGCATGGAAGCACAAATTGGCCATAGGAAGTTTCCCAATGGTCAATACGGTAATGCTCGGGGCCATGGCCTCGTTAAGCGGCCTCGCTTCACTGGAAAGCCTGGTTACTTCGATTAAAAAGAGAGTTACGGCCAGCGTCGAAGCCAATATAAAAGCAGTCGGCGAAGGATACGACAGCGTTAAGGAGGTGGAACGGCTTGTTACCTGAAGTAACGAAAGATGAATTGCTTTATTCTCACGGGAATGAACCAAGTACAATTAATAAAACCGGGGAATGGCGATTTTTAACCCCGAAACGTTCGGAAAAGCTTTCCCCCTGCCGCCACGGCTGCCTGTTAAACGGGGAAATACCGGCATGGATGGAGGCGGTTAAACAGGAGAAGTGGGATGAGGCGTGGCAGATTATGAGCCGCTATAATCCTTTTCCGGCCCTGACCGGTTATACTTGTTTTCATCCCTGCACAGAAGAGTGCAACCGCGGCCAGCTGGACCAGGTGATCGATATTCCAGCCATGGAAAGAACTGTCGGTCAGTGGCGGCTTGATAATTACCGCTCCGAAGTCAGACCGCAAAAGAATACGGGCAGGGTAGCCGTTGTCGGCTCCGGTCCGGCAGGGATGAGTTGTGCTTATTACCTGAACGAAGACGGTTATGATGTAACGGTTTTTGAAAGGGAAAAAGTTACCGGGGGCATGTTTGCCCTGGGCATACCTGAATATCGCCTGCCGCGCCGGGTCTTAAAAAGAGAACTGAGCCTGCTTGAAGACAGGGGTATAAAGTTCACCACGGGTTGTAATATCGGCAGTGATATTCCCCTGGCTGAACTATACGCCGATTTTGATCAAGTATTTCTTTCTACCGGCGCCTGGAAGCCGCGCCTTTCCGGTATTAAGGGTGAAAAAAGCCGGGGTGTGTGGAACGCTCTCGAGTTTTTAAGCCGGATCAACAAGGGAGAGCAAGTTGAAGTAGCTGATCCTGTTATTGTTATCGGGGGTGGGAATGCTGCAGTTGACAGCGCCCGAAGCGCCCTGCGCCTGAAGGGTGTAAACCATGTAAGCCTGATTTATCGCCGCAGCAGGGCAGAAATGCCTGCCGGACAGGTTGAAGTCGAGGCGGCAGAGCATGAAGGGGTTGAGTTGATCTGCAATTCGCTGCCCCGTGAAATTAATACCGGGGGGCAGTCTGTAAGCAGCATTATATTTGACCACTGCAGAACTAACCGCGAAGGTCTGGTGGTCGACAAAAGCCGTTCATTCCGCAAATCCTGCGGAACGATTATTATGGCCCTGGGCCAGGAAGTGGATTATTCGCTATTCGATACACTTAAAAAATCTGCCGTAATATTTGCGGGCGGCGATTTGATCAGCGGCCCGGCGACCGTGCCGGAGGCGATCAACGCGGGACGTATTGCTGCCATGGCAATCAAGGCGCGTATTGAGGGTCTCCCCGCCCCGGTGCTGTTCAAAAACGAGCAAATACCGGTAGGATTCGAAGAGCTCAATCTTGAGGCAAAGTTAAACCTGCAGCTGCAGAATAAACAGGAGGATCCGTCTGATGAAGCGTCGCGATGCCTCGGCTGCGGGACCTGTAATTCCTGTGGAATATGTTACCTGTTTTGTCCTGACATGGCAGTTGACCCGGTTGCCGGTCGTTTTGAATTAAATATGGACTATTGCAAGGGTTGTGGAATCTGCTTCAAAGAATGTCCTTCACGGGCCCTGGTAATGGAAGGAGGCAGATAAAGATGGCTTTTGAAATAATGAGCGGCAGCCAGGCTGCTGCTGTTGCTGTGCAAAGAACAGGTGTTGACCTGGTAGTTGCTTATCCGATTACACCGCAAACGGCGATAGTTGAAACCCTGGCAAATTTCGATGCCCGGGGTGAACTGGGTGGAGAGTTTGTCAGCGTGGAATCCGAATATGCCGCATTGGCCTGCTGTTACGGAGCTGCAGCCGCCGGCGCCAGGGTTTTTACCGCTACTGCTTCACACGGTCTCGCCTATATGCATGAAGTGATTCACTGGTGCAGCGGTGCGCGTGTGCCTATTGTCATGGCCAACGTAAACAGGACAATCGGGGCGCCGTGGTGCCTTGATCCTGACCAGGGAGACAGTCTCAGTCAAAGGGATACGGGCTGGATGCAAATATATTGTTCCGGAGCCCAGGAGGTTCTCGATACGGTTATGCAGGCTTACCTGCTCAGCGAGGAACTGCTGCTGCCCTGTATGGTCATATTCGACGGGTTTTATATTTCTCACACATACGAAGCGGTTGATGTGCCGGATAAGGATACAGTCCGCGCCTTCATCGGACCGCCGGCGTTCAAAGCCCAGGTCAAGCCGGGTTCTCCTGCCAATCTGCATGGACTGACAACAGGTGATAACCAGGTAAAACTGATCAGAAACCGGCATGAAGCTATGCTTCGGGCACCGGATCTGTTTAAAACTATCAACTCTAAATTTGCAGAAACATTTGGCCGCAGTTACGGTGTGATTGACAGCGTTATCCCGCGGGGAGCGAAAACCGTTATCCTGGCTGCCGGCGCTACAGCCGAAACAGTAAGATGGTCTTTGCCGAAGCTAGACAATACGGGTTTCATTCAGCTGAGAATGTTCCGGCCGTTTCCCCGTGAAGAAATTTGCAGCGTCCTTGAAACGCATGGTGTGGAAAAAGTAGTGGTTATCGACCGCAATTGTTCGACGGGAATGGGCGGCATATTTGCCCAGGAATTAAGGTCTGCTGTCTACGATCTAAAAAATCCGCCTGCTGTTCAGGATATAATCCTGGCCGGTGGTATTGACCTGACTTTTGAAATGCTGGAAAGCATCATTAAGGAAGATAAATATCAAGGACAAGTTGAGCAAATATGGGGAGTTGATCTGAAATGAGAATTGAAGAGATGAACCGTGAATCTGAGATGCTTTACGCCGGACATAATGCCTGTCCCGGATGCGGGGCCGCCTTGTCTGTTCGTTTCCTGACCAGGGCTCTGGGATCTAATATTGCCGTGGTCCTGACTGCATCCTGCTGGAGTATTATTGCCGGCATGCCGCCACTAACAGCTCTTAAATGTCCGATTTTGCATTGTCCCTTCCCCAGTGCAGGTTCAGTTGGCAGCGGGGTCAGGAGGGGCTTGGATGCCAAAGGCAAGCATGATACCACAGTGGTGGTTTTAGCCGGAGACGGAGGCACTTTTGATATCGGTCTGCAGGCCTTATCGGGCGCTGCGCAGCGCAACGAAGATTACATATTTGTCTGCTACGATAATGAAGCCTATATGAATACGGGAATGCAGACCAGTTCTGCTACACCCTTTGGCGCCCGTACCAATACGGCTCCATATCCGCTATTCAAGGAAGGGCAGAAAAAAGACATTATGCAAATTATGGCCGCGCACAGTATTCCATACGCGGCAACTGCAACAGTTGCTTTTCCTGAAGATCTGGAAAATAAGCTAAAAAAAGCCCAGGAAATCAAAGGTTTTCGCTTTATACACATATTATCACCCTGCCCGCCCGGCTGGGGAACTGAATCCGGCGATACGATCCATCTTTCCAGGCTGGCCGTGTCGACAGGCTTCTTTCCTCTTTATGAGATTATTAACGGGGTTTCATGGAAGATGACCTGCATGCCTGAAGGAAAGAGAGTTCCTTTAAAAGAGTACCTGATGGGTCAGCGGCGCTTTAAACAAATGGAAGATATCAGGGTCGATGCCCTGCAGGAAGAAGTAGATCATGACTGGGAGATGTTGATGGAGAAAATAGGGTCTTCATAACCTGCAAAATAACACCATATATGAAATAATATGTGTAATTTCGACATTATGTCGACCTATTAGAAAATAAATTTTAGAATTATAGTAAAATCTATAATTTTAAGCAGGAATTTTTAAGCAAAAACAGAAAATTAATTAGTATTGAGTGATGAAAAACTCAATATTCTGGATATAACTAATAGGGAGGTGTCTGGTTTTGCGGGAGCTTGCCGCGTCAACTATTTCCGACCATGTAGCTGAGATGTGTGAAGAGGCGAATATTTACCTGGGTGAAGATGTGTTTGGTCTTTTAAAAGATGCCCTGGAAACAGAAGAATCGCCGACCGGTAAGGAAGTTTTGAAGCAGTTGATTGAGAACGTTGAAATCGCCCGCGACGAACAAATACCCATCTGTCAGGATACGGGGTTTGCCGTGTTTTTTGTTGAATGGGGTCAGGAAGTTCACTTAACCGGGGGAACACTGGAGGAAGCAATTAATGCCGGGGTAAAG
>Ga0207421_10007523_pt1 | contig 11575 bp, 10 predicted proteins | sample SodLakKL_010_SED_4_FD_187542 | JGI IMG/M metagenome (GOLD analysis project Ga0207421, IMG submission 187542) | Alkaline sediment microbial communities from Lake Tanatar, Kulunda Steppe, Russia - 8KL_010_SED (SPAdes) (version 2) | ecosystem: Environmental > Aquatic > Non-marine Saline and... | reverse complement strand
GTAGAAAATTAATGTGGCACTAGCTAAGCAGCTCATTACTAAAAGAGGCCGAAGAGTGGCTGTGGACAATGGCCACTACTGGCGAGACAGCGGTGGGTTCAGTAGCGATTGCGGCTTCACCAGGCGCAACGACTTGTCTTCGATGTCTCCACCGACAAGATGTCAATACTATCGCCTATTCTCACGACGACACCGCGCCCGCATTGTACTCGCAGTGCTGTGACGAGGATGTTCTCGTCCCCTCACCATTCACTGATCTGCAGGGGTATACCGAAGCACTGCTTTCGATTGCCGAACGCGAGGACGTCCGTACGATTATCCCGTCTCGTGAGCAAGATGCGTACGTACTTTCGAAGCATCGAGAGCGGTTTGCCGAGCATGTCTCGCCGGTCTGGCCCTCCTTCGAGACGCTGCGGCTCGTCCACGACCGGAAAGCACTGGTTGAGGCTGCACGCCAAGCTGGTGTCTCCGCCCCACGAACACAGTTGTTGGATTCGTTCGAAGGAGACGCCGACCAGTACGTTATCAAGCCACGATACTCACTGCTCGCCCCGGCATACGTCGACACGCTTCGATCAGATCAACTTGCTATCGTCGATTCAGTGATATTTGGCCGTGAGGACGACGAGATCGACTCGGAGGCCATCAAATCCGAACTGAAACACGAACCGATCTGTCAGAAGTTTATTCCCGGCGAGGAGTACGGATTCTGGGCACTGTACAATGAGGGAGAGGCCGTGGCAACGTGTCTGAAACGACAGGTACGCGGTGTCTCATACACTGGCGGAACCAGTGTATATCGCGAGACGATTCACGACGAAGCGCTCGAAAAGGCGGGGCGTAACCTGCTTGAGCATCTCGATTGGCATGGTCTTGCGTCCGTCCAGTTCAAGCGGCACGCCGAAACGGGCGAGTACATGCTGCTTGAGATCAACCCACGTGTCTGGACGTCCATCTCCTGTCCCGTTCGTGCTGGCTTGGATTTCCCATACTACGTTTGGAAACTCGCAATTGGAGAGCAGCCAACGCCTAACACAACGTATGAGGCGGGCATCGGAACCCATCGCCTCGGCGGAGAGCTCATCCATCTCCGAAGTATTCTCACGGATGACAACCCGATTGTTGAGTCACCGTCGCTTGGTTCGTCGACAGCATCAGTTGCCAGATCAGTCATCAGCAACCGCGGTTTCGATTATCTGTCAGTTTCCGATCCACTGCCGTTCGCCCGAGATGTGTTGAATAACCTAGATTATCTCACCGGAAGCTGAAAGCGGTGTCCATAGGCCACGTGTTGGCCCGGCGTTCGGTCTACCGGCTACTGAACTCGCAGCCAACTCGAATTGATGACTGAACATCGAAGAGACTGCACGCACTGTCACCGCCGGTCGGCAGTCGACGACTGGGTCGACTTCGACGCTAAGATTACTCGACACGCGGCAGGCTCGAACCCGATGAGTCGGAGCGAATAATCGAGCTGTTGTCGCCACGGCTCTGGATCACGTTGAACGCAGTCATCAGATCCGTCCGCGAAATAATCCCTATCAACTCGCCGTGTTCGTCGACTACCGGCAGGCGGCCGACGCCGTGTTCCTGCATCGTCCGCAGCGCGGTGATCGCATCCGCTCGCGGGTCGATCTGCTGGATATCGCGTTCCATCACGTCCTCGACCCGGTAGGCGTCGCGTTCGATCTCTTTGATCGTCCGGGCGTCATCCAGGGTAACCATTCCGATAAGGTCGCCGTGACGGTCGACGACCGGATATCCAGTGTGGCGTTCGGTGAACATCCGCCCTAGCAGTTCGGAAATCGACGACTCGGGTTCGGTGACGTGCAGTTCGTCACCGGGCGTCATGATGTCCCGGACGGTGACACCCTGGAAGGCAGCTTTGACCGTCGACTGTTGGGCCTCGCCGGAGGCCGCAATGTAAATAAAGAAGGCAAGCAGGATGAACAGTGGACTGAAGGCAAACAGCCCGAGAATACCGAGCATAAACGCAAAGATCTTGCCGACCTCGGCGGCCATCTGGGTTGCTTGGGCGTGTGGGCGATTTCGCGCCAGCAGTGCCCGAAGCACTCGCCCGCCGTCCATCGGAAAGCCAGGTAGCATGTTGAACACCGCGAGTGCGATGTTCATAAGCGCGAGATAGCCAAGAACGAACTGCAGCGCGCCGAACCCCGAGGTGAGCAGAAAGCCGACGTAGGAGACAATCCCGACCAGCACGCTGACGATTGGGCCCGCAATGGCGATGTTGAATTCCTTGAGCCACTCTTCGGGCATCTCTTTGAAGCTCGCAACGCCGCCGAGCAGCCAGAGTGTAATCGATTCGATTTCGAGCCCGTAGCGCATCGCCATCAGCGAATGGCCGAACTCATGCAGGAGGACGCCGAAAAACAGCCCACCAGCCGCGGCAAAGCCGAGAATCCAGGGCATCGAACCAGCAGTAAGTGGGTCAGTCGCAATCGAACTCCCGAGGACGTTGTTGACTAACTCGGCCAACAGGACGATATCCGAGCTAATGATCCAGGCGAAGATTGGCAAGATGAGCAGGAAGGTCCAGTTGAGTTGGACCGGGATACCCAACACGCTCCCGAGACGAATGCCACGCATACGCAACGTAGTCGGTGAGATGGTATTAAACTGGCCGTCGACAGTGGAACGCGCCGACGCTGAGCCGAACCGCTGATATACTCCGCTTGCATAGCTCGGGGCGTGTCACAGCAGGTTCCGGCCGTCGACATCCTGTTTCTCCACGAAACCGGCGGCTCCTACCAGGTCGTCGCCCGGAAAAACGGCGGGCGCGTCTTTGTCGGCCAACTCGAATTAAAAGAGACGAGTGCGGGCCCGCGACCCGGCCGGTTCCGCCGCAAGCAGGGAACCAGTGAAGAGCCACGGGACCCCACCGAGTTCGTCGACCTTGCACGCAACGCAGGGCGAATCCGAATCTCTCAGCAGACCACGAAGGCATGCCGCCGAGAACTCCAAGACATGCTCGATGGCTACCAACTGGAGGCTGCGGTCGTCCGAACCTGCCGATACTGCGCCAACGACGGCCGGTATTCGCCGATTACTGACGAGACGGCGATCAAAACCGACCGCGAACACATCTGTCCGGACTGCGCAATCGAAGAACTCGAACGTGAGCTGTCGTATAAGGGCCAGTTCACTGGGTCAGCCCAGGACCGACTTGAGGACCTCCTGTTGGAGGTCCAAGATCTCGACCGCATCGTCGACCTCCTGTCGGGCCAACTTGATCCAGATCTCACGAAGTTCGACGTGATCAGTGCGACCGTCGACGACGTCGACCCGGTCAAAAGCGCGGATCTGGACCTGCATCCCAAACTCAAAGCGATGACCGAATCCCGGTTTGATTCCTTGCTGCCGGTCCAGAGCCTCTCGGTCCGCAATGGCCTGCTCGACGGCGACGACCAACTTGTCGTCAGTGCGACTGCGACTGGGAAAACGTTGGTCGGCGAGCTTGCAGGAATCGACCGCGCGCTGAAAGGCAAGGGAAAGCTGCTGTTTTTGGTGCCGTTGGTCGCACTCGCCAACCAGAAACATGAGGATTTCAAAGAGCAGTACAGCGAACTCGGCCTCGACGTGACGATCCGGGTCGGTGCGAGCCGGATCGCCGACTCGGGCAGCCAGTTCGACCCCTCGGCGGACGTGATCGTCGGCACCTACGAGGGGGTCGACCACGCGCTGCGGACGGGCAAAAACCTCGGCGACGTGGGAACAGTCGTCATCGACGAGGTCCACACCCTCAAAGAAGAGGAGCGAGGCCACCGCCTCGACGGGCTCATTTCGCGACTGAAATACTACTGCGAGCAGCGTGCGAGCCGAGAGCGCCACGACAGCTACGACGGTGCCCAATGGATTTACTTGTCGGCCACCGTCGGCAACCCCAAGTGGCTGGCCGGTCGACTTGAGGCCCGACTCATCGAGTTCGAAGAGCGACCGATCCCCATCGAACGCCACGTCACGTTTGCGGACGGCCAAGAAAAGCTCAGACTCGAAAACCGACTGGTCAAACGCGCCTTCGACCAAAAATCCTCGAAAGGCTACCGCGGCCAAACGATCATTTTCACGAACTCGCGTCGACGCTGTCATACGATCAGCAGAAAGCTGCAGTACGATTCTGCGCCGTACCACGCAGGCCTCGATTATAACAAGCGCAAACAGGTCGAATCCAAATTCCTCGACCAGGAACTCTCTGCAGTCGTCACTACCGCCGCACTCGCCGCCGGAGTTGATTTCCCCGCCTCGCAGGTCATTTTTGATTCGCTGGCGATGGGCATCGAGTGGCTCTCGGTCCAAGAGTTCAGCCAGATGCTCGGGCGGGCGGGTCGCCCCGACTACCACGACCGTGGGACGGTGTACATGCTCATTGAGCCTGATTGCACGTATCACAACTCAATGGAGATGACCGAAGACGAGGTCGCTTTTAAACTTTTAAAAGGAGAGATGGAGGACGTCCGCAACGTCTACGATGAGGCCGCCGCCGTCGAGGAGACGCTGGCGAACGTCACTGTGGGCGGCAAACATGCGAAAAAGCTCAACGACCGGATGTTGGGCGATATCGACACCACGCGAGCAATCGGCAAACTGCTCGAATGGGAGTTTATCGACGGGCTCGAACCCACGCCGCTGGGTCGAGTTGTTACACGCCATTTCCTCTCGCCCGATGACGCCTTCCGGCTGCTGGATGGCATTCGGCAGGGTCTATCTCCCTATGAGATCATCGCCGAGCAGGAACTTGCCGATCAAGAAATTTAGGCCACCGAGATCGCTCGGCCTTCCTCCGAGGAGCGATAGATCGCGTCGATGACTTTCTGGACGGCCAACCCCTCGTCGACCGTATTGCGCGGTGGTTCGGTTTTCGAGCCGACGTGCTTGATGAAGTACCGCTGTTCTGCTTTGTGAGTGTCACTGGCTTGGGTTGTGATGTCGGCGTCAGTGAGATGATCTTGGCCGGTGTTACCTGATTCGTAAATCGTCAACTCGTGGGTTGCCCGCTCGAATCGCGCGCCGGCATCCGTTCCACGGATCACGAACTCGTCGTTGGTCGGGCGGTTGGTCGCCCACGCCACGTCGAGTGAGATGGTCTGGCCCCGTGTCGTTCGAATAAGCGCGGTTGCCGAGTCGTCGACATCGAACCCCTGTGGACCGATGTCGTCGCCCCACATCTCGACGAACGCATAGTCGTCACGCGTGCCAAACTGCGAGCGAGCGGTGCCCGAGACCTCCGCGATTGGCGGAAAGTCCAGAAAGTGGAGTGCGAGATCAATGGCGTGGACGCCGATATCGATCAGCGCGCCGCCGCCGGCGACTTCTTTAGAGGTGAACCACGACCCACGGCCGGGAATCCCGCGTCGACGGACGTAGTTCGCCTCGATATGTGAGAGCTGGCCGAACCGACCGCGCTGTTGATACTGTTTAATAACTTCGACAGGCGCGGCAAAGCGATTGTTAAAGCCCACCATACAGAACCCCTCTGCAGCGTGGGCGGCCGCGACGATGCGTTCGGCACTCTCCAAGGTATGCGCAAGCGGTTTTTCAAGCAGCACATCCAGCCCGGCTGTGAGTGCCTTGACCGTATACTCTTCGTGGAATCGGTTGGGAGTGGTGATAAACAGTGCATCGGCGATCCCGAGCAGCTCGTCGACCTGTTCGTACGTCGGCACGTTGAACTGCTCGCTAAAGGCTCGTCTGGCATCACCAGAGATGTCGACGCCGCCGACGAGTTCTGCCGGCTGTTCGTCCAACAGGTCTGCATGATAGTGTCCGATCCCGCCGAGACCAACGATTCCGATCTGGGGCTGTGAGTCTGTCTGCATTGATTGATACTCTTGGTTGTCGCGACCACGTTTCAGGATCGTCTCGCGGCCACCACGCAAAACGACAGCCACCGGCCAGCATCGGCGATCCGAGAGACGAGGGCACTCTCAATCCGTACAAAAAATCGGCTACCGGCGTCAATAAAGCCTGTGACGAATCAGTTACGTGGTCTGTCAGTCGTCCCGATGTGTTCGACCACTCACTCGACTAAATGCCGCGTCGCCAATCCGACTAGATGCGGAGCCTCCTCCAAAATGATCGCCTCGGTCGCTAACGCGACGGCGTTCCGACTCCCCGGGAGCACGAATACCGGCGTATCCCGGGCGATGCCGGCAGTGGCTCGTGAGGCAATCGTTCGCGGACCGATCTCCTCATACGACAGTTGACGGAACAGTTCACCAAAGCCCGGCAGTTCGCGGTCGAACCGATCCGAGACGGCATCTGGCGTCACATCGTCGACCGTTGGGCCCGTTCCCCCTGTTGTGATCACGACATCAACAGTCGGATCGTCAAGCAGGTCATCGAGTTCGCGCTGAATGGGCCCGATCCCATCAGCAACGAGCCGGCGGTCGACAACACGATGGTCTGCCGCCTCCAGCAGCGACTCAATCTTGTCACCGCCGGGATCGTCGGGATCAACAGCGTTGGCCCGTGAGGTCGAAACGGTGAGAATCGCGGCCTGCAGCGGCGAGACGATATCGTGGTCGTGTTCGTCGAGCGTTCTGCGGTCGGGATGGGTTGTCGGCGTCGGCTCAGCAGGGCGGCTTGTCATTGTAGAGACATGGTCGACGGTGCCGTATAAAAGAGCCGTCTGCCGACGACTGGTCGATCGCTCAGCGGTAGGGTGTGGCGCTCTCTGGGCCCTGTTCGTACTGCTCGCTTTCGATCTGTGGAAAGGGATTCTCAACAGAGTCGACACTCCCGGCCCACTCGGTGTCGGTTACCAGACAGTCGTCGAGAGCATCGATGAGTGAATCGTTGAGATCAGACCCGAGCAGCGCGAGCCGGATTTCGCGGTCGCCATGCTCGTCGTCCCACTCCATTTCTGGTTTGGCCCGCCTGTACTTCTCTTGGATCTGTTCAGGCAGGCTGGCGATCCACTGACCGGTGACTTCGACAGTTGAGCGCTGGCCGACGATGCTCACAGTCAGGGCCTGCTGTTCGCGGCCGGCAATCCAGATGATGCCTTTCGCCCGGACGACGCCCCTAGGAATCGACTTGAGCCAGGAATCGAAGCGCTCGGGATGAAACGGTCGACGACGCGTGTAGGTCACCGAGTCGACGCCGTACCGCTCGGGTGGGTGGACGTGATCGTGGTCATGATCTTCGTTCTCGTGATCGTGCTCATGCTCGTGCTCGTGATCGTGGCCATGTTCGTGGTCGTGATCAGTCGTTTCGGCGGCTTCGAGTGCCTGTTTCCAGGCCGCGCTCGTGTTGACAGCTTCGGGATCAAACGTCTCATCGAGCAACACTGCAGGGTCGACCTCGCCACCGGTCGCCCGGTGGATTGTCGCCTCAGGCTGGAGGCTTCTGAGCAGGCTCTCGACGCGGTCGGCGGTCTCGTCGTCGACCAGATCCTGCTTGTTGGCGATGATCGTCGTACAGAACTCGACCTGCTCGATAGCCAGATCGGCGAGGGGTTTGCGTCCCGCCTCGTCAGTGCCAGCGCGTTCGGCAGTCTCGTCAAACGTAGCGGCGAACCGTGGGGTGTCGACGACACTCACAATCGAGGCGAGATCGTAGCGGTCGCCGACCGCGCCGCCGCCTGCGATCTGGCTGGCGATTGGTTTCGGCTCCGAGATTCCTGAGGCTTCGATGACGAGGTGGTCGAACTCGTAGCGCTCGGCCAACTGGAACAGCTCATTGCGGAGTTCACCCTGCAGCCCACAGCAGATACAGCCGTTCGAGAGTTCAGCCATCCGGCTCTCGCCGCCCTCGAGGGTGGTCTCGACATCGACGAGTTCGGCGTCGACGTTGAGCGAGCCCATATCGTTGACCAACACGGCGATGTCGCGGTCGCTGGTGGCCAACAGGTGGTTGAGCGTCGTCGTCTTGCCAGCTCCGAGGCTGCCGGTAAGAATCGTCACCGGGCGGGCCGCTGGCTCGTCTGCGTCGGTTTCGGCGTCTGTCACGGCAGTCTCACGCACGGATTACTGCTCCGAGAGGGCAAGTTCTCGTTGGTTCTCGATGCCGAACGGGTCGCGATACGACTCCCACTGTCCGGCGTCGAACTCTTCGTCCGTCAGGAGTGCCTCGTCGAGACGGTCGACGAGGGCTTCACTGTCGAGCTGTCGACCAATGAAGACGAGTTGGATGCCGCGGTCGCCCCACGTCTCGTCCCAATCCTCTTTAATACCGGGTCGGGCGGCGAAATACTTCTCTTGGGTCTCTTTCGGGAGGTTGGCGATCCACTCGCCGGTTGGGCCCGCACGGACGGATTTGCCCGCTTTGTCGACGCCCATCGCCACGTCTTCGCGGCCGGCCGACCAGAAAAAGCCCTTTGCGCGGATGATGCCGTCTGGCAGTGATTCCAAGACGCGTTCGATTCGTTCAGGGTGGAACGGCCGGTCGCGGACGTAGCTGAAGGAGGCCACACCGTGTTCGTTCATCGCGCTCTCGTGATGGTGGCCGTGCTGAAGTTCGTGCTTCCAGCCTGCCGAGTTGCTCGCTTGCTCGAAATCGAACCGGCCAGTGTTGAGAATCGCGCTCGGCTCGATTGCGCCGTGTTCGGTCCGGATGATCTCGGCACGCGGCTGGAGCGTTTTGAGGACGGCTTCGACCTCGTCGAGCGCATCGTCTGGCACTAGATCGCATTTGTTGAGCACGAGCACGTCACAGAACTCGATCTGGTCGATCAGTGCCTCTTCGGGCACGCGGTCGTCATCATCGGCGACAACGCTGTCGTCGACCAGTGCCTGACCCGATTTAAAACCGTCCCAGATCGAGTAGGCGTCGATCACGCTCACCATCGTATCGAGTTCGTAGACGCCGGTCGGATCGAAATCGGCGTCCTCGAAGCCGCGCGCGAAGGTCTGGGCGACCGGAATCGGCTCGGAGATGCCCGACGATTCGACGAGCAGATACTCAAACTCACGCATCTCGGCCAGTCGACCCACTTCGTCGAGCATATCCCCGCGGAGCCGACAGCAGATACAGCCGTTTGACAGCTCGATGATTTCCTCGTCGGCCTGGGTGAGCTCCGAGTCTTGTTCGACGAGTTCGGCGTCAACGTTGATCTCACCCATATCGTTGACTACCACTGCCGCGTTCAACTCAGTCTCCGTTCGGAGTACGTGGTTCAAAAGCGTTGTTTTGCCCGCACCGAGACTTCCTGACAGAATCGTCACCGGAATCGGTTGCTGTGTTGCCATACGCAAGTTATGAATTGTGGTGCATAAAATATTAGTTATTACGTTGCTCAGGGTAGAGAAATAACAACAACTAATGGGGGCCGCACCGCTTGCACAGCTATGACCGTCGTCAGTATTTCGATGCCTGACTCCCTACGATCCACGGTCGACGAGTATGCCGAAAACCACGGCTACGGCGGTCGTAGCGAGGTCGTCAGAGAAGCGCTTCGAGAGTTCTGTGCCGAGACCGATCCAACCGACGCTGAATCGACGTCCCAACTCGCGACGCTTGTCGTCTGTTTCGAGTACGGCGATACCAGTGTCGAACGGCAGGTAGCGACTGCTCGGCGGAGGGCTGACTGTGTGGTCGCCCACACCCACGGCCATGCTGACGGCTGCTGTCTCGAAATCATCGTCGTCTATGGTACTGCCCACCAGCGACAGCAACTAACCACCTCACTGCGAGCGATTTCGGGCGTCGACCGTGTTGAGCAGTCGGTCGCCTCTCTTCGAACCGAACAACTGAGTGTCAGCGAACAGTAGCTGGCAGCTACCGACCGGTAGCCACCGCCTACGCCCGCAGCAGCATCATTTTAACGCGGCCGACTGCATCGAAATCTCGGAGCCGATATAACAGGGTTCGGACGCGTTCGGCAGGCCCTCGACAGAAAATCGTCTCCAGACACCACTCGCCCTCATGCGTGTGGCTTGTGGTTGTGATTACATCTTGAAATTCGTGTTGGACCGTATGCAGCTGTTCGATGACGGGTTCGTGCTCGTAGTCGAACGCTAAGACGGCTGCGACCTCGCCGTCGACTGATTCGAGTTCGGCGTGGGCTTCGATATACTCATACATTGCCTCGCGAACGGCCCGTGAGCGTGAGTCGAAGCCTTCGGTTTGCCAGGTGTCGTCGAACTCGGCGAGCAGATCATCGGGGATATTGAAGCTCGTCCGCATTTGGAGGTTGTTTGCTACTGTGGCCCAAAGAGCTTCGTGTTTACTTGGTAGTCAACGACTACCCTGTGTCGGTGTCGACCGGCTGTCGACGGCTGCTATCGAGTGCGCGTGTGAGCGTTGTGACCAGCACATGTGCCAGTTTCTTGTCTGTCGTATCGAAGCCGTCGACGGTGGTTGCCGCCGCGACGAACACGCCGTGGTTGCCAGCCGGAATCAGCAGTTCGCTCCGGATCGGCGTCTCGTCGTTATAAACGCCTGCATACTCTCTGATATCGTCAGCGAAAATCGCCTCTTCGGACTCATACACCTCCCAGACGAGTCCCTCTCCACGTGTGATTGTTGGCGATTGGCCCAACACATCCGCGACTTTCTCAGTAGCGTAGGCCGCAACCAGTCGGTCAGCGGCGTCTGTTTCGGGAACGTAGAACGCCGCCAACTTCATCGAGAGGATTTCTTCGGCGGCCTGAATGGCGACCTCGACGGCTTCCGCAAAGCTCCCAGTGTCGATCAGCTGTCTGGTTGTTGCCTGTAATGCCTCAAGTCGCTGTTCGCGCTTGCGGCGGTCCGAAATGTCTCTGACGACGCCCACACTGCCGTCGAACTCGCCGTCGGCAGTCGTCACTGGTGCGATATTGACCTCAACGGGTACCGTACTGTCGTCGACCGTTGTGACTGTCATTTCGTAGGTCGACCAGTGTGTGTCGGGGTCTGCACGAATCTCTTCGAGTAGTTTCATGCCGGTCTCGTAACTATCGGCGTCAATGAACTCCCGTACGTTCATGCCTGTCACCTGCGAGCGCTCGCAGCCAAGCATCTCGGCGAGTGCGTCGTTTGCCAGTGTGATGTTGCCGGTGTCATCGAGAATGTACATCGGATCGCCGACGGTTTCGACGAGTCGCTGGTACTGTTTGAGTTCGCGCTGGGTCTGAAAGCTCTCGACAGCGTTCACTACCCGGTTTGCGAGCAGTTGGTACTGCTCGGTGCCGGTCTGTTTCTGTAAATAATCGGTCGCTCCTGCCGATATCGCCTTACTGGCAACTGTCTCAGATCCTTCGCCGGTAAACAGAATAAATGGCAGTTCCGAGTGGGTCTGCCGGACGACTTTAAGAAACTCAATACCGTTCGTCTCAGGCATCTGGTAGTCGCTGACGACACAGTCGACCGACTGTGCTGCAAGAACCGCCAACCCGTCTTCGGGACTCGTTTCGGTGAGAATCTCAAACCGGTCGTCCTCTTGGGCGAGAAACTCCGCGGAGAGTTCCACAAACGAGGACTCGTCGTCGACATGGAGGATGCGAATCGACTCCGACATACCCCGTATATCACCCTACTACCTAAGTAATTGTTCTGGTCAAGTGAATGGTTTGTTGTCACATTCGACGACCGAGTGGATCGATCAGCGATCAGCGATCGGGGTCAGGTGGCGACTCGC